>SL_4KL_010_BRINEDRAFT_10000735_pt1 | contig 17286 bp, 11 predicted proteins | sample SodLak_010_BRINE_2_FD_10664 | JGI IMG/M metagenome (IMG submission 10664)
TTCGAGAGCGACGACATCTCGCTCTCACGCTGGGACGTTTGGTCCGCGAAACGTTCGTCCACGGCGCTCTTGTTGTAGTAATCGTCGGCGAAGAGGTTCGAGAAACCAAGGAGCGTTTCCGTGACTTTGGTATCGAATATTTCGTCGATGTAATATTTGCGGTAGTACTTGTCGTCGAGTTCTTGACGGAGAGCATCCGCGTTTGATTCCGCGACCTCAATTCCGCCCGCTTTAGCCAATTCAACGTACGCGTCGAAAGCGCCCGTCTTTAGAAATCGCGAATCGCTTTCGGACTTGGTGTAAAAGTCGTCCAGAGCATCCAGTCTGCCCACGGACGACGGTAGAACGTTGGACGCGTACTTCCTGTGCCGGTTGCCGGGTGGGTCAAACGCCATGACCACCACTATCGCCCGGCTCGACGACGAAGAGCGGGAGACGCCGACGCCGACGCGCTTGGTGCTCCGCCAAACAAGACGCGTAAAATCCGCGGTGTTTTCGGTGGCTCCAGGATTTCCGTAATCGTAATCCACGGACTGCTCGTACCACTTGTCGACCGCCTTCAAAACGACGTCGGTGTCATCGAGATCGCCCGCTCCACCAGGACCACCGAATATCATGACATTCTCGGTTCCGGCGACGTAGTCGCCCGAGGTGGCGGAACTCGGAAATGCCGCGATCTGTCGAGCTCTAGACGCCGCCAAAGACGACATGCTGACGTGGAATACGATGGGCGGGCTCTGATGAGATTGGCGCATTCCGTTTACGCGAATGCGCACGGTTTCCGTATCGACCGTCATCGTCTATAAATCGTTAGACGGAAGCAAACGCGCGTACACGGAATACGACCGGCGTCGAAGGGGTGGAAAGTTCCGTCTCCTCTTTTCTTTACTACCCCTGACAGGAAAAAAATGAGTCGTTGCCGTGTATATACACAGGTTATACACGACGGACGTGAACGTCGATTCGATTTCGATAACCGAAGGGAAAATAAGGAGATGACCCTCGTCCCCACTCAAATAATATACTTTCGTCATGGCTCAAGCAGAAGAGGAACAGCATCCCCTCTTGAGAGAAAACGAAATGAATGAGGAGGAGGAACAACTCGATTACTCCAACTCACCTATAGCCGACCTGCCAGCCACGTGCATGCCCCAAGAAGAAGGCGCCAACGAGCAGGGCGCCAACGAACAAGGCGCCAACGAACAAGGCGCCAACGAGCAGGGCGCCAACGAGCAGGGGGACCGAGGGGCAGACGAACACGAGGAGGGAGAGTTGCTTCCCCCGTCGCACGAGCCCCCAGAGCACCAGACTCCAGCAAGCCACGCGTCCTTGTCCACCCTGGACCCCCGCGAGCGCGTTCGGCCTGGTCCAGCCTCTGCCACGCGAAAAGGATTACCAGAACGTGAACGAGGTGTGTGGTGTGCGCGTGCTCCAGTCTTCTCCATCAAGAATATGACGTCGGTCTCTTATGGCTGGACTGGACGCAGCAGCAGCGAGACAGCGAGACGGCGAGTTTGTGTTCACACAACCGCACACCACACGTTTCGTCGACCGACCCGCCATCCTCATGTTCCTCCTATCGTGCAGTATTGACCACCGCATCTGGGACCGCATCTGGGACCGCATCCATGACCGCATCCAAGACCGCATCCAAGACCGCAGATACACCCCCTACAGATTGTGAGTATTGATTTCCTGCGGTGTACTGAATCTGTCTGGCGTGTGTATGCGAGTCGAGATATCAACAAGCGTTCCTTTCTTTTTCTCCGCAGTGATGCAAATTCTCGAAGCCGTTCAACGCGCTAGAAACAAGGTGCAGGAGAAGAAGGAGCGGCAGCAGAAGAAGCAGGAGCAGTTACGACAAGAAGAGCAGGAGAAGAGGGAGCGGGAGCAGCTGCGGCAGCAAAAGAAGCAGGAGCAGTTGCGACAAGAAGAGCAGGAGAAGAGGGAGCGGGAGCAGCTGCGGCAGCAGAAGAAGCAGGAGCAGTTGCGACAAGAAGAGCAGGAGAAGAGGGAGCGGGAGCAGCTGCGGCAGCAAAAGAAGCAGGAGCAGTTGCGACGAGAAGAGCAGGAGCAGTTGCGACGAGAAGAGCAGGAGAAGAGGGAGCGGGAACAGCTGCGGCAGCAAAAGAAGCAGGAGCAGTTGCGACGAGAAGAAGAGAAACGGGAGCGACGGCAGAAGAAGGTGAGAGATGAGCAGCGGGAGAGGGAGCGGCAGACGTATGTTAGAAAACGTCAGGCATCCCATGAAGAATCCCAGGCATCCAGGACGCACAAGAGAGCACGCCCATGTGTTTCAATTCAGCCTGAGCGGTCGCAGTCGCAGTCGCAGTCGCAGTCGCAGTCGCAGTCGCAGTCGCAGGCGCAGGCGCAGTCGCAGGCGCAGGCGCAGGCGCAGGCGCAGGCGCAGGCGCAGGCGCAGGCGCAGGCGCAGGCGCAGGCGCAGGCGCAGGCGCAGGCGCAGGCGCACCTTGTTGAGTCGCCATCCAGACCGCGGTCGCAGCGGTTAATGCAACAGCCGCAGTACTACGAGTACTCCGTGTCGTTCTTCTTGTCACGAAATGGCGAGGTGGGTGGCTGTTTGATTGGCTGCTTGCTTGTTATAGGTGACTCGCCAGCCAGCGTGCTACGACTGATATCTATAAAGCTAAGCGAGCAGGCATGCAGATGGTGGCGGATCATGCTTGCGAACAAAATATACTCTCCTGTTTCTTCCACTGTAGGCTCCAACCCTGCAAGAGTTCGCCATCGCACTGAGGAAAGCGGTCAGTCTGAGATATCACGTCAACGTGATCGAGTGCGCCCTGGCGTCGGCAGATTACGAGGCGAGTCTTGTTTGTCGCTTGTTTGTCGCCTGTCTGCCTGTCTGCCTGTCTGCCTGTCTGCCTGTCTGCCTGCCTGTCTGCCTGCCTGCCTGCCTCTGACGCAGAATAAGCTTAGCTTGTTTGATTTTTTCGTGCAGATCGAGGAACGGTCCGACCGCGTCACAGTCCGGGCTTTACCACTGCAGAACAAGGAGATGTTTTGGGGGCTGGAGAGGCAAAGGCTGATGGAGTCTTTGGTGCGGTTTGGAAAGTTTGTCCTCCGGCAGTTTGGGGACGACTATCTGAGTCCGTCCAAAATCGAAGTGTACTGACCATCATAGTAGTAGTGAGTGATACGATACCTTTTTGAGTGTGTTTTGGGACCACGACTTCGAGTTGTATATGTATTTTTTCCAACCCGTCTTTTTTTCGACATAAAAGATGTGCGGAACAAGATGTCTAACCCAAGATAAAAGCGCCGTGGCAACTACCTGTTTGTGAACGGTTCTGCGATATTCATTATGCAAGTATCGCGAGCCGATTTTGAAGCCGCGCAGAGCGCGTTGGGCGTGTATCTCGATAACAATGAAGCCACTTCCGTAGAGGCAGAAATGTTATACACGGGCGACTTGAGTCGCGAAGAGTTTGTTTCGGTGCTCAGGTACTTTCGTACCGTTTATGGAAAGTCTTCTGTGACGAAATCCGTACAAACGGATGTTTCCGTAAACGTTCCAGGGTCGGACGCCTCTTACCGACTGTCCTTCGAGTCCGTAAAAGATGTCATTCAGACGTGTAAGTCGCGGGACAACGACGCTTTCAAAAACGCCAACATGATCCAGAAGCGGAGGTTGGTTCCTCCCGTAAATATCGGAGAGTACGACATCCGACTGAACGTTAAGAGCGAAGATGGCGTGCCGGTCGAGTCCTCGGCGATCCGGAATTCGATCGCGGATGCCGTATTATCTACTTCGTCGGCCAAATCCGTCAGAAATAAGACGCGATTCAGTTTCCTGTCCAAGAATGAAAAATTTCGTTATGATTGCACCGTGGTCCAGAGCGCGGAGGCGCACGACCTGGGAGGTGAGCTCCTGGGCGCGCTGACGAGCGCCAAGACCGGTTACGAGATCGAGATCGAACACGTCGGCAAGGCGGTAACGGAGTCAGGAAAGAAGAGCGACAACGAAATTTCCGCCGGCAAGCGCGCCCCCCTCCCTCCTCCTCCGTCTGCTACCAAGAAGCGACAGAAGGCGAGGCCAGAGCAGGATACTTCGAAAGAAACCGCAGCTTCTCGCGCGCCAACCGTCCTGAATGCGGGTGTCCTGGCGAAGGAGTTTTTCGGGGCGTCCAGCCTGCTCCTCAAACTCATTCAAGGCGCGGATCACGTCATACCCAACTCCAAGAAACACGCCGTGCTCGAGGAGTACTCGGCCTTGGTAGGCATGCCCAGGGACTATTTTGTGGGACCCAAGCCGGTGACACTCAAGAAGCAACATATGACATGGCCTCCTACGCCCGGACACATTTCCGTGATAGCGGGGGATTATACGGTCACGGAAAAAGCGGACGGAGAACGTAGGTTGCTGTTCATCGACGTCGACAAGCGCGTTTACACCATAACGGACAACATGAAGCCGATGTTTACCGGACTCACCAGCAACGGTCCTGGACGGACGCTTTTGGACGGCGAGTACCTCGAATCAAGCACGAACGCATCGAGAGGCGGTCGAGCTCTGTTCATGTGTTTCGACGCTTTCTTTGTGGACGGCAAAGATGTTCGATGGCTGCCCCTCATGACCAGCACCAAGGACAAGGTAGGAGGCAAAACGACACAGCAGAAACAGCAGCAGCCATCGCGGCTTTCGGCTTGCGCCCGGGTCATCCAAGACGGTTTCACGAGCACGTCCGACAGGGACGTATCGGTGCGGCTCAAAAAGTTTTACGCCGTAAACTCCCCCAAGGACCTGTCTCTGGCAGCGACACAGATCTTCCGAGAGAGGGAAGCGGGGCTGTTCCCTTACGACATCGACGGTCTAATTTTCACGCCGGCGTCGTTAGGAGTCAAGGCGGACCGCCGGGACCAAGGCACCCCCTCCTCTCAGACCAAAAAGACGGGCGGAAGATGGAGCCGTGTGCTCAAGTGGAAACCTCCGGAAAAGAACAGTATCGACTTCCTGGTGCGTTATCACGACAACGATCTCGTTACGGATAAAGACGGAAAGGTATACCGTGTAGTCGACCTGTTCGTGTCCAGCGAGCATGCTCCACCGGCTTCCGTCCTCGAGAACGTCCTCCGGGTGTATGTCACCAACTTCATTGAAAAACCCAGGGGGGGACCTCCATCGTCGCGCGACCACCACCGTCGATACAATCAGACGTCGCGCGTCATGCCCCGGCTCTTCCATCCAGAGGGAGAGAGCCGGGAGGTGCACCAGGCGCACCTCGAGATGGATGCGGAGGGTAGGATCATGCTGGACGACGGCACAGAGGTGGCGCACAACACCATTGTCGAGTTTGCGTTCGACACGAGGCCGGGGGGTGAGGAGGTGAAGAGAAGGTGGAAGCCGATGCGGGTGCGCCACGACAAGACGCAGAGGTACAGGGAGACGAAGTCGATCGAGCGCACCGCGAACCACGCGTCTGTGGCGCAGGACGTCTGGGAGTCCATTCACGATCCTTTGACGGAAGACATGCTGGCCGAGGGCGAGATCCGCGTGGATGGCGATGTGTCATCCCCGGCAGACGAAACCGGTCCCGACAGCGGCGGCGAAGGCGACGAGGACCGGGTGCAGAGCGAGAAGCCCTACTACGTCAGGCGCACCGGGAGGGAGGAGCTCGCCTCGCTGCCGATGCTGCAGTTCCACAACGCGTGGGTCAAGGAGCGGACGCTGCTGCACGCATTTGCCGGCCGCGTGACTTCGTTGCTGGACGTGGGATCCGGAAAGGGCGGCGACCTGAACAAGTGGCTGGACATGCCCGGCCGGGGGCTGTCGCGCGTAGTGGGCGTGGACCTGTCCAGGGACAACCTAACCAATCCCGAAAACGGCGCGTACGCGCGCCTGGAGCAGTCGTTCCGACGGAGAGGGTTTTACGCGGCTATGGGATCCAGGAGGAGCGGGAAAGGCGAAGACGCCGAGATGCCCGTGGTGGTTTTCTATCCCGCGGATGCCGGACAGCGCCTGATTCCCGAGATCATGGCGGGCAACGTGTCGGACCCCGACGATAGAGATCTCGCGGTCGTTCTGTGGGCTGAAAAGGGAAACGACGGTGGCGACGAAACGGACGTTGTATCGGAGCTCATGAACGACCCGGAAAGGCGAGTGTCCAAGCTTCCTTCATATTTGGTCGGTCTGGCGGCGTTGCCATTCGACATGGTCAGCTGTCAATTCGCGGTTCACTATTTCTTCCGCGATTTACCGACGCTGCGCACGTTCGCGCGCAACGTGTCATCGTCGCTCAGCACGGGAGGTTTCTTCGTGGGCACCTGCCTAGACGGCAGAAAGGTCGACGATCGCCTGGCGTCCCTCGACAAAGGCGCGGGCATCCGGGGCGTGTCGGATGAAGACGGGCACATCATGTGGAGCATCCGCAAGATGTACGACGGCTCTCTCTCGGATCGGTCCGACATAGAATCTCGTGTCGGTTACCGCGTCAAGGTGTACCTCGAGTCCATCGCCCAGCCTTTCGACGAGTACCTGGTCGACTTCATGCTGCTGTGCAAGGTGATGGACGACGTCGGCCTGTTCCCGGTCAAGAAGGAGGTGCAGCGAGAGCTGGGTCTTCCGGCTGGTCACGGAGGGTTCGAGGAGCTGTTTTCCTCGATGGAGGACGAGGCGACAGGTGGAGGAGGAGGCCACAAAGGGCCGGACGCCAGAAGTAACAAGAGGATTGCGGAAGCGCTCAAGATGAACGACGAACACAAGCGTTACAGCTTTTTGAACAAGTGGTTCGTGTTTCAAAAGAAGTAGCGGTAAAGAAAAATATATCACATCAAAGTATCTCTTACCGCTCCTCCTCTCCGCTCCAGTCGAAGTCGAAGTTGAAGGAAGACGGAAACAAAAACGAAACTACACCCCGCATAGCACAACATGAGCAATTCGTCGAACATGGCGGCGCGCGCGTCTCTTACCGCAGCGCCTAATCGAAGGAGGAGCGCGCGTTCCGCTTCGCATGCTTCACATGCTTCGCGTTCTTCACGCGGAGGATCTCCCGCTTCGAACGCCGTCATGCACAACATGATTTCCCCGCCTCCCGCGTGTCCGAGGTGCATGCGTCCGATCTACTCCGCAAAAGGAGGGTCTCTCGCATCGGACGCCGTCCATAATTATTTGATGAACCCTCCTCCCGCGTGTCCCGACTGCATGGCAGCGGTGCACCTCAGGCCCGATCTCGCCAAATACGGTGGAGGAGCGAACGCGAAAAAAGCATCGCTAAACCGTCAACAACAGCGGTCAACGACCTCCTCAAGAACGACGCCTTCACAATCCCGACCGAGGTCGCAACAGCAAGGAGCGACCGCGACTTCACCATCGGCTTCGGCTTCGCGCGGCAGACAGGGAAGTAGACGTTCGGGGCAAACGGCGCGACAACAAGAACAGCGACAACAGCAAGGCCGCCAGAGTCGAGACGCGAACCAGCGTCAGAGAGCGGGGTCGCTCGCTTCGGACGCGGTGATGAAATACGCTAACAACCCGTGTGCGTCAAGGGCCCAGATCTATCCGGGAGCTTATCAAGGAGGGGCGAAGAAGAGCGGAAGCAAACGCGGCGGCACGCGCACCGCGCATGCGAAGGCGGCATCTTCATCCTCTGCGAATCCTACTCGCCGCCGCCAACAACGCAACAACGAACGCAACCAAAATGACCAAACGCGCAGAGGCGGCGACGGACTCAGCTCCATCTTTCACTCACGCCTGAGCACCAACAACATCTCGAGGAGCGATCCTCGCCCCTCTACGGGAGTGCCGGATCTGAATCCAAAACCGTCGGTGCTGCAAACGCAGTACGCCCGATTTCCTATACGATACGACGTCGGCAACTTTGGCAGTTCCGCGGATCGTCCTTTTGCGTTGAGCGGCGTTCCTCTGACTGGTCCCGTCGACACCAGCATCCCCACGAAGATGTGGCCTTGATGAGTTACACCCAAATTCGCCTTGGTCCCCCTTTTTAGGGAAGCCGTTTTTCTTTCCTAAATCTTCGGAGATTTCGAGTATCGATTTCGGTTCGCGCGGTTGGCGCGAGCGTCCGTCCAGGTACGATATCAAACGGCTAGATGAACATGTCATGCGCGGCGTACGGTTTTCGCATGGATTCGACGCCCAGAGGGGCTCCCGTCTGTATTCCACGGAGCTCGTCGACGTACTTGTGCCGAAGGATGCGCAGCATGCGCGACGTCCTCCCCAAAATCGCTCGCGTGACGGATGGAAGATCCCGACACAAAGGCATCGGCTTCCGAAAATATAGCGAGTGCACGGTGTTCATCAGCGCGGTCTGCATGTCGCGCAAAATCGTGTACTCGTTGCGCAGGCTGCCCAACACCCAGGGCGTCCTGAACATGCGGATGTAGCGCCTGTAAAACTCGGTGAGCATGGTCAAAACGGTTTTGACGGTATGTCCATCGTGAAAGATGAATGGCCGGAGTTTGGCGAGGTCGCGTACCAGGGCGGCGTCTCCCCTCCAGCCGTCGCCGATCCTGTCCGAAAAGAGGTCGTGCACGGAATACAGATCCGGCATGAAAACCATTTCGCGGTGCGTCAGCTGCCTCGAAGGGTCGGTGACGTCTTCTTCAGGAACGCGCGCGTGCGCGTCACTGGAGGGCGCAGAGGACGGGACGTCATCACCCCCTCCGCTCTCGCCTCCCGCGTTATTTCCGCCCGCATTCACTTCTCGCATGACGTACAGCACGACCAGCAGCGCCAGCAGCGCCCAAGGCAGTTGACCCGCGCTCTGTCCCACGCGCGACGTAAGCGCCACGATGAAGACGCCTATGACGACGGTCGTGAAGAGGCGATCGGCCGTGCTCGCGAACGGCAGAAATCCCAACGTCCTTCTCGCGTCCGTACCCGAACGAGTACCGTAGAGCAAGTCGTGAATGGCATCGCCGCTGATCTTCTGGCCCTCTTCGTGAGGCAGCAGCATCGTGCCGTAAATGCCGTATTACGGGACTCTCACATTTTTTTCAACTTGTTTTGGACACGAACGAAAAACCTCGTGCGAGTTCGGGGCTTGGGTATTGCGTGTCCGGCTACTCTTCGTCCGTGCGATATCGGATCAAACCGATGATCAACCACAATAATAAGTAGAATACAAAGAACACATGCAGAAAGGTGTAACAGGAACAATCGCAACACTCAGAATCGCTTTGTGGCGTGTTCTGGGGCATAATAGAGGACGAAATCCGTTGTCTAGATGTCCCCGACGGCAGTGGTGTCACGGAATCGACGTCCATGACGACAATTCTGGTATCGCGACTCACGTGGAATCCTTTTATCAGCGACACGTCCGCCGCGGATAACGGGTATCGACAGACAGGACACGTCGGAGACGTGTAAGGGGAATCGTAAGATTCCAAATATCGCGAGAAACACTGCCGATGACAAGCGTGTCCGCAAAAACTCAGTGCGACGACGCGCCTGCTGCCGGGATTTAAGACGGCTTCGGATCGGAGACGCGAGCACCGGACTTGCGCCTCGTCGGTCGCGTCACTAGCGTACCCAGAATCGTCGTCGAGGGGCTCCAGACAAATGCAGCAGACACTGTTCGCAGCTGAGGGGAAGGGCGCTGTCGTCATTATTCAGGCAGACAGAACAAAAAAAACAATGCACCACGATGTGCACTAAAAATTCCTTTTTCGGGACAAGAGGAGACGGGGGTGAACATAGAGACGATATACCCCGGATTCAGGTTCGCACGGCATGAGAGTATAGTGCGTATACCAACCCCAAAAAAATTGAAGCGGGTCGTTTGAAAGAGCAGATTGTGTACGCACACCATGAGTACTCTACGCGAATGCGTGTATGATCACTTGGATAAGTACAGGAACATAGTAATGCGGAAGTGGAAAGAATTCGACTTCGATCGCCATAGTGGCCTACCCATACCGAATGATGAGAGCGACCAAGAGAAACGACTACGCATAGCTATCACAGGGTTTGTGTACCAATATTTCGAGGATTTGGCCGTTGATCAAATACGCAAGAAGACGGGTTGCACACAAGAAAAGATTCAACCGCCGGCCTTCACTCCCAAGACGCACGCTTTTTGCCAAATGATTGCCTTCATATTATACAGAGACACAGCAACCAGGAACAAGGAACGTCGCACCGCTTTCTGTCAGCAGCAGAAGCAACAGGAGCATCAACATGCGCAACAGCAACCGCAGCAACCGCAGCAACAGCGGGAGCGCGTTCGAAGTCTTGTGCACAACGATTTTGAACCGTACAAGGAAGAGATGCTGGCGTTCTTGAAGGGGTTCAAGTACGAGTACATGTTCGAGATCACGGATAATTTCAAAGGTCTGGATGACGAGACCGGAGACGAGAAGAGCCTGCGCGCGGCATTCACCAGAGATGTGCATGATTACTTCGAGAGAGCGGTCAGGGATTTGACACGGCAAGAGGGGCGACACACAAGGATGCAAGTCAGGCATGCTTTTCCGCCGCTGATGATGTACGCATTCTGCCAGGCTGTCGCTTTCAGATTGTACATGGCGACCAGAAACAAGAACCGCATCTTCTTACAAAGGTGGCATCGCCGCCACATGCCTTGCCGAACGAGGGTGGTATCCGTCCGCTACTTTCAACGCGCTAAGCGGCTCCATGAGTCACGGGAGCGATCCATAATTGCATTGATAGATGATCTGAAGCGTCTGTGAAAACCGAGTGTCTTAGCTTCAGACGCTTTTCTGTCGAAAGCGGTATATGGTTTTTTTCCAGCCGCCGTGCATCGGACCGGCTCGGAACAGAGACTTCTCAAACTTTATCAATCAAGAAACGACGCACGAATTCTTCGATATGGGAGAGGATGGGTTGCCGCAGTCGACGGTGCTCTGGAAGAGGGTCGTCGTCGCTTTCGGAATGATGTCGCTACTTTTGAGCGAAACCGCATTGTTAGACGCACGCGCGCACTGTAGGAAGGCTCGCGCTTCCTCCTCGCCCTCTATTCTGGCGCCGAGCCTGTGCACCAGTGTTTCGAACGTCCTCAGCGTCACGCAATTGCGGAGCTTGCCCTTCCGCGATCTGGTGGTGATCATGGCCAACCAGAGCAGCAGATGGGGACCCTCCTCGTACTCCTTTTTTTTTGCGGAGCGTTCCTCCTCCTGGGCGAGAGCCCCATCCGGCTCTCTTTTTTCGGCGGCGTCTTCCGCGCCCCTCCTCCTCACAGACCATAAGACGTCGTGCTGATAACGGCTCATAATGCCGCGCAATGCCTTTGAGCAAGGGGGTAGCGAAAGCGTCCGGCGCAGCGTCCACGGATAAGGAGGAGAGATGAGGACGCGCGAATTGGGATCCGCTCCCAGCCTTTTGACGAGCACCTCCGCGGTGTATGCAAAATCGTAAGTACATGCGGCTACGAGCAGCGCGTTCACGTCCCGGACGTCTCTGGCGGTTTCAAAAACTCCGTCTTTGTCGAGAGCGACGCTGAGAATCTCGCTCAACGCCTTGTCCAATCGCTGCGTCACACGCGGTCTGAAGGAAGCGTCGCCCACCATATAGGACGACGGATTCGGTCCTATGCCGTTTCTTTCCCCCGTCCACGAAATGTAAGAAGAGTACCACCCCCTGATGTGCGGAGGTACGGTCAGCATGACTTCTTCTTTGGGCGCGCCGTTCCGAACGAGCTCGGAGTCGTAGTGCCGATCAAATCCGCGCACAAGGTGAAAGGCGCACGTCATGGCTTCAGCTACGTCTTCGAGCTTCAGGAGAGGGGCGTCGGCGAGTTTCGGCGGTGTAAAAGCCGATGCGGACGCACACGTTTCCGAGACCGAGACCGATGCCGCTTTGGCGTTGTCTTTCATTCCGCGAAGCAGGCGATGAAACTGGGACTTTAGGGCGCTCGAGCAGATAACGGCCGTAGCGACATTATAATCTTCCATGAAGCGGATCATAGTTGTGCGCGCGATGTCCCTGGAGATATCTAGTCCGACGCGACGGATCGCTCTCAAGATCAACGAGGCGGCCCGTATGTACTTTGAACCGTCGTCATCTCCGTGATCACGAGAACGAGCGCGGTCGATGAGGTTCGTGACGGAATACATACACACTTCTTTGAACGGCTTATAGCCGCCATTATCGGCGCTCGTCCTCCCAAAACCATGCAGCAACTGATCGACCAATTGCTGCAACGAACAGGCGGCGTCCATCGTTGCGCGCTGTTCATCCGTTGATGATTCGTCGACCGAGCCCTTCCAGGCGAGCGAAAACGACTCCTCCTGCAGTTCGATCTGCGCGGCTATCTTCCACGTCGCCACCATCTCGGAATTCGTCGCCGATATCCTCCTTATGGCCGCGAGAGCGAACCGGTTCACGTCGTCGGTCATCAAGCGCCTGCTATCGACGCATGCGTACCTTTTGAAATACTGTTTGATACCGCGATAGATAACGTCATCGTTGCCGCCTTTTGACGGCTCATGGGAAGCAGGCGACGACGGCATCATCAAGGACACGACGCGTTCGAAAGCCCGCACAGACTCTTCCTCCGAGGAAGACACGGACACAAACGCGGAATCCGCATGAAGGATCGTTTCTATGAGATCGGCCTTCGAGTCCGCGTCTAGTCGCGGCAGATACGATGCATGGATAGCCGTGATACACGATCGATCGGATAGCAACGGATACAACGCCGTGCGTACCAGTAAGCCTTCGAACGCGTCCAGTTTCGGTCCGAGGCGATTCCTTGTACGCGCAAAGAAAGTCTTCAAGGGAAGACAGCCGTGCGAAGTGAAGCGAGCTCCTCCCCGGCGCACCATATAGTCAACCGTCTCCCACCGCCACCTCTTGAGGTCCAGGTCTCGGTCGCGCATGAAGCCAGAGCCGGGTTTGGTGTCCAGGTGCGCGAATGATTCGACCGCGAGCAAAAAATGGCGGTGGAGTATCGGGTTGTCGTCGTCCGTGTTACTGCCGCCTACTTCATCTTCAAATCTATCGCCACCAAAAAGCCGCCAACAGAGCGTCGAGGAGCAGCGCGTCAGCGCTTCCCATCCCGCGAATGAGCAGCGGCCGGACAGGATCAGGTCCTGTATAATCCCGTCCAAAACGGGAATGGGCAGGGGATAACGTTTTTGCGGGTCGTCTCTCGCCAGCTCGTCCGCCTTCCTCAGAAACACGAGCACGATCGCCAAGTTAGTGCCGTCGTCTATCTCATTGGCGGCTTGGCATTGTCCGGCTTCTTTTGCCGCCAAACATATCGAAGCGCATTCGTGACGACCAAACGTTTCGTCCGCGTTTCGATTCTCTCGCCTGATATCGTCGTGTAGACGTCGAAACATCATGTCGACGATCTCCGCGCCTTCGATGATACGGCGATCGATAGTCTTGCTCGCCCTGGCGAACTTTCCCCACACGTCGCACGCGCCCGCGAAAGCCACGCGATCGTGTGCTCCCGGATCGGCGCCCCGGTTCAGCAGAAAACGCACGGTTCTGGACATCCTGCACGACGCCGCCTTGCACAGCATCCCGTCTAAAAACAGTTGCGAGCCCGTCTCGGCGCGCAAAACAGCGACCGGCGTCTCATTATGTAACGCATCGACCGTCTCGGTCCGCGTCTCACAGCAGGAGCGCGAGGGAGAAATACCGAACGCATCGAGCACGGGCTCGACGTAAGCGAGCACGGCCGATTCGTCCCTCGCCCTTTCGCACAGGGACGACAGCGCTCGAAACACGCAGTGCTCGAACTCTACGCGGTCGGCCAGTGCCTGCTGAGTTCGCTGCCTCGCCGGCGATCGAATCAGCTCGACGAACACGTCGGGACGGCCGTATTCGAGAGCGGTCATCAAGATCGCGGGCATCTCCCCTTGCTGTCTCAAGGGCGGGCAGATCAGACGACAAGCGGCCAGAGCGACCGGTCGACCGAGGTGTATGCTCCTTTTCCAATCAACGTCTCGGCGTGTCGTGTTCGCGGCGCGCGAGTACCAGTCCGTGAAACCAGATCGGGAAGCGGCTTTGAGCTCGTCGGGAGGAGGACCGTTGATGATGGCGGAACGTATCGCTAAATCGCGACCGAAAAGGTGCACCAACCACTCGACGAACGCGGATCCATCCCTTATAGTGGTTTCCGGGAGAACTCCCGCGCGAGCTGCACACACCGCACTCATGAAGTCGACGTTTCGGATCACCCTGGATACGACGTGGTCCGGGAGGTCGGAAAAGGACGTGCATGTGGCTTTTATCGCGGTCATTGTCTTTAGAAATTGGAAACTGGGATACGTCTCCCGTTTATGTGTTCCTTTTTTTTACATCGCAATACTAAGAATGCCGCCCCGAAAACGTTCAGCTCCCGCACGTCGCGCTGACTCCGGAAAAAAAAAGGTTCGCGGAATACGCGGACGCACAGGGAGACAGCCAGCCGAAAGAACGAGCACGAGAAGCGCAAAGGGCGGGAATTCTGCCGTCGAAGCGGAAGAATGCGCAAAACGGAGAGCGCAAGCCGAACTCTGGTACAAGCACAAGCTCAAAGAACTCGAAGCCGAGTTCGAGGAGAGGATGGAGTGCTATTTCAACCCCCAACCAAACGCGAGCCAAGGACAGGAAGACGTTGCTCCCGGAGCAAGGAGTAATTCAGCGAAACAAACGGCGGCAAGATACACGTCACGGAACGGCAGCAGCATAATTCAGCGAGGAAACTCGGCCTTCGATATAGGCTATGACGCGGTTTCCGAGGACGACTTGACGGCCATCGAGAAGGAGTTGGAGTCCATCAGGCGCGAATTTCGGGAAGTGTACATGAAACGCCTTCGGATGCGGCTGCAAACGAACACGCGCAGCGACGTTGAAGTATACGAAGAACTTCCGCAGGAATTATTAAAGTACAGAGACGTGACATCCGACATGTCGTTCGCCGACCTGGAAGTTCTTCTTGACCGGATGCGCGTCCCGCGATCCAAGCGGCAATCCCTAAGAAGTTACGTCGGTCGAGCCGAAAAGCCGCACATGATGACGCATGCGACGCGCGCGACCTGGACGAGCTGGTTCTCGCTGGAGAATCGTTTGGGCGAGTTACTGACCGACGTCGAATCGCTCAAGGCGATGATCAAAGGCAAGGACAGAAACAAATATCACCGCCGCATCCTCGAAATCGAGGAGCAAGCGAGAAGGACGAAGCAGGAGCTCCATTTCATGAGGGACGCCGTCAATAAACTCCTTTATGGAGACAAAAACGTCGATCTCGAATCTTATACCGAAATCGACCGCGAAAGTCTTCTAAAAGTGTTTCGAGACGGAATTCGCGGCTATAACAAATCGGTCCCTTCTCCTACGTACGACCCCCGTGAGAGGAGCTCGTCCGTCAACGCGAACACCCCCCGAAGGCAATAATATCTCGCCTGATTACACAATCGACGACGTTCGACAGTCGAGGCGACGCGATGACACGCAGGTCGAGAAATACGACAGCAAATGCGACAGGAAGGGGATGGTACGCGTGGTGGGCAGCCCTGGCTTTTGCTTTTTTGTTGACGCTGATCATCCTGATCCTGGTCGCTACGGCGACGTATTGGCAAAGGCGCGGGTCTCTTCGTTCCGGCGCTTACGCGCGGCAGACGGTGCAAGACCTGCTGTTCGCCAACGGCGTCGACGTGCGCATAGGAGGATCGCGGCCTTGGGACATGCACGTCGTCGACGATCGGGACGGGCGACTGTTCGTGGACATCGTCGCGTCGGGCAATATCGCGATGGGCGAAGCGTACATGAACGGCGAATGGTATTGTCCGCGCTTAGACGTCATGTTTACCAAGCTCCTAGACAGCAAGGCGCACTACGACCTGGCTTCGCGGAGCGGGTCCCAGCAGCTGGCGTGGTGGACTTATCGAGCCATGAACGCCACCATAAACATGCAGAGCGAGCGACGGGCGTGGGAGGTCGGCGAAAAACATTACGACGCCGGAAACGATCTCTTTCATGCGATGCTGGACGCGCGGATGACTTACACGTGCGGCTATTGGGAGCGGGCGAGGACGTTGGACGAGGCGCAGGCTGACAAGCTGGAGATGTGTTGCAGGAAGATCGGGCTCCACCTTAACGACGGTGCGCGGGGCCCCATGGTCGTGCTAGACATAGGTTGCGGCTGGGGAAGCTTCATGGAATATGCCGCGGAAAAGTACGGCGCCAAGGTGATCGGACTCAGCGTGTCTCGGGAGCAAGTCAAGTGGGGAGAAGAGAGGCTGCGCGGCCATCGTCGACACCTGAGCGGACTTCTGGAGTACAGGCTCCAAGACTATCGGGACGTCCTGAAATCGCCGTACGAATTCGGCCTCAGGTTTGACGCGGTCGTCAGCATCGAGATGATCGAAGCGGTCGGAAAAAAGAACCTGGACGCCTTCTTCGACGTGGCGCACACCTGCTTGAAACCTCGCGGCGTATTTCTGCTGCAGGCCATCGGCAGAATGCACACTTACGGGCCGCCCGACCAGTGGATCCAAAAGTACATATTCCCGAACGGCGAGCTCCCGGCGCTGTCACAGATCGCGCGGTCTATCGAGAGACCCGGCAAGCTGTTCGTGGTCGAGGACCTCCAAAATTTGGGCGTCAGCTACGACAAGACGCTGATGGCGTGGAACGCCAACTTCCAGCGCGCATGGCACGAGGACATGTCCCTCCGTGAAAAATACGGCTTACGATTCAAGCGCATGTGGGAGTACTACTTGCTGACCTGTGCGGCGGCGTTCAGAAGCCGCGACATTCAGCTTTACCAGTGCGTACTGAGCAAGGGCGGCGTGACCGGGGGAGTGTATCGCAGACCGAGCCTCCCCTCTTCTCCTCCTTCGTCCTGACTCCCCGTCGTTGGCGTCGTCGGGGTCAGGGAAAGTAAGGAATTTGCCGCTCATTCCATCGTCGCATGCCATCTAAGAATCGAGAGGGGGGCCTCCTTTCTTTCAAGCGGTCGATCCACGCGTTGACATCGGAAACGGTTCCGCTTGATACGGGCGAACGCTTGACACGCCGTGACTTTCTGCCATGCGAGTGCATGAACAGGTTGTCGATCACGTCGTCTCGCCTCTTTTTTCGGTCCGCTGTGGCGGAACACGACAGCAGCTCGTCGAATATGGCTCTCAGCATGCGTGCATCTCGAAACAGATCGTACGTGCAAGTGTATATTTCGTCTCCCAGGTACCCTCCGTTCTTGACGGCACAATCCAGTATTTTGAGAGACGGCCCGACATCCTCCATGTCCAATATATGTCGCCCCCTATACTCCTGCAAACGAATTATGTTACACCTGAACGCAACCGTAAACAAGAGTATAAGCATACCCCGAAGATGTAAAAACTCATCTC
>SL_4KL_010_BRINEDRAFT_10000737_pt1 | contig 17268 bp, 9 predicted proteins | sample SodLak_010_BRINE_2_FD_10664 | JGI IMG/M metagenome (IMG submission 10664)
TCAAAACACCTCCCGCCTCACTCTTCAATCCTTATACGAGAGACAGGAGATTACCTGACTCTTAAGCAGTGGGTAGCTCAAGTTGCTTCTTAAGCCAGGGCCCCTATGCCGACCGCAGTTTGAATCAATATTTTCAAAATACTCGCTAGGCAATGGTCTTACTGGAGCCATTGACTTTGGTAATCGTGCCTGATTAATCATTGCAACCTCTGAGTGTTGGGTCGAAGCTATACCCGCTGGATTGTGCAGGATGAGATGTTATCGTTCGTAGAATTCAATTGTTCCCTCGGAATGAAACGTGATTTTATAATTAGAATATTCGAAATCGAGTTTTCCATTTTTTAGGCCCGGGCTATAAGGCCGAGATGGATCAAAAAGCTCGTTGAGCGCTTCTGGATTCACATATTTATGAATTGGTGGTAATTCATTAATTTCTCTTTCATCATGGTCTGCTATCGCTTGTAAGAGGTATGTGGTTGGCCTCTCTTTCTCATTTCTTGAGTAAGTTATAGATTTTGCTGGATCCTGCGCTGACATGTAACCTCATTGGTGTTATGAACTCTTTAATCTTTCGTAGAATACAGAAGTGTCACTCAAGAATGTACCAAGGGTGGCGTCGAAATCAAAACTTTGAGCGAAAATCAAAAGATACGCCGAACATGCCGACAGACGCTCATTGAAGGTGTAGGAGGGCGCCACAATGTATGCCATCTCACAAACGCTATGGCGTCTGCAATGCCATCTCACTCCACAGTGACACTTTTTGCAAGATTACGGGGTTTATCGATGCTTCTGTCTTTCATATTTGCTACATGATACGCAAATAACTGCCAGTAGACGTTTGAGACCAAGGGTTCGACGATACCACAGTCTGGAACTGTAAATGAAACATCGAGTTGGTGCGTTTCATTTGAGTCCGATATCGCCAATGACCTCTGCACCCCGAGCCTGGACTTCTTTGATGTTATTCATGGTCTCTGTTGGCCGGGTCCCGTCAGTCAGCACTGCCAGAACTGGAGTCTGTTGTGTCACAAGGGCAAGCGGTCCGTGTTTTAATTCACCGGCAGCAAATCCTTCTGCGTGATCATAGGAAATTTCCTTGAGTTTGAGTGCCCCCTCTAATGCGACAGGGTAACCCAACTTTCGTCCAATAAAAAAGAACGCCTCTGAGTCAGCATACTCGGTGGCAACTTCCGCAACATGGTCATCAGTATCAAGAACTTGCTGGATCGCACCCGGTAATCCATGCAACGATTCGAGTATTTCAACGGCTCGCTGAGACGACAGTGTCCCACGCTGGCGACCGATATACGTCGCAAGCAGTGCAAGCGTGGCTACTTGTGAAGCAAACGTCTTTGTAGCTGCTACTCCGATTTCAGGGCCTGCTCGGATGAAGACACTCTCATCAACAACTCGTGTGACAGTACTTCCAAGCGTGTTCGTGACTGCCAGCGTTCGTGTTCCTGCTTTGGCTGCAGTCCGAATTGCGGACAATGTATCTGCTGTTTCTCCACTTTGTGTTACAGCCACTACAAGGGTACGCCACGGATCGCGTCCGCCTGAAAACTCGTACTCGCTGGCGATATGCACCGATGTTCGTACTTCAGCAAGCGATTCAACAAGAGTTGCCGCATACTGAGCGGCATAGTTGGAAGTCCCACAGGCGACGAACTGCACCTCTTCAAGCGAATTAAGATACTCCGTCGGTAATTCGATATCCAAGTCAACTTTCCCGTCTTCTGTATTGATGCGGCCAGATAACGTTTGACGAAGTGCACGAGGCTGTTCATGGATTTCTTTGAGCATGTAATGGTCATAGCCACCCATCTCTGCTGCATCAGCTTCCCAGTCAAGCGTCTGTCTCTCAAGACTAACCTGGTTTCCATCTGCATAGACTGTTACACTATCTGGAGCCACAACAGCAAGTTCTCCATCAGCAAGATACGTCACCTCACGTGTCTGTTCAAGGAATGCGGTGACATCACTTGCTAAGAAGGTCCCGTGGTCTGCATGACCCAAGACAAGTGGGCTGTTTTGTCGCATCGCATAGAGCGTCTCATGGCCGGCAAATGAAATGACAACGGCAAAGCTCCCTTCGAGGCGTCCCAGAGCTTTTTCGATAGCTTGCTGTGGCTTGGCACCTTGGTCGAGGTAATAAGAAACAAGATGCGGAATCACTTCGGTATCCGTCTCACTAGTGAAGGTCCGATCAGTTAGTTCTGCTCGCAAACGCTCATAGTTCTCGATAATCCCATTATGGACAACTGCAACCCTTTCATGCTCGTCAGTGTGTGGGTGGGCATTCGCAGTCGTCGGTGGGCCATGTGTTGACCACCGAGTATGTCCGATACCAATGCCGTCTGAACTTCCCTCCGGAAGAGCTGATTGTAGCTCTGACACCTCTCCTGCACGTTTATACACATCAATATCTGCATTAACAAGCGCAATTCCTGCGGAATCATACCCCCGATATTCCAGATTAGAGAGTCCTTTTGAGAGATAGGGGAGTGCCTCATGCTTGCCAACATATCCGACAATTCCGCACATTATCCGTGTCGCACCTCCGTTCCATCAGCTACGGCCCCACGGACCGTTGACCCCGGTGCGACCGTAACCTCATCACCGAGGATTGTCCCTGGTTGTACCACGGACCCTCCACCAACGTTCGTATTATCGCCGAGTACAGCCCCGAGTTGTATATTGTGGTATGCAAAATTGTCAAGGACGACAGTCGACTTGCCTCTTGGGATTGTGACGTTATCGCCCACTGCTGCATTGGCACCAATAATACTATCACGAACAACGGCACCAGCCTGAATGGTCGCGTCAGGGAATACGACTGAACGTTCAATTGTTGCATTCGGGCCAATTCTCGCGTTCTCTGCGATTGTTGTTCCTCGACCAACAACTGTATTCTTCCCAACGACCGCAGTTTCATCAACATAGACAATATCGCTCACTTGTGCTCCAGTCTCAACAGTTCCCTCCACTGCGCCACAATCATCATCAAGTAATTGCCCTGTGACTGTCAGCAAGTCCCATGGATGCGAGACATCCAGCCATCGACCATCATATCGAACCCCTCGGACTATCCCGGACGAAAGAAGTGCATTTACTGTCGTTGGTAGTTCATATTCCCCATTAGCACTTTGTTCCGTCTCCTTAATTGTTTCAAAGATACTCGGTTTGAATCCATAGACGCCGGCATTGATAATCTCTGATGGTGATTCTCCTGTGGGTTTTTCCACGATACCGGTGACCGTATTCCCGTCCAACGCAACGACTCCATAGTTATTGGGTTGATGCGACCGAGTAACGCCCATGATAGCGTCTGGATTCTGCTCTGGCTCTATGGGCACAGAAGAGACCGGCTTCAACTCATCCATGACCTGTTCAACAAGTGTAGAGTCGATAATCCGATCTCCGTTCAATACCAAAAATGGTCCATTAATGAACTCTTCTACCTGTTGGACGGCGTGTGCAGTTCCAAGTTGTTGCTCTTGAACTGCATAGGTAATCGAGATATCCCAGTTATCGCCATCACCAAAATACGTCTGAATACGATCTCGTTCATAGCCAACAACAAGCACAATGTGCGTAATACCTGCCTGGACAACAGCAGAAATAACGTGCTCTAGTAGTGGTTTATTCCCGATAGGTAGCATCGGTTTTGGACGACGCTTTGTCAATGGTTTAAGTCGGCTCCCTTCTCCCGCTGCCAAAATGACAGCCGTTAATTCCTCTCCGCTCATAAAACTAAATTTGAGTACAAGGCTCTTGAAAATATTGATTTAAACAAATCTCTCACCTCGCTATATTATGTGAACCATCTCTGGGTCAAGCCCCGAGGCACTCGGCCTGTCCCGCCTGTATATTCCAATCTAGCCAATAGAGATTATGTACTACCAAACTTGAAACAAACAGTGATTTACAATATCCCAATCACTCGATAGACATCGTATGCAACTCCATCAGCACCACACTCCAGTTTGGGATGGGGGAAATTGTGAGCANCGAAATCGAGGGNTGATAAAATTGAAATTGAGGCCAAAAAGGCCGGTATTGTACCCAANGGTTCAAAACCTGACCTCTGGACTGAAAATAAAAGGTACGTAGCTTATGGTTAAATTTCCGTCACGAAACCGCGTCCAACAGCTGGTGATATTTATTGGACTGTTTTGGGCAGTTGGTATCGCCGTCTTCTTTGCATACATCATAGGATTGGCCTATGCTCAAGGTGGCGAAATTATGCTAAATATGACGATATTCAACGAGCAAACTGTCGAATATTGGCTGATGATTGGGCTTGTCCCAGTGATGACGTTAGCTCTATTCTATACGATTGAGTCATTGCCGGAGTAATAAATCCTTCCAGAAAGTATACTGTAAACGGCGAGTATTTGCGCCTGCTCACTCCATAAGAGATGGTCCACGCGAGCGTTAGCTCTGCTGTTTGGCGTAATAGTACACCGCACCGGCACCAAGTAAGGCCAGCACTAGTCCTAACAGAAGAAGTCCGACGACTCCGATCCCGTCATCTTCTTCAGTCAACTCAATCGTCAACGTCTCGTCATCGTCGAGTTCCACCTCCTCACTTGCAGGTTCGAAGCCGTCAGCTTCGACATCGATGGTGTACGTATCAGGTTCAAGCTCGGTGAACGTCACCGCACCGTCATCTGCCGTTGTTGCTTCGTCCCCATCGACCTCTACAGTAGCATCCTCGATAGTATCACCATTCTCATCTTCGACTTCTACGGTCAGATCATACGCTTCTGGCTCTTCAGCAAGCGTCATCGTCAGCGTCTCATCAGCATCAAGCGTCACGTCTTGAGTTGCTGTATCGTAGCCCTCAGCGTCGGCTTCAACCGTGTAGGTGTCTTCTGGCAATTCGAACGCTACAGTGCCATCAGCATCCGTCGTCGCACTTTCACCGTCGACAGTCACATCGGCTCCCTCGATGGCGTCGCCAGCCTCGTTTTCCACTTCGACTGTCAGTTCGTAGGTCTCGACAACCTCGAACGTCTCCGTGGTAGTATCAGACCTACCTTCATCGTTCTCGACGGTTAATTCGGCTTCATATTCGCCTGGTTCGTTGAACGCCTCCGTGACTGTTTCACCTTCGTAGGTTTCGCCATCTATGTCCCAGTCGAAGCTGACGATTTCATCTTCACCGGGTTCGGAGTCGCTCCCGTCAAAGGTTACTTCTTGACCTGCCACTGGCTCTTNTGGATCAATGTCAATCGCAGCTTCAGGGGAGCTTACCGCACTGACAGAGAACCACGAGAATCCGGGCGTCTCTGCCGTTACGAACACCTCGTCATCCTCTTCTTCGATAGTCGTATCGAGAGCCTCCCAGCCGTCATCAAAACGATTGATTTGAAGCTCATCAGCAGTCGCATCGATGTCGTCAAGACGGTCTGTGCTAATCGCGAACGTCACTGTCGCCGACTGATTTGCATCTGGCACCGAGAACTGCGTCACTGATGCAGTTATTCCTGGTGATGACCCAGTATCGGCCGATTCGCTTTCGTACTCGACAGCAGTTACTTCGCCCACGACGTCATTGTCTCCAAACACAACGTTACGAGCAGCGGAAGCGTTGCTGAATGTAGCTTGTTGTTCGAATACCTCAGCGGCCTCACCACGAACTGGTGTGACGTCATCGGGAACAGCCACACGGTCACTTATCTCATCATCATCCAGTTCCTGTGGTTCTGGTGCATCTTCCGGTGGTTCAGGCCGTTCTGGAACATCTTCCTCAACAGTTATCGTCTCTGTTGCAGTATCTGTCCTGTCTTCGTCGTTTTCGATGGTGAGCTCTACGTCGTATTCACCGGTTTCGTTGAAGCTCGTATTAACGACTTCACCGTCAAATTCCTCACCGTTGATATCCCACTCAAACCCAACTATTTCGTCTTCGCCAGGTTCTGAACCACTAGCATTGAACGTAACATTTTCATTAACAACTGGTTCTTCTGGTTCGAAATCAAAGGCAGCTGTCGGGTCATCTGGAGTCGGTGTCGACGGAGGTGACGGTGCTGGGTCGTCATCATCGTCATCCTCAACATCTTCCTCAATTTCGAAAGTCACTGGATCAGCGACATCGAAGTCGATGTCTTCAGCATCTTCGGGGTCGACAAGTTCCATAACCTCATCCACTGCAAGCTCCGCTTCATCTGTTACATCTCCAGTGATAGTCAGTTCAGCGAGTGTCAATCCTGATTGACCTTGCGTGTCACTTATATCGCCCGCATAGCCGACAACGGTCACGACGCCGTCGTCCCGTTCAGACCACTCAATCTCGAACGGGCCCTCATGTTCAATGCTGTCTATATCGACGTCATCAGTCGTGATATTGACTTGAAAGGCACCAATACCTTCATCAGGGTCTACGTTATTCGCATTAAGATCGACAGTTATTGGGAGATCATCTTCCTCAATATCTCCTGGATCTTCGATACCGATTTCGACATCGTCGCTGGCGGCAACACTTCCTGGAACGACTGCCAGTGCGAACAGCGCACCGAAAACTAGCAAGCTAGCGAAAATAACAGTCAATCGAATACGGCTAAAACTCATCAGTTATCACCTCCATTAAGCTGATACTCTTCATCGCGTTCTCCTTCATCAAATTGTTGTATTTTCATAGCATCAGCAGCAGAAATGTCATCATCTTCGGTCACATTACCGTAGTCAACAATCTCATCTATTGTACCGTCAGCAATCGCCTGCGCGACCTCAGTTGCATCTGTGTCAGTGACCTCGTTATCAAGCGTAACGTCGCCAAGTGGATAGCCTTCTAGTTCAGCTGATACGTCATCATTGACATCACCGACATATTCGAGTGTTGCGACACCATCGTTGTCATCCGTATCGAGAACTGTCCATTCAGCAGCGTCAAAGTCGCCAGAGTCATCAATACCTTGCAACGGTGCACTCTCCTCATCTTCAAGAAGAATGCTCGTGTTACCGCTACTCACCTCAAGGTCAAATTCAACGGTTTGAGTAGCACTCGTCTCAGCATTTCCAACTGAAACATCACGGGTTTCATCACCAATCACCTGTGCAGAGGAACCTGTTTGTGCGGCAATCTTTGGGTCAATAGCGTCACCACGCTCAACATCATTGAACTCAATTACGCTCGTTTGAAACTCACCCGGTGCGACCCCAACTGTCACGTCTGCACCAACATTGTCGAGAATCGAAACAGCACCAGAGACATCATACATTTCATCCGGTTGAACGTCACGCTCGACCCTTTCATCTCCTGTAGCGAGTTCCTCGCCAGCAGCGTCCTGTATTGTAATCTCTCGATCATCACCATCGAAGGTCGCCTCAATCGTGCCTTGACCCTCCACATCGAATGTTTCATCCAGACGGACGTCATTTCCGGGGTCGTTCAGCGGGTAGACACGCACCTCAACATCTACTTCTGGCACGGTATCGACCTCTAGGACGTCAATCTCGTATTCTTCAGAACCTTCTGGTTCGATGTCATCCCCTTCCAGTTGGAGTGAATCAACACCGCTGCGGAATGTGCTCTCGTTAATGAATCCCTGCACCGTATCGGGGGATCCTATGCTTACACGCGGTTCATCTTCACCCGGGATTGGATCCTCCCGATTGGCGTCACTGACGTTTAGCCCATCCTGCAACGGAATTTCAACAATAGGCTGGACAAAGGTCTCTTCGTCACTTGGGTTCTCTACGGTCACATTGACCGTCTGGTTATCTGCTTCCAAGAGCGGTTCATCTTCAACGGTGACATTGACGTCATCGTCGTCAAAGTCGACTGCGCCTGCTGCTCCCGCAATCGAGAGGGCAAGCACAACCAATCCAGCCACGAACGTTGTCGTAGCAACCAGTTTTATTGATTGTGTCTGTTTCATTCTGAATCACCTCCAAGCACCGACGTACGGATATCCTGCTCAACTTCCAATGCGGCAATTGCCACGCCTGCGTTATCATCAACATCTCCATCAACCTCGACGGTGAGTTCTTCCGTCTCCTCGCCGTCACCGAGCACGTTTTCTAACTCATTTTCATCGAACTCTTCGGTCAGGTCAACTTCTTCAATCTGATTGCTTGCGTCGACCTCAATATCATCGATTTTCAGCTCCTCATCACCGTTTTCGATGGTTATATCCACTGTCTGAGCATCATCTTCCGGCTGCAAGACGGTTAGTGTATTAATTGCAGCTTGTGTGGCGCGTGGGTACCCCCATGAACCTCCAGACTCGTAGGTTTCGATGAGGTAATCTACGCCGTCAGTAATCGTTTCATCGCTTCGGTCAAGAACCACATCGTCCTCGAATTCTTCTTCATCAACTGACTCATTCAGTGCGAGCAGCGCAGCCGAGGTTGTCTCACTGATATCACCAGTTTCCTGGAATCCGAACGAGCGGTGAGGTTCATCCCACTGACCATCGTCGTCATCCTGTTCGTCGACAAGCCACGTGGTAGCATCCTCGATTGCGTCAACGTAATCGCTTTCTGTTTTGTCACCTTCCTCGAAGGCACCATTTTCATACGCAATCTTCAGCCCGTGCAGGGCATGCGCAGTCGAGCGCTGATCTTCGTCAGCCCATGACCCATCATCTTCTTCTTCAAGCAGGGCATCTCCAGCTTCAGCGTAGATATCTGTCAGGTTATCCTGTTCGGTAATCCGGTTGGTCTGGTTTGCCTCATCGATACCGATGAGCGAGAAGCCAATCACTGCTTCGTCGGTGTCGAGGTAACCATCACCAGCACCAAGTCCATCAGTTTGGGGATCGTCAAACAGGTCATCTTTGTTTCGATGGAACCAGTTGATTGCCGCATCATAGTCAGCTTTCATGAGAGAGTCGTCCACTTCATCACGTTCGCCTTGCCGGTCAAAGTTCTCGACCGAAGCGAGGCCAAACAGTGAGTATGAAGTGAAGTATTCCTGTCCCTGACCGCGGTCTGGTCCCCACTGGTTCCACGCACCAGCTTCATCCATGTCGTCATCTTCCGTAATCTGTCCACGTTCACCACCTTGTGTGACACGCTCAACACCTTCAAGGATACTATCGTTGATCCGGTCCTGGAAGCGGTCATCGATGTCTTCACCGCGATCCTGATAGTATTCATCAGTGTTCAGCGCACCAAGGAACGCAGAGGTTGTTTGCTCAACACAGCCGAATGGGAACTGAACCAGATATTCGAGTCCCTGTAGCGTCCGTCCGTCTGCACCAGCCTGGACGGTCAGGTCAATTTCCTGGTCAGAGAGGGACTGAGCGGTTGGCAACGCATCAGACCCGTAGACGGTCAGTTCGTCGGAGTCCGTACTATCACCCTCAACAGCAACTGAACTGGTGTTGCTTACTGTCTCGGCCCCTTCGGTGAGGTTCATTTCTTTCGTAATGGTCTCCGACTCATCAAGTCCGAGCGTATCTTCAACCTCGAACGTTAGCTCAACTTCACTTTCTTCGAGAGCCCAGACGTCAAATCGGGTGGTTTCAACACGATTCCGGTCGGGGTCTACGGCGGTCGTGTTATCAGTGTCACCGACCGCATCTGTGAACGTGATATTATCCGCTGTATCTCCCTCAGTCTCAAGCGAGAGGTTCACATCGACTTCCTCACCGATATTTGTTTCAAATCCAACCAAGGTCGTAATGTTCTGACCAGCCGTCCGTTCATCAGGCACGCGCACACGGTCTTCGACGATTTCAAGTTCGTATTCTTCAACCTCAAACTGGTCAACCGAGATGTTCGATTCACCAGGGAAGAACTCATCTGTAACTTCGAGTGTGTAGTTGTGCTGTTCTGGATCGTCGAAAGCGGCAGTCAATCGATTCCGGTTACGCTCGCCAGCGTCCAAGCTCCCGCCTTCCTCATCATCTGCTTCAAAGACGACATCACCGCTTTCGTTCGTCACAGCAATATCGAAGGTTGATGAGTCGATATCACCGGTTCCAATATTAGTCACATCAGCTCGGAGCGTCGTGTCACCACCTTCACCCGCGAATGACGGAGCAATAGCGTTTGCTTCGAGTTTGGCATAGGTCATTTCGACCGTTTCTTCATCGCTGTTGTCGGCCCGAGCCTGTTGTTCGATTTCATCGTCTGGGTCTACCGCTGCTTCGAGGTCAACATCACCGACAACGTGTCCGTCCGGTCGGTCATCGCCATCGGCCTGGACAAAATCAGTGAAGTCCACGGTAACCGTCTCACTTTCGTCAGGGTCGAGAGAGTCCAATTCCTCTGTGATGACATCCTCTACCTCACTTTCATCACCGAACTGGGTTCCCGACGCTGTGAGATCGACGTCGAACTCCTCACCGACTGGTTCGAGGCCGATATTCTCAACAGTGACATCTGCAGTCAATCCATCACGAAGCTGTTGTTCCTCATCAGCATCGATTGTAACATCGAGGTTTGGAAGCTCTTCGACGTCGTCAATGAAGATGTCCTGCGTGGCGGTACTCATCATCGTCAGGTCATCTTCTGCCTGTGCAGCATAGAGCAATTGGTAGTCGCCTGCTTGCCAATCATTGAGTGTTTCAAGCGTCAACTCCGTCGATGCACCAGCATCTCCAACGCTGTTTGCCGAGGCGTTCAAGACAACCGTTTCATCTTCAAGTTCGTCTGCAATCCGGTCGAACTCCTCGGTGGAGTCGAATAATTCGTCGAAGAGTCGCTCGACAGAGACTGTCCCGTCGAAGCTCGACTCGTTAAGTTCAACACTCATTATGTCGAACACGGAGAGGTCTTCATCAACATCGACAACGCCACTGACAGACTCAATGTCATGGCGTAGCGTGATATCGTCTTCACTGATATTATTGAAGTCGGTCTCTTCGGTGATTATCGTAAAGACGCGTTCTTCGAGTTTTGCAGGGTCGTACAGCAAGACACTGTGCTCCACACCGCTGTCAGCGAGATCAGCATCAAACTCGTCGAGGTTTGAATCAAGTGCCACGTCGATATCGTCGCCACGAACGAGCTCGTCGTCACTGACGCTAATCTGCCCGCCCGCGCGCTGGACAGCAAGTTGCTCGATACCGATAACCTCTGCTGAGCCATCTAGTCCTAATTCGTCATCGGCAGCAGTGAAGCCAGTTCCATTTTCAATCCCTGCGAAATGCACGATGTACTGACCCGGTTCGTCAGCAGTGTAGTTGACGTTGACTTGTCCATCTTCTATCTCGAAGAACTCACCATTGTCGTCAATGACTTCATAGCCATCGGCTACGGTATCTTGCAGGGTGAGTGCACTCTCTAATTCATCACGGTCATCGTCAAGTGGTTCCTCAAATTTGCTGACGACCAACTGGACATCTCCTTCATTTGGATGCTCTGGGAGACCTAATGAGTCACCGAAATCATCCTCGCTGAAATTAAACTCGACTTCTGTCCCTGGTTCAAAGACCTTGGCCGTATCACGTCTGAGAGACTCTGACGTCGCACCTTCTTCTTTCAGACGGACATCAGCAACTGAAACGGTAGTTGCCGGCTCTGGGGTCGTCTCACCGTATCGAACTGTCATCGGCGCACGGTCGAAGAGCGAGATGTCGTCTTCATCAACTTCTAATTCAATCGGGATGTCAAGCTCTTCATCTTCCTCAATTTCGTACTCTTGCTCAAACAGGATATCGCTATCTCTGTCAATAGAGACCTCCTCCGTGTTATCAACCTCATCGAACTCCTCGTATACGGTAATCCCAACGGTTCCGTTGAGTTCCAACGCGTCATTATCTGAGGCAGTGATATCCTGTAGTTGTGTCGCAGTGAAGGCCTGGTTGAAACTTGAGCCGTTCTTTGTGGAACTCACACTAACTGCTGGTTCTTGCTCATTAGGAGCCGAAACGTCAATATCGACAGCATGACCGTCAGGAAGTTGTCGCTCGCCCAACTCAAGCCCATCTTCATCTATTGGAAGCTGAGATTCAAGTGTCTGGAAGTCGGCCGTCCCGTCCTCAACAACCTCCATGAAGTCAACAACATCTCCCTCGCGTGGACTGTAGTAGCCTATTGATACGATGGCATTATCAGAGAGATCCTCTGTGTCGAAGAACACCTCGAATGAGCCATCATCGGCGAGGTCAGCGGATTCAAACGGGCCAGACTCTTCCTCATCAAGGTTGGTAACTGAGAATTGAACGAGTCCATCTGCAGGCTCTCCATCAGCAGTGAGCAATGTACCATCTATTGCTGCTGCTTCACTCACATCCACCGTTAGCGTGGTATCATCGGTGGTTCCATCGCCATCTTCAACAGTGAGAGTTACTTCCTGTTCGTCATCATCCTCGTACGTGTGCGTGATAACTGGATCATCAGTTTCGGTTTCAGTTCCGTCACCGAACTCCCAAGTATAGGTGAGGTCTCCGGTGGCGGCGGTTGAGGCTGAGGCGTCAAATGTCACTTCTTCACCGGTGAAGGCCTCTTCGGGAGCCTCAAAGGCAGCCGTCGTCTCCTCAGGTTCATCTACTTCCAAAGCCCCTAACGACCGATCCTCATAGAACGTATCGTCGTTATCGGCGGCCCAAACATCCAAATCAATAAATTCGCCGTCTCCAGTGAATTCCGGAACGGTTAGCGTGGTATTTTCTTCGGATGATATTACAGTTCCGAATGACGCTGCAGCAAGTCCATCCGAAGCTTCACCAAAGACGATTCCAGAAACCGCTTCGTCGGTTTCAGGGTCGAAGCTGACTTCTACCTCGTCACCAGGTGAAACTGTGACAGTGTCAAATTCTTCACCCTCTACGTAGAGCGTTCCCGGGTTTGTAGCTTGCCCACTGAAGAATGAATTTGGTGTGTCGTATCTATTGACATGATTAATGCTTGGGTCCCCCAGTCCGAGGTCTTCTGGCAAGACAATTGATGAAGTTGCTTCACCATCTTCATCTGAAACCAGTTGGTCTGTGCCCAAAGAAGAGCCCTTGTGCTGTCGGTACATTCCATCATACTGAAGGGGTACTTCTTCGACTGGCTCTTCTGTCAATTGGTCTTCAACCACCCATTCAATATCAATCTCTTCTCCGGGAGCATCGGAACCAGGATTGAACTCAGTGTGATACTTTTCGATATTAAATCCAGCCGAATCTTCTAATACGTCGTCTTCATAATCCAGCGCAGCCTGCAAGGACGGGCTTACATCATCCAGTGCATTCTCGGGGATTTCGAAGGTTACTGACGCTTCTCCGTTCTCATCAAGTACGACAGTTTCTGTGAAGAATGGAAGTGCGCCTTCTGCTTCAAGACCAATTGTATCCCACGAAACACCAATCCTAGCTTCCTCATCAGTGATTGGCTCTTCGTCTGCATCTGTTGCTGAGATATCAACGGTTACGTCACCGCCGGGGGCTGTCGTTACTCCAAAACCAGGGGTGTCACCGACATCAACATCATCGATGGAAATTTCTGGTTCCGGTTCTGGTTCAGGCTCTTCATCTTCTTCATCTGGCAATTCGTCCATCCGAAGTCTATCAAACCGTGCTGAAACGGATTCTCCATCCTCAGTCTCGACGGAAATATAGATATCTTCTTCGACCTCAAAATCATAGTCAACAAGGAAAAATCCATTATCATCCGTGGTGGCCGTTTCAACCTGGATTATGTCATCAATTTCCCTATCTTCCGCGAATGTTATGTTAAGTGTTTCGTCACTAACTTGTCCGTCAGCACTTCGGAGATAACCACCCCAGGTACTTTCTTCCCCAGAGATGGCTTCCCTGAGGGAAAAATCACTACCGATACTGAAATTTGAAGCTTCAATAGAACTAAAACTGGAATCCTCACCGGAGCTAAGTTCAGCGTCAATTCTGTAATCACCAGCTTGCTCAGGAGTGAAAGATACATTGGCAAATCCATTTTCGTCAGTTTCGAATGAATCGTCCACCAAAGGTTCATCTTCAGGACCGGAGACAGTGATATCAACCTCTTCATCTTCACTGGCAAATTCACCATCGCGAACTAACGCGCTGAAGGTAGCTTCTTCATTCAAAAAAACGGAGGTTGCGCTTGTTGTGATATCAACTACAGGACCAACATTAAACGTAATATCGGCTGATTCACTCCCTTCGGAATTTTCCACAGTAGCGTCATATTCACCATCTAGTTCATCTTCCAAGTCAAACTGGAAGTCAGCGCTCCCATTCTCATCTGTGGTGATATTTTCCACTCTCTCTTCCCCATCAGGATCTTCGATTGTGAGTGTCAGCGTTTCATCTTCGACAGGCTCGATTATCTCCCCGGAGTCATCAATTGCCCCGAGCCAGATATCGATTTCATCATCCGAGGCAAACGAATCGCCGGGTGGCGAGACGGCGATGCCAACGTCAATCGCGTCATCCTCTTGCATCACCGCAAAGTCGTCATCGTCGTCATCTTCAATACTTGTATCAGCAATAATGCTGCTGTTCTGTTCTTCCTCCTCTTCGAAGAAGTCGTCTTCGGCCAACTCGTTCTGGTCGTCCGCTGCGGCAGCTCCCATGCCGAAAGCAAGGGCGAGGCACAAAACGAGTGCCGAAAGTAGAAGGATCTTATTTAGCCGTAGCCTATCCATACTCAGAAATCATATTGACAACAAATAAATCATTCGTTTGGGGAAGTATATACAATTACCAAAAACCCAATGTTACAAATCGACTGATATTCCATGCATATTTTGTCAGACCGCCCCATTTATTTGTCATCACTCTAATTCAATGATATGAACAGCTTACGTGTCCTCCTCGTTCTATTATTGCTTTTAAGCATGGTTTTCACAGCAGGCGTCATCGCCGCGAATGAAACGTACGAGTTGAATGTCGATGGTGAAATCGGAACACCAGAGCAAGAAGAAACAATCTCGGGGGATGAGGTTGTTATCGACTCCGTAGCTGTCTTTTCTGCCGGAGAGGATATCGTAGCGGAGGCTTCTGGCGGGGACGGCTGGGATGTCCAACTCCGCGATNACTCAGGAGATATTATCCAGTCTGTCGATGAAGAAGAAACTGATAACGGGAAACTCAGTATTCCAACAGACTCGCTTGACCCCGGAACGTACGTACTTCTTCTCAGAGGTGACGACGAGTTTCATCAGGCCCTCCCAGTGGTTGTTTCAGGATATGATATCTCAGTAGACAATCCTGAGGGCGCAACTGTTGGTGAAGATATTCCGGTTACCGTTGAAGTTGAACAGACCACGCTGGATGAACCTCCAGAATCCGTCGAAGTGACCGCACATCGCCCGGGAACTGAAGATGCAATTATCGAAACGGCAACCCACGTTGAAGACGACACCTACGAAGCAACGCTATCATTTGAGGATGCTGAACCAGACGAATACAACGTGTACGCCGCTGCAACTGACGATGACGAAACCGACGACGGCTATCCTGTCATTCACGGTGCCGAGGAAGGAGCGCCGCTCATCTTGATGGAGGAAGAGTCGGATGATGACGATGATGACGACGGCGCTGGTGGTGGAGGGGGTGGCGGTGGTGCTCCACCAGAAGACACAGACGGTGACAACGAAAGCGATGACGAAGACGACACAGTTGAGAATGAGCCAACGATGGGTATCTTCGAAACAGATGACGAGGAGACGGCAACGGCAGCTGTCGAAGCAACCAACATCGAGACGATACAAATCGACGCCGCGGATATCGACATCGACGACATCGAACCGGTTACCGTGACCGCGTACGACAATGATTCCGATTCAGTTGGTTCTGCCCCGCCGCGTTCGGTCGAAGCAGTGAATATTTCTGTCCCAGAGGAGGTGAGTGACCGGTCTGCGACAGTAGAGTTTAACGTCGATGCTGGCACCCTCTCTGAGCAATCGCTCGAACCAGAAGATATCCGCTTGGAACACGGCACTGACAGCGGCTGGGAAGAGTTAGCGACTACTGTTGTCGATGAGAGTTCAGATCAAGTGACGTTTGCCGCCGAGACAGACGGGTTCTCAGTGTTTGCCATTACGGCTGTCGCTGAGCCGAATGCAACGGCGACTATGACGCCTGATTCGCCGACGACAGATGATGAAGTACATCTGAACGCGAGCGACTCTATGGACCAGTACGGCGAGGTGACTGAGACTGATTGGACGGTCACTTCGGACTCGTTTAACGAGACGTTCACTGATGAGACCGTGACCGAGTCATTCGACGCTGGAGAGTACAATGCAACAGTCACCGTTACCAACGACGCAGGAAAAACAGACACCGCAAGTGTGGATTTCACGGTCGAAGAACCAACGTATACGCTAACGGTGGTCACTGAATCGGAAACAGGGGAGGTACTTACGAATGCAACCGTAGCCGTTGGCGATGACGAACTAACGGTCAACGAATCTGGGATGGCGAAAACCACCGTTTCCGCAGGCGAAAACACGATAGAAGCAACTGCGGAGAACTACGAATCGGATGAGCTCACCGCAACAGTGACTGGGGAGACGACGGAAACAATACAGTTAGAAGCTAGTGAATCGGATGACGATGATGACGGGGTAGGGACAGATGAAGATACCAACGAGTCAGGCGAACATGGTGATGAGTCAGGGCAAGATAGCGATGATTCAGACGAAAATGGAGCCGGATTTACTGTCGGGGTTGCACTCGTGGTCCTATCAACGATTGGTATGAGCATACGTATGCGAGAGTGATTCCAGTCCTAAGCCAATCTGAACATATTTGTGTCCCCCGAAAAAACATATGAATAACTAGCTAGAAAATGTCTCTGCAACGACGACAGCACACACGACGGCGAATATTACATGGCTGTGGTGTTATTTCCACCGTAGCGGTCGCTGGCTGTCTCAGCGGCTCAAGCGACGACGGGGAAACTGATGACGAGGCTGGCAATAGTGAATCAGGACAGAGCGAGCAGAACCCTCATCGAGAATACATCAGTGCCTTCGAATCATATCTCGAAGACGAAAACGTAGATTTCTCCGAACTGGAAGTTAACGAGGACGAAACAAGTGTCAAGCTCAGCTACAAGAGTGACTATCTCCACGATGAGTTTGCACTTGCCGATGAGATTGGACACATTACAGGGGGGTATATGCAACAACTAGAGGAAGATTGGGAGATGCCACGATTAGATGCCACAATCTCTGACGAAGATGGTGAGGTAGCGACCTGGTATATGGAAAGCGAGTGGTTTTTTGAAATGGAAGATGGGGAACGGACACCCGAAGAGCTATCGCTGGAAGTTCTCGAAACGCTTGATTTGACCGTATGAGGGAGGAAGAGCAGTCCGGATCAATCTGGCTTTTACTCCCTCAACCAGTCAGAAAACTTCCGGCTGACCTCA
>SL_4KL_010_BRINEDRAFT_10000739_pt1 | contig 17241 bp, 13 predicted proteins | sample SodLak_010_BRINE_2_FD_10664 | JGI IMG/M metagenome (IMG submission 10664)
CTACGCCGTCTCCATCTCGCGCTGGAGATCACGCAGCGCCTCGACGCGGCGCTCGGTGGAGGGGTGTGTCGAGAAGAACTTCCCGACGACGCCGGATTTTAGCGGGATAATGAAGAACGCGTTCATCTCGGCCTCTTCCCGCAGGTCCGTGTCCGGCACCTTGTCGACCTCGCCCGAGATGGTCAGCAGTGCTGAGGCGAGCGCGCCGGGGTTGCCGGTGATGGTCGCAGCCCCGCGGTCGGCGGCGAACTCGCGGTATCGCGAGAGCGCCCGGATCAGGAGGTAGCTGATGATCCAGACCACGAGCGAGACGAGGATGGCGACGACGACGCCTCCGCCGCCGCGGCCCCGGCGACCACCGCCGAAAAAGGCCCCCCAGCGGACGATCATGAACGCGATGGTCGAGAGGAACGAGGCGATCGTCATCACCATCATGTCCCGGTTTTTCACGTGGGCGAGTTCGTGGGCGATGACGCCGTCGAGTTCCGCACGGTTGAGTGTGGCCATGAGACCGGTCGTGACCGCGACCGCAGCGTTCTTCTGGTTGCGCCCGGTGGCGAATGCGTTGGGCACCTGCGAATCGATGACCGCAACCTTCGGCTTCGGCAGGTCTGCCTGCTGGGCGAGTCGTTCGACCGAGCCGTGCAGTTGCGGGTACTCGTCGGCGGTCACTTCCCGTGCCCCCATCGTCTTGAGGGTCAGCGTGTCGCTGAAGTAGTACTGGACGAGCGACATCCCGCCGAAGAGGACGGCGAACACGAGCAAGTTCCCGCCGATGTACGCCGTCAGCACTCCAGCGAACACGATGTAGAGCGCAAACAATAGAAACATCGTGAGGAACATGCGAAATCGAAGTCCCCAGTCCGGTTGCCAGTCCATGTCCGCACGTGGTTCCGAGAACGAATAAATCCGCTGTGATCTCTCGATCACCGCATCACCAGCTATGGTCCCTCGAGTGGCCCGCAAACCCCCCTATTTCGTATGGAAACCCGTGTCAGGCGCCACCGTGGGTGATTGTCGGCTGCACAGGGATGACGGCCGTCTGACGCGTGGCTGACGACAGTCCAGGCGAAACGTCAGACACCCGAAAATAATTGCGACGAATCCTTTCCTCATCGATCCCCATCCGTGTCGAAAAGTGGGTGCAGTCGGCGGGAAAAAGCTATCTGCCACTGCCCTCGAGCCACGTTTCCTCGTTACGAACGTGTCGTGATACCACGATCCACAACCCCCCAGTTTCACGTGGAGTTCGCAGTCGATGAGAATCCACCCTCGTTCGCGAACCCCCTGATTTCCGGTGGAGAATCGGATGCCAACCGAGTCCCGGCTGTCGCGTGCGACCCGAACGCGGCGCTTAACTGGGTCAATCTCGAACCTGTGGGCATGTCCGAGTCGCGTGAATTCTGTCCTCGCTGTGGCGCGTCGGTGCCCGAGCGCCGCGAGGCGTCAGCGGACCCTCTCCGGCCGGCAGCCGACGTGGATCTCTGTGACACCTGTTACTTCGACGATTTCGAGTTCATCGATGCGCCCGACCGGATCGACGTCCGGGTCTGTGCGCAGTGTGGGGCAGTCCACCGCGGTCGCCGGTGGATCGATGTCGGGGCCGACGATTACACCGACGTCGCCATCGAGGCGGTGAGCGAGGCGCTGAGCGTTCACGTCGACGTCGACGACGTCGCCTGGCAGGTCGAACCCGAACAGGTGGGCCCGAACACCATCCGAATGCACTGTTACTTCACGGGCCTCGTGCGCGAGACGCCCGTCGAGGAGTCCGTGATGATCCCGGTCAAGATTGCCCGCCAGACCTGCACTCGCTGTGGGCGGATCGCGGGCGACTACTACGCAAGCATCGTCCAGATCCGCGCCGAGAATCGGACGCCCACCAGCGAGGAACTCGAGCGCGCCAGGGTCATCGCCGAGGAGATCGTCGCCGACATGGAGGCGACGGGAGATCGGAACGCGTTCATCACCGAGACGACCGAAACCGACGACGGGCTCAATATGCGGGTCTCGACGAACAAGATCGGCAAGAAGATTGCGAACAAGATGGTCGAGGAGTTCGGCGGGACCGTCAACGACGCCGAAACGCTCGTGACCGAAGACGAGGACGGCAACGGCGTCTATCGGGTGACCTTCGCCGTGCGCCTGCCGCCGCACATCCCGGGGGACGTGATCGACCTCGTGGACGACGACGAGGGCCCCGTCCTGGTGAGCAGCGCCCACGGCAACCTCAAGGGCGTTCGCCTCCGAACGGGCGACCGCTACGAGGCGAGTTACGAGGAGGGGAACGCTCCCGAGGCCCGCAGACTCGGGGATCGCGATGACGCGGTCGAGGCGACCGTCGTCACCGTCGAGGACGAGCACTCGATCCAGGTGCTCGACCCCGACACGTACCAGGCGAAGACGATCGCGAAACCCGATTTCGTCGAGGACGCCCCGGAGACGGTCCCCGTCCTGAAGAGTCGAGCCGGCCTGCACATCGTGCCCGAGGACGATGGGTGAAGAGGGTGTGGGTGAGGACGACGCGCCCGTCACCCCGAGCGACGACCAACCACTCGCCGTCGTGGTCGAGCGGCCTCGATCAGATATCGCCATCGAGTCGCTCCGGGCGGAGGACGTCTACGATGCCGACCGGCGGGTTCGGCCGTACACCGACGAGACGGTTGCGCTCCCGGTCACCGGGCCACCGAGCGAAACCGACGTCCTCGAGGTGATCAGACAGGTCGATCCCGACTATCGGTCCCGTGATCTCGAGGACCTGCTCCGCGAGCGGGGATGGGACGAGGCGGCCCTCGAGGGGGCACCCGGCTCCTGGGCCGTCATCGGGTCGGTGATCCTCGTGGGAGTCCCCGTAGACTGCCCGGACGAGACGGCGGTGGCCGAGGCGCTCCTCGAGNTNCANGGCGAAGCCGACACCGTGCTCGCCGACGAGGGAATCGCCGACGTCACCGTGGGTGAGGGGGGCGTCCATCGCGAACCCCGGAGGCGTCACCTCGCGGGCTCGAGGGACACGGAGACGGTGCACGTCGAGGACGGCACCCAGTACGCCCTCGACCCGACGACGGTCATGTTCTCGCCGGGCAACCAGGCCGAACGTCGGCGAATGGGTGCCATCGTATCGGCCGACGAACGGGTCTTCGACATGTTCGCCGGCATCGGCTACTTTACCCTCCCGATGGCTCGAGCTGGCGCGCGGGTGACGGCCACCGAAGTGAACCCGACGGCCTTTCGCTACCTGCTCGAGAACGCGATGGCAAACGACGTGGCCAGTCGGGTGGAGGCCTATCACACCGACTGCCGGGAGATTGCCTCCCGGCTCGCCGTCGATCGAGTCGTGATGGGATACTACGGGGTCGGTGACTCGAGTGCCGAGGGGACGCGTCACCACGAGGCCATTAACTTCCTCCCTGCCGCCCTCGAGGCCCTCGAGCCGGGCGGCGTGCTCCACTATCACGAGGCGACCCACGAGTCCGATCTGTGGGAGCGTCCGCTCGAGCGCCTCGGCGAGGGGGTCGAATCAGCTGGCCGGACGCTCGAGGTGCTCGAGAAACGCCGCGTCAAGTCCCACAGTGCGGGGGTGGCCCACGTCGTGGTCGACGCCAGGATCGATTGACTGCCGCTGAGGGCTTGTTGGATTCGAGACGACTATCGCTTACAGCGCGCATTTTCGCGAAGCTGCTCCCAACGTGATGTCTTTCCACAAACCCTTCCAGAACGACCAACCCGCTTGGGATCCACTGTGTCTCTGGCAATAGGATCAACCAGCGTACCCTTATCAAGGTGGGCTTTCCAGTGGAAGATACTCGAATGACCCGGTGTCACGTCTGTCACGAACCGCTCAGTCTTCCAAACGAGTGCAACTACCCGAGAATCACCAGTGTCCGCAGTTGAATGCCGTCCAGAGCTTGGGGCCAGAGTTTCGGGACGAATTTCGCGGCGGGACAACGGAACACGGGACATCCCCACGTACCAAGATCGGGATCGGGATCGGTATCGCGATCGTCTTGATGGTGGCGGTGGTCGCGTTGTTGGTGCTATAGTTCGTCAGCGGACGCCACATTGATACACCAGTAGCAAGAATCCTCGATTATGGACATGAATCAGATCATCGCCATCCTCTTTGCCCTGATGATGGTGACCTCGATGATCGCCTGGGGCGCAATGACGATTTTCTAGCCGTCAGTATCCCAGACGTCCGCGAGTGGGCTCCGCTTCGAGGAGCCACGACGCCGCGAGCGAGTGCGTCCGTACGTTCGGCTGTGCTCACCATCGGCGTCCCCGCCCCCATCTTCGCCTTGCCCCTCACTTGCGGTCGTGCCGCCACCGTCACTCGAACGGCTACCCCCACTCGAGGTGTCGTCACTCCACCGTCCCGATTGTGGAGCCCGGCCATCGACGACCCCGGCGTCGACGCCCTCGAGGGCGGCCCCCGGATCGAACGCGGGCAGCTCCGGCACGGACAGGCGGTCGACCTGTTCCTGGAACCAGCCGGGCATGTCGGTACGGGCACGGTCGAAACAGTCGAGCAGGCTCTCGTCGGCGACGTACGTCGCGCCGTAGTCCTCGGGCCCGCGGATCACGCGCCCGCAGGCCTGGATCACGGTTCGGAGGGCCGATCGGTAGTACCACGCCCATTGCCCCTGCTCGAGGCGGTGGGCCACCCGCGAGTCGCTGGTGTTCAGGAACGGGGCCTTACAGAGCACTTGCCAGCGACAGCGATCACCGTTGAGATCCAGCGCCTCCTCCATCTTCACCGAGAGGAAGACCGTGGGCTCGTCGCTCGCCTTCCAGGCCTCGAGGTCGGCGTCCCGGTCGTCCCGGCTGTGTGATCGAATCCGGTCGCCGACGCCGAAGTCGCTGAGCAGTGACTCGAGTTCGTCCTGGATCGCGTAGGAGTGGGTGTGAACCAACCCCTTCTCCTCGGGATGGCGTTGCATGACGCGAACGATGGCCCGCCCGATTTTCGGGAGCGTCTCTTCGCGATGGTCGTAGGTCATCTTGCCCTGGGTGACGTCGTACAGCGGTCGGTTCTCGACGGGGAACGTGTGGCCGACGTCGACGAGGGCGACGCGGGACGGCTCGAGGCCGACGTGGCGACAGAACGCCTCCTTGTTCAGAATCGTGGCCGAGAGCAGGGCGAATTTGTTCCCGCGATCCCAGACGGTGTACTGGAGGTAGCGCTCGGGGTCCATGGGTTTGATCGTGAGCGGGCCACCGAGGGTGTCGCCTTCATCGCCTTCATCGTTTACGTCACTTCGGTCGGCTGCTCGAGGCTCCTGATCGACCAGCCACGTCGTCGGGCTCTGAGGGTCCCGATAATCCTTCACGAAGAACTCGAGTTCGCCGATCAGCTCCTGCAATCGATCCCGCTCGCGCACCTCGCCTGGGGTGAGGGAGTCCTGATCTAGCAACTCGTCTTTGCGNCGCGTACACTGTTGGGCCAGTGCGTCGGCGTACCGGGCAGCGCGTTCGACGGAGTCGACGGTGGGGACCCGTAACTCGTCCCAGAAGGGGATCGTGCGGGGGCCGAGCTGGATCGTGGCGTACATCTCGGCCCACTCGGCAAGTCCGTGGGCCTCGTCGATGACGACGACATCCCGTTTACGAAACACCTCGCTGCCGGCGGTCTGCATGAAATACGCGAGCGTCATCGCTGCAATGTCGCGGTTGGCGGCGATCGCGCGATCGGAAAAGTACGGACACCGATGCTTGACCGAACAGTCGTACCCCCGCTCGCGAACGCAGGGGGCCTGGTTGACCGGCGTGTCGTGTTCCTCGGGCAGGATGCAGGTGTAATTTCCCTTCCCGCGGATGATGTTCAGGTCCGCCAGGAGGTCGTCGCCGGCGACGTCGTCAAGCTGGGAGACCTGGGGCGTCGTGTAGTAGGCCCCGGTGGCGTCACTCGGGTCGGCCTCCTCGACGGTGCGCGCACAGCCGGCGACCGCGCGGGCCAGCAGGGACTTGCCACTGCCCGTCGGGGCGCGCACGAGGACCACGTCGTTACCGGCCTGGAAGGCGTCGCGGATGTCTCGGAGGGCCTGCTCCTGGTTGCCACGATAGCTCGGGGCGGGGAAAGCCGCGAAGATCCGGTCGGGGTTCACCACTCGAGTGAGCGGGCGGCGTGGTCCTAAAGGCTGCGGACCGTCCCACGGCCTGCTGGGATCGTGGGCCGGGTGGGTTCGGGTATCGTGCCCGGCAATGGGGTGAAACAGGGGGGACTACTGCCGGGTAGGCGGTCGATTACAATTCGACTATCGACCCTCGAGGCGAGTGCGGAAGGGTCGCTCAGCGGGAGAGCACCGCGGTGTCTCACTGCTGTGGGGCCCGCGGGGGCCAGCCGGCCTCGTGGCGTTCAAATCCCACCCCTTCCGCTCGCTGTGTGTCGTCGATCGGTGGATGGGCCCCGATTCGGATGGGCGGACTCGAGCCAGCCACGGCTGTTTCTGTCTCATCGTCGCATGGGTGGCGACCGACTTCCCTCAATCCCACACCGTAGCCTTCAACGCCCTACGATTCACCTTCCGAAGTATATAGATACAAAAGCCGTAGCGAGGCTCGATCTGTCGGACACCGCCGGTCACCCACGGTAGTCGCCCACGTCCACCGACCAGTCGTGTTCGGCGTAGGAAATCGAAGGGAAACACCCCTGTGGGATCACTCCGTACTCCTCGAGGAAGGCAACCATCCCCCGTTTGCCGCCGAAGTCACCCCGGTACCACCGGAACAGCGGTGGGAGTTCGACCACGTCGTCGTTCGGATCGTACTGGACGTTCTCCTCGAGGAACCACTCCGTGGCGATCTCGAGTTCCGAGTCGATGTCTCGGGGGCTGTAGACGGCCACTGGCGGACAGCTCTCGGTGCCGCAGTTGAGCGCGAAATGAATCCGGGGGTCGACCGTTTCGAGGCGAAACTGTCGCTCGAAGGTCGAGGGGAACGGGCGGGCGAGGTAGCCAAGGCCCCACGGGTGTTTCGATCCGCGCAGGAGGCCGTGTTCGATGTCGTCCAGGCTGAGCCAGACGCCGGCGACGGGGACCCGATCGCGGGCGAAAAAGCGCCAGCGATCGAGGATCCCCCCCTCGATGAGTTCGGGACTCTCCTCGAGCAAGATCTGAACGTAGGCGTTGTAGGTGTTGAGCCAGAAGGCGAGTTTCTGGGGTGGCCCGGTCAGTGCCCGCTCGAGGCGGTCACACTCGAGGTCCGCGAGGTGCTCACGCAAAGCAGCCCGGTCACCGTCGGTCTTGACGGTGTAGAGGAGGTCTGCCGAGATCGACAGTGGATCGAGCTGCGTCGACATGAGTGGGTCTTTGCACACCACACTAATGAACTCGTTTACCGTCGTTTTGGACTGTCGGTGACAACTACAGATTGGCTGACTGTACCGGATCTCCATCGAACGTTCTGCCAAAAAGACAGGTAGGTTCCCGAGGCGAAACAGTGTGCTCGTCGGGACAGTCCTCGCGTCCCGGTCAGTGGCGGCCCGAGGCAGTCGCTGATCGAAAAGGGGGTTGATGCTCGCCGTCGCCCTCCCAGCTTATTGCCGCTCCAATCGCGCCTGTCAGGTCGAACGTGGGCTTTCGGCTGGCCCCGTGTGACCGGGCTCCCGCGGTTGCACACCGTTGGCTCACGTGGACGGCCACCGCGACAGCGGGGGTTGCAACGAGCACGACCCGAACGCGGCTCTTGAGGGGCGGACACGTCATTCGCCGGGAAGGGTTTTTTCCGACGGCGGGTGGGAGCACCGCCGTGAACCGCTCGAGGGGCTTTCTCCTCCTGCTGATCGCCGTCTTGCTGGTCGTCTCGGCGCAGCTCGTCCTCCCATATCTGCAGTTCGTGCTCCTGGCCGTCTTGCTCGCGTTCATATTGACGCCCGCCCAGCGACGCCTCGAGTCCAGGGTTTCGGCCACCATCGCCGCGTTGAGTCTCGTAACGCTGGCCTTACTCGGGATTATCCTTCCGTTTCTGCTGGTGCTCGCGCTCGTCGCCGAGGATGCCCGCCGGGTGCTCGAGGCAGCCGACCCCGAAGCGTTCCCGCCGGAACCGCTCGCTTCCTTGGCGGACGAGTTCGGCATCGACCTCGAGACGGTCATCGTCGAACGGGCCCGCGAGGTGGGGGCGGGGCTGCTCGAGCGCGGCCCCGAACTGGTCGCCGGGGCGACGCACATCATGATCGGGATTGGATTCACCATCTTCCTGCTCTACTACCTGCTCAAGGACGGGGAGGACCTGCTCGCCTGGCTCGAAGGCGTTGTACCCCTTCCCGCCGACGTCCAGGGTGAACTCCGGGCGGAACTCGAGGACGTGACCTGGGCCGTTCTCGCGGGCCACGTTCTGATCGCGATCATCGAGGGTGCCATCGCGGGAATCGCGCTGTTCGTGACGGGCGTTCCCAACGCGACCCTCTGGACGGCGATAATGATCGTCCTCTCGTTGATCCCGCTCGTTGGGGCCTTTCTCGTGTGGGGCCCCGCGGCGCTTTACCTGTTTTTCATCGGTGAACCCGTCGCCGCGGCTGGATTGGCCATCTACAGCGCCATCATCGTGGGGATCGCTGACGACTACTTGCGTCCGCTGGTGGTCGATCGGTTCGCCGATCTCAGCCCGGCGATCATCATCGTGGGCGTTCTGGGCGGCGTGACGGCGTTCGGCCTGATGGGGCTCTTTTTCGGCCCCATCCTGCTGGGCGCGCTGGTCGCGACGTTGTCGGTGTTCGAGGAACACTACGAGGAGCTGTGAGGTGCCATCCCTGCTGAAAGTGGCCTCATCAGCGACCGACACTGGACAGGTCACCGCTTTTCTCGAGTCGATCAGCGGGCGTCCATGTCGACCCGACCGCTCGAGCCAGTAAATACGCCAGGTTCGGCACGCTTTTCCGGTCGGCCGTCGGATGATCGACACATGACAGCCGTCACCCTCGGGCCCGAGGGAACCTACTCCCACCGGGCGACCCGTGCCGTGGCCGACGACGGAATCGAGTTCCGCCAGTCGGTGACCGACATCGTCGCCGCCGTCGCCGACCGAAGCTTCGACCTGGGAGTCATCCCCGTCGAGAACAGTATCGAGGGCAGCGTCACCGAGAGTCTGGACGCCGTCGCGGAGTACGACATCGCCGTCGTCCGCGAGATCGTCACCCCNATTCGACACGCCCTACTCGCTCAGGGCCCCGAGTTCGACACCATCGCCAGCCACTCGCAGGCGCTGGCACAGTGTCGGGCCTACCTCGAGGCCGAGTATCCGGACGCGAGCCTCGAGGCGGTGGCGAGTACGGCACAGGGGGTCGAGTACGCCCGGGAGGACCCCGCTGTTGCGGGGATCGGCCATCCGGACAACGCCACCGGCGGGCTCTCGGTACTGGCTGCGGACATCCAGGATCAGACGTCGAACGCGACGCGTTTTTTCGCACTCGCACCGGTGAGCGAACGCTCGCAGGCGGGCGGGAAGTCCTCGCTTGTGGTCTACCCAGACGCGAACTATCCGGGGCTCTTACTCGAGTTGCTCGAGCCGTTCGCGGGCCGGGACATCAACCTGACACGGGTTGAATCGCGCCCGAGCGGCCGGCGACTGGGTGATTACGTCTTCCACATCGACGTCGCCGCGGGGTTGTACGAGGAGCGAACGCAGGAGGCGATTGCGGATCTCGAGGGAATCGTGCGGGACGGCTGGGTGCGTCGGCTGGGTTCGTACGACATCGAACACGTGATCGACTGATCGCGAGGCGTGAGCGGATCGTCGTCACGTTTCGCCGAGTGGTGACCCCAGTGGGACGCCCGACACCGCAGTGGATTCGCTCCGCTGCCACCGACCGGTGCCGTCTCCCGGGGGTGCGACCGCTCGAGTGTCGTGGGTTCGACCCCGTTTGCCACTTCTGTTGTTAGGTCGAGGGCATATTTTATCCCCTTCGACGTCCTACGAACGTCCATGCGACGCAATCCCTTCGAAGACCTCGAGGAAATGCTCGACCGCGTGAGCAAACAGATCGAATCGGGCGTCGGCGGCGAGCTGGCCGTCCCCGGCTCGGTGGCCGTCGACGTCGCCGATCACGTCGACACCTACGAGGTCACGGCCGACCTCCCCGGGTTCGATACCGACGACATCGAGTTGACGCTGGCCGACGGGACCCTGCGTCTCGAGGCCGAACGCGAGGAAACAAGCGAGGCGGACACCGAGCGTTACCTCCGCCGGGAACGCTCGCGTCAGTCGGTCACTCGCCGAGTGCAGCTCCCGGAACCCGTCGACGAGGAGGCCGTCTCGGCGACGTACACCAACGGCGTGCTGACGGTGACCCTCCCGAAGGTCGAGGAGACGGACGACTCGAAACAGATCGACATCGAGTGAGGGGCGTGGCTCGCTCGAGCGTGGCCGTCGAGATAGTGACACGCCGAGGTCGCCGCTTGCACGGCCGCTGATTGCCGTGGGGGTTTCGGCGATCGGTGATCTTATTGGTGACCGGCCGGTGGTGATCGGTTATCCCTGACTGGCCGTCGGTGATCGACTATCGACGACCACAACTAAACTGCGATACCGCCCTTTTCAGACGCCAGGGACGCCGAACGCGCCGATGCCGAGATTGAGCACGCTATTGAGCAAGACGAGGATCACCAGCGCCGACAGCCACGCCAACCCGCCGACGACGGCGGCGTCGACCCAGCCGCCGGGATACCGCCACTTGATCACCCAGATCCAGGCCACGAGCGCGATGATCGGACCCACGAGCGGGATCCACGACGTCAGCGCCCAGGCCAACGCGCCGAATGCCGCGGTGAAGACCGCGTGGCCGTAACTCGAGGCGTCGACGACGATCGATGCGGCGATGTAGATCGCCAAGCCGCCCACGAGCAGGGCGACGACGAACGCGACCAGCGAGCCGACGAATGGAATCATGCGCCATCACCTTCGTCGTCGTCGTCCGAAACGCTTTGGTTTGCAGAATCAGCCGTGGTCTCGTTGCCAGCGGATTCGTCACTTTCGTTGCCGTTTGTCTCGGTGCCAGTGACGTCGTCTGTTCCGTCGTCCGCTGCCCCCTCGTAGATGACCTCCGTGCGGCGGGCCACGGGCTGGAGCAGATAGCGGTTGCCCTGGCCGCGGCGGACCGGCGTGAAGTCCCCGACGAAGGTCGTCCGTTCGCCGTCGCGAATCTCGAACGCTCGGTTGAACTGGAGCGGTGCGTTCCCCGGTGTCTCGACGTCGGCCTCGTCACCCTCCTCGAGGACGCCCTCGACGCCAGCGACGTCGAGCTGGAGGAACTGGTACTCGCCAGCCTCCACCTCGCGCTCGTCGATCAGCTGGGTGTTGCCGTCCTGGAGCTGGACCAGGTCGGCCTCCTGGGGGTCGTCGAACTCGAGGTAGCGCCGACCCTCGCCTCGGTCGACGTCGTCCTCGTCCTGTTCTGTGAGGCCAGTGTCGCTCTCGTTCCCGGAGTGCTCGCTCTCGTTGCCATCGGTTTCGTTCCCCGCCCCCGCATCGTCATCGACGCCACCGGTCTCGCCACTCGGCTTGATCCAGGTACCCTCGATGGTCACCACACACGATTCGAAGTCCGCGATGTCGCCGGGCTGGTCGGTGACCTCGGTACTGAGCAGGCCGGTCGTGGACGCACTCGAGTCGTCGGTGCTGTCCGCGTCACTCGAGTCGTCGTCACTCGAGTCGTCGTCACTCGAGTCGTCGTCACCGAGACAGCCGGCAGCGGCGATGGCTGCCGTCAGTCCGGTGAGGTGGAGGTAGGCTCGTCGTCGGAGGGGATCGCGCGTTGTCATCACTGGGGTGCTTGTGGTGGCCCCTTGATAACGGCGGCGTCCGTCCTGACCTGTTCTCGACCGTTTCCGACCGTTTATTGGCCCAAAACACCTGTTTGGAGGATGCTTCATCGGCGTGTCGCGCAGACCGTGTGGCACGCGCTCTCCTCACACGAAAAACGGTTTCGTGAACTGTCCGTGAACGCCAGGCTCGACCACCTCGTTGCCGTCGCCCGCGCCGGTTCCCCGGCGCGTATCGGCCGGAGAGACCGTCGGATCCCCCAGACGGACCGATCGGACCATGTGGGAGTCCTTTTACCGTCCCCACGACAAGGGGCGTACATGAGCTACGATCCCCAGGACCTCGAGGCCCGGTGGCGCGAGCGCTGGGCCGAGTCAGGTCGGTACGAGGCCGATCCCGACGGCCGCGACCCCGAGGAGTCGACGTTCGTCACGGTGCCGTACCCCTACCCGAGCGGGGGAATGCACATCGGCCACGCGCGCACATACACCGTGCCGGACGTGTACGCCCGGTATCGCCGCCAGCAGGGCGACAACGTCCTCTTTCCTATCGCCTGGCACGTCACCGGTACGCCCATCGTCGGCGCGGTCGAGCGACTGAAGAAGGGCGACGAGAGCCAGATCGACAGTCTACAGCACGCCTTCGGCGTTCCCGAAGCGGATCTCAAGAACCTCGAGACGCCGATGGGCTTCGCCCGGTACTTCATCGAGGAGGCCGAGTGCAGCTACAAATCCGGAATGCAACAACTGGGCCTCTCGATCGACTGGCGTCGGGAGTTCACCACGACCGACGAGCGCTACCAGCGATTTATCACCTGGCAGTACGAGACGCTCAAAGCGCGGGGCCTGCTCGAGAAGGGGCTCCATCCCGTGAAGTTCTGTACGGAACAGGAAAACCCCGTCACCACCCACGACCTCCTCGAGGGTGAGGAGGTCGAGTACCAGGAGTACACCCTGGTGAAGTTCGCCTCCGCTACGTTTGGAAACGACGCTGTCGCGGACGCCGAGACGGTGTTTCCGATGGCCACCCTGCGTCCCGAAACCGTCCGCGGGGTCACCAACGCCTACGTCGACCCCGACGGTGAGTACGTCGTCGCTCGGGTCGACGACGAACGCTGGGTCGTCTCCGCCGAGGCCGCCGAGAAACTCGAGTACCAGGCCCACGAGGTCGAGATCGAACGCGAACGCCCCGGCGAGGCCTTCGTCGGTGAAACCGTCACAAATCCAGTGACTGGCGACGAGGTTCTCATCTTACCCGCCTCGTTCGTCGACACCGACAGCGGGAGCGGCGTCGTCATGTCCGTTCCGGCCCACAGCCCGGACGACTACCTGGCCCTGCAGGAAGCGACGGCCGACGCCGAGGCTCTCGAGACCTACGGGATCGATCCCGCCGCGGTCGAGGCCATCGAACCAGTCCCGATCCTCTCCGTCGAGGGCTACGGCGAAATCCCGGCGAAAGACGCCGTCGAATCCGCTGGCATCGAATCCGCCGACGACCCGGGGCTGAAGGAGGTCACCCAGCAGGTCTACAACCGCGAGTTCCACCAAGGTGAACTGCACGACGAGTACGGCAAGTACGGCGGCGAAGTCGTCGAGGACGTTCGAGACGACCTCAAGGCTCACTTCGAGTCCCAGGGGGCGTTCGCCACGATGTACGACTTCCCCGAACCCGTCATCTCGAGGGCCGGCGGGAAGGTCGTCGTCGCCTATCAAGACACCTGGTTCCTGCGGTACAACGATCCCGACTGGCAGGCCAAGGCCAGTCGCGCCGTCGCCAACCTGGACGCGATCCCCGAGAATACCCGCGAACAGTACGACCACACGGTCGACTGGCTCGAGGAGTGGCCCTGCATCCGCAACTACGGGCTGGGGACGCCCCTGCCCTGGGATCAGGACTTCATCATCGAGCCCCTGAGTGACTCGACGATCTACATGTCCTACTACACGGTCGCCCACCGGTTACAGGAGATCCCCGTCGAGGACCTCACACACGAGTTCTTCGACACCCTGTTGCTGGGCGAGGGCGACCACGAGCGGGCCAGGGAACTGCGCGAGGAGTGGGACTACTGGTACCCAGTCGACTACCGGTGTTCGGCAAACGACCTCATCTCGAATCACCTCACCTTCTTCCTCTATCACCACGCCGAACTCTTCGAGGAGCCGAAGTGGCCCCAGGGCATCACCATCATGGGCATGGGTCTACTCGAGGGCGAGAAGATGAGTTCCTCGAAAGGCCACGTCGTCCTCCCCGGTGAGGCCATCGCGACGTACGGGGCCGACACCGTGCGCTTTTTCCTGCTCAACAGCTCCGAGCCGTGGCAGGACTACGATTGGCGCGCCGAGGAGGTCGGCTCGACTCGGGACCAACTCGAGCGCTTCTGGAACCGCGCCGTAGAACGCATCGAGGGTCCCGATGGCGAACGCGACCTCGAACAGGTCGATCGCTGGCTGCTGGCGCGCCTCCAGGAGACTGTCGTCGACGTCACCGCGGCGATGGAGAACTTCGAAACCAGAACCGCGAGCCAGACCGCCTTCTATCGTTTCGAGGAACACCTCAAGTGGTACCGCCGACGCGCGGACCTCGAGCGGCCCGGTGCCCGATGGACGCTGCGTACGGTCCTCGAGACGCGCCTGCGCTTGCTCGCGCCGTTCGTCCCGTTCATGGCGAACGAACTCCACGAGCGCCTGACTGGCGAACCCGCCGAGGACGTCCCGTGGCCCGAGCCCGTCCCCGAGTTCGAGGACGACGCCGTGCTCGCGGAGGAGGCACTGGTGAAAGACGTCTTGGAGGACGTCTGGGACATCGTCGACGTCACCGACACCGATCCCGAGACGATCCGTCTCTACGTGGCCGCCGACTGGAAGCGCGAGGTGTTCGACACTGTCGTCGAAACGGGCCCCAACCAGGGTGCAGTCATGGGCCAGGTCATGCAAGACGAGGCCCTGCGGGAGCAGGGTGATGCCGTTAACGACCTCGTCGGTGACCTCGTCTCGTTCGTCCGCGAGCGCGACGCGGACACCCTCGAGACCCTCGCCGCCATCGAGGAAGCCGCCGTCTACGCGGACGCCGCGGCGTTCCTCGAGCGAGAGTTCGACGCCGAGGTGGCCATCGAACGGGAGGACGACGATCCGGCGGACCCCGCCGACAAGGCTGGACACGCCCGTCCGTTCCGGCCGGCAATTCACCTCGAATAGAATTTCGGTCGGAACGACACCGACTCAGAACGGTGACTCGAGCGCTCGATACCCTCGAAATCGTCGGATCCCGTGATCGTCACGAAGTGATTGCAATCTGATTGTTTATCCCGATTGGCGTGCTACGGTGGGTATGACCCCCGCCTTGCCACCGACGGGTCGGATTTCCGATCGAACCTACCGCATCGTGATACCCTCCTCTCGCGGTCGACCCAATCGCGAAATGGATGCCATCGGCTGGCTCCTGTTTCTCGGCCGCTCGATATTGCTCGTACCCTTGCTCCCGCTGGTTCTCGGTGCGTTGCTCGTCGACCGCCTCGTAACGAGACACCGAACGACACGCGGATGACGACCAGCCAGACCACCCGCGACCCGGACCGGCTCGACCCGCTGGTGCGCGAGAGCGTGCCCTGGCTTCCCCACCCCTTCTCGCTCATCTGGCGCGATGGGGCCCTCTGCCACTGGCCGGTCGATCCCGACCGCCTGCGACCACACGTTCCCGACCGATTTACCCTCGAGACGTTCGACGGTCAGGCCTGGCTGACGGTCGTTCCGTTCGTCCTCGCGCGGGCGGGTATCCGTGGGACGCCGGCTCCACTTCGGACGACCCGCCCGGTACTCAGCCTGCGGACGCCAACTCGCTACCGCGACATTCCGGGGCTGTATCACTTCAGTGTCGACGTCGGTGCCAGCCCAACCGGGCCGACACTCGGGCGACTGCTCGGGTTTCCTTGCAACGAGGCGCACCAACGCGTCGGCGGCACCGACGACCGGACGGACTTCGCGAGCCAACGTCACGGTGGGCGAGGTGGCCGCTTCGCCGCCAGCTACCGGCCTGTCGATTCGGTGAGCTGGGCCGCTCCCGAATCGCTGGCCCACTGGCTCACCGAGCGGCGACGGCTCTTCGTCCCCGCCGGGAGGCGAACCCTCCTCGTCGAACTCGGACACGAGCCGTGGCCGCTTCGACCCGCGTCGATCACGATCACCGAAAACGATCTCTTCGAGGCCGCTGGGCTGCCCACGCCACGAGACGGACCGATCGCTCACTGCTGTGATCGACTCGAGATGACGGCTTCGATTCCTCGAGTGGTGTAAGTACCAACTGAACCGATTCAGACACCGATCACCGATACGTCGCGATCAGGGGTGCAATGACGTTCAGTGGCTCCTGTAGCGGTCCCCGCACCGTCGTGGACTCACTCGGCGCGTGGTCCGTGCTGGTCGGCGCAATACCTGCCTGTTTTTATGGCTTCGCTTGGTTGATGCACGTATGGTCGTCGGAGACATCGCCACCGGAACGGACGTACTCGTCATCGGGGCCGGTCCCGCCGGGTACGTCGCCGCCATCCGCGCCGGACAGCTCGATCTGGACGTCACGCTCGTCGAAAAGGACGCCTACGGCGGGACCTGCCTCAACTACGGCTGTATTCCTTCGAAGGCCCTGATCCACGCCAGCGGCCTCGCTCACGAGGCGGGCAACGCCGAGGAGATGGGTATCTACGCCGACCCTGCCGTCGACCTCGAGGGCATGGTCAGCTGGAAGGACGAGGTAGTCGACCAGCTCACCGGCGGCGTCGAGAAGCTCTGTAAGGCAAACGGCGTCAACCTCATCGAGGGCACTGCCCACTTCGACGACGAACACACCGTCCGGGTCTCCCACGGCGGCGAGGGCCAGGGCAGCGAATCGATCGAGTTCGAACACGCCATCGTCGCCACCGGCTCTCGCCCAATCCAGATCCCGAACTTCGACTACGCAGACGAGCCCGTACTCGACTCCCGACAGGCGCTCGCACTCGACTCCGTGCCCGACTCGCTGGTCGTCGTCGGTGCGGGCTACATCGGGATGGAACTGGCCACCGTCTTCGCGAAGCTCGGTACCGACGTCACCGTCGTCGAGATGCTCGAGGAGGCGCTGCCTGGATTCGACCCCGATCTCGCCCGTCCCGTGAAAAAGCGCGCGACGGCCCTGGACATCGACTTCCACTTCGGCTATAGCGCCAGCGATTGGACGGAACACGGCGACGGCATTCGCGTCACGGCCGACCCCGCCGAGGACGTCGCCGCTGACGGCGGTCAGGTCGAGGCGGCAAGCGAGTCCCTCGAGCTCGACACCGAGAAGGTACTGGTCGCCGTCGGCCGCGCTCCCGTCTCCGACACGCTCGACCTCGAGGCCGCCGGCATCGAGACCGACGACCGCGGGTTCATCCCGACGGACGACCGCGCGCGCACGAACCTCGAGCACGTCTTCGCGGCGGGCGACGTGGCTGGCGAGCCGATGCTCGCCCACGCCGGCAGT
>SL_4KL_010_BRINEDRAFT_10000740_pt1 | contig 17235 bp, 20 predicted proteins | sample SodLak_010_BRINE_2_FD_10664 | JGI IMG/M metagenome (IMG submission 10664)
GGATCCGTGACGAGTACCTTCATGAGCGAGACAATCGGGTGGAACAGGTAAACCCTTGCGTTGTCCTACCGCGACGGCAAAACTGGCCGGAAAGTTGGACGATCGTGGGTTCGGGTTGCTGGTTGTGTCTCGTGGTCGCCTTTCGAAGGTGCGGTCGAATCCGATCGCAGACGCGACGCTCGAGGGCTGGGCCGAGAAATCAGGGCAGCGATACCGACCGGAGAGATCGTAACGTAGTTGTGGAAATGAGTGATAGTCGACAGCATGCCACTGACACCGGACCGCCGCCTCCAGGCACGCATCGTGGGTGCGCTCGCGTTCGTCGTCGGTGTCAACGCACTCATCCTCTCGGTCGTCGGCTTGAGTCTCTACTGGGCCTGGGAAACGACCGGACGATCCGGGACGGTCGACTCTACGCTTCCGGTCTCTGCCGGATCGCTCGCCGTCACCCTCGTCGTGGTCGGTGCGGCTGCCCTCGTCGTAGCCCAGGCCCGGTACGGTTCACATCGGGTCGTCGCCGACCTCGAACTCGAGTCAATCGAGGGTGATGGCCCACGAAACGTCGGCGGACGAGTTGGTCGTCTGGCCACACAGGCAGGCGTCACGCTGCCGTCGGTCGCCGTCGCCGACCACGAGGAGCCAGCCTGTCTGACCGTCGGTACCCAGCGCTCGCCGACGGTGGTCCTCACGCGAGGTCTGCTCGAGGAGTTGGACGACGCCGAACTCGAAGCCGCACTCGCCCACGAGATCGCCCACCTCGCAAACCGGGATCTCACGGTCGTCAGCGCCGTCGCCGCGGTCGTCGGCATCGGGGATCGGCTCCTCGAGCGTGAGCGAGCACTCCGTAAGGCACTCATCGGGTTGGTAACAGTCGCCGTGTTTACCGGACTCGGGATCATCGTCTTCGCGATTCCCATCGTCCTGGTCGGCATCGTCTATGTCCTCTTCAGCGCCGTCGCGCGACTGGTCCTCGGGCTGAACGCCATCGCCCTTGGACTGTTCTCCCGGACCCGGGAGTACGCCGCCGACCGCGGCGCGAGTCGGTTGACTGGCAATCCGGCCGCCCTTGCAAGTGCACTCGAGACGCTCGAAGAGGTCCGTCCCGAACGGGACGCTCGGCTGGATGCAAGTGCGACGCTCGGGATCGTCCCACTATCGCTGTCGACGTCGTCGGACTCGGCGGACGACGACCACTGGCTCGACCGGTGGGTTCTCGACCAGTTTTCGGCGCTACCAACGCGGGTATACGAGGATCAGACGGACGCTTCGAACGATCTGAAGTGGATCCTCGGGCGACTCACGTGGCTCATTGGCGGACTCACGTCGCCATTCCGGGAACGCGTCAGTCGCGTCTTCGCCTGGCGACCGTCGACACATCCCTCGAATGAGGCCCGTATCGAGCAGTTGTCCGCCCTCGAGCGACGGCGACTAAAGTGATACACTGCCGGAAAAGGTCAGTACACATCTTCCCACTGGGCGCGGTTGCTTGTGAGAAAGCAATCCCATGCTCGCGACCGCAAAGAGTATGNTGTAGTTGACCGTGACCTTGCCGACTACCAGGCCGTCGACGCTGCCTGCGAGGATGCTACACTGGTGAGCACAGTCTACTCCGGTTCAACCCGTTTTCCAACCCGAACTGCTCCGAACTCGAGTCGGGAAAAAACACAGCGTTTAGGCAACCACCATACCTTCGACTCTGCATGAGCCTCTTTCCGACGTTCGAAGTAATCCCCGCCGTCGACATCCAGGATGGCGAAGTCGTCCAACTGGTCCAGGGCGAACGCGGCACCGAGAAAACCTACGGCAACCCCGTCGAGGCTGCAAAGCGGTGGATCGACGCCGGAGCGGAGTCGCTGCACCTCGTCGACCTCGATGGGGCGTTCGACGGCGAGCGTCAAAACGGCGAGGCAATCGACGCCATACTCGAGACCGTCTCCGTCCCGACCCAACTCGGCGGCGGCATCCGAACTGCTGACGACGCCATCGACTTACTCGAGCGTGGCCTCGATCGGGTCATCCTCGGCACCGCGGCGGTCGAGAATCCCGAGATCGTTGCCGAAATTAGCGAGCGCTACCCCGACAGCGTCGTGGTCAGTTTGGATGCCAAAGACGGCGAAGTCGTCGTCGAAGGCTGGACCGAAGGCGCGGGCATCTCACCACTCGAAGCCGCCGCCCGCTATGACGACCTCGGAGCCGCCGCAATTTTGTTTACCAACGTCGACGTCGAAGGCAAACTCGAGGGCGTCGCCACCGACCCCGTCCGCAAACTCGTCTCTGCGACCGAGATCCCGATCATCGCAAGCGGCGGCGTCGCTACCCTCGAGGATGTCCGCGCACTCGAGGATGCCGGCGCAGCGGCCGTCGTCGTCGGGAGCGCCCTCTACGAAGGCGAGTTTACGCTCGAGCAAGCCCAAGACGCCGTGAGCGAGCGTTGATTGCAGCCGAATCGAACCAGAAGCCGAAACGATAAGGACACCGCGTTCCCACAAGGTGGTGTGACGTTTGCGTCCACGCCGGATCTCCTGCGGCTGCTCGCGATTCCGGTCTTCGCCTGGGTCGCCGTCCGCGACATCAAGACCCGTCGGGTCTCGAGTGAGGTCTGGGTCCCACTTTCTATACTCGGTGGACTCTTGCTCGTCTGGGATGGCTGGCTGGCCTGGACGGCCGGCTCGCTCGTCTGGAACCAGGAGTTTCTGCTGCCGGCAGCAGTCAGCATGGGCTTTGTTATCCCGATTGCGTACCTCTTTTGGTGGTTTGGCGGCTTCGGCGGTGCCGACGCGAAGGCGCTTATGGTGCTTGCACTGTTGTTCCCGACGATTCCGGAGTATGCCATCGGCGAGTCGACACTGCCGCTTTCGGGTCCCTCGATCGGCACGTTTTCGCTGTCGATTCTGACCAACGCCGTCCTCGTCGGCGTTCTCATCCCGGTCGTCCTCGCGGTTCGAAACGCCGCAGCCGGCCGCATCGGAACCGTGATGTTCGTCGGCTGGCCAATCGCCACCGACCGCATTCCCGACACCCACGGCCGCCTACTCGAGACCCCCGAGGGACGCTCCCGACGTGGTCTCGATCTGGATGCCCTGCGGATGTACCTGCGCTGGCGTGGTATCTCCTTTGGGGACATCCGGGATCGGCCGGCATACTACCGCGATCCAGGAACCTTGCCCGACGAGCCGAACCCACCAACCGACGGAGCCGTCACGGCTGAGGTGGCGACCGACGGCGGCCTCGACGAGGCGACGACAGCCGATTCGGAGCCGACCTACGACGACCCCTGGGGGGCCGAGGCGTTTCTCGAGGACATCGACCACTCGGCGTACGGAACCACGCCCGAGGAGCTTCGGGAGGGGCTCGAGGTACTCACCTCGACCGATCGGGTCTGGATCTCACCGGGCACGCCGTTTCTCGTTCCCGTCTTCGTCGGACTGGTGATTGCACTCACCTACGGTGACATCCTGTTGAGTATCGTCGGCTGACGGTGACAGTGTCCCAAGCCAGGACTCGAGAGCAAGCGTTTACAGCCCCGAAGCCGCTATGAGGGTGTATGAACACCGACAGCCGGAGGCGTCCGTGATGGTCTGGGAGTATCAAAAAGACGCCACATATTACCGCGAACAGGCTGGCGAGTACGAGGAAATCGCCGACGCACTGAAAGACCTGCTACTCGAAGTCCGGGACGAACAGGTCAAAGGCTCACGACTCGAGGGCCTTTACGATGAGGTTACGACGAGCGATCCAGGCATCTGGAACATCGTGACGGCGTTTATCGACGTCGAAGACGGCGAGGCCATCGTCACCGAAGAGTCGAAACTGGCACAGGGCAAGTGGGCCCCCGAGATCGTCGAGGGCTGTGATGCGATGGTCACCCTCGAGATCCAGCGTGGGCTGATGCCCGATGACTTTTCCTACCAGGTCGGGCGGGAACTGACCGACGAAATCGATTCGCTCCGCAAGAAGGCAGCGAACGCAAGACAGCAAGCCGCCGAACTCGAAGACGAAGGCGACACCTGATACTACGGCTGTAGGGATTTCACGATTCTCGCAACCCCGGGATGGCGAAAATCTTCACCTAGTTCCGTCCGATAGTATCAGTCGCCAAGGGCCACGACTCCCTCAGTCGAAGTGAAATGGACCCGTCGGTCCTCGGCTACGGTCACGCTCACACAGGCACCTTCGAGTGTCTCGGGGCGTTCGACCGCAATCAACATTGCCATCACTCTGTCACGCGTGTTCTGGTCTTTGCTGGCAGCCCCGTGGTATGCCTGGACGTGAACGCCTGTCGTGGTCTCTTCGATCCGGGCAACATGGTGTCTCCACATCCGGGTTTCGCGAGCCGATTCGATAGCAAGCACGGCCGAGTTCTCGAAATCGACCGCGGCAAGTTCCTCGCTGACGGCGTGGTCGTGGTAGATGTCGACTGCTTCCGTGAGTTCCGCCATACTCTGGAACACCTGCACTCGATATCGCTCTTTGTTTGAGGCCTCGAGTGGGTCTTCCATCGGGGCGTGCTGTCGATGCCACGTCTCGAACGAAAGCGTTGGCGTTGTATCGATCGAGTCACCGAGATATTCCTGACTCCCACTAGTCCAGAACCCATCGGCATCCGCCCCACTATCGTCTGGTTGCTCTGGGTGGGTCACTTCGTATGGGTCACCGATCTCGTGTGGTGGGTTCATCCACGCGTCCATCTGCTTCGATGTCGATAGTTTCAGCTACGGCGGGGCACAGAGAGTCAAATCCCTCACTCGACCTGGCCCAACTGAGACACCCACCAGCTACTGGCGAGAGGACACTCCCCACGCTCGCGATGAGAACTCGCCGTTTCATACACCACTATCACGAAACTACAGCTAAATACTTTCTCGAAAAAATACATCACCCAATCTCACTCCACTCGGTCACTCGAGTACGACTCGTTCACGCTCGAACCAGCCGCCGTGTTCGGACGACTGCGTGTTACTGGTTTCGTGACCGGTAGCGGAGCGCCAGCGCCACGAGCCAATCTCGAAGGGGTCGAGCGAGACGATCAGATAGGATCGGTCAGGCCACGTCGCGTCTCGAGCGTCGGTCTCACTCGGTTTCGGTGGCCCCCAGGGATGAGAGTGATAGAAGCCAACGATTTCCTCGCCGCCAGCCTCGAGTCGGTCGAAGATCTCGAGTTGGTCTTCGGGATCGATCCGATATCGGCTCCGTGGTCGGTCGGCGACGTTCGTCACGGGATACTGCGATTGGACGTGGCTTCGTTCGGCCCCGAACGTTCCACCGAGGATGCCACAAACCTCTCGCGGGGAGCCCGTTCGAGCCCGTGTGATGAGTTCCTCACGCGTTTGAGCCGGCAATACGAGACTCGGCGTTCTATCCCGCGTGTCGATCGCCGTCATCTCACCGTCGTCGCTTACGGGCTCGGCTTCCCGACAGTCTCGATTCGGTCCAGGTCTGAAAACGGGACTGCCATCTCCTCGAGCGACGGCGTCGGCGTCTCGAACTCCTCGAAGGTGTCGTCGAACTCGAGGTCCTCGAAGATGTCGGGCTGAATAATCCGTGCGAGGGCCTCGAGTGTTGTGAGGAGTCTGGGACCTGGCCGGTTTAGATACTGGTCGCCGTCGAGTGCCCAGACGCGACCCTCACGGACGGCGGTCAACTCGTTCCATCCCTCGCGGTCGGTGAGATCGCGTCGGTTTTCTGCGGTCTGGGCGAGGTCGAACCCGCAGGGAGCGACGATCACGAGTTCGGGATCGTAGTCGACGATTTCAGCCCATTCACGCGGTCTCGACCGGTCACCAACTTCGGCGAGTCCGTACTCACCGCCGGCCCAGGAGACGAGTTCGGCCGTCCAGTGGCCCGCGATCATTACGGGATCGGTCCAGTCGAAAATCGCCACCCGTGGGCGCTTTTCGGCCTCGAGGTCGGCCGTCCGCTCGCGAACGCGGTCGATCCGGGCCTCGAGTCGCTGCCGGACGGTACGGGCCCGATCCTCGCGGCCGATGGCACCTCCGAGTCGCTCGAGATCCTCGAGGACATCTGCGACGCAGTGGGGATCGGTCGTCAGCACGTCCGGATCGGCGTCGATTTCGGCAACGGCGTCGGCGATCACCACCTCGTCGACCGCACAGACGTCACACATCCCCTGCGTGAGGATCAATTCGGGCGAAAGCGCCTCGAGGGTCTCGGTGTCGACATCGTAGACACCGCCATCCTCGGCCGCCTCGAGCACCTGACTGTCGATCTCGCCACTTTTGGCGTCGGGGTCGACCGTAGAGCGGGTAATCGCCGGCCTCGAGGCCACGCTCGGTGGATAATCACAGCCGTGGGAGACGCCGATCGGTTCGACACCTAAGGCGGCGGCGGTTTCAGTCGCCGAGGGCAGCGTCGTGACGATACGCATGGCTGGGTGTACGGGCCGGTCGGCCAAAAGGAATCGGTCGGTTTGGGTGCCGGAGATGTCCGACAGTGATCGTCGGAGTCAGTTCCTGTGAGTAACCCAACAGCGGGCACTCATCGGGAACGCGGGACGACGATACGATCAGTACTCGGGTCGCTGGGCCTGGATGACGTCCGAGAGCTGTGTGTGTTCGTCGGCGAGCAGTTCGTTTAAGTCATCGGAGGTGATGATGCCGACCAGTTCGTCGTCGTCGTTGCAAACCGGGAGGCGACGAACGCCGTGTTCGCTCATCAGTTCGGTCACGTGGTAGAAGCCAGCCGTCTGGTCGATCGTCGTCGGGTTTTCGGACATCACGTCACCGGCCGTCGTCTCTTCGGGATCTACCCCATCGCCGATCACGCGCGTCGCGAGGTCGCGGTCGGTGACGATTCCGACCGGTTCGTCGTCTTCCGTAATTACGACGCTGCCGACGTGGGAGTCGTCCATACTCGAGGCGAGTTCCTGAACTGGGGTGTCTTTCTGTGCCGTTACGACATCGCTTCGAGCGAGAGTTTCGACTGGCATGAGTCACAACACCGTCCCACCGACACCAATATAAACCCCTGCTGCACCGGTAGGGCGTCGAGAGTGTCTGTCGTCGTTGGATCAACGACGTCGGCTCCGGATCCCCTCCAGCGCGGCCGAACGGGACGGGTAGCCGATACCGAGTGCATCACAGTCCGTACACGCCCAGCGATACGTTCCCCTGATCCCGCGGATCGAAACGACATTCCGGCAGTCGGGACAGCGCTTTCGCTTCCGTCGCGTTCGTACTCGCTCGAGAATATCACTGACAGTCCGCTGTTCGTCCATTACAGATCCCCCTGTCGATCGAACTTTCATAGGCTTTCCGTTCAGCTCCCGTGTGACATCGACACCCTCGAACTCACTCGAGGTCGACGCGCCCACTCGTTGCACTCCGAAGGCGATCACGGAAGCGCTCTGCGTCGGCGACCGGCACCCGAACGTCGAACGAAACCGCCGTCTCGTAGTCGGCGTCGAACTCGTAGCCTTCGCTTTCTATGATGCCCCGAACGGTGCCCGAATCGTCGTATTCGACGGTGATGGCAACGTGTTCGTGAGGACGTTCCTCGACGATGTCGGCGGCGTCGACGGCTTCTTTGACCGCGCGGGAGTAGGCTCGGACCAGCCCGCCGACACCGAGATTTGTCCCGCCGTAGTACCGGGTGACGACGACCGCACAGTTTTCGATCTCTTGTTGGGCCAGTACGTTCAGCGCCGGCTTGCCTGCCGAGCCGGAGGGTTCGCCGTCATCACTCGAGTACTCCCGTAAGAAGTCGCCGTCGGTGTCAGCCCGCACGCGATAGGCGGGGACGTTGTGGGTGGCGTCGGCGTACTCCGTACAGACGGTTTCGAGGAACGCCTCGGCTGCCTCGACGGAGTCGACGGGACGAGCGTGGCCGAGAAACTCCGATCCCTGGACGACAAACTCCGCGGTTGCGGCTTTAGCAAGCGTCCGATAGCGGCCGCTCATCGTTGCCCACCGGCTGTCGATACCGCCAACTCGAGCATACGAGGCGGATACGCCCAGGTGCAAAAAGAGCCCATCGGTCGCTCTGTCTACGAAAACAGCGCTACCCAGTGTTCAAAACGATCCCCGGGGGCTATGAGGGTTGACATGCTAGATCGGCTATGGACGGCGATGCAATCAGCCAGAAGTTAGCCGACGAGGTGCTGTCTGTCTGTCGGACGGTCGTCGGTGACGAACTGCGCAGTATTACCTACTTCACCGACGAAGACATCGAACAGCTGTACCTCCGGCGCGACCTCGATCGAACTGCCGACCTCGTCGGTTTCGCCGAACACGAACGCCTCGGGTTTCGGTCGCAGTCGGCGTACGAAAACACCCAGCTGGGCGAGTACGAGGCGACGGTCCGTATGTTCGAACATGGGTATCTGACACGTGTCATCCGTGGCGANCACGGCGTCTGGGTGACGGCAGACGAGATGTCGATCGAGCGGTTCGAGGAGCTGACGAACGCACTTGCNANAGTCCTCGAGGATACCTNACCCNCGTGAGCACAGGCGTTACTGGAGTTCGATCTTGCGGACGAACTCGAGGTCCCGGATAGCCGTGATGACCTCGCCGGACAGTTCCTCGTCGGTGACGAGATAGAGTTTCGGCTCGTCGGTAAACTCGGGATCTTCGCTGATCGTCTGACGGAGCGAGATGCCGTGGTCTGCGAGCGTGCCGGTGACCATAGAGACGATTCCTTTGGCGTCGGGATCTTCGACTTCGATCGCAAGCACCGTCAGATCGAGCACCGGTGCGAGATCCATCAGACTGGGCACCTGTGAGATATTCTGAAAGATCCGACGCAGGTCGGGATCCTCGAGGATGGCATCGGTCGTCGAGTCGACGACGCGCCGGTCGACATCGATCTCTCTTGCGATTCCAGTGTTTGGAATCTCGATCCCCCCGGAGACGACCCGTCCGGCGTCGTTGACCGAAAAGCCACGCTCGAGGAGCAATCGAATCACCGCCTGCTGGCTCGGCGATCCCTCGAATTTCTCCATAATCTCGTCGAACATTCGTCTGTGAGCCTACGCAGGCGATTACTTAATCTCCGGCGGTCGCTGCCGTGTGGGACGACACCGTCTGACGGACGTTTTTATCGCCAGAGTCGGTATGACCTGCTATGCACCCACTCCAGAGCTGTGATTTTTGCACTGCCGAGGCGGCCGGAACGTTCGAAATTCTGCCACCCGTACTCGAGCCAACCGCCGACGAACAGCGCCGTGTCGTCCTCTGTGCGGAGTGTAAATCACGACTCGAGACAGTGCTCGAACCGTTAATTGCCCGACTCGGTGCAGACGCCCCCGAGTCGGCTATCGACGAGACCGATTCGACTTCGGCAACGCCAGGGAACGACTCGCAACCGACTGGTTCGATCGTCGCCTCGGCCGATGCATCGACCGAAAAACGCAGACGCAGACGGAGTCCGAACGCATCGGTCGCCGAGACGGAATCGGATTCACAGCGGAGTATCACACTCGATCCGGACGAGAGCCCTGAACCGACGATGGACGTCGAATCGGACGAAACCGACCCCACAACGGCGGATGCTGGCGCTGACGATACGACGGTCACGGCTCCGAGAGCCTACAACAAGGTCATTCGGTTGCTTCGCAATCGAGAGTTTCCCATGGAACGCGACGCCGTCGAGACGCTGGCCGCAAGCGCATACGACCTCGAGTCCCACGAAGCCGAGGCAATCGTCGACCACGCAATCGAACACGATGAGTTACTCGAAGATGGGAGACAGCTACGCCAGCCCGGTAGATAACCCGTTATAGTACTCCGCCAAGCGTCGACTGATGGGTCGAACCGACACCCGCCGACTGGTTCGACCCATCAGTTCAGGCTTGCCAAAGCACTAGTACTCCGCCAAGCGTCGACTGGTGGGTCGAACCGACACCCGCCGACTGGTTCGACCCATCAGTTCAGGCTTGCCAAAGCACTAGCGGATACCGCGTTTCGAACCAGTCGTCGCTATGGAATTACTCCTATTCGGGAATAGCCGCTATGGTTAAACGACGGCTTTGAATATCATCTCCCAGAGAGCGTATGTCTTGGCTTTATACCGGTTATCTACTCGGATTCGCCGTTGCCGGTTTGGCTTGTCTGATCGGAGGCTACGGTATTCGAACGCTCGCTCACCCGGACGTGCGGCGGGGACTCGCGGGATTGCTCCTGTTGACCGGTGTCTGGTCGTTGTTGACGGCAGGTCAGTTGTTGGTCTCTTCGGAGTCGGCGATCCGTCTCGTCTACATCGCCTCACTCGGAGTCGGTATCAGTACGGTTTTTGCGTGGCTGTATTTCGCGTCGGCGTACAGCGGTCGTCAGTATCACCGCACCCGGACGGTTCGACTCCTCGGGGCAGGCATACTCGCTTCTATCCTCGCCGTAAAACTCACAAATCCGATTCACGGGATGTACTTCGACGTCCAGATGGCGACCGAGCCATTTCCACACGGTGAGTTGGTCCATTTTGCTCCACACTGGTTTGTTACGGGCTTTTCCTACACTGCGGCCGGAATCGGGTTCTGGTTTCTCTATGAGGCATTTGCTGAGGCCAACTCGCAGCCGACGCTGCTTTATTTACTCGTCGGTGCCACGGCGTTGCCGGTCGTTCCCTACGTCGTCGCCCCGCACGTCGATTCTCTCTTACAGGTCAACTACGAACCACTTGGGGTAGCCGTCTTCGCGCTTGGCGTGTTGTTCTTTGCCCGAAGCGAGTTCACTCAACTCAGTTCACCCGACCGGTCGTACATCGCCGACAGCATCTCCGAAGGTGCGATCATCATCGACGACGATGGACGGATCATCAACCACAACGACAGCGTCGCAACCATCTTCGATACCCTCTCGGAGCAACGACCGACCATAGAGGCCGTCAACGAGACGCTTGCCACACTCGAGCCGGGTGAAACTGCTATCTTTACCCGTGAGGTCGACGGACGCGAACGGACGTTCGAGGCACATCGAACGACACTCGAGGATGCGCCGATGGCGACAGCGGCGATTACTGTGACCGACGTTTCGACGATCGCACACATCGACGAGGTCACACAACTGTACCGTGAGATCAACGACGTACTCGTCGCCGGTGGGGATCTCGAGCAACTCATGGCCACAGTCCCCGAGAAGTTGACCGAAATCGAGACGTATCCGTTCGCCTGGTTCTATGCGACCGGTGACGACGACGGCTACGTTGGTGGAGAGCCAACGGGCTACGTCGACGCACAACTTTCCGACGGCGGGCAAAGCGAACCCGTGTTGCTGGCCGCCCGAACCGGCCAGCGCCAACACGCTGTGGTTGCCGATTCGGACGACCCCTGGGCGGTTGCTGCGGCCGACCGTGAGATCACCGAGTGTCTCGCCGTCCCAATGAAACTTCAGGGAGACAAACGCTACGTTCTCGGCGTCTACACTACCGCTCCCGACGGATTCAACGCATCGGAAATAACGCTGTTTACTGAGTTGGGTGAAGCAATTCCGCACGCACTCTCGGCGATCAGAGCCCACGAGGAAGCAACGGAGTTCCAGGAGGCGATTACCCACGCTGGCTATGCGATCTACATCACTGACACCGACGGGACGATCAGACACGTCAATCCGGCGTTCGAGGAGGTTACCGGCTACCCGCCGGAGGAAGCGATCGGCCAGACTCCTGGCATTTTCTCCTCCGGTGAGATGGGCGAGGAGTACTACGACCGCCTCTGGGCGACGATCTCAGCCGGCGACGTCTTCGAAGAGGAAATCGTGAACAAACGCCGTGGCGGCGATCGCTATCTGGCCAGACAGACGATCGCACCGGTCACCGACGACACGGGCGATCCCGTTGCGTTCGTCGCCGTTCAAATCGACATCACCGACCGCCACGTCCGGGAACAACGGCTGGCCGTCCTCAACCGAATCCTCAGACACAACCTCCGCAACGAGATGAACATCGTCTCCGGCAGCGCGAAACTCGTCGAAGACGCCCTCGAGTCGTTCCCCGACGACAGCGAGCAAAGCACGCGGGCAATCGAACGAATCGCCGATATCCAGGAACTGGCGAACTCGATCGTCACACGTGCAGAAAAGGCCCGGGAGATCGAGAAACTCCTAGAGCAAACCCACGCCTCACGAGAGCCCGTTCCCGTCGAAGCCGTCCTCGAGTCGGTCCGTGACCGACTCCGTGAGACATCGCTCGAGTGGTCGATCGACGTTGCCGAAGCTGTCGACGGCCGGTTGGTCGATCACGAACTGATCAGGATCGTCGACGAACTCATCGAAAATGCAATCGAACACACTGACAGCTCCAACCCAGTCGTCGAGGTGACGGTCGAAGATACCGAGGATGGGGAGGTTAGCATCATCGTCGCTGACAATGGCTCCGGGCTCTCCGAACAGGAGTTGGCGATTCTCGACGAAGAAGTCGAGACACAACTTACCCACGGCAGCGGCCTCGGCCTCTGGATGGTCACCTGGTTGCTCACCTACTGTGGTGGCTCGATAACCGCAACGACAGACGACNGAGGCACCACCCTCGAGATCCTCGTCCCGGAACGTCAGGCTCGTGAGCGGGTCAAACCGCCGAGCATGTAGTCCATTCTACGTGTCGACTGATGTATAAACGGTCGTTCATACTCGAGTTTACCCACCAGTGCAGGCGTGGAATGCCACTACAGACTTCCTTTCGTACTCGGAGTCCCCTCACGCCGTTTGTCAATTCTGGTGGCGTCGTCGAGCGACCGTGCGAGCGTCTTGAAGAGGGCTTCGACCTCGTGGTGGGCGTTCTCGCCGTCGACTGACAGATGCAACGTCAATCCGGCGTTCATCGCAAGCGACTCCGCGAAGTGTCTCGCCATATCGCTCGTAAACGCACCGATCGACTCCTGTGAGAACGATCCCTCGAAATAAAATCGCGGCCGGCCGCTGACGTCGACGACGGCGCTGGCGACGGCCTCATCCAGTGGCACCTGCCGATCTGCATACCGGACGATTCCCGATCGATCGCCGAGTGCCTCGTCGAACGCCGTGCCGAGGACGATTGCGACGTCCTCGACCGTGTGGTGGTCGTCGATCTCGAGATCGCCGTCACACGAAATCTCGAGATCGAACAACCCGTGTTTGGCCAGCGCACAGAGCATGTGATCAAAAAAGCCGATACCGGTTTCGACGTCGCCACTGCCGTGGCCGTCGACTGCGAGCGTACACTCGATCGTCGTCTCGGCTGTCTCCCGCGTAACCGTCGCCGCTCGTTCGCTCATGTCGGGTCGGTCGCACTACGAGTACAAGGCGGTTGCGCTCGTCGGTTGTTCAGTCGACTGGCAGTCAATTCTGTTCGTTGGAATCCAACGAATAAACGAAACAGCATCAGAGAGAGCTATAAAATATCTAAGCGCCGCTAAAAGCATTAAAAAACGTCGTTTTGAAGACACTACCTGGGTGAAACGAGGCGAAACTACGCCAATGTTCGGTCCGTTATATCATGTCCAGGCTGAATGTCGTATCTACGAAGAGGTGTATCCGATCTATGTCGAACCACTCCCCGCTTTCGAACGAATCGCTTACTCCGTCAAGCCCTGAGACGGAACAAGGTACTGTACGGACAGTCCTCCGAACGGTCACCGGCCCAGCACAGTTCCTGTCGTTTTGGATCGCGATCGCGCTCCCGTTTGTCCACCTCCCATTGCTCGCACAGGGACTCGGCGATCCGGCTGTCACGCTGACGTTTCTCACCCTCCTCGCGGTCAACGTCCTCGCGCTGTACGTCGGTCACGACTACAACCAGTGACGGCTCGAGTCGACGGGTTGCACACTCCGGCGTGGTCATTAGGCAGCCAGCGAACCAGCGAAGCAACATGAGCCAGACTGCAGACGACGCCGCTCACATGGAGCTTACTCCTGACACCTGGCACCAGACCGATGATGGTACCTACTATCTCGACTGCCCGGAGTGTGGCTCGGTTGCCTCGCTGATGAACGTCGTCGCACACGGCCGGTGTAACGGCTATCTCGACCAGTATGAGGACGAAACCGAACGCGACGAAGAAGCGTCCGACTGCACCGCAAAGCTATGGCTCGAGCTCGGGTACACCTCCGATCCCGAAAACAACGATACCGTCGGCNAGGCTGCAAGCGAGGCCGAAGCCGGCAAAGGCGTCGCCGCCGAAGGCGAGCCCCCGGGAGCCGACGGGACCGTCGAAGAGTAAGACTGTTCAGACCGGCATACCGGCCCCGTTCACTCGCGGTCGGCCTCAAGCGCCGAGAGCGCCTCTAAGCGATTACTTGTCGGTGGATGGGTGTCGAACAGCCATCGCTCTATGCGATACAACCACCCGTATGAGGGCTCGATGTCGCCCTCGGGGCCGAGCAGCACGTCCTCGAGATCGCGTGGCTCAAGCGGGAGAATCGATAGCGCGGAGATGCCCGATGCCTCGCGCAGATCACGGGTGGGTCTCGCCTCGATCTCTCGGTCCAGTGTCTCGAGAGCGCTTGCGAGCGTTGCGGGCGAGCCTGTCAGTTCGGCCGCAGCCCGATCGGCGGCCACCTCCCTGGCCCTCGAGAGCCGGGCGGTGATCGTCCGCCCGAGTACCCAGAAGACGTTTGCGACCAGCATCAGCGGAAGGAGGAAAAAGAGTCCCCGGTTGGGGTCGTCCACGGCGGGGCCTTCGATACGCGAGCGGAGGCCACCAGCGAGAACGACGGGCATCGAGAGAATTGTCATAACCATCGCGTCACGATTTTTGACGTGAGCGAGTTCGTGGGCGATGACTGCCTCGAGTTGCGCAGCCGAGAGGGCGTCGATCGTGCCGAGTGAAAGCACCAGATGAACGTTTCCCGGCCGAAATCCAACGGCCAGCGCTTCGGGCGTTCGTCGATCCGAGATGGCGATCGTCGGGACGGGAACGCCGAATTGAGCGGCGACGCGGGTTGTTATCTGATAAACCTCGGGTGCTGTCTCCTCGTCGACCGGATAGGCATCCGCACGGCGTTCGATCGTCTCGAGTTGGCGGTACTCGAGGGTACCGATGCCGACGAGCACCCCGGCGGTGACGAGGGTCGCGACGAGGCCGGGAGCGCTGCCACCGAACATCGCAAATAGGCCATAGAAGACGAGCCAGATTCCGGCGAGAAAGCCAGCGGTGGTACTCACGAGTGCGAGGACGGTTCCTGCCATCCGAAGTTGTAGTATACGGTGGGCGGAGGGCATAGCCGATAGTTCGCTTGGCTGATAAAAAGCTTGACCAACTGTCGACGTTAGTCGTCGATCCGTCGTGCCGGCACGCCAACGACCGTCGCATCGGGTTCGACATCGTCGGTGACGACCGATCCCGCACCGACCGACACACCTCTACCGATCGTGATATCACCCAGCAGGGTCGCGTTCGCACCGATCCTGACCCCGCTTTCGACCGTCGGATGGCGTTTGACCGGTTCGTTGCGATCGCCGCCGAGGGTAACCCCGTGATACATGTGCACATCGTCGCCGATTTCGGCTGTTTCACCGATAACGACGCCCATCCCATGGTCGATCGTCACCCGGCGACCGATCGTCGCCCCCGGATGGATCTCGACGCCCGTCAGCAGCCGAATCACGTGTGAAAGCACTCGAGCAAGCAGCCGAAACTCGGCGTTCCAGAGCCGATGGGCGATCCGGTGGCCCCAGACGGCGTGAACCCCCGGATAGGTGAGCGCCACCTCGAGACACCGCGTTGCAGCGGGGTCGCGGTCACACATCGCCCGCGTATCCTCACGCAGCCGTCGAATCATTGCTCGAGGTCCGTTCTGGACGGGCGCTGTGCAGGCGATGCGACGACCGGGCGAAGACAACACCGACCCGCGACGTGATGTGGCTCGTTCCGCTCGATACACGCGACGCAGTCGGTGTCAGTCATGGATTCGACTAGCGAAACACGGCGGCTAAAAGGGTTCGCTTCCGGACCTCCGGCACAGTCGGTCTACTCCCCGCGCTCGAGTCGGGTTCCAATGCGTTCTGGTAATCCGGCGTCGGCGACTGCCGCCTGCACGGTGTCGATATCGTACGCCACACGGTGGGTCTCGACGTCCATTGCCTCGAGGTCGACCACCGCGTATGCCGCTTTCGGGTCGTCGTCTCGAGGCTGACCCACGCTCCCGGGGTTGACGACGATCCCTTCGGCGTACCGAGAGACGCCCTGGACGTGGGTGTGGCCGAGGACGAGCACGTCTTCCTCGCCGAGCAGCCGCGGCGAAAACTCCCGTGGGTAGGTATAACGAGTGTAGCGGTCGGGATCGGCCGGATGGCCATGGACCAACTTGAGGCGACCGTCACACTCGAGGCGCTCAGTTGGGAGGGACGCGAGCCACTCGAGGTGGCCCTCCGAGAGCTGGGAACGGGCGTGTTCGACGCCAGCCTGTGCCATCCGGTTGAACCGAAAGCCCGTCCCTTCGACGACCGCAGCGTCGTGGTTTCCCATCACCGTGGCCACATCGCGCTCGCGGAGTTCGGCGACACAATCGGCCGGCCAGGGGTTATAGCCGACGACATCGCCCGCACAGCACAGTTCGTCGACTGCGGGCATGTCGTCTAAAACCGCCTCGAGGGCGATCCGATTTCCATGGACATCCGAGATCAGCCCGACACGCATAGCCGGCTGTTCGGCTGCCAGCAACATGTATGTTTGCCGCCAGGTATCGGTTGCGTCGAAAAGCGAAAGGAGCTGTCAGTTTCCGTTTTCGATCGCCGTCTCGAAACCGTCCTCGGTGCGGGCAACCCCTGCCGCACAGACCGCGTGTTCGAACTCGAGGTCGTAGGCCTCGCTCGCGGCCTCGTCTGCAGTTTCGGCAGCAAACGCGATCGGCTCGGGAGCGTTTTTCTCGTAAGTCGCCACCAGCGTCGGCTCCTCAACCGTCTCGACGAGTACGGCATCCTCACGGACCGTCCCGATGAGCGCCTCGCCATCGTCACCGATCGTCGCCGCAATCCGTGGCGTGCTGTAGTCGTCTTTTTCGTAATCGAGCGAAAGCAGGCTCAACGCCAGCGCGTCACGGGCGGGATACCCCAACTCGAGTTTCTCGGCGATCGGATCGACATGGGAGCCGTTCCCGAAGGCGACCGTCTCACCCGTCGGCGTCTCGACGACTCGCAGACAGTTATACGAGACGTACGGATTGTCCGTCTCGGGGGCGTCTTCGGTCGGACCGACCGTGAGGGCCTCCTCTCGAGCGGTTAGCTTGCGATTCGGGAACGATCGTGAAGAGACGCGGTATGCGCCGACCTCGGGGCCGACGACGACGAACCGTCCAACGTACATACCCA
>SL_4KL_010_BRINEDRAFT_10000742_pt1 | contig 17210 bp, 21 predicted proteins | sample SodLak_010_BRINE_2_FD_10664 | JGI IMG/M metagenome (IMG submission 10664)
AGGAACAAAAGTTTTAGAGGAAGATTATTCTGAAATCAACAATACAGCCTTTCTAGATGAAGAAGCACGTTTCTTCATAATCCAGGGAGAAATAAACCTTGTAGGAGACATGCTACACCACAGACTCTATGATCTAGAGACTGGAGAAGAGCGCCAAATCAAAGAACCCGAAAAAGACCCTCTACAAAAAGTAATGGAAAAAGCAGTAATCAACGCTTGTAAGAAAAACACAAACGATAACAATATTATCTCAGAAAAAGAAATAGACACCTTCATGAACTGTATATTTGATATCAAAGAAGAAGCAGCGCAAGGAGAGTTCCTAGAAGAACTGGACAAAGGACAAGAAATATTCGAAAAACTTACTATAAATGACAGGAAGATTATTGAAACTAAGCCAACTGAGATAATACCAAACTGAGGAAAAATACGTAAAATAAATCTTTTTAACAGAAGGTAAAAAATATATGAAAGCAGTAATACTTTGCGCAAAAAAAGAAGAATCACTCTACCCCTTTACAGAATCCAAACCAACCGCCCTAATACCTATAGCAGGTAAACCATTAATAAAACATATAATAAAAGACCTACAAAAACTGGAAATCAACGACATCTACATAGTAACCAATTACATGGAAGAAAAATTTGTAAAAGAATTCGAAGAATATACAAACGTCAACACAGTAACACAAGAAGAATTAACAGGTACTGGAGACGCTGTAAAAACCTGCAGCTTCATAAAAGAAGACTTTATAGTTATGAACGGAGATGTAATAACTTCCAAACAAGATATAGAAAGTTTAATCAACAAACACCAGGAAAACAACTCAAAAGCAACCATTCTAGCAACAGAGAGAAAAAAGCCCAACAAGTTCGGAGTACTAAGTATTACAAACGACAAAGTAAACTCAATAGAAGAAAAACCCGAAGAACCCGAAAACCCTCTCATAAACACAGGTATTTACATATTCAAGCCTGAAATATTCAAAATTCTACAAAAAAACAATAAAGAAGAAAACGACTTAACAAAAGCAGTAAGCAAACTAGTAGAAAACAATGAAGTAAGATTTGAACTTGTGAAAAACTACTGGCTAGATATTGGAACAGTAAAAAAACTACATAAAGCAGACAGCATAAAAAGGGAAAACCTGATAAAAGAAACAAATATAGATGAAGGTGCCAAGATACACGAAAAAACAGAAATCCTTGGAGAAACAGTGATAGAAGAAGGTGTAGAACTAAAACCTGGTACAGTTATAGAAGGAAAAACATATATAGGTAAAAACAGCGAAATAGGTCCCAATACGACAATTAAAAACTCCACTATAAACAGAAATTCTCAGATAAGATCATCAGATATAGAAAACAGTTTCCTATTCGAGAAAAATATTGTAGACCCATCAACATTCATAGAAGACTCGATAATAGGAGAAGAAACAAGCATAAAATCAAATACATCTATTAGAGAATCATTCATAGGACCTAGAAGCTACATAGAAATAAACAACTCTATATACGGCGTAAAATTTGTGCCAGATGCAAGGACAGACCTTTCAGAGATAAGCAAATAAGAAAAGAGGTACCACTTTAAAATGACTGAAAACAAGTTAAGACCAATTAAAATAAGAGAAAGTTTAGAAAAAGTTTTCAAAGAATTATACCTAACTGACGAAGCTATTTTATCAAACTATTATGCAAATGCAACTATTAACAGGACGGTAAACTCTTTCCAAACCGAAAAAGACGAAGGAAGAAATCTTCTGCACGTGAATCTACGAGAGGACTCTCCTGTAATAGAGTTCGCCAACGAACTATCTTCTCCAAGAAAAAGAACAAAACTAATTGGCAAGCTACTGGAAAGAGAGACTTCAGAAGAGTTCACAATATATGAAGTCAACGGATTCGCCAGAGGAATACACAGTTTGTTCGAACAAGTAGATCAGGATTACACTTTATTCCACACAGAAAATGTAGAATACTTTGTACCTTCAGAACCCGGAATATCATCCAAAGAACTACTTAACATAGGATTATACGAAGACACCATTCCTAACCTTTTTGCATTAAAAGCAGAAGAATATATTGAAGAGATATGGGAAGAGCACGAGGAAAAAATCTGGAATAGAAAATGGATGCATACAAGACCTATAAAACCTGTTTACGAAGAACTAAAAGAAGAAAAAACACAGAGGAATAGGTACGTATGAAAGCAGTAATACTAGCAGCAGGTAAGTCAAGCAGATTTAAACCACTCAGCGACAAGAGACATAAAGGACTGACAAAGATGCTTGGAAAGACTTTACTAGAGCATACAATAGAAGAGCTACGGGAGAGCGGTGTAGAAGAAGTTATAATAGTCCAAGGACCTGAAAGAGAGATAGAAAAACATCTGGAGGAAAAAGCAGACGAATACGTTATCCAGGAAAAACCAGAAGGAATGGGAAACGCGCTAAAACAGGCAGAAAACCTTTTAGACCAGAAATTTTTAGTCCTAACACCATACAGAGCTAATGCATCACAGTTCTTCCAACCAATGATAAAGAAGGCGGAGAACGAAGAATCTGAAATCGTATTCGTTTCAACACCTACAGAAGAACCAGAAAAATACGGTATACTAGAAATCAAAAACGGGAAAGCAGTTGATATAGTAGAAAAACCGGATCCAGAAGAAGCCCCCAGCGAACAGAAAGTTGTCGGCATGTACCTACTAGACAAGTCATTCTTCAACTACCTAAACCAAGTTGAAAAATGGGAATACCAGTACGAAGACGCACTGAGCATGCAGATGGAAGACTCCTCCGCATCAGTACTGAAAATAGGTCAGGAAACCAACTCAATAAAATATCCATGGGATCTATTCTCAGTAGCAGAAGAACTACTGAACAAAAAAGAGTGTAAAATATCTCGAAAAGCTGATATAGCAGACTCTGCTAAGATAGAAGGAAACGTAATCGTTGAAAAAAACGCGAAAATCTTCGAAAACGCAGTTATCAAAGGACCCGCATACATAGGAGAAAACACTGTTATAGGCAACAACAGCCTTATAAGAGATCATACAATCCTTGAAAAAAACGTAACCGTCGGAGCCAATACAGAAGTCAAGAACTCGATCATGCAACCACAAAGCTCAATACACTCAGGTTATCTCGGAGACTCAGTAATAGGAAAATACACCAAGATAGGTGCAGGTACAATAACAGCAAACAGAGAATTCCGGGACCAAGACAGGGAGAGACCGGAAATAGAAAGCAAACTATCTGGAAAAGACTACAGCAAGAACACGAAAAGAAGATTTATGGGAGCCTTAATAGGAGAAAACGTTGACATAGGGATAAACTGCTCAATAATGCCAGGAATACAAATAGGAAGTGACTCAAAAATAGGTCCAGGAACAATAGTCAAGGAAAACGTTCAAAAAGGAGAAACAGTTTATACAGAGCAGGATAAGGTGAGAAAATGAGAATAGGAATAGACTTCGACAGAGTAATATTTGATACAGACAGCTTCATAAAATATCTTATGGATAAAACCATGTTAGAGCATGTAGAAGAAAATGTATTCGACAAAAATGGATGTTACTCAATAAAAAAGCATGCAAAACAATCAAATGCCGACTTAGAGAAAATTAACAAGAAGGTGGAGAACTGCAGCCAATTCTTATACAATGACGTTAAGAAAATCAATTCAATAGATGAACATGACTTCATAATAGTCTCAAGAGGTCAAAAAGATTTTCAAATGAAGAAAATAAAGTGTTCGGGAGTCGAAAAATACTTTGAAGAAGTTGTAATAGTTCAGGAAAAAGACAAAGATGTAGCAGGAATCAACTTTTTAGTAGATGATAGTAAAGAGGAATTAGAACGTGTAAAAATACCGGGAATGCTGTTCGACCGTGAAAAACATACTATGGAGGACGTTATATCAAAAATAGGTGAATTATAAATGAAACCAGAAGAGGTATTCAAAAGATATGATATAAGAGGGAAATATCCTGAAGAAATCAACGAAAAATTTGCAGAAAGACTAGGTAGAGCTCTAGGAAGCTTCACATACCGTAACTACCGAAAAAAAATAGTAGTATGCAGAGATAACAAGGAAAGTTCAAAGCCTTTGAAAAAGTCACTAATAAAAGGATTGAAGAAATCAGGCTTAGAAGTGATAGATGCTGGTTTAGGTCCCACAGACTATGCTGCGTATGTAGGGAATAGGGAGAATTCTGTATCAGTACAAGTCACATCATCTCATCTTCCTCTAGAATTTAACGGATTCAAATTTATGTATCCTGAAGGAAATGGCTTCCTGAATCCGGATCTGAACACTGTCAAAGATATATTCAGACAAGAACAGTTTGAAACAGGGGAAGGAACCACAAGGAAATCAGATTCCCTGGACAAGTACAAAGAAGATCTTAAAAAATTTGCAGAGTCCAAAGGATCAAGTTGGGATAAAAAAATAGTTGTTGACAGTTTAGGAGGAGCTACAGACCCCATACTTTCAGAAACATTAGAAGATCTAGGTGCTGAAGTCATAGACATAGCTCAAAATAAGGAAGAAAAACCATACAGAGACCCTCCTAACCCTAAACCTGAAAAACTGGAGGAAATGAAAGAAATCGTGAAAAAGGAGGAAGCTGATCTTGGATTAGCCACAGATATGGATGGAGACAGAGTAGCGGTATACCAGAACGGCTTCTTAGACGGGAACGAGATATTTGGTATACTAGCACAGCTCTCAAATGGAAACGTGGTGGCTTCAATAGACACTTCGAGAGCTCTTGAAGAATTTTTAGAGGAAGAGGATGAACAAATCCACTATACAAGAGTTGGAGATCCTTTCGTAATGGACAAAGCCTTGAAAGAGGAGGTTGAGTTGGCAGGAGAGCCCAACGGACATTACTCCTTCCTAGAATTTGTGGCATATAACTCCGGGACCCTAGCAGCATTAATACTTTCAGGCATAGATATAGAGAAAAAACTGGATAATATACCAGAGTACTATGTTGAAAGAAGAGTCATAAGAACAGAATCGAAGAGAAGTGATATGGAAAAGATAGAAGATATTCTGGAGAACAAATATGGTATCTCATCCAGGAAAGATGGTTACAAAATAGATAAAGATGGTTTCAATGCATTGATAAGACCTTCAGGATCTTCGCCAAAGATAAGGATTGTAACAGAGTCCAAAAAGGGTGAAATAGCAGAAAAACAGGCAGATAATCTGGCAGAAATTGTCCAAAATCCATAAAACTATGTTTTCCCAATGTTTTGAACGTAAACAATGACTGGAACACTTTACGAATTTAAGCAAGGACCATATGAAGTTTTAGAATTTAATGTAAACGCCGAGGATGGGAAAGCAGTAATCGAGATAAATAACGGTGATCTAGGTAGACTGCCTATTGAGGACTTGGAAACTGTTGAAGAATTAAGAGAAGCTCTAAACCATATAGAAAGATTCTTAGAAGAAGCTGAGCGCCGAAAAGAAGAACTATGANAAAGAGTTCTTTTGTAAGAAAGTAAGATAGGGAGGTATTCAGGTACTTTCAAACAANAANTTTTCCCCTTTTNCTTCTTTGTTCCCCCTCTCCTGTCTTTTTGGACGTCTTTTATACNTCTCTTGCTTTAACTGTCTTACGTCCGTTGTTCTTTGCTCTTTCTACTGATCTTTTGATCATGTCTTTCACTTTCTTGTCTAGTCTTTCGTAGAATTTAGATCCTACGTTTACTCCTTCTGCTTCTTCTCGAACTCCGGATTTCTTTAGTACATCTGCCATAAATTTTTCACCTCTTATGAAATTTTTTTGTTTTTCGATAGGTTTTGATTTATCAAGCAAAGAGTCTTCGACAGGGAGAAAAACTAACTGGTATTTTCACCGGTCGAAAACCTTAATCTTTCTTTTATACGTCTCTTGATTTTACGGTTTTTCTACCATTTTCTTCTGCTCTTTCTACTGCTCTTTTGATGAGTTCTTTCACTTTTTCATCTAGAGCTTCGTAGAAGTCAGATCCTACGTTTACGTCTTCTGCAGCGTCTCGGACGCCTGACTTTTTTAGTACGTCTGCCATGGTTGATTCACCATAGAAGGATTGTATTGCCTCTTTTTTATAGGTATGGGCTTTATACCGTAAATTCTGCTTCAGCAAGCCTTGGAACCTTGTTTTGTATTATATTGATAGCAATCATCTAACACATTCTTTATCTGATTCAACTGGTAGGGGTAAGTAAGGTTATTAAACTGTTGGAGATAATTACCAGTTAAGTCACAAAAACAGATTAGAAAAAACTGGTTTATACAACAAAAAACAACTTTTATTCTACTGTGAATTAAAAATGTCTACTTGCGAAATGTGCGGTAAGAAAGCTGAATCATTAAAAAAAGCTAAAATCGAAGGGGCAGTCCTGAAAGTTTGTGGATCATGCGCAAAAATCGGAGAGGAAGTTTCTTCAGGTGGTTCCCGCAAAAAGAAAAAGAAGAAAAAGAAGTCAAGGAGAAGCAGGAAAAGAAGAAGTAAAGAAGTGCTTGTACCTAAATACGGAGAAAAGTTGAAAAAGGCGCGCGAAGATGAGAAACTTTCAATTAAGGAAGTGGCTGACGATTTGAATGAGAAACAATCACTTATAAGTAAAATAGAGAAAGAAGATCTCAAACCGGATAAGGCTCTAGCTAATAAGATTTCAGAGAAATTTGGTCTGAAGCTATACACAAATCCTGAAGTATCTGACTACGGTTCTAACAAGAAGGTTAACAATGAAAAGGCAACATTAGGGGATGTAGCGGACGTAAATTAGAATTTAAACTCTCTATCAAGCATTAAATGAGAAAAAACACCTATTCCCATAGCCAAGCCAGGTATAATACTTTGAACAATGTAAACACCTAAAATAACCGTTATCGATGCCAGGAGAATACAGAAGGTTATTGTATGTGTAAACCCTCTATGCTTTATTTTAACCATGGAGAAACACGTATAAACACTTAGAAATGAGATTATACCAGCAAAATAGCTCAAATAGATATTAAAAGGCGAAATAACTACAGTTAAAACACCACATAATATGCTGGTGAAAGATTTAACAGATCTATGAACATAAGAGTTCTTATGATCTATATCAGGAATTATGGAACCGACAAACACACTTAATAAACCTAAATAAAGCTCTAGAAGGTTCAAACTTATTATCTCCTTCAACAAGTACATAGAAACTGCAGCAGTCAAAAAACCAAAAAGAACATGTTCTTTGAAATTCCCCATTTAAATCACCGAAAAACCCACTGCTTTGAATTAATCCAGACCAACATCTTTTTTATTACATACTGCTCTCAAACCGTGCAGAACAGATCTTTCACCTAGACCGCATAACTCTATCGAAGGTGTTTCATTCACAGATTTCTTAGACAGACTCTCTTCCAGACCCTCCAGTATTATCTTCTCATGGTTTAAAGCTACTGCACCCCCTAAAAGGATTTTTCCTGGGTTAAATATATTCACAATATTCGTCAGACCTTGCAAGTTGTAATCCTTCATCTCTTCGATTATTTCTATGGCTTCATTATTTCCAGATTCATATTGCTCGAATATATGTTTGGCATTATCGAACAGCCTACCAGTGAGTTCTTCACCCATTTCTGGTAGACTGTTCCCAGAACAGTATGCTTCCCAATGACCTTTGCCACCACATCCACATCTTCTGCCATTTTCCTTGATTTGCATGTGACCTATTTCACCAAGATTACCATCTGATCCCTCAACAAGCTCGCCATTCAATATAACTCCAGCTCCTATCCCTGAACTTATAGTTATGTAGATAAGATTCTCACAATCGTGGTCGCCGTAATAGTACTCTCCAAGTACTGCTGATGTACAGTCATTTATTATTGAAAGATCACCATATTTTTCTAGTGGTTCTCTAATCTGAACTTCTTCCAAATCAATATTAGGAGGTTTAAAAACTCCTTTTCGTCTGTCAACCGGTCCTGCAACAGCCACTGCAACCTCATCAATGTTAAAATCTTCATTAGATACTATTTCTGAAATATGATGTTCAACATCTTTAACAAAGTCTTCACTAGATATCTTTTCAACTTTTTCGAACTCTGTATCACCAACACCTACTAACGTGTTCGTACCTCCTATATCAATACAGAGAAATCCCATACAAATACTATTTTAGCCATACTAAGCTTTTAATATAACGTGCTAAGAGAGTATAAAATCTTCAAGAAACAGAAATACATAGGAAAATTCCAAAAACTGTTAAAAGAAACAACTCTGAAACCATATTTATGAGCAACAATAAAGAAAAGATTAATTTAGAGAGTCTAAAAGGTATATACGACAGATACCCTGAAGAATGGAGAAACTGGAAAAAACTGGTTGAAATAGTAGATGAAACAGCAGAAGAGTTCGGTTTCAGACAAATAGACCCTCCATCAATCGAAAGACAACAACTATGGACCTCAAAAGAAAATGAGGAAATAGTAGAACAAATGTACGCCTTCACAGACAAAGGAAGCAATGAAGTAGCTCTAATACCAGAACAAACACCTACAAGAGCAAGACTAATACAGAAACGTAAAGACTTGAAAACACCTATAAAATGGTACTGCACATCAAAAAGATGGAGATATGAAGACGTAACAAAAGGAAGGGACCGAGAATTTAGACAAGGAGACTTCGACATATTCGGAATCAAAAGCGTGGAAGCAGATGCAGAAATAATAGCATGTGCAGCCACAATATACCAAAAACTAGGTGTGGAAGACAGGGTAGAGTTTCTTATAAACGATAGAAAACTTTTAGAATCAGTCCTTAAATCACAAGGCATCAATAAAACAGAAACCGCAATGAAAATAATCGATGACAAAGAAAAGATGGATGAAGAAGAATTTCTCGGGGAACTGCAAGATCAAGGAATCTCCCGTACCGAAGCTGAGAAAATTGATGATATAACAGAAATCTCTGGACCTATCACCGAAGAAATAGAGAAACTAAAGAGAGATGCTCCAGAGGACTCAAAAGAAACAGTTAATAGGATAGAAAAACTGGCAAACGCCCTAGAAGCATACGGTGTTGAAGAAATGTGCAGACTGGACTTATCAATAGTTAGAGGGCTTTCGTATTATACAGGACTGGTTTTCGAAGCATTTGATGCTGAAGGCGAACTAAGAGCATTGTTTGGAGGAGGAAGATACGACAACTTAGTCGGGAAATTCGGAGAAAGAGATATAGCTGCAGTAGGATTTGGTTTCGGGTACTCAACAACAATGGAGCTTTTAAAAGACTCAGGTAAATATCCTCTGGAAGAAATAGAGACGAATGTATATATTCTGACAGTCTCAAGTTCAGTGAGGAAAAAGGGGTTAAAATATGCCAGAAAATTGAGGCAGAAAAAGCTGACCGTTGAGACAGACCTTTCCAACAGGGGTTTTGGCGACCAATTGGGATATGCAGACAGTATCAACGCTAAAAAAGTTCTAATAGTAGGTGAAAAAGATCTAAAAGATGGTAAAGTGACTATAAAAGACATGGGATCTGGAGAGGAAGAGAAAGTAGGTGAAGACAATGTAGTTGATTACTTTGAATCTCAAAACGCTATCTAAAACTCGGATATCCTTTTCTGCCTCTTTTTCTTCTCTTCAAGGTAGAAGTTATGTTCTCTCACTATCCACCTCAACAATAAATTTACCACAGATTCAATCTGTTTATCTGTAAGCTCTTTCCCTGCCGGAACCCTGTGTGCCTTAGACAACTGTCTTCTAGAGGATGTATTGCAGGCGTGCATCGCTTTGTATACAGGATTTCCTGCGGTAGGTGTCTGTGAGCCGTCATTGCTTGGTTGATGCTTAAGTTTGTTTTCAACTATATTTCTAGCCTGCTGCTTCATCTCTTTGATACCTGACTCTTCCAAGATCTGTATGTCTCTTTCATCAAGCCTCGAAGTTGTTGTGTCTCTTCCAGGAAGTTTTAACTTTCTCATGACTTACATTTATATCTCAAAGTAAAAAATGTGGGGCATACAATCCGTTCTACATATCCTCCTGGACTTCACTGTACCTGAATAGTGCTGCCCCTAGTGCAGCCAAAAGAGCTATTGTAAGTGTTGTACCAGGATTTAAGAAGAATTCTGCCTGGAACTGTGTTTGTAGAACATATACTGCTGTAAGTACCACCGCCCCCATTAATGATAAACTGAATGCAGCATCCGTTGATTGGACATCCTTTTCCATATGCAGGCTTTCAACATCACTGCATATAAACAAATATACAGTGTTGAAGATGTGTTTAACAGATTAATTGATAATCTAAGGAGATGGATTCTGTGTGTTTAAGGCTTTGGATTAAAAACATTAACTTTATAGAGTAGTTTTTATCTCATGGCTTATAAAATCGGATTAGTGGGGAAACCCTCAGTAGGTAAATCTACATTTTTCAACGCTGCAACAATGAATGATATTGCTGAAGGGAATTATCCCTTCACAACTATAGATCCTAGTATAGGGGAAGCATATGTACGTGTGAAAGATGCTGCACCGGATTTTGGTGAAAAGAGTGATCCACGAGTAGGCTTCTTAAATGAAGGTATGCGTTATGTACCTGTTAAGCTTGTAGATGTAGCAGGATTGATACCAGGAGCTCATAAAGGGAAAGGTTTAGGCAACCAATTTTTATCAGATCTTAATGAAGCTGACGTGCTCATACATATAGTAGACTTCTCAGGGAAGACAGATATTGAAGGAGAACCGACAGAAGATCACGACCCTAGAGAAGACATAGACTTTCTAGAAGAAGAACTTGACATGTGGTATTTAGATATTTTGGAAAAAGGTATAGAACGTTTCGACGGTAAAGTAAGACAAAAAGATGTAAAAATAGAGGAAGAACTAGCTGAACAGATGTCAGCATTTAAAACCAGTAAAAACAGGATAAAACAGATAATACTATCATTAGATATTGGTCTAGAACCTGAAAAATGGTCTGAGGAAGATAAAAAAGACTTGGCAAGAGAAATAAGAAAAGATACAAAACCCATGATAATTGCAGCGAACAAAATGGATACAGATGAAGGAAGAAAGAATTTTGAAGAAATAAAAAAAGATCCAGAATACCGAGATCTTGAAATAATACCTTGTAGCGCACACGCTGAAAAAGCATTGAAGAATGCTGCAGAACAAGAAGTAATAGATTATTTCCCTGGCGAGCAAGAGTTCGAGATCCAGAAAGATATACCTGGAGATAAAGAGGAAGGCTTGAAACAAATAAAAGATTTCATCAGCGAATATGATGGAACAGGCATACAAAAGGCATTAGAGACAGCATTATTCAAAGAGTTAGGGGTTATAGCAGTTTTCCCGGGAGGTGCGGATGGACTGGGAGACGAGCATGGAAACATCCTGCCAGATTGCTTCCTGATGCCTGGAGATACAACCGCTGAAGAGTTCGCATACTATCTTCACTCAGATATAGGTGAAGGATTTCTGCACGCTATTGACTGCAGAGATAATAGACAGATAGGTGCAGACCACAAGTTAGAGCATAGAGACGTGATAGAAATTATATCTTCAAACCAATAAGAAAGGTTCAAAAAAAACTTTGCTCTCTTTTCTATGAAAAGTTGAACCAAGAAATTATTCTTTCGGTTATTGAAAGGTTGTCTCCATCATCGCTTTGATTCTGTGAACCTTCTCCAATCTCTATTTCAGCTTCGCCTGTATCTATGGTCTCATCTTCCACATTTATACTGTATTCGACCTGGTAAATGTCAGGTTCAAAGGTTTCCTCTTCTTCAAACTCTATAGGAGTTATTACTTGTGTAACTATTTGGTCATCTTCTGGAGGAGTTATGTTAACTGACGCTTCTATTCTGTCGCCCTCTCTTTCTATCTGTATGCTGTCTACTGAGTAGCCTCCAGTGTTCGCACAGTATATTCCTGAGAAGTTAATTTTATCTTGTTCCCCTGTTATATTTGCTTCGGCTTCTCCAACAGTTATGTTGCCGCAGTTGGTTGCTTGTTCTTGTTCCACGTTCTGGATTTCTTGATCTTCTTGATTGTTGCCGGAGTCGCTCACAAATGCTGATGAGGCACCTAGCATTAAAGAGATCGATATTAATAGTGCTAATCTTTTCAGTTTCATAAAAAGTAGTACTTGTTTTGAATCGTTTTATAAGTGACTGTGTGATCTTAACGGTTTGAAGAAAGAAGTTTATAGATATCTTTTTTATCTATCTCCGGTTTCAATTTTCTCTTCTATCCCCAATGCTTCAGCTATTTCTCTATAGTTTTTTCTTATCGTAACAGATGTAACTCCTACAGTGTCGGCTACTTCTTTCTGTGTTAGCCTTTCGTTTTCTAATATTGCTGCTATGTATATTGCAGCTGCCACTATGGCTTTAGGGCTTCTGCCAGCCAGTGTTTTTTTATCTCTGGCTTGTCTAATTATTTTTTTGGATGTTGCTTGTACTGAGCCTGAAGTTTTTAGTTCGCTTGTATATCTTGGTATGAACTCTTCTGGTTTTGTAGGGTTTATTTCCATTTCAAGTTTTCTTGCAGTATGTCTGTATGTTTTACCTAGTTTTCTTTCGGAAGTGTTTGCCGCTTCGGCTACTTCGTTTATTGTCCTGGGTACTTGTTGTTTTCTTGCAACTAGATATGTTAAAGCTGCTACTGTAGGTTCTATTCCTCTTCCCTTGATTATGTCTTCTTTTCTGGCTTTTTCTGTAAGTCTTGCTGCTTCTTCGTATACTGATCTTGGCAGGTTGAGGTCTGATATTATTTTTTCTAGTTCTGTTAATGCGTTTTGAAGACTTCTTGTCTGTGAGTTGGCTGCTCTTCTATCCCATTTACGCATTCTGTAGTACTGTCCTCTTTTGTTTCCTGGAAGCCTGTTTATTTCTCCTCCGTAACCTATTTGTGTTGATATTCCTTTGTCTGCTTTAGTGTATGTTATTGGGCTTCCTGCACGACTCTTTGTTTTCGAGTCTTCTGAGCTGAATGCTCTCCATTCTTTTGAAGTATCGATCCTGTCTTCATCTATTATTGTACCACAGTTTTTGCAGAAGATTTCTCCTTTGGCATCATCTCTTCCTAATTCACTAGATCCACAGTTGTAGCATGATTTGCTATCTTCTTCCCTGTCAGGACTAATGTCTTTGACCGGTATCGTTTCTTCCGAAGCATTTTTTGCTGTTTCATTAACCTGGATCATACCTTACCAAAATACTGGTCAAACCTTAAATAACAGGTTATATGTCTCTAAAACAACATTAGAAACTGTTTTTTTGCTGTAAAGTTGTGGTAGAGTGGTTAGGTTTCATTATAATTTTCGTTAAATATAACCGAGCTAATTTGGATTCAATAAGTGACTGCCGAAGTATGAAACCTATTAAAGCTAAGCTTTATGGTACGGAAGAAGGTCTGCTAAGAGAGACTGTCAAGCACTCTGTAAACCTTGATTTAGACAATTATCCGAGAGCAAAACTTGAAGTACCCTTAAACCTAGAGAACTACAACCATCAAGGTCAAGATTTCTCCGTAAGACTTGATGGCGGTCCCCCAGACAACTTATCTACTTACAAACATAACGGAAAACCCTTCAGCGTTGCTAAATCTGAAAGAGACAAGGGAAGATTTGAGAGACTTAAAGAATTCATTTCAAGAAGCGACGTTAAAATAAACAATTACCTAGCTAAAGACGCAGAATCTGCTCTCAATGAAATAGAGAATGGTGCAGTATTATTTGAAGTAAGAGGTGAAAGCAGCGATGGAAGCGTCAAATCCATCGGAGAGCCCGTAAGAACAGAGATAAAAGGTAGAGAAAGCTATCTAGAGAACCTTGAAATTGTAGAAGATTTAGTCGATGATGATGAAATACTTACAAACAATCTTTTGAAAAGCAAAAAATCACGTTACCTCGGATGCTCCCATAGAGCCGAGAGCAGAATCTTTCCATCACCAAGCAGAGCATGGAGAGACTTCCAATCTTCAAGCATTGAATTAGCCGCAAACATAGATGTAGGTCTAGAACACCCTGTAGCCCTAGGCTATCTAGGTGATATTTACAGTGAAGAACCTGAATTTGGTTACAGACTGGTCGATGATGCAGGCAGGATACCTCCTTCAGAATATTCAAAAGAGGAAATAACCATAGCCAGAGAGTTCGAAGAGGTTGTTGAGAGGGTTAAATCTTTAAGCAAATAATAAATCTTCACCTTCTCCTATAAAAATCAGTTTTCCTTATTATTCCAGACTACTTTACTTATGAGATCTAAAACAGTTTTAACAACAATTATAATCCTTCTTAATGTTTCTACAGTCTATTTAAATGTTTTAAACTATCATGTATTCGACTACCATAGTTTTAGTTAAGTAGTATGTCGAAAGACATGACTAGGTATCACACAATGGATGAAAAACTCAAATACATGTTTATCCACGAGAAACCTGTCAAAATCCTGGTAAAGCTTCAAAGCCCTCAAGAATACTACGCCTCAGCGTTGTCGACAGAAATAGATGCAACCTACAGCCACACCGTCAAAATACTTCAAAGACTGTCAAAACACAACCTGGTTAAATTTGAAGAACGAGGAAGAAAGAAAATAGTCACACTCACAGAAAGAGGGTCCGAACTAGCAAAAATATTCACAAAACTTTTAGAAGAACTCGAACCACAACCAGCACTCTAAACCAAACGGAAAAAATGCGAACCACAACCACAGTCACTAGAACCAAAACCCTCAACTGGTTCGCCCATAGCCCCAGCTATACCAGCCAAAACACACTCAAAACTCGAAGACTCAGGTAAAATAAAATAATCCAACGGTTCAGCCTCAACAGAAAAATAATCAACATGCCAAAAACAATTCTTATCCTGAGAAAAATGCCTCTCAACCCGCTTAAAAACATTACTACCTCCAGAACCAACATAAACATAGATACCTGATTCAAACATGATCTCACCCAAAGCACCAACCTCAACAACTTTGCCTTCTTTCAACCTGAAAAAAACAGCATAAACAGCATCCATACACGAAGACATAACAGACCAGAATTAAAATTATAACTACTGATAAAATATATTTTCATCTCTGAAGTCGAATTGAGATCAACGCCTAAAGAATCACCTTGTACGGATAGCCCTTATACTTAAAACCAGGCTCCATAAAATTAGATCCGTAATCATTACAATAATACAATTGTTTTTTACACCTATTTTCAGTTTTCCGCTCACCATTATTCACAAAATTTTCAGAGCCACAATCAACGCATCTTCTTACCATGATTCACAACACAAAAACCATATTTCAAATTGTTTTAAAACTGGAGGATTTCTGTTTCAAAACTCCAGGGATCACTGTTTCAACCATCCACCAGTTTTGAAACAAGGGTTTAAAAAGAAAGACTATTTTTACCCCATCAAATTCGGACGCGTTAGAAGACCCTTCTAACGGCGCTTTCCCCAAAAAAGGAATTAATTGTCAAAAGCACTGCCTAACCGAAAATACAAGATTTCAGAAGCCAGACTAGCGTTTTAAAAACAAGGGACATCAACCAGTTTTAAAACAGAAAACCAAGAGTCAACTAGTTTCAAACACCACAACACCAAAACCCAACACACACTCTCCAAAACAAACCTGTCCCTCCCCCTCCCAAAAAAAAACACACACAAACCAGAACCAAAAAAACAAGGGTTTAACCAGGTTCCAAACTCAAAACCACTCCTCGGCATCAAAAAAACCAGGTCAGGAATCAAAACGCTAGCTCCAATATATCAACTAAACTAGACAAGAAAAAATAAGAACTGACTAAGGAAAACTCAACCAATTTTTCTCTCCAAATGGTCTAGTTTAGTCTCTATCGAGTTCAGTCTTTGGATCACTTCTTTCTGGAACTGCCGATNCTGTCCCTTAGTTTTACATTCTTTTTCTGCTTCTTTCTTTTCCTTGGTTTCGTAGAAACACTTTTCTGTGTCCGGATTGTAGTATAGTTGTGTTGTTTCGTTGGAACCGGTTTCAGGCTTCTCAGGCAAACCATCAACCAACACACCGTTTTGCTTCTCTTCTTCGTCTAATTTTTCCGGGTTTGCGTGATATGCGTAGACCACTTCCTTACTGTCTTCCGGTATTGACCGTGTTCTGATTAATACTGTCATCAGTTAGTTACCTCCTTCAACCCACTCTTCCCCGGTCCAGACGTACAAGCCAAACTGTTCGACCATCACATTACCTACACTGATCTGATGCACCTCATCATCACCGGAACCACTGTAAACATACTCGTTATCAGGACCCACAGCCACCGACCAAACAGTGGCGGAGTGACCAGTATACACCCAACCCCTACTTCCATCACTCACACTGATCTGATGCACCTCATCATCATAGGAAACACTGTAAACGTACTCGTTGTCAGGACCCACAGCCACCGCATTAACAATGTCGGAGTGACCAGTATACGTCCAACCCCTACTTCCATCACTCACACTGATCTGATGCACCTCATCATCACCGGAACCACTGTAAACATACTCGTTGTCAGGACCCACAGCCACCGCATTAACATTGCTGGAGTGACCAGTATACNNCCAACCCCCACTTCCATCACTCACACTGATCTGATGCACCTCATCATCACCGGAACCACTGTAAACATACTCGTTATCAGGACCCACAGCCAACCCCCGAACACGGCCGGAGTGACCAGTATACACCCAACCCCCACTTCCATCACTCACACTGATCTGATGCACCTCATCATCCCAGGAAACACTGTAAACGTACTCGTTATCAGGACCCACAGCCAACCCCCGAACAAGGTCGGAGTGACCAGTATACGTCCAACCCTGACTACCATCACTTATACTGATCTGATGCACCTCATCATCAAGGGAACCACTGTAAACATACTCGTTGTCAGGACCCACAGCCACCGAATAAACCCAGCTGGAGTGACCAGTATACGTCCAACCCCGGCTACCATCCGAAATATTGATTTGATGCACCTCATCATCACCAGAACCACTGTAAACATACTCGTTATCAGGACCCACAGCCACCGACAAAACAATGTCGGAGTGACCAGTATACGTCCAGCCTTGTTCACCGCCTTCTTCTACAGTATAGTTATCATCCGGCACCCACACCTGGTCTTCATCCGGATCACTAGGTTCAGACCGGGCTTCCAAACCACCTCCTAGATCATCAACATCCTCACC
>SL_4KL_010_BRINEDRAFT_10000743_pt1 | contig 17202 bp, 18 predicted proteins | sample SodLak_010_BRINE_2_FD_10664 | JGI IMG/M metagenome (IMG submission 10664)
CCGCCGTAATCCGAGCCGGGAGCCACATCACGATGTCGTCGAGGCGGGCGCTACCGGTGCCGATCGGTTTCTGCGGATAGCCAAGCATCGAGTCCAGCGTGTTCACGCCCTTTACCCACGCGGCGGCCCCAGCCCCTGCCGGGAGCGAGAGCGGGGCGAGGACAGCAAATGCGAGCAACGTCGCAACCAGCCCATCGGCAAGATTCTCCCCGGCGCTCTCGACCGCTCCACTGCGGATTTCGGCCGGCGTGAGCGTCGACGCATCACGGCCAACGAGTCCGCGGACGTCCTCGCGGGCCGTTTCGAGATCGCCGTCGGTCGCCCGGACGACGTGTGCGGTGAGCTCGAGCAACGATTGCAGGCTGATCGATAGAAAGAGGACGACAGCGGCGACGACTGCGCCGGCGGCCGGGTGGCCAGCCGACGCGACGAGGACGGCACCAAACGCCACACCTGCCGGCACCAGCGCCACGACGATCGCGATCGCGACGCCGACCAGCCGCTGGATGCGAGCATCCTCGTGCCACTCCCGATCGAGCGCGTCGATGAGTCGACCAAACCACGCGACGGGGTGGGCCCGGGTCGGTGGCTCGCCGACGAGCAGGTCGAGGCTCAGTGCCAGGCCGAGCACGGCAAGCACGACGAACATTACGGACGGTGCGGGCGCCGACCGGTCGCCGTCGCCCACCGATCGGCGTGTGGACTCTCCTCGCTTCCCCTCACGGCTCGTCCTCCACTGTTTGCAGTCGCTCCGGAACGTCCGCGAGCGGGACGCTGTCGAGCAACAGTGCCGTCCCGCCAACGGCGTCGATCCCGCCGTCGGTTCGCGGGTCGTCGCCGACGTGGACGAGATCGGTCGGCTCGACCCCGAGTTCGGTCGCCGTCTGCTCGAAGATTTCGGCTGCAGGTTTACGCCAGCCACAGCCGACGCTCGTCACGACGGTGTCGAACGCATCGCGTCCGAACTCGGCTCTGACGAGCGTCCGCCCGACGAGTTCCGGGACGCTACAGTTCGAACAGAGCGCAACCGGCCCCAGCTCTCTGGCGGCCGCGATCGCCTCGCATGCGCCCGGTCTCGTCTCGACGTCGGGATCGAAGGCGGCGACGACGGCCCGTCGCGCCGCGTTCCCGTCGGCTCGAACGCCACGACTCGCGAGTGCGCGGGCGACGTGGGCCGGCAGCGGCACCTCCGCACCCTCTGGCGCGTCGATGTGCGGTTCGGTGTACGCGTCCTCCCAGTCCTCGGGGACGGCGATGTCCCGCTTTTCGAGTTCGGTCGCGATCGCTGCAGCCGGATCGGCCGGCCGATCGGCGGTAACGAGCGTCCCGAACAGATCGAACGATACTGCCACGTTACAGTAACTGGGATCCCCCATCTTTAGCGTCGCGATCTGATCGTCTCGCGATGGGGCCGATGCGTGTCCCACCAGCCTCCGGGGGACCCGGCCGACCGATCGGCGCCGCCCCTACAGTCAGCGTAACTGGAAAGCGAGAATCGCTCGTGAAAACCGGATCGATCGGAGAAACCGAGTATCGCTCGCGGGAATCGAGGGTCTCCCGTTCGTGCGCGGAGAGCCGATCAGGCCAGCCGGGCGAACGCGAGATTGCCGGAGATGTTCTTGATGTAGATTTCGACGACGTCACCTTCCTCGGCGCCGGGAACGAAGATCGTGTACTCGCCTTTCTCGGCAACACCGTCGCCCTTGCGGCCGGTCCCGGTGATCTCGACGGTGTAGGTCTTCCCCTCCTCGACGGCTTCGGCCTGCTGTTGTTGCTGGCTGCTCGTCGAGCGTTTGGTGACGGGGCGGAACGCACCACAGGCGTCACAGCGAAGCATCGGCGTGCGATCCTCGCGGACGAGCCGGGTGTCGGGGAGGCCACACTCCGAACAGAGGACGTACTCGTCGACGTAGGCGTCGATCGCCGCGTTGAAATCTTTCTGGGTAAACGTCCCGTTGTACCGGCCACGGCCGTCCTCGAGTTTGCCGCTCGTCCCGAGTTCTCGCTGGACGAACCGGTGGAGATGCTCGTTCTCACGCGAGAGGGTGTCGGCGACGTCGCCGAGGTTCGTAAACCGCGTAAACGCACCGTCTTTCTGTGGTTGTGCATCGGGAATCTGCAACCGTTCCTGGTCGCCCCCGATGTCGGGGACTTCGTCCATCGCTCGGTCGAGACTCGATTCGTAATCCATACGCGAAACCAGTGTCCCATGACGTAAATCCGTTCTGCTATCGTCGTTCGGGCGCTGTGTGCACGTGCTGGTCGGATCGAAGACCCCCTCCATCCGTCTCTGCTGGCAGACCGATCGGCTCGGTGCCGTACTCCGCTGTGAACTCGTCGCTCATCGTCGCCGTCGAAAAACCAGTCGGCCGACGGTCGTGTGCGATCGAGTGCAGCTGTGTCCTCACTGCGTCGTTGACACCGACTTCGGTCGGCGCGAGCCTACGTCGCTTCGAGTAAGGACCCGTGCTCCCGGAGGTCGTTCCAGGTTAACTCCGCGGATTCGCCGCTTCCCGACCCCTGTGCCCGCACCTTTACGTCGTTGACGTGCCAGTCGCCGTAGTGGGCGACGACTTCGATCACGTTTCCGCTCTCGAATCCGGCGATCTCTGTTTCGATTTCGTATGCTAGTTTTGGCATGCAGCGGCGTATACGCTGCCACTTGTATATAAATTTTGGACTATACGATACGTTTGTCTGCTATATGCTACTAGTACCTTAAATATCTCTATCTAAGGCTGACGACTCTCGATCGGTAGCGGGAGATCGTCGACGACTGAATTGAGATACGAAGCGTTGTGGAACGTCGCTACGTGCCTCCTCCGACCACGGTCCAAGTACGGCCGGATTTATTTGACAGGCCGGTGGTTCTGATGTCTTCCGCGACCGTAACTCATAGGAATTATCGTAGCCAACCGGAGCAATCGCCGTCACGAGGCTTCCACCGTGTTGCGATTCCCCAGCAAGAAATCTATGAATTCGTACGATAACCCCTATCAATGGGGGACACCATGGGAGCGCGTGTGACCTGTGGAGAACCCACCTCTCACGCTGAGCGTGGGAGACGCTTAAATACAAGTCAGAGCCCTCTTGTGAACCGGTATCGGCTTGAAAACCAGTCCGCCCTCCCCGATTTGAACGGGGGGCAAGTCGATCTACAGTCGACTGCTCTACCAGTCTGAGCTAAGGGCGGATACACCCAAATGTAGCCGCCGGTGCAAATATAAGGGTTATCATTCGATCGCGATCGGAACTGTGTGACCGGGCACAGCTGTCGAACGGTCACGAACAGAAGAATGATTAATATAGGTGAAGTACCAACGTACGAGCCACGACGCACAATGAGCAAGATTACGTTCCGCGCCGACGACGAGCTTGTCGACCGTCTCGACGGACTCGAGGCGTCGAAAAGCGAAATTATGCGGGACGCGCTCAGATCGTATCTCTCGGAGGCCTACCCCCAGGAGGCCTATCAGGAAATCCAGAAGGTCGCCGATCGGTCCCAAAGTGATCCGATCGACGAACTGATCCGCGACCGTGTGGATACCCTCTTCTCGGAGCGACTCGATCGAGAGTCGCGCACGCATGATAATCTCACCGTGACGATCACAGTTGACGGTGCCGAGACAGGACGTAATACGGCTGTCACACAGTCGTCGACAGGGCAACCGGCGGTCGACGAGGGCAGCGACCAGTGTACGCAGTGTGGCGAGTCGATCGACGACGAGCACGTCTACTGCCCCAACTGCGGCGAGAAAGCCTCGCGGCGGTCGTTCTGTGAGTGTGGTGACGAGCTCCGATCGGACTGGGCGTTCTGTCCCAGCTGCGGTCGGCGGACGCCTGCTGCAGACGTCCTCGACTCGAACTAGTTGATGTTCGAGACAGTCGTAAGACACAGAAAGTGATGCCGTACGAAAGTTTTATTATCACAGACAGTCACTGCATTAGTCGCGTAAGACGGTTGTCTTACAGTGGCCGGATGACGCCGGAAAACGCCCGATGTCGGGCGGTTCTGGTGTAAGACACGCGGCGTCTGACAGGGGCGCACGCACCGTCTTACCCAACAGGGAATACAATCATGGAGCGTGTGACACTGCGGATTCCGAAACAGCAGATCGACGAGGTAGAGCAACTGGTCGAAACGGGCGAGTTTCCAAACCGGAGCGAAGCGATCCGGTCGGCCGTCCGAGAGATGATCAACGAACAGTATGACGGACATAGCGACCAGTCCGGCAAACGCAACTGGGCCAAGGTGTAACGATGCAGGATATCGTTCAGGACGCCCTCGAAAACGCCGAAGAGGAGGCCCGCGAGATGGACGCCAGCATGGACGACGACGAGTTCGGTGACCCCCGAATCGTCATCGTCGGCTGTGGCGGTGCGGGTAACAACACGATCAACCGCCTGTACAACATCGGCGTCGACGGTGCCGACACCGTCGCGATCAACACCGACAAACAGCACCTGAAGATGATCGAGGCCGACACGAAGATCCTCGTCGGCAAATCACTCACCAGCGGTCTCGGTGCGGGTGGCGACCCATCGATGGGTGAACGCGCAACCGAGATGGCCCAGGGTACGATCAAAGAGGTCCTCGGCGATGCGGACCTCGTGTTCGTGACCGCAGGCATGGGTGGCGGGACCGGCACGGGTGCCGCCCCCGTCGTCTCCGAAATCGCCAAAGACCAGGGTGCGATCGTCGTCGGGATGGTCTCGACGCCGTTCAACGTCGAACGCGCCCGCACGGTGAAAGCCGAGGAAGGACTGGAGAAACTTCGCGGCGAGGCCGACTCGATTATCGTCCTCGACAACAACCGACTGCTCGATTACGTCCCGAACCTGCCGATCGGCAAGGCGTTCTCGGTGATGGACCAGATCATCGCCGAAACCGTCAAGGGGATTTCGGAGACGATCACCCAGCCGAGCCTGATCAATCTGGACTACGCGGATATGTCCACGATCATGAATCAGGGCGGCGTCGCCGTCATGCTGGTCGGTGAGACCCAGGACAAGAACAAGACAGACGAGGTCGTCAAAGACGCGATGAACCATCCACTGCTCGACGTCGACTACCGTGGAGCGTCGGGTGGGCTCGTCCACATCACTGGCGGCCCGGATCTCACCCTCAAAGAGGCCGAGGGGATCGCCGACAACATCACCGAGCGCCTCGAGGCCTCGGCGAACGTCATCTGGGGCGCCCGAATCCAGGAGAACTACAAGGGCAAAGTGCGGGTCATGGCGATCATGACCGGCGTCCAGAGCGCACAGGTGCTCGGACCGACGACCCAGAAACAGGCCGACAAGTCCCGACAGAGCATTGAAGGCGTCAAAGAGACCGACTTCGACGCGAGCAAGAACGTCAACGGACGAGACTTCGGTGCCCAGAGCGACGGCGGAAAGAGCGAACTCGACAGCCAGAACGGCGTCGACGTGATCCGGTAGCCGTTCTGTTCAGTCACAATCGACACACCACCGATCGCCGTTCGACCGATTGACACACCACCGATCGCCGTTCGGACGGCTTTTTCCGATCGAATATCGTAACACCGACGGGTGAGTAGGGTCGATCCGTACCCGATCGGATGCATGCACTCGTTTTCGCGGCCGGCCGCGGGACGCGACTGCGCCCGGTGACCGACGAGACGCCAAAGCCGCTGCTCGAGATCGGCGCCCAGTCACTGCTCGAACGCTGTCTTCGAGCCGTGACCAAGGCCGGTGTCGACCAGCTCGTCATCGTTGTCGGCTACCGTCGCGACGAGATCGTCGACGCGATCGGCGACGCCGTCGACGGCGTACCGGTGTCTTACGCCGTCCAGCACGATCGGGACGGACTGGCAGCTGCGGTCTGTAGCGCGTTCGAGGGGGTATACGACGTCTCGTCAGTGGACGGGAGCGTCGCGCCGTCGGACACACCCTCAACCGTGACGGACGCCCCGCCGATCCCGAGCGACGTTATGACGGTCAACGGCGACAACGTCTTCGAAACCGACTGTGACCTGTCACGACTCGTCGATCGCCACCACGAGTCGGGCGTCGACGGAACGGTCTTGCTCGATCGTCTCGGACGGAACGAGGCGACTGCGACGGCACAGTGTACGCTCGGCCCGGACGGGCGAGTTCGGGCGATCGACGCGACGACTGGCGCATCCGGGTCGATGACGGGGTATCTCGCTGCTGGCGTCCAGACACACCACGGCCCATCACTGTTCGAGGCCTGTCGGACAGTCGATCGGAGTGACACCGGCGAGTACGAACTCACCGCCGCGCTGGAGGGGCTGGTCGACGGTGGCCGTCGGTACGTCGGGATCGAACTCGATTGCTGGCACCTGAACGTGAATACGCCCGCAGATCTCGACGCCGCCCGCGAAAAACTGGACTGATCGGGTGCGCCCACCCTGTCGGCTATGGCGGTGGGGTGTATTCGATAGCCGTCGATCGAACTCGATCCGGGTTGCAGTGTCGACCGTCCGAACGGGGTCGATCCGGGTTGCAGTGTCGACCGTCCGAACGGGGTCAGTTCGGGTGTCGTCCGTCCGAACAGAAATGCAAGCACACACACGTAATCGGTGATCTATAGGCGGTGCAAGACGAGAACCCCGACCCTTTCGGGGTTGGTGACATGGGGCTGTTGCTCGCGGCGGCTTCGGGTGTCCGTGGCGTCGTGCGAATCGTTGGCGTGTAGACCACAGGCCGACTGAACCGCGACGGGTTTTCGATCGCCTCAGACCAGTGATTCGAGCAACGAACATTTCCGACAGATCTCGCGTGTGGTCGTCGACCCACATTCGCGACAGTCTTGCAAATCGGCCCCGTCGTCACCGCTGTACTCGTCGGCGACGATCTCGGCGAGTTCCTCGTAGCCGGCGAGAATCGAGTGGCGCGTTCCGGGGTGGTTTTCCTCCAGTCCGTACAGCAGCTGCTGGATCTCGCCGCGATAGGCCTCGCTGGAGTGGGGACACTCGGTGATGTGGGCAGGAAGATCGGTGATGTGTGCGTACAGTGCAACCTCCTTCTCGGGGACGTCTCGAAGCGGTTTGGCCCGTGGGACGAACTCGGTTTGCGCTTCACGTTTGGACAGCGGCCCGAGACTCGCCTCGAAGTGTTTTGCGACCTGTTCGACGTCGCCTTCGAGGAAGTTCATCAGCGCGCTCTGGGCTTCGTCGTCGAGATTGTGGCCCGTCAACAGAAGGTCGGCGTCGAGCTCGTCGGCATACCGGGAGAGGACGTCCCGCCGGAACACGCCACAGTAGGCACAGGGGGCCATGTTTTCGGGGTCGTCCTCGACGACGTCGTCCATCCGGATTCCGAACTCCTCCTCGTAGGTGGCAACTTCGTGGCGGATCTCGAGGTCGTCGGCGAGTTCGATACAGGCCTCGAGACTCTTATCTCGGTAGCCCTCGATTCCCTCGTGGATCGTCAGCCCGACGAGTTCGATGCGTGGATCCTTCCTGAAGGTCTCGTGGAGAATCTGCGTGAGAACGACGCTGTCTTTGCCGCCCGAGAGGCCGATCACCCACGTCTGTGGATTCTCGGGCGTTGCGTCGTCTGGCAGGAGACCGTCCCGCCGAACCCGGCGACGAACCCGTTTTTCGACCGACTCGCGGAAGTGCTCCGCACAGAGGTGTGCCCCGGAGTAGGCAGCGTGCATCACCGCCTCCTCGCCACACCGGTTACAGTCCATTAGCGGTCCGTTGTCGGTCACTCCCCATCACGGTTTCGTTGACGATGTGTGCCGACGTCCGAACGGACAGCTCCGCAGGCTGACCGACCGCGTTCAGGCCGGAATCTCCGGCTCTTCGTCTTCGTCCTCGATCGCCCTCGCACCGTCTTCGAGTGCCGCGAGCACGGTGTCGATGTGGTATTCCCGGCTCGGCGAAGCGAACAGTTCGTGGCCACCGTCGTACAACACGACGTGTCTGGCGGGGACCCGCTCCCCGATCGGGCGATGGCTGATAACGGGATCGCGCAGCGAACAGAAGACGACTGCATCGTGGTCGATCGTCAGCAGGTTTGCCTGTGCGTGTCGGGTTTCCCTGATGAACGCCGGCGAGACCCAGCCGGGCATCGTCGCGAGCTGGTGGTCGGTCGCCAGGTCGCCGAGTGCGTCCCCGTCGATCTCGCTGACCGGGACACACGGGAACGCCGTTGGGAGCTTTGAGACGCCCTCGAGCAGTGGTTCGAAAAAGGCGTCGCCATACCCCCACCACGGACTCAGATAGACGTGATTCTCCGCGCCATCCAGTGCCTGCCCGATGAGTGCACCCGCGCTGTGGCCCAGTAGCTGGTAGCCGTCGAGATCGAGTACGTACTCCGCGATCGGCTCCAGCCAATCGGCTTTGAAATCGTCGATGTTCGTCGGGAGTTCGAACGCGTGGACGCGGTAGCCGGCGTCGGTAAGCTGCCCGATGAGCCAGCTGACGTTCTCGTGTGTCCAGCGGTTCCCCCAGCCCATAACGAAGACGAGTTCCTCCTCGCCATCCTCGTTGAAGATGCGGTGTCTCATATGGTTCCGTACGCCGGGCCCCGTCAAAAATGTGGTCTCTTGACACGACAATCTGTGCGTCCGTCACGCCTGTCGTGGACCTGCAGCTGTCGCCAGCCGATCGGACGGAGAAACCGTTTTGCGCCTCGACACCGAACGACAGCCGATGACAGGAGTTGACCGCAGCGACGCGGTCGATCGGCTCGAGGCGATCGTCGACACCGTTGAACGCGAGCGGATGCCGGTGCCAGTCCGGGAGGTCTGGGCCTTCGGTGACGTGGCGCTAGGGCTCGATCCAGTCGATCGGCTCGACGTGTATCTGACGAAAGACGTGCTGATGCGAGATGACAGCGCGCCCGCGTCGGCGGACGCCGTGGACCCGGCCGCGCAGTTTCGTGACTCACACGGCATCGAGGGGGTCGGCCAATCGGTTCGGGCCGACTGGGCAGCCGAGTATCCGGAGTATCTCCGGGCGAACGCCAACGGCCATGCCGCTCCCGAACAGTGTCTCGCCGCGCACCTGCTCAGTGAGGACGAGCCGATCCATCTGGAGGTCTGTAACGCCTCCTTCGAGGACAACGTCACCCAGCGCCTTCGCGGGGCGACACGTCGCGAGGACTACACGCAGTTGCTCGATCCCCGCGGCGTCTGTCTCTGGGCGGAGGGCACCCGGAGTGATGAGGCGCTTCGGAAACTTCGGGAGAGCGAACTGGCGCTGCCGACGCTGTCAGCAGCCCTCGAAATGCTCGGCCTTGATGAGACGGATGCGACCGAGGCGGCACAGGAACTCCACGCCTGGCGCGAGCAACAGGATGGAGTGACGATTCGTGGCGACGTGGTCTGACACGACTGTGTGCTGTGGTGGCTGATTCGACTGTGTGCTGTGGTGGAACCGTGCCGGCCGGTGCTCGCACGGATCAGAGAGATCAGTGTACTGAGTTACCGCCGATCGCCGACCCGTTAGGCAATCGGTGATACGTGATGCCAACAGCCACTGTCAGAGCATGATCCCCATCATCTGTTCGGCGACGTAGTCGTCGTCGATCTTGTAGTGGGCCTGTCGGATCGCTTCGGTCTCCCAGCGGTGGTCTTCGAGGAACCGGACGGCGTCTTGGTTCGTCGCTGGAATGCTCTGGTAGACCTTCTCGAAGCCGCTCTCTGACGCCCACTTGAGGCCACGCTCCATGAGGTGGCTGCCGATTCCGTGGCCACGATACTCGTCGAGGACACCCATCGTCAGTTCGGCAGTGTGGGCCAGTTTCTCGTAGTTCGGCGATCGGAGATGTGCCCAGCCGATGACGTCGTCGTCGACCGTCGCGACGAAGAAGATCCGGGACTCGATATCGTTGTGTCTGAAAACGACCTCCTCGTGGTCCAACAGGTCGACGACGGTTTCCGCGACGAGGTAGTCGTTTTCCTCTGCAACCTGGCGCATCACGCCGACGATCCCCTTGAGATCGCTCTGCTCGGCCGGTCGAATTGTAAATGGTAGATCGTCGATGGTATACTCGGTCTCGGCACCGGTGTCGATCGCGATCCGCAACACCCCGTTGGCTTCCTCGAGAAAGCCGTCGTCTTCGAGATCATCGATCGTCGCTTCCAGGCGGGATGGCTCGATCGAGAGCGTCGCTTCGAGTTCCTCGGAGGTGACGGCACCGTTTCGCTCGACGTACTCGTAGACCCGTTCGTGGTCGTCCGTCTCGAACCGGAGCTGTTCGATGGCGTGCATTGCGGTACTAGTTCATTGGCGTCGTATTTAGACATTGTCAGCTGTTACCAACCATCACAGTAGTACGTTCGAACAGGTTCTGCGGTCTCGATCGAGGGGTGGGTCGAACAGCTCCAGGAGCTCCTCGCTGCGCTCGCTGCCCTTGATCTTCGTACAGTTCGAGGATTTCTCGGCCCGTCGATCGCTCGCCGAACTGCGGGCTGTCGGGGAGGTAGCCGACTTGGCGTCTGGCCTCGATCGATTCCTGCTCTCCCGTCACGTCGTGTCCGAGCAGCTTGGCCGACCCCGCAGTCGGCGAAATGAACCCCATCAGCGTCCGGATCGTCGTCGTTTTCCCCGCCCCGTTCGGACCGAGGTAGCCGAAAACTTCCCCCTGCCGGACGTCGACCGTGACACCGTCGTTGGCGAGGATGTCCCCGTACGATTTGGTGCACCGTCGAGTTCGATCACGGCCATAGTCGGCATTTCACTGCCAGCCGTATCAACGCTGCCGACGATTGCCGGCCGGCGAGACGCCGTTCTCGCCACCGCAGCGCGTCTCAGATCCTGCCGACAGTGACGTAGAACGGGACGGTTTCCGTCCGGCTGTACGATCGGTCTGCCATCTGATCGACGACAGTTCGCCCCATCTTGCGCCACGCACTCCGAAGCGCGTCGTACTCCGGTTCGGTCAACGAACCCGACAGCATCGTCGGGCGATCGTCCGCGAGTCCAGCGCCCGTCGCCTTTCGGCGTGCGGCGACGACTGCGCGCTCACTGTAGGGTGGTTCGATCGTGCGAACGTGATCGTATCGCCGGGTCTCTCGGACGGTGACGCCTGCGCGATCGAACGCCTCACGGGCGTCGGCTCCGAGTGAGACGTCCGTATCGACGCCGTTGAGGTAGGCCCGCCGGGCCTGCCGTTCGAGCGACGCTTCCGTCGCGACGCTTGACTCGATGTCGACTGCGCCGTTGTCGGGTTCGATCGCCGCGACGAGTCCCCTCGACACGCGGGCGAACTCGGTCAGCGCGACAGCCGGGTCGGGGAGGTTGATCAACAGCGCCTGGCAGACGACGAGATCGAACGTATCGTCGGCAAACGGCAACCGCAGGGCGTCGCCGGCCACCACCGGGACGTGTTCGTTGGCGACGGCGAGGAGGCTCGGATCGGCGTCACAGCCGACTACCTCGCCTGTCGACTCCGCCGCGAGGACGCGGCTCAACTCGCCGGTCCCACAGCCGACGTCGAGGATCCGATCGTGGGTGTCGAGTGCAAGCGGCTCGAGGGCCACTCGGGAGTCGTCCCACATCCCGGTTCGGGTGCGCCGCAGGTAGTCTTTGGAGAACTCGCGCACGTCTCCTCCCAGACGTATCGGGAATAAAAACGGGTCGTTTGCCGCGGCGGCCCGACGCGTTCGCCGATCGTGTCGGTAGGTCGGTCAGTCGGTCGGTTGGTCGATGGGGCGGTAGGTCGGTCAGTCGGTCGGTTGGTCGATGGGGCGGTAGGTCGGTCAGTCGGTTGGTGGGCCGATCAGTCGGTCGGTTGGTCGGTTAGTGGTCGGTCGGAAGGTCGGCCGGTTTGTCGGCCCATGGCTCAGTACAGTGCGATCAGCGCCACCCCAATGACCGCGAGCACGGCAGCGAGAAGCCGGAGACGAAAGTAGCGTTCGCCGAGGAGCGCACCGCCGAGGATCACGGCGACGATCGCCTGCGTGTTGATGATCGGCGAGGCGATACTCGCCGGCAACGCTGCGAACGCAAGCGTCGTAACGTGTTCGCCGAGGGCGACGATCGCACCGCCGCCGGCGAGCTTGGGAAGGTCGTTGCGAACCGCTGTCGGCGGGTTCCGAACTGCACTCGGGAGCAAGACGATCGTGATGCCTGCGAGCAACAGCGGCACCCAGAGTGGCTCCGGAATGGCGAGTTCCTGCAGCGAGATCCGCTTGCCGAGGTCACTGACCGCAAAACACATCGCGCTCAGGACGGCGAGCTGTGCAGGCCGCGAGTGAACGGCGGTGACGATCGGCCGGAGCAACCCGCCCGGATCGTAGTTGGCGACGTAGACGGCAACCGTGGCGACGACGACGCCAGCCACCTGGAGTGGCGACAGCACTGCTCCGAACACGATGATTTCGAGCGGCAGGACGAACACTGGAACGATCTTGTTGATCGGAGTCACGTAGGAGACGTCGCCCTCGGCGATCGCCTGCAAGAACAGGACGAACGCGACAGCGGTCATAACTGCTGTCAGCGTGACGATGCCCGCCTCCGCGAGCCCAAAGCCGTCGAACACCGCCGGCGAGAGCTCCGTCCGCGTCACCGTCACCGGGAGATACCAGACGATCGCAAACGCGTTGAGGAGGACGGCTAGTGCCGCCGGCGGATACCCCGCAAACGACTGTTTCAGGACGTAGATGTAGACGCCCCAGACAACGGCCGCAATGAGTGCAAACCCGAGTCCGGGGTCCATTATCCCGTCCAAGGAATGTCCGGGCCATTAGTCGTTCGATCGATCGATCGATTCGATCCACACGTCGGCTACAGGGGCCGGCGACGGGGCGGCGCAACGCGCCGCGAGCAACCGGACGCAGTCCGGCGACAGCGTGGATCACAGATCCACTGGCAGCCGGGCAGAGCCCGGCGACAGAGAGGGATCAGCAATCCCTCAAGCAATCGGGCGCAGCCCGATGACGGCGTGGCCCAACGCGCCGCGAGCAGTCGGGTGGAACCCGACGGCGACGACAATCGATGATACGAATCCGTCTCAGTCCTCGCGAAGCGTCCGGACTTTCTCGATGTTCCAGGCGAAGCCACGGCCGTCCTCGGTCGGCGTCTCGAGGGCAACGGGAACCTCGCGAAGATCGGGATGGTTGATGATTGCGCGCATCCCGTCTTCACCGATGTAACCCTCGCCGATGTGGGCGTGTTCGTCTTTGTGCGTGCCGACATCGTGTTTCGAGTCGTTGAGGTGGATGTATTTGAGGTACTCCAGCCCAACCTCGTCGTCGAAGCGGCCGATCGTCTCGTCGACTGCCTCGGCCGTCGTGAGATCGTTGCCCGCAACGAGCGTGTGAGCTGTGTCGATACAGATGCCGATGTCGGTCTCGGTTCGATCGATGATACTCGCCAGATGCGAGAACTCGCCGCCGAGTTTGGTGCCGCTGCCGGCGTCGGATTCGATAAGAATCTGGACGCCCTCGGGAACGTCGAGTTCGTCGATCAGACTGGCTGCGTTGTCCAGCCCGCCCTCGACACCCGCGCCAGTGTGGGCACCGAGGTGGACGTTGACGTACGGAACGCCGAGCCGATCGGCGGCGTCGAGCTCCGCCTGCATACTTGCTTTGGATTTCCGGCGGAGGTCGTCTTTTGGCGTACAGAGATTGACCAGGTACGACGAGTGGATCACCCACGGGCCGTCGAGCAACTCCTCCGTTTCTTCTTCGAAGCCTGCCGCGGCCTCCGCACTAATATCTGGCTGCTGCCAGACCTGTGGCGACGTCGTAAAGATCTGTCCGCAGTTGCCCCCAAAGGCGAGTTGGCGGTGGACCGCGTTCCGTACGTCGTCGTACGGTGGTGTTTCGTCGTCCGAGGAGACGCGCGAACCGGAAATCGAAACGTGTGCGCCGACGTTCATACGCAGTCGTCAGTACCGGTTCCTGATAGGCACTTCGGACCGGTTCGACACACCGATCGGCCGATCGAGCCAGCTGGGAAGTGGGTCGATTCGGCTACTCGACCGCCTCGAGTACTTCTCGGTCGCGAACCCAGGCGTCGGCCCCGAACTTTCGGTCGGCCACCGCTCGTCCCGCCGCCAGCTCCTCGTCTCGCCATCCCGACCTCGTCGCGTCACACCACTCGCCAAGCGAGTCGGCGAGCGTGTCGACCGCCTCCTCACGATCGATTCCGGCCTGCTCGCGGATGCTCGTCACGCGATCGGTGAACGTCGCTCGATCGAGGCCCGCGTCGAAAACCCCGACGTGGCGCGCTGGCTCGAGGTCGTAACTGATCGAGCCGTGCTGAATAACCACGTCGCGCTGGCGGTACTGGGCGTTGCCGCTGATTTTCTGTGCGTTCGCACCCGCGGCGACGGGCGCGACAACGTCGTGGGCCGGGTTGATGTCCCGCAAATAACAGGAGGGGTGGTAGATCGAGTCCTGTGCTGTGGTTGCGAAGTCGGCGTCGACGCCCATCTCACGGAGTGCTGCGAGCACTGGTTTACAGAACAACGCATAGCAATCCATCAGATCGCCCGGTACCTCGTCGGCTGGTGCGACGATCGTATAGGAAATCTCCGCGTATCGGTCGTGATAGATTCCGCCGCCGCCGGTCTGTCTGCGCGTGACGTCGATCCCCTCGCGATCGCAGTAGGTCCAGTCGACGGTCTCGCTATCCTGGCGGTAGCCAAGCGAGAGCGTACTCGGCTCCCAGTCGTAGACCCGGACCGTCCGCAGGTCGTCCTTGATCGCCGTCTTCGCGGCTACCTCTTCGAGTGCCATCTGTGTGGCACCATCCCGGGGCTCGTCTCTGATGAGCCGCCAGTTCCGATCGGCAAGCGTCATGCACGACGCGACGCCGCCGAGGCAAAAAGCGGTTCCGACACCGTTCCATTTGATATCGCAGTATATGATTTACTTCTGTGGTGCTCGCGGATATCAATCGGCGACACCCACACCCTGTCACGCCGTTTTTACGTGCCGGACGGCTACCTGTCTCCATGGTGCGAAACGTCGCCGGACTACTCCCGGAACTCGAGGAAGAAGACTTCTATCTCCTCTCGGGCGTCGAACAGGGGATGCGCTTTTCCGAGTGGGTCCAGCGTGAGAAGCTGCCCAGTTTCTCGGGACTTACGGAAGACGAAGTCGACTACCGCCTCGAACGCTGTCTCAAACGCGGGTTGGTCGAAAAGAAAACGATCCAGTATGAGGGGTATACCCTCCAGTTCGAGGGGTACGACACGCTCGCCCTGCGTGCACTCGTCGAACGGGAAACGATCGGCGAGTTCGGCTCGCCACTCGGCGTCGGCAAGGAAAGCGACGTCTACGAAGTCCGATCGTACAAGCCTCTGGCGTTGAAGTACCACCGTGAGGGGTATACGAACTTCCGAGAAGTGCATAAAGAACGTGACTACACCTCGGATAAGGACCACGTCTCCTGGATGTACACCGCCCGGAAGGCCGCCGAGCGAGAACACGAGATTCTCGAAGCGCTCTATCCCGACGTTTCGGTTCCCCAGCCGATCGACCAGAACCGTCACGCGATCGTCATGGAGAAGATGGACGGGGTCGAACTCTCACAGACGCGACTCGAAAACGAGCAGATCCTCGGTGTTCTCGATCTCCTGGTGTCCGAAATCACACGCGCATACGAGTACGGCTACGTCCACGCGGACATGAGCGAGTACAACGTCTTCGTCAACGAGGCGGGCGTGAAAATCTTTGACTGGCCCCAGGCCGTGCCGACGGACCACGAGAACGCTCCGGAGTTCCTCCGTCGCGATCTGACGAACATCGTCGGCTACTTCCGGCGCAAGTATCCCCAGTACGTCCCGGCGGAACTCGCGATCGAGGAGCTCGCGACGGCGATCGCTGACGAGTCCTTCGAGACGGTATCCGAGTTCGTGTAACCAGATGCGGTCCCGAACTCCCCCGTTTGTACTCGAGTAGCAGGTGGCTGTCGCCTTCTCGATCGCCGATTCGTTCTGCTCTGCTGTTCGAGCGAAATGTATCCGCCCAGAGCACAGTTCTCGCGTGAGATGGCGTCTGTAGAGCGATCGCCGCCGATGACAAGTCTTCGATCGTACACACCAGTTGCTGGCAATAAATTGCATACTGCGATATAAAACCGGGGTGGCTGCCGAACGGATCGAACCGACGGCGACCCCGAGTCGCTCAGGCCGGCGATCCGGCGAACTCTGGCTGTCGGTCAGGTTCGACCGGCTCGTCTATGTGTCGGAGCTGGTCGTATGCACGCGCAGTCGTCGCGATAGTGAACACCAGAACCACCGCACCGGCGACCTGGGTGAGCACGACCCCGAGTAGACCCCCGAGCAGAACTGCTGGGAGCCCGACGAGCGCGTTGAACACGACAGCGATCGCAAAAACAGCGACACCGAGTCCGAACAGTCGGAGTCGACTGCCGCGGGTGAGCAGCCAGCTGCTCCGAAACGCCTGGATGACGTTTTGCTCCTCGACTGTGACGAACACGCTCCAGTAGTAGAGGCTGACGAGCAAGAACAGTCCCGGAACGAGGAGGAAGACGCTCCCGATGCCGACGAGGAGTGCGAACACGATCCCTCCGACGATCATATTGAGCGCAACAACTCCGATGTTTCGACGGACGAACTCACGGGGGATCGTCTCCGTTTCGTCCGAAACGAACGTCCTGAGAGCTGCGATCACTGCGACGAGCGTCGCCAGCGCGAACGCGAATGAGAGGAGACCGGTGAGGAGATCCACGGCACCGATCGTCGCGTCCGTTCCTGCGGTCGGACCGAGATTGGTCGGTGTGGTGAGTGCGTTTCCGATGGCGAGGACGGCGAAGAGTACGACGAGGAGCAGTCCGTTTCGCTCTCGAGTGCGGTCGAATCCGTCAGTCATTGCGGCAACGATATTGAATGCCATAGGAGTAGTACGCGGTCCGAATAGATATGTATAGCACTTGTTACACTTAGACAGATGTCGGAATATTCGGCTTTTGGGACGTTTGAGGGTGTGGGTAGTTTATTTCGATCGAACACCAAACCGAGAGTGACCGTTATACTGAATATGTGGTGAGTCGCCACTGTCGACACTGCTGGTATGGAGTTCTCGTCGGCGATTGCGTGCTTGCAGACGCCGTACTGGTGTTGCTGTTCAATTCGATCGGACTGAGGGCGGTGGACAGAACGCTCGGAACGTTGGACACGAGGACTGAAGGGGCACTGTCTAGTTGAGCATCGCCTCGACAGGCGTTTGATCATCTAGCGCTTGGTTCGGTCGATCGTGGTTGTAGTGGTGGCGAAAGCGGCGTAACC
>SL_4KL_010_BRINEDRAFT_10000744_pt1 | contig 17182 bp, 15 predicted proteins | sample SodLak_010_BRINE_2_FD_10664 | JGI IMG/M metagenome (IMG submission 10664)
CGGCCGGGTGACGGGCACGTACTACCTGCTGCGGAACCTGATCGTCATCCCGAGTGCTGCTCTGGGCGGCCTGCTCTGGGGTGGGTTCTCGAACCCGTTGACGGGCGAGGCGGTCTTCGCGGGGGATCCAGTCGTGGCGTTCACCATCGCGACCGTCATCGGCCTCGTGGGAACCGGCTACTTCCTCGTCTTCGGCGAGGAGTTCGAGGCTTACGCCTGAGTGTTCGAGTCGGTTCCCCCTCGAGGCTCCAGACGGACTCGAGGCCAACCCAGCGGCTCGTCGACTGGCGATCCATCGCCAAGCTATACTATAGTAGCCAGTGAAAGTCATTACACACACCCGCACGACACCATGGCGCAGAACCGGTCTCAAACCGGTTCGGAGCCGACTCGCTGTGAGGGTGTGTAACTCGTTTCAGTTGGTACTATAATCCGCCCACGTCACCGGAATGTCCGGTCGTCGACCGGCGCCTCGTCGTCGGGGCCGTCCGAATCCGAGAGCCGTGGCGTGAACCCGCCGGTCAGGATCACGGCGACGACGATCAGCGCCGAGGAGAGGACCACGAAGTCCGCGCTGGGATCGTAGTTCGCGAGGCTCGAGGCCGTCGAGACGACGAAGATCGTCACGAAGAAGACGACCGTCGAGATGATGACCAGGGCGACGATGCCGAAGAGGAGGACCAGGAGCGACGAGAGCAGGTTTCGAACGGGAGCCATTGTCGACGGTTTTTTTGCCTCGCCTACTCAGTATTTCGTTCCCGCTGGATCGTCACTCGAGGCGAAGCGACTCGTCGGGGGCTGCGGATACGACTCGAGTCGCTCACGTTCAAGCGATCCGATAGGTTCGCTCGAGACGCATGGGGCTTCAAAAAGTGTACCAATTCGCTACGAGTCTTGTACCAATGTATTAAGCGTGTCGACGGAGTGGTGCCACGACACCGCGGCAGCCGTCGATCGATTCCCCCCTCATACGGATTGGTGTCGTCTCTTCCCGGTGAGTGCCAGCCTGGGTTCGGCACTCACCGGTAAACAGTGACACTAAACCGTATCAGTCGAGTCTGGCGAACGCGAGGTTGCCGGAGATGTTCTTGATGTAAATGTCCACCACGTCGCCCTCGCTCGCACCGGGAACGAAGATGGTGTAGTTCCCCTTCTCGGCGACGCCGTCGCCTTTCCGCCCCGTGCCCGTGATCTCGACGGTGTATGTCTGGCCCTCCTCGACGGCCTCGCGTTGCTGTTGTTGCTGGGCGCTCGAGGAGCGCTTGGTCACCGGTCGGAACGCCCCACAGGCGTCACAGCGAAGCATAGGGGTTCGGTCCTCGCGGACGAGGCGCGTGTCCGGGAGGCCACACTCCGAACAGCGGACGTACTCCTCGACGTAGGCGTCGATGGCGGCGTCGAAGTCCTGGCCCGAGAAGCTCCCGTTGTATCGGCTCCGCCCGTCCCCGAGTTTACCGTTGGTCCCAAGCTCTCGCTGGACGAATCGGTGGAGGTGGTCGGTCTCCCGAGAGAGGGTGTCGGCGATCTCGCCGAGGTTGGTAAACCGGGTGAACGCACCGTCTTTCTGTGCCTGAGCGTTAGGGATGTTCAGGCGCTCGTCGCTCCCACCGATGTCGGGAACGTTCTCCATCGCGCGGTCGAGACTCGACTCGTAATCCATGTTCGAGGGAAGTGGCCCGCAACGTAAATCCGTTCTGCTCTGTCCCCAGCGCCCGCTGGTCACGGTGTTCAGGGCTTGCAACGGTCTGTTTCGGCGTGAGGGCCAGGCCGGGGGTCGATCCCCGGACGATGCGATGGCCGTTCCGATTCATCGTGTTCGACCGCTCGAGGGCGGTCCGTCGATCCGGGATCGGGTCGCCTCGTCACGGCCACCGGCTGCCCCGAACCGTCGCTGACGGGATCCTACTGCTCGAGCTCCCTCCCGGTGTCACTCGTCGTGGCGCTCACCGCCTCGAGTTCGATCGTCCCGGTCGTGGTGTCGTCGTCGAATCGCACCCGTGGAATCACCGTGAGTGAGCAGGGGTCCCCCGGCTCGAGCCGGCCGACGAGGTCGTGCTCGAGAGCGACGTCGACGCTATCGTTGCCACCAGTGTGAGTACGGCTGTCGCTGCCAGCACCGCGGACATCGGTGCCCAGACAACTGGCTCTCCCCTCCTCAGCCGTCTGTCCGCCACCGGCGCCCCCGTCGCGCTGCCCACCGCGAAGCCGGATGTGCTGGCTGTCGACGCAAGTCGCCCGTTCCGGTGTGAGCGTGAACGGGCCGGCGGCGTTACACGACGAACACCGGGCAGGCTCGCGCCGGTAGCGACCCGGCTGGCGAACGCGCTCGTGGTGCTCACAGCGGACACAGCGATAGTCGGCGACGATCGCTCTGGGTCGGACCTCGCCGACGTCGACCACGATGCCGTCGACGCGGATCAACTGGTTGCAGACGTCGGTCCGTAACGCCCCGATCGGTTGGCGACGCTCCAGGGGCGGGTCGGTCACCCGTAGGTAGACGCGGTCGTCGGGGTGAACACCGACCACGTCGTCGCCCAGTTCCGTGGCAACCTCACTGAGGGCCCGCCGACCGGCCTCGAGCGTACGGTCCGGTTCCTCGAACAGCGGCTCGGAGAAGCGATAGTCAGCGCCGACGCGCTCGAACGGGATGGTGAGCGCTCGTCGGTTTGGGAACCCCTCCAGAAAGCGGTTGACCTCGTTGGCAGCCGGTTTGAACACCTGGGTCCGCCACTTCTCGACCAGTTCCCTGTCGGTGACCATACCGACCGCACCTCGAGCGGTCCCTTTGGTAGTCGGGTGTTACCCGTCACGCTGCCAGGACCGTGCCTGCCCACGGTCCGTGACGGGGGGCTCACGCACTCTCGCCCGTGTCCACCACCGTCAGGTAGCCCACGTAGAGCAACACCGAGACGACGAGTGCCGCGGCGAAGACGGTCACGCCGACGAACCCCTCGAGGGCGGCCTCGGGGTGATCTCCGAGGTACGCGCCACCCTCGACCGCGAGGACGAACAGGCCGCCGTAGACCGCCGTCAGCGCGATAGCGCGGGCAAGGACCACCGCGTCGAGCCGCCGCCACTTCAACAACTCGAGCACGAACAGGAACGCCAGCGCGAGGATGTAGAACGGTTCCGGGAGTGCCTGACCCAGGCTCCGTCCCTCCTGCAGGCCGACGACGCCGTAATAGCCGAAGGCTAGCAACACCGCGCCGACGAGTGTGAGTGTGACCCCGTAGCCACTCGCATCGTCGGCGCGAGGCGGCTCGAGGGTATCCGACGTCGCGTCGGAGGCGCCCACCATGTCTCGAGGCTCGCGGAACCAGGCCATAGTTAACGGGCGTATATCCCGGCGACGATGGCGGGCCCGCGGACCGAATCGCGTGACCGTTCGCCAGAACCGACACCATCGATCATCGGGGCCACGGGCGATAGCCCTTTACTGATTGGGCCACCGAGGATATCTCGATGACCGATACAGTTGCGTCCGTCGGGTTCCTGATGGACGACACGCAGCCCCCCGACCCGGAACAGCAGGCCGCCCTCGAGGCCGGGCGACACCTCGTCGGTTCGGTCGACACCGTCTCCCCCCACTCGCTCGTCGAGGCCGACGCCTCGGTCGATGCCGACGTCCTCTGGTGGCATCGCGGCCGCCCGGTCGATCAGTTGCAGTGGCTCGCCGATTGCCGCCCCACGATCCAGGCCCATCTCGAGGCTGGCGGCGGCCTCCTCCTCTCGGGGCGGGCACTCGAAGCGGTCGTGCCCTTCGGCATCGATCCCATCGCCCCTATCCCCTATCTCGACGTCGGCCCTACGGGGCTCTACCGAAAGTCGATGTACGCGGACCATCCCCTCTACGCGGGGCTCGAGGGTTCCCACCTGGACACCTGTGCATACGCCGCTCCCGGTGAGGGCGTTCGATTTGGCCGCCTGTTGCCAGCGCGCGGGGAGGTTCTCGGGAGTGCGATCTTTCCCGATCACGAGGCCCCCCACGACGTGACGACGGTCGGCTGGCGAGTCGGCGACGGCGGTGTCCTCGGTATCGGTGCGGGGATCCGGTTTGTCGAGGACCCGCCGGAGCCCGTGGCCCACAATCGCGACGTCCTGACCGCCAACGCTCTCGAGGTGCTCGCCGCGGGGGCGGTGGGCCTCGAGGGGCGTCCCAAGTCCGTCGAGTCGCTGTCGGCCGATCGGGACCGCGTTCGCTCGGATCCAGCGTTCCCCAGGTATCACCTCACCCCTCCGGCGAACTGGCTCAACGACCCCAACGGGTTGATCGAGCGCGACGGCACCTACCACGCCTTCTACCAGTACAATCCCGGCGGCCCCTACCATGGCACTATCCACTGGGGACACGCCGTGAGCGACGACCTGATCACCTGGAGTGATCGTCCCGTCGCGCTTACGCCCTCGCCCACGGGCCCCGACCGGGACGGCTGCTGGTCCGGTTGTGCCGTCCCGGTCGGTGGGGATACCCGGATCGTCTACACCGGTGGCCGCGGGAACCGACAACTCCCCTGTGTCGCCACGGCCGTCGACGACGCCCTCGACGAGTGGGAAAAGGCCGACGCGAACCCGGTGATCGAGTCGATTCCCGAGGAGCCACCGCTTCGTCGAACCGAGGACTGGGACGGCGAGTTCCGGGATCACTGCTTGCTCGAGTTCGACGGCACCTGGCACCACATCATCGGCTCGGGCGTCGCCGACGGCCCCGGGACGGCGCTGGTCTACACCTGTCCGGACGACGACCTCACCGACTGGACCTACCGGGGGCCGATGCTCACCGGTGATCGGGTGCGCGACGGCGACATGTGGGAGTGCCCGGAGCTGCTCACCTTCGAGGACGTCGACGTACTCCACGTCTCGAACTACGAGACCGTTCGCTACTTCGTCGGGTCGTACGACCCCGAGACCTGTTCGTTCGACGTCGAGACGACCGGCTGTCTCGACCACGGCTGCTGGTACGCTCCCCAGTCGCTCGTCGACGACCGGGACACTGCGGGCACGGCACGCTGGCTCACCTGGGGCTGGCTCAAGGAGGGGCGCGACGAACGCGCCCAGTGGGACGCCGGGTGGTCCGGCGCACTCTCGCTTCCGCGAGTCATCGACCTCGATGACGCCGGGCGAATCAGGCAGCGACCGGCTCCCGAACTCGAGGCGCTCCGTGAGCGATCGCTGCTGGCGGCCGACGAGCCACAGGTCCTCACGGACGAGGATCGGTCACTCGACGCCAGCGGTCGCCACCTCGAGATCGAAGCCGAGATCCGCCTGGATGACGCCCGGGAGTTCGGTCTCGTGGTTGGCGAATCCGACACCGGTACCGAGGAGACGCCGATCAGGTACACCCGGGAGAACGAACTCGTCGTGGAGCGCGCTCACTCGAGCCCGGATCACCGTGTTGCGACCGAGCCGGTGGCGATGCCGATCACGCCAGTGGACGACGCCCTCTCGCTGCGGCTCTTTTTCGACGGCTCGATTCTCGAGTGCTTCGCGAACGATCGCCACTGCCTCAGTACACGAATCTATCCGGGCGATGGCAGCGACGGACTCTCGATCTACGCCGAGGACGGACGGGCCGTCCTCGAGTCCCTGTCGGTGTGGGAACTCGGGTCGGCCTGGGCGAGTGACGGGGCCTCAGTCGACTCGAGTGGGTCCGAATAACGGGACTCGAATCCGTCGAGGTGACCACCACTCCTTTCGAGGTGGTGGCCAGCCTCGAGCCGAAACCCACGACTGGCGCCGGGACACTCGATCACGAGTAAGGACGGCTTACCGCCCTTCCCGATCGCCGCCTGGGAACTATCGGCTGCGGTACGTCGATTCGTGGTCGTCTCTGCCATCATCGTCTCCCCCGTGCTCGACGAACGAGTGGAGCGAACGCGGCAACGCCTCGCCCGGCAGCGGGAGGTGGCCGTGAGCGAGGACGTCCCGGCGGCGACTGTTCGTCCCATCGACGACCAGCCGTGCCGTTGGCGCGAGGGTGCCGCCGAAGCGGGCCTGCTGTTCCGCGGGTGGGAGTTCGGCAACGTCGTCGAGGTGGAGGCCCCGCAGGTCGTAGTAATTGAAGAAACTCGAGACGAGGAGCTCCTCGCGATGTGGGTAGGCCAGATAGGAGTACGTCTGAAACGGTGCGCTCTCGGGGTTCGTGAGGACCAACCCCGACCCGTTCAGTGGCTCGTAGTCCCCCCTGAGGGAATCGGCGACGAACCCGTACAGGGCGTCATATCCCTCGATTCCCGGCGCGAAGGTGTGTTCGTGACTCGAGATGAAGAGGTAGTAGCGGTCGTCCATCACGACGATGTGTGGCCGCTCGAGTTCCTGATTCGTGCCGACACCCTCGAGGATGGGGTTCTCGAGGTGCCAGTCCGTCGGGTCGCCGCTGGGTGACACGGCCAGGCCGACACTGCCGTTGAACGCGAGTTCCTCGGGGGTGGCCTCGTACCGGTCTCGAGCGTCGCCGTGGGGTTCGAGGAGTGGCGTGTTCGCCTCGAACAGCAGGCAGGTCTCGCCAGTCCGGGAGTCCTCGAAGAACCAGGGGTCGCGGAACGTGTAGAGCATCCCGCGTGACTGGTTCTCGCGCTCGTAGCGCTCCCCGTCCGGCTCGAGCAGGGTCTCGTGTTCGAACGGCCCCTCGATGGTAAGCCCCTCGCCGTCGGTGTGGATCGTCCCGCCATACCCGACGGCCAGCCGCTGGGTGTAGGTCAACTCCTCCTCGCCGCGGCTTCCCGCGGCGGTGTAGAAGCCGTAGACCTGGCCCTCGTCGTACAGCGCCGAACCCGCCCACTGGCGCGAACCCAGCGCGTCGCCGTCGAACAGCCGGCCGCCGCAGGTCCACTCGAGGCCGTCCCGCGAGTAGAAGTATCGGATGGTCGCGACGTCGTGACGCTTGCCGGGTAACAGATCAGCGGGGGCGGTCAACGAGCACATGACGCGGTAGCCGTCGATGTCGGCGATGGAGCCGTCTCGATTGCGCAGAAGCCAGGTGTCCCAGAGGTGGCGTTCCTCGTCGATCCGTCGTTCCGGCGGATAGACGACCGGAAGGACGGTTTCCGCCGTGCGCTCGATTCCGGTGGCCTGGGATCGGGTCCAACGGGGAGTCCGACGCGGCGGTGTCCGTGGGGTTGGCTGGGCGGTCATCGTCCTCACTCGAGTGAGCGAGTGAAAAACCGTTTTGATCGTCCATCGTCCGACACAGGTGAGGAGTGGTCCACTTCACTGACGCTCCTCCCTGTACGTGATGGGAGAAACGACTTATTACTCGGGGGTACAAAAGCTTTAATTCGGCGTACGCCAATCGACAGGTGTACTCCACCGACGCCCACTCGAGGGCGACCGTCGGTTTGTGCGATGTCGGTCGAGTACGATACCCATGAAAACAGAGCCATCTACGTCGGACAAGATCGGTCGCCAGCCTCCAGTCTCCCAGTTCACGGCGTTCACCATCCTTCGTGACGATCGACGGCGAACGACCCTCCGGCACTGTCTGCACCCCCTCGGTCACACCACGGTCGCGGCGTTGATCGATACGATAGCGTTTCACGAAGGGGACGACTCGCCCGCCAATCGCGAACGAATCGCGATCGACCTCCACCACGTCCATCTCCCGCTGTTGGCCGAGGCGAACCTCGTGAGGTACGACCGAACGGATGGGCGGATCGAGGCTCGCGCCGGTGTGAGTTCACTCGTGACCTATCTGGACGCCATGTCGACCTCGGGGATCGACGACGGGGCCGTGTGAGGACGCCATTAGAGCAACAGGGAGATGACAGCAAGCGCCAGGAATATCAACACGAGCCACTTCGCGATGGACATCGAGAGCCCCGCGACGCCGCCCGCTCCGAGAACGCCGGCGATCAGTGCGATGACGAAGAACAGGATTGCCAGTTCGAGCATGTCATGCTCAAGGTGCGTCCCGTGGAAATGGCTGGGGCCTGCACATGCCGTGCTGGGCGTGGCCCCGTACACTTAGGAGTCGTTGGCAATATGACCAAGGTTTATACTCAAATCCGCACCAATTGTGCCCGGAACGCCAATGTACGCGTTCCGACTCCAGTAAAGAAAATCGAATTGCCAACAACTGTTAGGGCCACTCGATCAGGCGCCCGAGTGTGGACCCCCCCTTCTCAGACCGGCCCCGGGCCCGGCGGTTCGGGCGCGGGCGGGGCAGCGCGCTTGTGCGCGCTCCCGACGTGGAGGTCCTGTACCATCTCGATGACCTCGAGGTCAACCGCAAGCAGATCGGCAGCCGCCGCCGCGGGCACCCCGCCGTCGATGTGCGTCGCGAGGATGGCGTCGAGGGTGTCGTAGTCGATACCCAGTTCGTCCTCGTCGGTCTGGTCGGCCCACAGCTCGGCCGTTGGCGTCTTCTGAACCAGCTCCTCGGGAACGCCGAGGGCGGCTGCAACCTGGCGTACCTGTTGTTTGTAGAGGTTCCCGATCGGGTGGCAGTCGACCGCACCGTCGCCGTACTTGGTGAAGTAGCCGACGGCCGCCTCGCTCCGGTTACCCGTCCCGAGCACCAGCCGGTTCTCGTGGTTGGCCACGAGGTAGTTGAACACCGACCGGACGCGCGCTCGAGCGTTGCCAACGGCGAGGTGGTCGCCCTCGGCCTCGGGGTAGGCGGCGAGGAGGGCGTCGATCACGGGTTCGACCTCGCAGACGTCGTAGCTGATGTCGAGGTCCTGGGCGACCCGTTCGGCATCGCTCATGTTGTCCTCGCTGCTGACCTGGGCCGGGAGGACGAGGCCGTGGACCGCGTCGGTGCCGAGGGCCTCCACGGCGAGGGTCGCCACCGTGGTGCTGTCGATCCCGCCGGAGAGGCCAAGTACGACGCCGTCAGCGCCCGCGGCTGCCTTCTGCTCCAGGATAAACGTCGTCAGGTGGTCGATCCGGGCCTCGAGTTCCGCCTCGGAAAAGCGAAGGTCGATCATGGAAGATCGATGGGCTCGAGCGCACCTAAACACCTCGCCTACAGCTGCTTGAGTGACCGAGCGCGCGATTTATCTGCGCTCGTTGCCCGGGTAGCTGGACGTTTGCCCACTCGTGGGTACCAACAAGGCGACGTGTGAGACAGCCACCGCGCTCACGGGGGTCGTCGGCGGCGTTCTTCGGTTCCGCTGCAGGCCGGGCCTTGCCCAGACGGTTCACCGGTGAGTGGCCGTACTGGGTCGGCAATCAGCGGTAAAAAGTTACAGCCAACCGTCTCAGTCGATGACGTAGACGACCTCTACGGTTGCGCTCACCGATACGTCGTCGGGGTGGAGTTCGGTATCCGCGGCGTCGTCTGCGTCCTCTTCTACGGCCACGTCAGCGTACGTTGGCGAGACGTCCCCGCCCGACGTGTCGACGTGTTTCGCCTCGACGATGGTCGCGTCGACCTCGCCCGCGAGGAACTCGGCCTCGCGCGATGCTGCGGCCATCGCCTCCTCGAGGGCGTCCTCGCGCAACGCGGCCCGTTTGTCCTCGGAGAGGGTGAACTGCACGCGACCAACGTCGTCGGCACCGGCATCGATCGCGGTGTCGACGACCGACCCCACGGCGTCGACGTCGTGGACCTCAATTCGAAAGCGATGTTCGCCGTGGTAGTCGGTGTACTCCTCGAGGTCGTCCTCACTCTGGGGGTCGGCCCCTTCCTCCTCGAGGCGTCGATAATCGATTTCGCGGCTGATGTCGTAGCGGTCGGTCGTCACGTCGTCCTCGTCGAGACCGGATTCGATCAGGGCGTCGTAGAGGGCGTCGCCGCGCTCGTCGAGGTCGTCACGGACGCTCTCGGCGTCGTCACCGGTGATCTCGACCCCGGCCTGGACAACCGCGAGGTCCGGGTCGGCGGTGACCTCGCCGGAATCGCTGACCGTGATGGTTCGGGTCTCGCCATTTGGGTTGTCGTCGTTGCTGGTGGTACCACTCCCGTTGCCTTCGTCGCCGGTTCCGTCTTCGTCGTTGGCGGTGAGACTGCCGAGACAGCCCGCGGCACTCGCCAGACCCGCCGCGAGCGTCGTCGCCAGAACCTCGCGTCGCTGTATCTTGGGTCGCTGCATACGCGAGGAGAGACACGCGATGGGAAAAGCTGTTAGCCAAGCTCAAAGATCGCTTTCACCGAGAGTGGAGGCTCGAGGGGCCTGGGGACAGGTCACCGTTCGGGTGTGTCGGGTGCAATCGAATCCTGCTCGAGCGATGCTGGCTCGTGACGGGCCTGCGTGGTTCGATTCCGTGAGGGCAGATGTGACTCACGGATCGTTCGTCACATCATGCGCGGTCCGGGAATTGAACCCGACTGCGAGACGACCACCTCACTTCGTTCGGTGCTACGACTCGCGTAGTTCGATTCCGTGAGGGCAGATGTGACTCACGGATTGTTCGTCACATCATGCGCGGTCCGGGAATTGAACCCGGGCTATAAGCTTGGGAAGCTTATGTCCTACCACTAGACCAACCGCGCACACCGTATTGTACCGACTCCGTGAATAAATGCGTTCGCGTTTTCGCCAACCGCCTCGCTGACAGCCTCGAGGCACGTCACACGCACGGAGACGCCCTCCTCGGACCCAAACACCGCATCGCCCCCACGCGCTCTTCGAAACGGACGGCGTGGGCGGGATGGCACCCCCTCGAACCATTCCTCGACGTTCTCGACATTCTCGACCACGAACCGCGAGATGGTGTACACCGTGGGCCCCGCACTCGAGGTGCAGCCAGCGCGAAAAGCGGNCACCTGGAAAAATAGTTACTCGAATCTGAGTAAGAATGTAAACTCTTAAGTCGCTGCCGCGATAGCTATCGAATATGACTCTACAGACCATCCTGCTCGCCGTCGGGCCAGGCGACGCTAGGCGAACCGACGAACTCGCCGAAGCCGTCGTCGAGGTGGCGAAACCGGCCGATGCAACCGTCGTCCTCGGACACGTATTCACCGACTCGGAGTACGAAGCAGTCCTCGAGCGACTCGACTTCGACCCGGACGACGAAAACGACCCCGACGAGGTCGCGATGCGGCATGCCACGATTCGCGACCTCCGCAAACCGTTCGACGCCGCAGCTGTGGACTACGAGATCCGCGGTACCGTTGGCGATCACGGCGAGTCGATTGTCGATCTCGCGAGCGACGTCGGTGCCGATCGCGTCCTCGTTGGCGGCCGGAAACGCTCCCCGACGGGGAAGGCCGTCTTCGGCTCGACGGCCCAGGAGGTCCTGCTGTCGGCTCCCTGCCCGGTGACGTTCGTCCGCGGCGAAGCGGCCTGATCGACCACGCACTTGACGCGCCACCCCTCTGAGAGCGGGTGTACTCGTGTCTCGCCGATCGTCGACAACCGACCATCGACCGCCGACGGCAACCGTCGACCACCGACCGCGAGCCGCTACCCACCAGGACAGGTCAAGCGGTCGGCCGTATGCAAGTACAACGAACCGTACGACCCCCATAACCCCATTCCACAACCCATCCATGACCACGATAATCCTCATCCCGGACGAGCCAAAACTCGACCCGGCCACGTTTCGTCGCGCACTTCCCGACTACGAGATCGTCCCAGTTCCTGCTGGTGACCCCACGGCACTCGCGGAGGCGCCCGATGCTACGGCGATTGTCGCCCACACCAACACTCCGATCCCAGAGTCCGTCTTCGAGGCCCATCCGAACCTGCAGATCCTCGCCAGACTCGGCACCGGCGTCGACAACATCGACGTCGACGCCGCAGCGGCACACGATGTCGTCGTCACCAACGTGCCCGAGTACTCGACCGACGAGGTCGCCACGCACGCACTCTCCCTGCTGCTCGCCGTGCGACGAAGTCTCCTCGAGCACGACCGAGCCGTCGCCAGTGGCGACTGGGACTGGACGGTCGGCGCGCCCGCCCCACCCCTCGTCGGGTCGACGGTCGGCGTCGTCTCCTTCGGATCCATCGCACAGCGCTTCGTCGAGTTGCTCGAGGGCTTCGACGTCGACGTGCTCGTCTACGATCCCTACGTCGACGACGAGACCATTGTGAACGCTGGCGCTCGACGTGTCGACTTCGATGGCCTGCTCGAGGCCGCCGACGCCGTTTCGATCCACGCCCCGTTGACTCCCGAAACGGCCGGGATGTTCGACGCCGACGCGTTCGCGCGCCTCCCCGATCACGCCGTCGTGGTCAACGTGGGTCGTGGCGGTATCATCGATCAGGCCGACCTGCGAGGGGCACTCGAAGCTGGCTCAATCGCCGGGGCCGGGCTCGACGTGTTCGAGACCGAACCGCCGACTGACGTTGCGCTACTCGAGCGCGGGGACGTCGTCTGCACGCCGCATTCGGCCTGGTACTCGAGTGCCTCCCGCCAGCGGTTGAACGAGACGGCAGCGCGCAACGTCGCGGCGGCGCTGGCGGGCGAGCAGCCACCGGACGTGATCCCCCTCGAGGCGGACTGGATCGCCTGATCGGTCGGGCCTCGACCGGGCCGCACGCAGCGTTGTCGTCCCTCCCCTTTATTTCCCCGTCGGTGGTGGTCGGAGTATGGAGTCATTGCTCACTGACAGGGTGGCCGTCGTCACCGGCGGCGCGAGCGGTATCGGCCGAGAAATTGCGACCACCTTCGCCACCCACGGCGCGTCGGTCGTGATCGCGGACATCCAGGCGGCCCCTCGGGAAGACGGCACGCCGACACACGAGGTGATCGAGCGCGAAACGAGCGCCGAGGCGGTATTCGTCGAGTGCGACGTCACGAACCGGGGGGACCTCGAGGCGGCCGCTGACGCGGCCGAGAATCTTGGCGGGCTCGACGTCATGGTCAACAATGCGGGTATCGTCGGTCCGGTTGCGCCGATTCAGGACGTCGACTGGGCGGCCTACGAACAGCTTCGTTCGATCAACCTCGATGGCGTCTTCACCAGCTGTCAGGTCGCCACGGAGCGAATGATCGAGGCCGGAAACGGCGGCTCCATCATCAACATGTCGAGCGTGGCGGGACTCGTGGGGTACGCCAACATCACGCCGTACAATCTCGCGAAGGGGGGTATTCGGCTGCTGACCTACGGGTTGGCCGCCGAACTAGGTGCCCACGATATCCGGGTTAACGCGATCCATCCGGGAATTATCGAGACGGAGATGACTCGCACCGATTTCCCCGTCGTCGGTGGCGAGGACGAAGCCGACACACTCGAGGGAATCCCCCTCGCCCGATTCGGGCGGCCCGAGGACGTGGCGAACGTCGCCACGTTCCTGGCGAGTGACCTCGCGGCGTACGTGACGGCCGAGTCGATCGTCGTCGATGGGGGGCAGGTACGAACCGCCTGAGTGGAAACGTCGGTGTCAGGGATCGACGAATAAACCCAAAACCCCGGGCGAGGCGTTCCCTCACGTTTTATGATGTGCCGGTGGCTGCCACGGGAGTATGAACTGGCGGGCGGCGGAGGAACGCCACGAGGACGAGGTGACGGGGGAGACGAATCTCGCGCAATTGTTCGAAGATGCGGTCGACGCACACGGCGAGCGCCCCGCCCAGCGCTACAAGGGCGGCGTCTACGATCGCTCGTTGACCGGCGGCGTCCTCGAGGCGGCCCACGAGGACACGTTCCACACCATCTCCTACACCGAGATGGCCGACGTCGTCCGTCGACTCGCGGCCGGCTTTCGTGACCTCGGCGTCGAGGACGGGCGGCGGGTGGGCCTCTTCGCCGACACCCGCATGGAGTGGGCCCAGACCGACTTCGCCCTGCTGTCTGCGGGGGGCGTGGTGACGACGGTGTACCGGAGTTCCTCGCCCAACCAGGTGCAGTACCTGCTCGGCGACCCCGATGCGTCGGGCGTCGTCGTCGAGAACGCCGAGTTGCTCGAGCGCGTCCTCGAGGTCGAGGCTGATCTGGCACTCGAGTTCATCGTCTCGATGGACGAGTTGGCGGGAACCGATCAGGCCGGGACGTATGCGGACCGCGATGACGTTCTGACCCTCGCCGACGTCTACGAACGTGGCGCGTCGACCTTCGACCGCGAGATCTACCGAACCTGGGTCGACGAGCGAGCCCTCGAGGACCTCGCGAGTTTGATCTATACGAGCGGGACGACGGGCCAGCCCAAGGGTGTTCAGCTCACACACGGCAACTTCCGAGCGAACGTCAGCCAGATCCGGAAACGGTACGGCCCGCGTCCGGACAAATCCGACGACGTCCCGGTGATCGACGAGACGACCCAGACCGTCTCGTTTCTGCCCCTGGCGCACGTCTTCGAGCGGACTGCGGGACACTTCCTGATGTTCGCGAGCGGTGCCTGCGTGGCCTACGCCGAGAGCCCCGATACGCTCAAAGACGACTTTCAGGCGGTGGGGCCAACCGCGGCCACGAGCGTCCCGCGGGTGTACGAGAAGATCTACGATGCTATCCGTGAACAGGCCAGCGAGTCCGGGATCAAAGAGCGGATCTTCCACTGGGCGACCGACGTCGGCGTCGAATACGTCGAAGCCGAGTCCCCGGGGGCGGTGCTCGCGGCCAAACACGCGCTCGCGGATCGACTGGTATTCGCACAAGTTCGGGCCGCACTCGGCGGTAACATCGAGTTACTGATCAGCGGTGGCGGCAGCCTCTCGGCGGACCTCTGTACGCTCTATCACGGCATGGGGCTCCCGATCCACGAGGGGTACGGGCTCACCGAGACGGCACCCGTCGTCTGTGTCAACCCGCCCGAGGCACCCAAGATCGGTACGATCGGCCCCGCACTGCCGGGAGTCTCGTTGCGAGTCGACGAAACGGTCGCCGACCAGAACGCCTTCGACGATCCCGGTGACGTTGGCGAGTTGCTCGTCCAGGGACCGAACGTCACCCGGGGCTACTGGGAGAAACCGAGCGCGACCGACCGGGCGTTCCTCGAGGTCGAACCGGATACGGGTCTGGAGGCGGCGGGCGACGGCGGCGACACGACGGCCCCTGGACGTTCGAGTACCGCCGGCGAGGGCGGCGAGCGCTGGTTCCGAACCGGTGACATCGTCCATCGCCGGCCGGACGGCTACGTCGAGTTCCGCGAGCGCGTCAAGCAGATTCTGGTGCTCTCGACGGGCAAAAACGTCGCGCCAGCACCCATCGAGGACGCCTTCGCCCAGAGCCAGATCGTCGAGCAGTGTATGGTCGTCGGCGACGGCGAGAAGTTCGTCGGCGCGCTCATCGTCCCGGCCCTCGAGTCCGTCCGGGCGTGGGCGGCCGAAGCGGGTATCGATCTCCCAGCCGACCCCGAGGCCCTCTGTGATCACGAGGCGGTCCGATCGCGCGTCGAGGCCGAGGTGGACGCGATCAACCGGAACTTCGAAAAACACGAGCAGATCAAGCGATTCGAACTCGTCCCCATCGAGTTCTCCGAGGACAACGACTTGCTGACGCCGACGATGAAGAAGAAACGGCGGACTATCCTCGATCGTTTCGAGGACCGCCTGGACGACATCTACGCCGAGACGTGACCCGTTCCCACGTTGATGTTTTTCCGGGAGTTCTGGCTCGAGCCCCGCGCTCAGAACCCCCCAATCGGCCGAAACGACCGAATAGTTCATGAATGATGTTTACGTTGTGTACACATAGCATGGACTGGCGTGAATCCGAACGACGGTTCGACAACGAAGTCATCGAGGTCGACACTCTCGCACAGTTGTTCGCGAAGACGGTCGAACGAAACCGCGACGATCCGGCCCAGCGGTACAAGGGTGGGATCTACGACCGATCGATGACGGGCGTGTCGTTCGACCCCGCTCCGGCGGGGGAGTTCGCCGTCCTCAGCTACGCCGAAATGGGGGCCATCGTTCGACGGCTCACTGCCGGCTTTCGCGATCTCGGTCTGGAAGCCGGCCAGCGGGTCGGGATCTTCGCCGACACCCGCATGGAGTGGGCCCAGACCGACTTCGCCCTGCTGTCTGCGGGGGGCGTGGTGACGACGGTGTACCGGAGTTCCTCGCCGGCGAAGGTCCAGTACCTGTTGGACGACCCCGACGCGACGGGTGTCGTCGTCGAGAACGCCGAGTTGCTCGAGCGCGTCCTCGAGGTCGAGGCCGATCTGGCACTCGAGTTCATCGTCTCGATGGACGAGTTGGCGGGAACCGATCAGGCCGGGACGTACGCGGACCGCGATGACGTTCTGACCCTCGCGGACGTGTACGAGCGCGGTGAGGGGGTCTACGAACCGGACGATTATGAGGCCTGGCTCGAGGCCCGTGACCCCGACGACCTAGCGAGTCTGATCTACACGAGCGGGACGACGGGCCAGCCCAAGGGCGTCCAGCTCACCCATCGCAACTTCCGGGAGAACGTTAACCAGGTCTATCGTCGCTACGGACCCAGGCCGGGCAAACCCGAGGGAACCCCCTCGATCGACGACCACACACAGACCGTCTCGTTCCTGCCCCTGGCACACGTTTTCGAGCGGACTGCAGGACACTTCCTGTTGTTCGCCGCTGGCGGCTGTGTCGCCTACGCCGAGAGTTCGGACACCCTCAAGGAGGACTTTCAGCTGGTGGGGCCGACCACGGCCACGAGCGTCCCGCGGGTGTACGAGAAGATCTACGATGCCATCCGCGAGCAGGCCAGCGAGTCCGGCATCAAGGAGAAGATCTTCCACTGGGCGACCGACGTCAGCCGGGCGTACTACACCGCCTCGAGTCCGGGCCCCGGACTTAAACTGAAGATGAAGGTCGCCGATGCGCTGGTCTTCTCCCAGGTCAAGGAGGCCCTCGGCGGGAATATTCAGTTTCTCGTCAGCGGCGGCGGCACGCTCTCGGCGGATCTCTGTACGCTCTATCACGGTATGGGGCTCCCGATCTACGAAGGGTACGGGCTCACCGAAACGTCACCCGTCGTGACGACCAACCCACCCGAAGAGCCCCGGATCGGCACGATCGGGACGCCGGTCGTCGACTGTGAGGTGAAAGTCGACAAGACGGTCGTCCCCGAAGAGACGACGGTGACGACGGCCGGCGACACCGGTGAGTTACTCGTCCAGGGCCCGAACGTCACCCAGGGCTACTGGAACAAACCCGAGAAGACCGCGGCGGACTTCTTCGAGGACGAGGACGGCCGCTGGTTCCGCACCGGGGACATCGTCACGATCCGTCCCGACGGCTACCTCGTCTTCCACGAGCGCTCGAAGCAGATCATGGTGCTCTCGACGGGCAAAAACGTCGCGCCAGCACCCATCGAGGACGCCTTCGCCCAGAGCCAGATCGTCGAGCAGTGTATGGTCGTCGGCGACGG
>SL_4KL_010_BRINEDRAFT_10000746_pt1 | contig 17174 bp, 18 predicted proteins | sample SodLak_010_BRINE_2_FD_10664 | JGI IMG/M metagenome (IMG submission 10664)
CCCCTGCCATAATCACGGGGATGGATTGTGGATGCGCAGGCATCCATGCATTGCTTTCAGGTCCCGCCCATACGCATGGGGATGCTCCGTTTGTGAGCCAAAAAGGACCATATGGCCACCATTCCAATCGTTCAATACTGTGGACCGAGACAAGGCACCTTTGGAGGGAAACTGGCCTGTGCCTTCCTGAATACCTGCACAGTGCACACCAAGGAGTGGGTGTCCCAGCATTGCATCAGCCCTGGCAGCACGCATGGACATTGCTTGCTTAAAGTGCCCAATGGTCCTAAGGTCTTTACAGGCTTGACTTATTGAGCATTGGCAAGATAGGTTGAGCATGTTCCCAGCCCTGTGGATTGCATGGGCTTACCTGTTGAAGATGCTGTGCGGGCAGGCCGCTGGGTTGTGGGGCCTGAGGGAGCATGGGTCAAGCAATTTGCATGAGGGAGCATACATATCAAGCAATTTGCTCAGCAATAAGCCTGAAGTGCAAGGTGGGGCAGGGCCTACAGAAGTGCTGATCAAAGACACCAAGCCTGCGCATATCTCCATGACATGAGTCCTATGTTAAGGATGATCTTTTGTGCCAATTGGCAGTCTTCAGCAATGCCTGGTGTGGAAATCTGGTCTAAGTGTTTGAAAGCAATTGCAGGATTTGCCATTGGTTTTAGGCGAGTGCTCAAATCCCAGGGGAGATCAGGGACAAGTGCTGTTCTTCCACACAGGTTCGCACCAGCTGCAACTCAGTTGAGTGGATGCAGGTATGACTGCTGACCCAGTGTCCGTGCATGCATATGTGTGTTCCTTTTAATGGGCAGAGATGGCATAAAAAAGGGCTTCAGCACAACAAGGCAGCACATGCTGCCCTCCTCGTGCCATGCACCCACAGCCAAGCCTGCCATATCCCACAATTATCTACCAGCAAATTTGGCAGCCCATGATATGCCCACCTACCTTCCGGCTCCCAAGGCTGCTGCTGCTGCTGCTGCTGCTGCTGCAGCGGCGGCCCAAACATGCCTCCCGCAGACAAAGGAGGCGAAAAAGTGAGGGGAGGGTACACCACGTTTGACCAGTTGGACTGCCCAAAGTGGCCGCTGCTGCGCAGGCAACAACAGAGTTGAGCCATTGAGCGGACAAGTTGAGCAGCAGCTAAGCAAAGGTCCACATGCCATGCCGCACGTTCATCCCATGGACTCCTGCACAGAAATCTCTGGGCCTGATGATTTGATCAGAGTGCACGCAGACATCATTGTTGTGTCTGTTCCTCCTTTAACAAGGGTCAAAACAGGCAAATGAAAGGAGCAGCCCCGGGATCAGAGGGTTTGCAGTCATGATGCCACACCAACGAGGTGAATGCCATCATGAAAAGAATAATGACACTGCTGAGCTAAAGTCAGGCTGGCAGGCAAACACACAAGGAAAAGATTCATGAAGTAGAACTTGCTGGGAAAGCCAGCAGGTTGAATTTCGGGTGTATCATGGCAACCGCTGAGCACGCAGCTCACCTTGCAGGGTGCCTATAGGTCAGACCCATTGCATGCAGCATGGCTGGGGAGGGTGTGCGCGAGGGGTCCATGAACTGGGATCCGAGGGCTGCTGCATCTGCATGCCCACGAAGGAACCAGGAATTTGCACACATATGGGCGCATGTGCGCGTTAAGGCACGAGAGCAATTTGCGTGAGGGCCTGCTGCAAGTTGCTTCCATCGGGCTAGACTGAACCCTAAGCATCAGGTGGTTGCATTAGCACCTCTCCTTCTGTCTCAATGCACTGTAAGTATGGTGCAGCAGCGAGTCCTCACCAACCCTGCTCCCAGACTTATGCAGTAAGCACCGGAACAAACAGCCTTCCCTGATCTGCCTCATCCTCAGTTTAATCTTCCAATCGGAGGCAAGTTCATTTTGTGAGTGCCAGGATAACCCATGCACTTACCCATAAACAACGCTTGGGGCGAGGGCGTGCGTGCTGCGTCCATGAATTGGTGGGCAGCCAGAAAGGATTCCTGCTGCTGCTGCTGCTGCTGCTGCTGCCGCTCAAACAGCTGCCGCTGCTGTTGTTCAAGCCACCAATGCTGCTGCAGGGCTTGAGTCCCCATGCTAGGCACTCTTGGTGCAGGCTGTGCCTCAAGCCCATTTGCCTGCGGCGGCCGCTGTGGGCCCCCCAAGCGCGGCGTTGTGGGCTGCGACCCAGGTATCGGGTTGTGGTTGCCCCATAGGTAGCTCAGCTCCCCCTCTCCAGTTCCAACAACACCAAGTGCCCCCTGCAAGTTATTGGTCCCGGCAATAGAATTGGCGCCTCCGGTGCCAGCTGCTGCTGCTGCTGCTGCTGCTGCTGCTGCTGCTGCTGCAGGTGCACTTAAAATGCTTTGAGGGGCAGCAGGAGCAGGTGCAGATAAGGCAGCAGCCCCTTGGTCGGAGGACGCAGGCTGGCCAGCGGCAGCTACAAGGCCTGTGCTTACTGCTGCAGCGGGGATTGCGGGCAAATTTGTTGTGGTCAAGACAGCAGGCACCGCCGTGTCTCCGAATGTTGGAGGCTGGAGTGCAGCCAGAGGGTCAGGCACAGTGGCTGCTGCCTGAGAAGAGGGAGCTGCGCGCGCTCTGAGGGNGGTGGCCTGCACAAAAGGAGAGATGAGGGTGTGATTGTTTACAGCAAAGACACTGCCATTCTTTGAGGGTGCTGGTGAGCAGAGGATGCAAAGCAGAGCAATGATTCCATGCAGAGTTTGCGATTGTTCAGGTGTGCTGATTTGAGTGTGGATTAGCATATTCTGCACAAACTGTTGAAAGGGCAGCGGCTGGAGCCACTTGCATGGATATGGGATTGAAGCAGGGGATGCTGGCAGGCACCGCTTTGAAAAGTAATGAAACCGGGTGCTCAAGATCCTGCTTGCATGCTGCTATGCTTCACATCTTCAGGAGCGGCATCGAGCTCCAAAAGCGTGGTTGGTCATGCAAGCATGTGAAAGTGCCCAAGTGCATCAATGTATCAACACATCTGCCTTTGAAACATAGATCATTATCATCTCATTGGTGCAAATTGTAGCATCAGTACATGTGCAGTGCCAAGAACATTGCAAACAGACACCAACAATGGGGCTAAATGGCGTTTGCTGAGGGCATCATTCATCAACACACATGGCTACAAAAATAGGAAAACTCCCAGGTTCCCCTGCAGAGTTAGCATGCATTTTTATGCAAAAAGTGCAGCTGCCAAACATATTCTCTTCTCACCTCTGGCGGAAGCGGCTGCAGGTTCAATAAGGAGGCTGATCGAGAGGTGGACAGGAGAGAGGAAGGGGCAGTGGCTGCCTGGGATGGGAGGGCTCCTGGCTTGCTGTGTGGGATGGGGTTGGGCTGGATGCAGGGCAAAGTTGAGGGCTGCAATGGGTCTGGAGAAGCTGCTGACACTGCTGCTGTTGCTCCCTCTGTGCCTGGCTGCTGCTGCTGCTGCTGCTGCTGCTGCTGCTGCAAGGCCTCATGCTCCAGTGAAGCAGAAAATCCGTACTGCAGGGCCTGCAGGGGGATATGAACGTCCAAAAAGGCAACATTTCTGAACCAAGGTGCATTTGCTCTTTAAGACAAATGGCAAGGTGCAGAGACAAATAAGAGGCTTGAGAGAAAATGAGGGAATGAACATGTTGGTGCCCCAAAATCAGCAATCGATCTGCATTTCCTTGCATCCTCCACAACCAGAATAGGCTCCAGAGGTAAATCAAGGGCTGGAGTGATGGGTCTGCTGTCCTGAGCAGGCTCAGACCATGTGACAGAATGGTAGCCAGATCATGCTTTGCTGGCTGGCAAAGAATGGCATCACTCGGCTACCAGTCTGTTATGCACACTCTTTGTTGATTTGTGCCTTTGCTCACCCCACGAGCACACAGCTTATGGCAATCCAGGCCATTTGCATTAGCCTTGCACCACGTATGTGACCGAGTGCACCATCATGGTCTTGCAGCTACCTTACGTGCCGTTTGCAGTCATCATGCAAGTGTGCATGGTTGGTGCGCAGACTCACCGCTTGAGAACCTGAGCCAGACTCGAGCACCGCTGATGCCCGCTGCAGCGCCAGAGGGCTCAGTGCAGAGTGAGCAGGCCCCAGCAGCGCCAGCTGTGGGAAGATGGGCTGGGGCAGCCCCGCCGCAGGAGCTTGTGCTGCTGGTGCTGTTGGTGCTGGTGTCCGTGATGGTTCTGTAGCATTTTGTGTGGCCTCGGGTCGCTGCTGGGCAGGGAGACCCCAGTTCTGGACCCGCCCAGGAGCACCATCCAGCCCATGCTTGGCATAGGCAGCAGAGACATCTGGTGCTGGCTGGGAGCCTGGCTCATGAGCAGGTACGGGACTAATGGGTGTGAAAGTGGCTGCAGCAGCCTGGCCTGCTGTCTCCTGCAGCACCCGCGCAGCGGCCAGGGCGGACTCCCGATCTGCCCACCCTGCGCGTATCCCCACAGGGCATGCATGCATGGCTCATACTTTGTCAAGGGATCCAGCACAGAAACACTGGTCAAGCCAAGGCAGGGTGACCTGATGCCCCTGCTCTGACATGTTGCCAGAGGATGAAGGATGGGGATGTTGTGCTAGGCCCTCAACATAGTACAGCTATTTCTCAATTAGAGCAACTGGTGCTTTTGGTGTGCTTGATATTTCCAGTCAAAACATTGTTGTGTTGCAAAGGTGCCTGACGCTTGTTTGAATGTGTGACTGGAGCTCGACAGGGCAGTTGTATATTCATGTGCGTGTGTGAGTGCACAAGCGTATGTAAAAAGGTGTTTGTGCATGCACACGAACGCTACTGACCGGCTTCATCGTCTTGTGCATCTGCGGCTGCATTGGCGGCTGCTGTGGCAAGTGCCCCGATGCTGTGGGAAGTGCCTGCATGCAAACCATGCAATGCACAAGCGGGCAGGGTGAATTAAGGCATTTGCCTCAAAGGCTGGCCTGGGTTCATTTTGCTCTGAATTTCTTGTTTGCACCAAAGTGTTCAGCCCGTCCTCAAGATTGTATCCTTCAAGATGCTTCAAGACGTAAGTAAGACCTTATTTATGCCTGTGCCTGCACACTCTTGCACACAGCCACCCCCGCGCTTCAAGAGCCATCTCCAACAACCCTGCAACTCTTGCTGCCTGCTCTAACAGTTCGTCTGCCACTGTGGCAGCAAGATCCACAGAGACCTGGCTGGAGCCAAGGGCTGGCATCTTCTGGCCTTGGACTTGTACGGACATCTGGTTCAGCAGCCCGTACTTGCGCGCTTGCTGTGTCCTTGTCGGACGCCTGATCTGGCATGGCATCTGAGCCAGGGAGAGGTCCGGCAGGCTCTTGACTCCCTCTGCTGCCTGCAGTCCCAAATACATAAGAACAATTGCTTGATGCAGGTGTGGTGTTTGACGCACGCCTGACGTTGCTGTGCTGCGTGTGCGGAGGCAAGGCAGCTTTGTGTCGATGGTTCCACCGCAAGATTACACTGCAGTGGCCATGGCTTTTGGGGATGTTGCACAGGGCATGCCAAGGTCCCTGTCACTTGCCAAGCTCTGAATATGTGTTCCTTTAACCCCAGATTAGGTCTACCATCCTGCCTTTTCACTCTGGTATGCAAACTCGTGGACGACTGTGGTGCTCCCTTGGCGGATCTTTAAGTCAAGTGCTCATTTGACAAGGCCTGCACAAAACATGCACCTGGCTTGCCCTCTCAAAGGGAACAAGACAAACTTAGTGCGCTCACGTTGGTCCTTGGATTAAAGCGCCTATCGGATTTAGAAGTGGGAAGGCTTTATTGCATGCCTGGGAACGTCGGCTGCGCGATGGGAGCTGGCCCTGCTATGTAGATACACAGTGGCAAGAGGGCAGCTCCAGGGCTGCTGAAGATATCTATGCCTGGAAATGACTCACCTCTTGGCTTGAGGAGGGCACCTTTTGAGTGCATGGGGCGCTGCGCAGCGCTGGCAGCCAGCTTTTTCACGCAGCCTCTTCTGATCGCTGATTTGCAACATGCATCCTAAAGCCTGCTAAGCTCCCTACATCTGGCGACAAGGCACCCAGGGACTTGCCTTCTCCCCCCACGCCCTGCTTTGGTGCTCTGCTCTCTAGCTGGCCCCGCTGGTCCTCATGGTGCCTGCTGCTGCTGCCGCTGTACGCGGCCGCTCTTCCTGGTGATGCTTGATAGGCTGCTGTCACTGCTCCTTCATCAATCGCTCGCTGCTCACGGCTGCTTGTGACAGCCTGCGCAAGAGCAAGCTCAGGGCCTTCTGCAACGGAAATCCAACGTCATCAAGTCCTGTGATCTGATGGCCAAGTTTTGAGCAAGCAGGCACAAGCCAAAGGAATAGCCATACATATGATATCATTGTGAGATGCCCCTGTATGGAAGCTAGTGATGCTGAGTAGGACCCTCTGTCCCGCACGTCAGGGTGATGGATAATACACGGACCCCCTCCGCGCAACCAGCGCAATATTGATCCTCTGACAAAATCTGCTTCCAGTTTGATTCATACAGCCTGGCACCTGCTCTTTGATGCTGCTGCGCAGTCGGCCCGCAACGCCCTTAAGGGGAAGCTTCAACGACAGGCAGCCCCAAAGACGAGCACGAGGGCCTCAAGTGTGCAAAACTTATACTTCCAAATCAATCGATGCAACTGAATTTTGGGCTGCAGGGCTGTCCGCTGACACGATTGAAAGGCGGTGACGCACAGCTCGTTCCGAGTAGGGCTTGCGCAGAGAGGAAAGGGATTGCTAAAATGCGAAACCAATGAAATCTTTATGCAGCACGATTGCAGCCTCAGGATCGGACTGCCAGGCCTGTTCATCACCTGGCCAATGCCATTTTGCGAATGTCGCGGGATCGAGCATCCATTGCTGCGCGCACTAGCAATCTGCTCACCTTCGTGTCCATTGCTTGTCGCTCGTGCTGATCACTGTTCGATTGTGGAACACTGTTGTTGTCGGGGATCACTGCGGACTGAGGAGCGAGGAGCCCCTGCTAGCTTCTTGGCCTTTGAAATGTATCGGCAATTTTATTCTTTATGATGAGATCTGTGACAGGGATCCAGTTTCAGATGCCTTCTGGCTTGCAAGTACTCCTGAGATCAAATTTCCGCTCCCATTGTATCCTGCAGCCTGCATGCAGCTTGCTCACATTTGTAGTTCACCCAGCTAAGCAGATGCGCAAGCATGTCCTGGCCTCAGCTAGCAAGCCTTCAGGCTTCTTCCTCAACTTTACAATATCAAGGACAAAACTGGAACTTATAATGTACAACCTGAAGTCTTCTGAAGCTAGCTGGTACACCCACCCTCCTAGTATCCCACATCGATGGCCGCATGGCTGCTTTGTTTGCCAGAAATAGCGGACATAAAGGCAGATGAATTAAGCACCTCAGTCCCTCCTAGTGTGAAGTGCACAGAGGGGCTACGATCGTTCAGCTCCGCCACAGCTTTGGCCTCCTCGTAGGTGGTGCCACCCACGATGAACACAATGACCTGGAAAGAGATCGGGCATGCCCATGAGCGCGCACACTTGTGATTGCAGGTGCATGCCTGAGTTCACGCTATTGTGGGCACCTTTTCGATAGTAGGCAAGTTGATTGCTAATGCCATAAGCTATGGCTGTACCTCATGATATGCACTTGCTCCCCTAAAGTAAGTACAGCTGTGTATACCTGGCTCGTAATGCATCGATATGAACAGCTTGGCAACACGCACTGTAAGTGAGATATGCTAGATAAATAAAAATGTGTACCTGGGGTAATTAATAATGTGCGCACCTCTTTGGGAGGAGAGCGCTTGATTGAAGCCTGGAAGATTTGCACCTCACCCTGCATGTACGCATGGTGCATTTCTGTCAGAGCTCTTGCCCTGCTGACATATGGTACTCAGAAATACAAAAAATTTATCACAGTCCAGGTAAAACCACTCTTTGCCAGCAAGCTGGGTCAATTAGGACGAGGATACAAATGTGCAAAATGTGTAAACAAGCAGCAGCATCTGTGTGATTGGCCAGCAAAAAGTGCAACCTCGGGAAAAAAACAGCCAAAGAGCAAAGCATCAAAACATTGCGCTGCCATTGATACACAGATAAACATGCACATGCGGCTGCCATTTGGGAAAATGCCCACTCAAACTATTGAAATTTAAGACCTTGGCAGTCAAGAACCAGATTGTTGAAAGCAGGCAACAGACCTGGGACATGCCCACAAATGGGTATGCATCGGTGTCTAACTGCCCAGTAAGGAAATCAGCAAGCGTGGCCGCTAAGAGTGGCGTGTGCTGGGTGAAAACATTGTCAGCACCCTGAAGCAGTACGGTGAAGATCAGAATGAGAAACATGACAAAATTCCGCCAAGGTATGCTTGAAGCTCTGCAGAAGAGTTAATGGTGGGTAGGTTGGACAATGACACTCAAATCAATTGAAGTAATGGCGGTGCGCACACTTCTTCTAGAATAGAAAAATCCTTGTGCAGCTTTAACCGGCTTCCTTTGTCAGTCCTTAGAGAGCAAGATGTTGTGGTGGCAGTTCGGGTGGCATGGATAACGCTCCAATTAAATAAGCAGTCGGAGTTCTTTAGGGTTTTTCCTTGAGGTTTGAATTGAAATCTGAGCTCAAATGAAACTTGAGCAAATTGAATCACCAGCCTACTCTTCTTATTGCAAGTCTACAACAATGCACACAAACACAGTCACATGGACATGCGAAGGTATGCTCAACCAAAACAGCAAACAAGACGAGCCTAAAAACTTTTTGCTCGGTCAATACTGGCAAATAAAATTACCAGCATGTGTCGCCCTGTGTTTAACTATGAAACATGGAAGATACGGGACGTATCCACAAGGATGCTCCAACAATTATGACATGCCCGTTCTCTTGCAGCAATGAATGTCCACCCCTGGTGCAAGGCCTGTTTGGCGTCAGGTTGTGCAGCGCTGATCCAGCCATTGCATTGGTATTGAAGACCGTCAAAAAGCAGTCCAAACACTTACAATCATCATGCTGACTGACGCACCTTCAGACCCTTGATCATTGTCTTAGCCTTATTCATAATTGACCGGCTAGCATAGAGGTCGCCAACCCGCTTGCTTGAGCCCGCATAGCTGAGCATGGACTGGACCAGGCCAAACAGATAAGGGTCTCTGTGCAGCCGAAGCAGAAAAAAACTGTATCAGAACAATGTCATACAGGTGGACTATCCAAGACCATGTTGTTCTGCTATGCTGTGAAGGGCTCCCTTCTGCTGTCAAGGGCTACGTGCTGCCTTTTGCCATCTCATGGGGAAGTCCTCGAAGCACCAACAGCAGTCTAGCACCAAACATTCACAAAAATTTTTATTCATTTGAACCTTAGTGAATCATGCTTGCACGCACAGACGGTGTTCTAAGCCAGGCCAGGCGCAACACTGCACCATTACTTGCAAGAAAAAGTGCAATGCACATATGGCAACATGCTACCTAGGAACATGCATGAGAGGTCTTTCCAATGTCAGCAAGGCTGCACAAACCTACACCAAATTAGGCCATGTAGCACCTTGACTTGATGCCGACACATATACCAACCAATGAACAGTTGACGAATCATCTATCTATGCGTATGTGTGCAACCAAGCCCACGCAGCACCTTGACTTGATGCCGGCAACCTCGAGGCAGTCAATGAGCCTGCTTACGCGGGAGGCATCATGCTCAAAACGCAGCGCGTACAGGGTGGCAAGACGGACCTGCATATGTGGCCAGCGGCGCCATGTGGGCAGGCATGTGAGTGCGCAAATATGTGAGTGTATGAACATCTCGTACATAACGTGTGCGTGTGCGTGTGCATGTGCGCACACGTGTTGCGTGTTGCTGCCTGCGTGAGACGTATATGCTTTTGCAGCATTATATTCTTGGTCTTCCTGGCATTGCAAAGAATGACAGCATGTGTTCACAGACATGCAAATACACATGCGCGCAAGCACGTATTGCAGGTAAGAGCCTGCGAGGGCTTTGGGGATCCATGCATAAGTTAAAATCTCAGCTGACACCTAGTCTGGACAGCGCACCACCGGTCCTAGCCGTACAGGCGCTCAAACTATACGAGACCTCGCCATTCAGGGCGTTTATGCGCTGTTTGCTAAGTCAGCTTGGTCCTTGCTTTGCTGGCCCTGGTTAATAATTCCACCTTGTCCTGGTCAAGGACATCAGGTTGCCTGCACATGCGCATGACATCCTCCAGCGAGCCGGCTGCGGAGATATTGGTGGCTGGGCTGGCAAGGTCCTGCTCGATCTGCAGGATGAGGAAATTGTAGTGCAGCAGCAGCTTTTGGTGGGCTTACCAAAGAGCTGGATTACCAGGTCCCTGCCCTGCATGATGGGCAGCGTAATGAGTGTAAAAACGCAAGAGAGCCATGCACTGATTATTAGAGCTTGCAGGTGCCTTGCAGTTTGCGCGTATGGAAGAGTAATAAATACCACTGTGAATAAATACACACGAGCAAAGAGGACAGGAAGCAACTTTTAAGCACTTTAACGCTTGCACGCAAACATGCTCACCCCAGTCAAGTCCATCAGGTTGGGCTTGCCAGCACAATTGCAAATGTGTGCAGATGAGGCGCACGACATATAACAGAACAGCACAGGCATGAATAATCCATGAAAGCACCTGTGTCTGGGGTTTGCCAGTTTACATGTACGCATACACAGGTGAGCACAAAACAAATGAGACATGTGCGTACGTGTTAATACAACGAGTTGCTTTTCAGCTAACAAGCAATGCGCACGTGGAAAGGAACATACTAACATGCACGTACTTGGGGTTTCATACCTCCGAGAGCTCCAGCAGGCGGCGCCTGCCAGCAATGCTTGAAAGGTTGCTCATTAAATTCACGTGCTTGGTCACATTGGATTGCAAGTTGGTGAAGTCCAAATGCTCAGTGACGAAGCGCTTCATGTCTTCTAAGGAGTCTACCTGCTAACACGCACCAAGATGTCACGCAGTTTGGAGTTCAAGGTGCCTAAGCCTGCGTAGAAGACAGGAACAGCATGAGACAATAAGATGCACAAACGGAAAATAAGTTGCTTGCACAACTAATATTCCTCAACGTCACATTTTGCAAGATGTGCAGCGCACAATCTGCGCAAGTGTCCTTTTTCTGAGACTGAGGTCTTGTCCTAATTTTCCTCTTTTATTTCCTTTTTGTGCTTTTCAAGCACTTGCATGTCAGCTTTCTGAGCTGTGGCAGACTGCTCCAGGAGATTTTGTTAAGGTCCCCTTGATTCTGCGCAGCCTTGCTCCACTCTAAACTTTGTCAGGTTGCCTTGTTGCTTGTCAGATCTAACGAAGTTGTCTGTCTCCTGCCAGAAGTGGCAGAACCTGAAGAGTTCAGCTCATTGGTTGAGCGGTAGGCTGCAATAGGCCTTTCATCATGGCAACACAATCCCAGTCAAAATTTATTGCTAACCTTTATCGCACATGCAAAAGCCAGGGCATCTGCACCAAAACTACCTGTCTGTCACAGTATTGCTCCCTACAGGCAACTTTGGCAGTCATCAGCCAGAACAAAGCGTCACGCACCTGCCTATGTTGCGCCTCTCTGCTCTGATACTGTTCCATCAGGGCCTTCACACTAATGCCCACTTCCCCAAACGTTAGACTGGCGTGCTTCCGGAAAAAATCGTCCGTCTCCGCATCCAAGACCATCTCGCGCATGTCCTCGGGAACCTGCAGCCCACCATCACAAGTACCCATGCTTGTATCTATGAAAGCTTGAAGCCTTGAGCCGTTGCAGCTTAAACCTAATCAACGGGCTCTGTGACCACTGCCCAAAACCACTTGTAGGCCCCTGGCCCACGCCCTCTGCCATTAGCAGAAGCATCGGGAAGGAGATGGTTGGATGAATGAGGGGTACAACGAGCCACTGTCCAGCTTGCAACGACGCAAACCTGGCAGATCGCACTGTTGCCTGTGTGTCTGAGATAGCAATGCAGTCAAAGGGGGAAATGCACAAAGGATGTCATCCGGCACATCTAAAAAGGCCTGCCGCTTTCCCGCACCGAGGAGCTTTGGAGGGTGGCAGTTTTGTCATGGATTCCAAGCAGCTCATGAATCATGGCCTCGTAGGTCCACTGATTCAGCAGGGGCGTGACTGGGTCATCTTTCCTGTCCAGGATGAGCAGCACTGGGCTGCTCCTGCTTCCAAAATCAAAGGTCTGTTGGTGCTGCAGATGGCAAAATCCGGCATGGAAGTGTGCGCTTGGGAAGTGAATGGAAAAAATTGTCATCATATTCCTACAGCCCAAAACACAGTCATTCGTAAATAAAGACAAGGGTGCAACTGTATGCCTGTCTTTTTCTACGCTCGTTTCATGTGCATGGTATAGAAGCACACATGTAAAAGATTGAAACACACCACAAAACAGATTTACGTGTACATGCAGCTGCAATATCATGAGCACCTCACCGCGCGCACACACCTGCTGATACACAAGGGTGAACAGACTGCGGCCCAGCTCTTGCGCAGCGGGGGAGCCTTTTTGTATCCGAATGACGGGCCTGCCTCGAATGGCCAGCAGCAGTGCTGACAGGCCCTGCACACAGCGGTCAATTGCCTCGTACCTGCATGCAAGCGGAACAGCATCTTCGATGGTATGATAAGTGCTCTGTTTTTTTTTTGCAATAACCTGCTACTAGCTTACAAGCACCCCATTTTCAGGGCACAGCTATTTGGGCTGCCCTGCAAATTACTGTCACCTCTAAGCCAATTCAAATGGAGCCTCAGAATACACAGGAAACCTGGAGGCCAGCAGATAATAATGCGCAGCAGCTGCACTTGGGCGTGCATTCTGCGATCTTTCTGCGAAGAACCAACAACAGCTTTTGCACCCAGAACTGCATCCATGCTGTCTGCAACTCAGAGGCAGCAGGGCTTGAGCAGGCAAGCAAATGAGCCACATGCATCCATACTCAGCAAGCACAGCTGAACCCTGAGCTTGACATGAATCGCCAGCCCAAGCCACCCACTCACTCAATTGTTGACATTGAGGATTGGCTACTGATGAGCAAGTCATTCCTTGGGCAAGGGATGAAAAAGTGATGGCTGCTGACGGCGCACACATCCCCGTACACTTCCTGTCGGAGACAAAGGAGCGCAGTTGCAGGATGTGAAGGGCGCAGTCTAGAAGTTTGGTCCTCGTCTCAAAGCTGGTGATCATAACTCATAGCTCTCTGAGTTGGGGAAAAGGCAAGAACAGAGCCATCCCCAGAGTCTGCCTGGCAACAAAACGGTGTCGTGTTCTGGGAGCCTTGGGTGCCCGATTCTTGACAAGAGGGCGTTTTGGCAAGCCCAAAAGGAAACAGCTAGGACATGCAATGGTGGACTCCAGGTATGCCAGAGCACATGCTGCAAGAGTTATCCTTAATAGGAGGTATAAAAAGAAAAACATAAGCCCCCAGGTTTCCTCCCTCTTCTTCCTGCTTTCCTATATTTCTGCATTCCGTGTCGACAAGGATAAGCGGCACGTTTCCTTGCTGCACTTCAATCCCTTAGGTGCACCTGGTTAAGATCTAACAGTGCTTTCAAGACCTCCAGTTGAAGTCAGGCACCATACTCACATGCACGCCATGTATCTGCTCTTGGAGCGCATCCGCCTCGGCTATTTCTTGGAGGTGAATGGGACTTAACAGGTTAGTGAAATCTGCAGTGCAGCCAAGGATGTCATGCTTTATCCGCAACACAAGCTCACGCACCGCAGCCAAGCGGGCCATGCTTGCTGATCAGCAGTGCTGGCTCAAGCACAGCAGCCAAGCAGGCCTTGCCTGAGCACACGCAGTCATCTTCAAGCAAGGAGCTTGGGCTCTCAACCTGATGACCATTTCTAGACGTACATCAAGTACATGCACATGGATGGGAAAGCGCAAGCTATGATGCGGGCCTTGGCCCACACTGGATAGGATGCTCGGGTTCTACTGTAGAGGAATGCCGGCTGGATTGAACTTCTCTCCCAATACCTTATCAACGTCAAATACCTGTCCCACCACATAAGTACAAACTGTGCGGCATAGTTATGTCGCCTGACGCCTCAGTTTGATGTAAGGATACTAAGGCGGCGCGGCCCCCTCCTCACCCCCACATGCACGCGAAGACCCCTCACACTACCCTCCTGCTACACTTTGGGCCTTTCAACGTGCACTGAATGCGTGCAGTGGATGCACAGAGCACTGCATGCGCTTACAGATGTTGCTTTGCTGGTAGCGGGGGGCCTTGAGCTCCCTCTTCAACAGCGTGATGTTCTCCCGGGTGGGTCTGAGGATCATGATGGCCTGGAAGGCGCACAGACAAGTGGCAGGCAGCTAACGCGTGCATCCCGCAAGAGGACAGGTGGCCAGGTGCAAGGGAGCAGATGGTAAAGGAAGCGCAGCAATGCAGAAACGAATGAGGTTGGCCTCGGGCACTGCCACAGCATATCTGTGTACTCCGGTGCTCGGAGTAGCAGAGCAAGGAGCAGGCTGGTTTTGAGTGTTGTTTTAGAATGAAACACAACAGGGCTACCAGCCTGCTCACTCTGGAGAGAGGTAAAGGTGGCACATTGCATGTGGCACAATGCATGAGGCCACAAAGGGTGTCCGGCACACGGGTGCATACGTGATTGCAGCCACTCAGTCCGTGCAACTGCTGCCATGGTGCAATTAAGACCCACTTTCAGCTCCTGATGGCTCTTTCTCTTGCTGGAAGTGGCACGGTCCAGCTGCTCAACATGCACCACGTCCCGGTCCGCAAGCTCTGACCTGCCCATCAGCATGCTGCACATGCGCATTGTTTCCCTGTCTACGACCAGGGCCTTGTAGCCTGGCGCTGCACTGAGTGCGGTGTGGATGTAGGCCCGCAGCAGCTGCACCAGGTCCACCATCCTGCTGCGGGGCTGCGGGGAAGTCAGGGCCCCAAGCGACTCGTGCTCACAAGGGAACTTGTGCCTCACTCAGGTAAAGGGAGGTGAAATCTTTATTTCATTTAAAAGGAGAGACAGAAATCTGTTACAGAAAGGCTCAGCCTTCCATCCATTGAATTTTAATTTTGGTTCCCTGCTGCAGACCCAAACATTTATTCTGCTCTTTTCCTCAACGCCCCCCAAAAGTAGGATGTCTGAAGAGCAGCCTCCCCAGCAGCAGGCAACTGCAGAGCAGCCCCAGCAGGAGCAGCCCCCTCCTGCTGAGGCGGCCCCTGCCCAGGAGGAGCAGCCCCCTGCCCAGGTTGAGCAGCCTGCCCCGCAGCAGGAGGGGCAGCAGCCCCAGCAGGGTGAGCAAGAGCAGCAGCAGCAGCAGCCCCCCCAGCAGCAAGGGGAGCAGCCTGCCGAGCAGCCCGCTGAGGCGTTCCCTCAGGGCGAGGCCCCCCCCGGCTACGGCGACGGGCAACCGCAGCAGCCGGAGCAGCCCGTGGACCTGGCCGCGCAGCAAGAGGCCTTCGCCGCCGCGCAGGCGCATGCCCAGGCCCTGGCTGCCAAACTGGGGGCCGAGCCCGGCAAGCGCAAGTTCGAGGGCGAGGAGGGGCCGGGCAGCAAGCGCCAGAACACTGAGGTGCGTGTGACCTGGTCGCCTGGACCAGATGGTCAGGTGTGCACACCCAGCACCTTGCAAGGCAAAACTCAGGTGCTATTTGGAGGGCTTGCACGCGAAAGAGGGGGGAAGGCCTCACCACCCGTCTCATGCATTCATGCGCCCTTCATCCCCCGCGATCGCAGGGTCTGCAGGGCACCACCACCACTGGCCTGGACGGGCAGGTGACCTTTACGATGATGTGCGCACCTGACAAGGTGGGTAGGCTTCCCTTTGCATGTGTTGCAGTTGGCATGCATGGGGCGAGTTTCTCCGGCATCAACTCCCACTCTCCTACGCATCCGAATGCGCGCAGCAGCTGATGCGAGCGTGTTTGCTACATTCGCGTCCCCATTCGCGTCCCCTGTTTTGTTCGCAGGTGGGCCGCATCATCGGCAAGGCCGGCGTGACGATCAAGGAGCTGGAGGGCAGGACGGGCGTCCGTGTGCAGGTCGACCACAAGGCGGGCACCGAGCAGAAGCCGGTGCACCTGATTGGGCAGGCTGCGGCAGTGGAGATGTGCAAGACGCTGGTGCACGAGGTGCTGGTCAGCGAGAGTGGCAGTCTGCCGTCCGGGGGCGAGACCATTCGGAAGGTGTCGTGCCCACCCGGGATCGTGGGCCGCATCATCGGCCGCGGCGGGGAGACCATCCGCAGCCTGCAGTCTGGCAGCGGGGCGCATATCCTGGTGGACCAGGTGCGTGGATCCCCTGCATGGCTAGTCCTGTCTAGAGGAGACCCAAGAAGCACATGTCAACAGCCTGAGTGTCTACCACAGGTACCACGGGCCAAGGTTATGCTTTTTGCCTGGTGCAAAAACGCAATCTTGACAGGAGATAATCGTCTGTAGGGAGTGTGTTTTTGCGCCAAGCCTGTGCACTTGCGCATGTGCTGATGTGCGCACTAAGCTCACACAAGTGAAGGCGAGGCTTGTTGCTGCTAGGTTGATGTGGTCTGTGTTGGTCAATGCGAGCACACTGAAAGTACATGGGCATGCATGTGGTGTGCAGACAACAGCATGCACGCTCTTGTGTGAACTTGCATGCCCGGCGCACATGTCGGTGATTAAAACCTGACCATGTGGGGGGCCTGAGTGTTTGCCTGGCACAGCTGAATCGCGCTTGTTCGTTCACGCCCTCTATTGCAGAATTTCCCCCCTGACCAGAACAGGGAGATCACTATCTCTGGACGGGCTGAGAACGTGGACCGTGCGTACCGCATGGTCACTGACCTTGTCAATGGTGACCCTGGAAGTGCGCAGCAAGTCATCCAAAAGGTGCTGGGCTCGGTAGGTGGGCTAGGGGGCGAACCTGAGTGGTCGTGAGCGCGTGAGCAAGCTTGACCGGTTGACATAAAGAATGTGCAGGCACATGTCAGGAACAGATGCTGCGGCAACAAGCGCGCACGTTGCGCTCGTGCACAGGTTTTGAATGGAGGCCGCACATCAAGATAGCTGCACTGCCAATACATCTTCTCCCATGACAGCGGACATTGTGTGTATGCAGGCACTCCACCACGCACCTTCAGGCATGCAGCAAGGATGCCACTTAATGTTCGTTCAGCGCTTGCCCTTGAGCTCCTCACAATGCGCACGCGTGAAGTCTGTCATATCTTTCTAACATCTGATTTCCTACCTAG
>SL_4KL_010_BRINEDRAFT_10000748_pt1 | contig 17154 bp, 12 predicted proteins | sample SodLak_010_BRINE_2_FD_10664 | JGI IMG/M metagenome (IMG submission 10664)
ATTTTCGTCCGGGGCAGGACACGGTGATCGAATCTGTTTTTGACGGAAAGGATACGCTCGTGCTGTTTCCCACGGGAGGGGGGAAGTCGCTCTGCTACCAGGTGCCATCTATGGTAATGAAGGGGCTGACGATTGTGATCTCACCGCTGGTGGCACTAATGCAGGACCAGGTGGAGCAGCTGCAAAAGCGGGGAATCCGCGCGACGTTCATCAACAGTACCATACCCGGTTACGAGGTGGAGCAGCGGCTGGTAAATGCGCGCAACGGAATGTATAAAATGCTCTATATCGCCCCGGAGCGGCTGGCGACGGACCGATGGAAGGTTGAGCAGCAACAGCTCAACATCAGCCTGATTGCCATCGACGAGGCACACTGTATTTCGGAGTGGGGCCATAATTTCAGACCGAGCTATCGAAAGATTAAGGAGGAGTTTGGCGATCTGCCGGAGGATGTTCGCTGGATGGCGCTGACCGCCACGGCCACGCCGGAGGTTCGGGAGGACCTGGTGGAGAATCTGGAGTTTGATGATCCCACCATTGTTACCGGCAGTTTTGAGCGGCCCAACCTGCAGTGGTGGGTGACCAAAACGGCGCGGCAGCGCGATACGCTTTTTAAGGCGGTAGAAAAGGGGGCACAGCTGGGGAGCGGAATTGTTTACGCCAACACCCGCCGCGATTGCGAAAAGCTGGCCAAAGGGTTTAACGGCATGGGAATTCGGTCGGCCGCCTATCACGCCGGCATGGGGAACGACGAGCGGGAGAAGGTGCAGCAGAAATGGATTGACGGCTCCATCCCCGTAGTGGTGGCGACGAATGCGTTTGGCATGGGGATCGACAAGGCGGACTGCCGGTTTGTGATCCACGGAACGTTGCCGCTGTCGCTCGAGGCGTACTACCAGGAGGCGGGCCGTGCCGGTCGCGACGGTGAGAAGAGCTACCCGATTTTGATCTACAAGGAGGGTGACAAGGAGGTTTTGAAATCGCGCATTGAGCGGTCGTACCCTGATGAACAGACGCTGATTAAGACGTATAATGCGCTGTGCGATCATCTGGAGCTGGCGGTAGGATCGGAGCAGGAGAGTGCTGAATCGGTGGATTACGGTGCGATTGCAAAACGGGCTGATCTGAAGGAGATGCAGGTAAAGGCTTCGATGGAGGTGCTGCAGCGGCTGGAAATTTTGGAGATTACCGAGCTCTATAAACCGAAAATCGGCATCCGGTTTGTGGTCAGCCATGAGCTGGTTCGGGAGTTCATCAACAAGGCGGCCGCGAAGAAGGGGGATTTCCTGGATCGGCTTTACCGACAGTTTGGGCCGGGGGCGTTTCATCAGCTGCACTACCTGGATGAGGAGTACCTGGTGGAGAAGCTGGATGTGACGGCGCATAAGCTGCAGAAGGCGCTGGATGTGTTTTCGCGCCACGACCAGCTGATGCAGTTTCGGCGGGTGGGAGATCAGCCGCTGGTTCGTCTGTTGGAGTCGAGAGCACAGCGGTTTCGGGTTGACCAAAAAGAGGCGTACCACTACCGCGACGTGCTGCTGAAAAAGCTGGAGTATATGCACCAGTTTGCGGAGACAGAAGGCTGCCGGGAGAAATTTTTGCGAGTCTATTTTGGCGAGACCGATGCGGACGATTGCGGCCATTGCGATTACTGCCTCTCAAAAGCGAAGCGGCGCGACGAACTAAAACAGGAGGAGCTGGATCGGGTGTCGGGCCTTCTGGAGGAGGGATCGAAAAGTGCCGGGGAGATCAGGCAGACGACCGGATGGAGCCCGAAAAAGGTGGATCGTGTGGTTAAGTATTTGGTACGGGAAGAGCAGGCAGAACATGAGGTGCGGGAAGGGGAGGCGGTCTATCGACTGATTGGAAAAAGTGCCGATGAGGCCGGGTAATGGCTTCTAATCGTCCTGTGTGGTTATTGTTGTATCGTTTTCCACATCCTCGATATCCAAATCCAGCTCTGCATCTTCATCAATATCCAGGGTGTCGCTTTCGGCTTCTTCCTGCAGTTGACGCCGGTATTCATCGAACGCCTCCTGGATGCGGTCGCGCTCGGTCTCCAGTTTCACTTCAATGATATCCAGCCGGTTCTCCTGCGCTTCTGCATTGCGTTGGTAGTAGGCGTGGCTCGTCTCAAACGTTTCACGGTCCGTATCGTACTTCTCAAATATCTGTTGATGAACGTAGTTCCGGTTGACGCTGCCGAGTTGCTCATCGGTCAGCTGGTTCGCCACCAGCAGCTCTGTAAAAACGTCTATATAGCGATCCTCCGCCATAACACCCTCCGGCTTTGAATCGCCGCAGGATGCTATCAACAAGAGGGATAGCAATAGAGCTGTTACACTAACTCTCTTCATTTGGATTTTTTGGATTCAGGGGACGGAGCATAATTTCGTTAATGAGGAAATTATCCGGCGTTTCGAGAATATGAACGAGCGTGTCGGCCACATCGTGTCCGCGCATCATATTCGGGTGGGTATCGGCGCCCGCTTTTTCGAAAAAATCAGTAGCGGTAGAGCCGGGATACATGCAGGTGACTTTAATTTTATCGTACCGAAGCTCTTTAAAGAGCGCCTCGCTGAATCCGCGAACAGCAAATTTGGAGGCATTATAACCCGAAATATTCGGGTTGCCCAGCAGTCCCGCAACCGAAGCAATATTGATAATATGCGAATGGCTGCTGCTCTTTTTCATGTGTGGAACGAGCTGACGGGTCAGGTAAAACACACCGTTCACGTTGGTATTTATCATCGCCTCCCAATCTTCGCGGGGGAGTTCATCAACCGGCCCAAAAAGCCCAATTCCGGCGTTATTGATAAGAATATCAGGGGTAAGGTTCTCACCGAATGTATCGGAAACCCATTTTTCAATATCATCGTGGTTACTTACATCCTGTACCACGGGGATGAATGCATCGCCCAGCTCATCTTGAATTTTTTGAAGCTTATCTTCACTTCGGGCGAGCCCGTAAACGGTAGCTCCTTTGTTGACCAGTTTTTTACTGAATTCGTAGCCAAGCCCACTGCTGGCTCCGGTTACAACGGCTGTTCTGTTCTCAATATTCATGAATAAAATTGTTTTACTGCAAATTTCAATGTTTTGAAGATACTATTCTAACAAGTCTGTTGTAAATAAGGTTTAGTCCGCTTTAAATTATTTTAGTATTCTAGGTTGATGGAAAGTAGTTTACAACTTGTATCGGAAAATAAGATATAAGTCCCCCTTTGAAGGGGGAAAGCGATCCCGACAGCTGTCGGGTGAGCAGGGGGATGATCTTCATAATCAACTATGGTCTGAAATTTAATTCATAAGCACAAAAGTTCATCCCCCATTGCCCTCCGCCGGCCGGCGGAGGGACACTCCCCAAACTCTATCTTGCAGAAACGATAATACAGGCATGACAAATTTGATGATGGTCGTCTTTCTTAACGGCCTTTTTGGACAGATACTAATTTTATAAAAACAGATAATCAACTCTAAGGACGGCATGCTCTACATCGATATTGGGAACTCATCACTGAAGGCAGCGGAAAAGGTAAACCTGGACTGGGTGGATCGTTACTCTACAGACATCAGCAACAAGGAAGGCATAGCGGCGTGGCTGCAAAAAATTCCCGCTGATACGGATGTTGCGGTGGTATCGGTACGGCGGGACATCTTGGAGTTGGTACAGGAAAATCTGAATACCGAACGGGTTCGATGGATTACCAACAAAGCTCTCTCCGCCTTTGAGCTGGATTATAGCACTCCCAAAACGCTGGGTATGGATCGATTTTTAGCTTGTCTGGGGGCGTGTGCCTACACCAATAGTCATGTGGTGGTGATCGATTCCGGTTCCGCCTGCACTATCGATATGATGACCGGAGACCGAGTTTACCAGGGTGGCGTGATAATGCCGGGCTTGCAGCTATTTCATTCAGCCGTGGAGCAGAACCTTCCGCAACTGCCCAATACGGATCGAGCCATCCCAAGAAAATTTCCGGGTAAAAGCACGAGTGAATGCCTCGAGTGGGGAGTTAATGGATCGTATGTGGCGGCCATCCGTGAATTTACGAACCGTTTTCTCGAAAAAAGTTCAGGAGCGGACGTTTATATATCCGGCGGGGATGCGGAGTTTCTAATCCGACATCTAGGCGATGAGTTCGATGCCAAAATACGCCGCCATCTTGTTTTTGATGGGATGAAAGAGCTGCTTAAACTAATGGAGAGTTCTAAATCTACGTGGTAAGCTTTTCACGGATGGTGGCGATCACCATATCGAGTGCCACATGGTTTTCTCCTCCACGCGGAATGATGATATCGGCATATCGCTTGCTCGGCTCTACAAACTCCAGGTGCATGGGACGCACAAATTTTTCGTACTGATGCATCACACCTTCCAGATCCCGTTCCCTCTCCATAATGTCGCGTTTTATTCGCCGGAGTAGTCGAACATCATCATCGGTATCCACAAATATTTTGATATCCATCTTCTCCCGAAGTTCGGGTTCATTGAGAATCAGGATGCCATCAAGCAGAATAATCTCTTGTGGTGACACTTTTATGGTCTCATTAGATCGGGTATGGGCGGCAAAATCGTACACCGGAACTTCCACCTGATAGCCGTTTTTCAGCGCATCAACGTGGCGAATCATCAGCTCCGTTTCCAAAGAAGCGGGGTGATCGAAATTCTGTTTTTTACGCTCTTCAAGTTTCAGGTGACTCAGATCGCGATAGTAGGAGTCGTGCTGAATAAGCACAATATTATCCTCACCAATTCCTTCCAATATTCGATTTACGACCGTTGTTTTCCCCGAGCCACTTCCTCCGCCAACTCCTATTATTACCGGTTGTTTAGACATAGACTAACGTGTTGATGTTTGGCGATTATTCATTCTGTCGTACTCTTCTTTAAAATCCCGTATTGAGCGAAAAATAGCGGAGGCAACAATCGCCTGACCATATTCTGTGCTTAAGTACTGGGCTTCATTTGGATTGGAGAGGAAACCGAGTTCGATAAGTACACCCGGCATGGAGGCTTCGTACAGTACCTGAAAACCGGCCTGTTTTACACCTCGTGATCGCCGTTGTGCCCGTTCGCGAAATTGATTTTCAACTTTTCCGGCAATCCGTTCGCTGGTACTCATGTTACCGGCGTTGGTCAGCTCATAAATTAAAAGTTCTTCTTCGGTAAGTTGTTCTGTATCGCCGTTTTCGTACATCAAAGCCGCGTTCTCACGTTTCATTACATCTATTGCCGACTGGCTACGCGCCATTCCGAGGATATAGACTTCGGCGCCATTTGCCTGCTGTTGACGAGCGATATTTTGATGGGAAAAGGAGTTGGCATGGATGGAGACAAAAAGATCACCATTATGCTGGTTCGCAATTCGTCCCCGCTCGGCAAGCTCCACAAATTCATCTTCTGTTCGGGTGTAGACCACCTTTAGATCGGGGATATTTTGCTCAATATATTCGCCCACCTTCATGGTTACGGCAAGTGCGATATCTTTTTCCCGTACGCCTCCCACACCGATTGATCCGGGATCTTTTCCGCCGTGGCCGGCATCCAGCACAACTACGTCAAATGTAGATCCCATCCGCGGGCCTTCATCACCAAATAGATCTCCTTCATCGTCTTGTTGTTCGGTGTGGAGCTCCCAGTCAATCGGGTCCATCTCTTCGGTGAGATCTGTAAGGTTTGCAGGATCGGTATTGGTTAGTGCGAGGAGCAGATCTCTTCCGTTTTGATCGGGATAGGCCGAGGAAGTGAAATGGACATCCTCCTGCAGGTGGATGTCAACCGCAAAACCATTGGTGATATTAAATAGGTTGAACTCTTTAAAAGCAGAATGGGGATCGGGGTGACGAAAATCGGTTGTATCGAGATCCTGTGCGTACAGAACCATCTGGATAAGATCTTTACGGGGCTGGAATACGGAAAATGAGTCGACCGCCTGGGAGAGGTGGTGACGTACAACAAAGCCATTTCCATCACTTCGCTCAACGGCAGATATCCTGTTCAGTTCGGTTTGAGCACTCGCAGTGGGGGCTAAAAACAGAAACTGTATACCAAAAACAATGGCAATCGCCGTGAAAGCGACGATAAAAGAAGTCTTTGACCTAAAGTTCATGATGTTTTGCAGATGATTTTACGGAATTTACTGAATTTTTAACCATTTCCTGAAACAGTTATTGATATTTGCGAACTATATGTATCTGCGAGATACATATTGGGGTAAACTTTAGATGGAACGCCATGCGCCACTGTTTATTGAGGAGTTTCAATAAATTTGTACTCAGATTCTCTATTTAATTTCCTGGTGTGGAAATCGATGGTTTATTTGAGCTAAATTTATTCACCGTCTCTCTCAATCGGTTTGACTATTTTCAGCTGAAAAGTGTACAGATATCTCCTAAATTCATCTCATAATTAATTCTAATCGATATTTCGAGGCAAACATGAGCGGTAAACCAAAGGTAACCCATCAAGCGCGTGATCATAAAGGAGAGTTTGTAATCAAACAGGAGGATTCGGTTATAGCCAAAATGACCTATACCCGTGTTGGAAACACGCGGATTATCATCGATCATACCGAAGTGGATGAGGCCCATAAGGAAAAAGGACTGGGGCGCACGATTGTTGAAGCCGGTGTAGAATGGGCTCGGCAAAATGAGGTAAAAGTGATTCCACTCTGTCCGTTTGCCAAATCGATCATCGAGAAAACCCCGGAGCTTCAGGATGTTCTCTGAAGTCGGAATGATACTGCATTAAACCCTTCTGCCTTTTCAAACACACCCCTCGGTTCCCACTCCCCGATGAGTCGGGACGCAAGCGCAAGAGGGGATGATATCACGGAGCCTTGGTTGGGTTTCGAAGAATTTGAGTGAGTGATGAAGTTTTATTTTATAAGCACCTACTACATCAACGGTTCGTGCCAAAAATCCCCTCAGATACTTAAACAAGTTCAGCACAAGTAGGGGATTTAGGGGTGTGAAAAACCAGTAAGTTTAACTTATTCTACTCATTACGAACAAGTGGGGTATTCAGTGTTGTTATTGTTGAGGTAATCGAGTTACCGTCTGATACAGTAAGCAACAGTTTAAAATACTCATGGTTTTCAGGAATTTTTAATCTTAAGAAAGGACCGGTATCAATATCTCTTACCGCAAGGTAATTTCCATTTTCATCACACTTTACCAGCGACCATTCAAAAGAATAGTTCTCAAAGTTTTGACCGTATTTCCACCCTTCATCATCGTTATAAATCATTGCGTGGTAATTCAACACTTCATTTTTATATAGAAGGGTAGCCGGTTTTAATATTCTTGCTGTTATTTTATCATCTATTTTATCCACTTCATGCAAAGAATTGTGTAATTGAAAGTATTCAATTTTTGCACGTCCCTTTCGGTCGGTAATTCCATCAAATGTGAGTTTGTTACTCTGGTGTTGATCTTGCCAGGAGGTTACAAAGAAGGGGGGATGTGAATTCCACATATCATGATGAGTAAGAACATCAGTGCCAACTCCGCTGAATAGATACTCTATTTCCGAGTCTTCGAAAAAATCAACTACTGAACGTAAATGTTCATCTCCTTTTACAGTTAAACCGAAATAATCAATCCCCTCTACATTTTTAGCGATCAATTGAGCGTGATATATCGATAGTTGATTTACTTCCAGGTCGAGTATTACCGGTCTGTCCGGATCTATCCTTTTTATTTCTGATATCAGTCTATTCAGCCAGAGTATGTAGGCACGGTTTTGGTACAGTAACTCCGGTTTATGGAAAAAATCTTTCTGATTGAAAAGAACATCATTCTGAATATTCCACGATGAAATATGGTCGTGATGTTTATGCCGTTTAAACAGCTGTATGATTGTCTCCTTTAATTGATTGGCCTCCAAAGTATCGTTCATGAAATCGGTGGATTCCGGAATCCAAAAACCGAATGAGACATCAAGATCCATCTCCTTGGAAATATTTAATATGTTGTAATCATACACTGTATTTCCGGAAATTTTGATGGTGTTTAACCCGAGATTTTTAATACGTTCGAAATCTGTAAGTAGTTTTCTCCGGTTTAAAACATGGTAATTGTTCCGCCAGTCATCACCATATTTAAAATTGATTCCTTTAACTCCCTGTAACTTAGCTCTTTCTACGCTTGGTTCACCGCTACCGCTTTCAAGAGTTGATAAGTGCGCAAAATCGTAGTCAGGGAGTTCCTCGCTTCTATATGAAGCTTTTACCACTCTGTTTTTAGGTGTGGTCTGGCTGAAGTATTCATCGGCTTGCAATGTTTTGGGCCAATTTGCCTTTACTAAATTACCTGAACCTCGGTTTAATTCGGTACTAGCATTGTTCAGAACCGGTAAGGGAGCAAAAACATAATCAGGCACTTCTTTATTCTTAAATGAAGTTTTAATCACACTGTTTTCAGGAATTGTCCAATCCAGGTATCCATTGGCTTGCAGCCCTTCGGGCCAATTATTATCCACCTGACTGTTAAAGTAAATGACAGATTTTATTTCGCGGTAATCATTTTCAATTACAGCAAATGCATCTTCAATCCATTCGTTTTGATTTTGGCCGTCGCCCAGTGTTCCAAATTCAGAAATTACTACCGGTGTTTGCGGCAGTTTATTTAACTCTTCATGAAAGGGTTGATACAGACTTTCAAAATCATGCCATTGGCCATCCTGGTTGTACTGTGCATAATTCAGAATGTTAATTCCGATCCAGTCAACATATTCTCTGCCCGGATAAAATTCCGCCATGTTTTCAGCTTTCCATGGGTTCCAGATCCATATTACGTTATGGGCATTATTGTTTTTAAAGATCTCATACGTATGAATCCATGCGTCTATAAATTTAGTTGCAGCTTCATCCCCCTCGATGAACCAGGGATAAAACGGGTTGTCTAATTCGTGTGCAAACCTCAAAAAAACAGGCTTATCCAGCTCTTTTAGTTTATCTGCAAATTGTGAAATGTAATCATCAAATAAACTGCTTGTAATAAGATCGTAAACATGGTCGTCGTCAGCTATTTCATCTTCGAAGGTATTTAACCACGGTTCCCAGGTAATCATCGGGATGGAATTATTCAGGTATACAGAATCAATGAGTGCAGATGGAAAGCTGGATTCAAGATTCTTTTCCCACGCTAAATAAAACGAAATGATGTCGAAATTCTCCTCTATTTGATCAGAGATATCGTTGACCTTTTCAAGACTGGTAATTCCATCGTCATATTGCGGGGCGAAAATTCCAATGTAGTTGATTACATTTTTCTCCTGAATTGGAGCTTGTACGCCTTCCCACTTTATATATTCAGTATGATAATAAATGCCNCCTGATAGTATTGAGAGAACTAATACCACAGGCAGNGCTGCATTNTGCCAGGTAGAATACCCTACATTTCGTACATAGTTTAAGAGGGTNTTTTTCTGTTTTTTAAATTCATGTGTAACCACTGCAGGCTTCTGTTTNTCATAGGCAAATACCAGCGTGAAAAACATGATAGCCGCATTTAACAGGGCAAAACCTGACATGAAAATTGAAAATGGTGTAAAATCAATAGTCAGACCGTAAATTACAGCTGCAACCGAAACTCCGCCGACAACCAGATTTGGTATCAGAATTTTCCAACTGGTTCGTTCATTGTCTTCTTTTGGGGTAGGCAGATAGGGTACTTTTTTACGAATAACGGTGTAAACAGCCCCGACAACATAAATCCACCACGTACAGGCGAGCAGTATTCCGCCCAACAGATGGGTTCCCCATTCACTTTTATGCATTAGCCATCGTTGTACATAAAAATGGATACTCAAAAGTGAAGCTAAGATGGGAGTAATAATTAACCCAAAATTGATAATATTACCTTTCCAGGGCGTGGCAGCTGCAAACAATGAAATTATTGGGATTAAAAGGCTAATCAGAATAATAAATCCGGAAAGATAATGAAGGGGTAGAATTCCGAAATGAATTTTTTGTCGCCAGTTAAAATCCTTAAACAGTTTTGGGAATACGGAAACCAACAACTCCAGTGTTCCTCTCGACCATTTCAACTGCTGTTTGTAATATGAAGTAAGCGTGGCTGGAGAGAGACCTTTTGTGAAAACTTTTGGAACGTAAACCGATTTCCATCCTTTTGCATAGAGCTGCATTGCGGTATGCATATCTTCCGATAAACCGGCAGCATGGCCGCCAATTGAATCGAGCGCTTTTCGTCTGAAAACACAATTTGCGCCAATGGCATTTACCGTACCATAGGAGTTCATACTCATCATTACCGGACCATAAAAATGGAATGTCTGTTCGGCAGCACCTTTGGCCACTAGCGATTCATCAACATTGTAATACCCCTGCACAGATTGGACGAACCCGATTTTTTCATCCTCAAAATAGGGGAGAACCTCAACCAGAAAATCTTCTTTNGGCACATGATCGGGGTCCAGAATCAGGCATATCTCACCCGTGGCCTGTTTTAGTGCATTGTTGATGTTTCCTGCCTTGGCATTAATACGGTTGTTTCTCGTTACATGCTTTATCCCGTGATCTTTACAAAATTCTTTTAAGTGGGGATCATCTGCTTCATCACACAGATAGGTTGTGTGAGGGTATTTCATCCGTTTAATGGCAAGTAGAGTTCCCTCTACCATGTCGTAGGGTTCGCCGGGGAAATACGTGGTAAATACATCAACGGTAAGCTCTTTTGTAAGTACCGGCTTTTCGGGAATAGAAATGTCCCAGTAATGATACCAGATATATATGATCCGTAAGCTGTCAAATGTCAACGGCGCAATGAGCAGCCAGTAAAGCAATTGATGATCAATAAATTCCGGTGTCAGGAACCAGTAGAAAAAATTTATAATGCTTAACAGACCAAGAATTACTAAAAATCTCAGCGTTAGCTGTTCTCTCCGTGTCGGCACTTTTATGATGTTGGTGTTTGTGCTCACTAGTTTGTTATTACGTAAAATGGAGTGTTTGTGGTGGCAAAAAAACCATCCTGATTATATATATAAGCGAATATTCTATAGGGGCCTTCTGTTACCGGTGCGTGAAAAGCTGCTCTGTTTTTTTCAAAGTTGACAAAAGAGTCAATAGGAATGTAGTTGTTGATTACTATATCACTTGTATCGCTATACCAAGCCTCAGGATATATTTCCCAATCAATACGCAGGCTTTCATCACTATTTTCATGGAAAAAAACCTCTGCATGGCTTAATTCACCCGGTGCAAAAATAACGTTCTCGTGTACCTGCATATCGTTTACCAGCATGTAATCTANACCAATCAATTCCGAAGAGATGCCAGATTGGTTTGATGCATCCCGTGAAATGGAGTTATTAGCTTGTAAATCCTGGTTATTGACCAATATGTAATCCACTTCACTTTCATTTGTTGAGGAGTCTGATTGATTCCATAAATTTTCTAATACTTTAACACTTTCTGATTTGTACTCATCTTTAAAAAGGCTGAACCAGGTATGTGTACGCTCAAGTTTATTTCCCCAGTAGAACATCAAAGATCCAAGATTAGCCCCATCATCAATACTATTAATCCTATTAAATCGTGCTCTGATACGTTCAGACTTTACTGTACTTGTCTCCTCTATGGGGGCACCCCAGGATGTGGAACTTGATTCCCAAGGCCCATTTGGTCCATATTCACTAAAAAAATACGGTCTGGACCCGAATAATAGAGAAATTTGAGCCAGGTGTGTGTTTACAAATCTTGTATTGCCGAAGGTGTTAAACGATATAAGATCTAAATCCGGAGAGTGAATATAGATGCTGCTTATGGTTTTTCGACCAACCCCGATAATCGAAGTTGAAACAGGATGATTTGGATCAATCTCTTGAATCATGGATACGAGCTCATTAAATGTTCTAATGAAGTCGTTTTTTCTGAAAACCAATGGATAATTGATCTCGTTGCCAAGGTTCCAAATTAGAAGTGCCGGATGATCTTTATGTTGATGAACTAAGTCTTTTATCTCTTGCTTTAGAATTTCATTCTCTTTTTCGTCTTCATATAAATTGTACGCTTTACTGTATGATGGTATATAAATATCAACAATCACTGCTAAATTATGCCTATGCGCTTCATCTAATTTTTCCTGTAAGTTTGAAGTGTCGAAAACCCTTATGGTGTTACCACCGATTTCTGCCAATTCTTTAAAATGAGAATCTCCACCCGCACCCTTTATAAAAAACGGTTCATTATTTCTGATTAGCTGATATCCCTCGTCGGTATTCTTTATATAAACCGTTCTGGGTTCATCTATTGGTTGTTCTATATTGAGATTTCGTAATGCGAAAAATCCCCCTAAAGTTATAATGATAAAAAGTGCTAAGACTGTGTAGAGAAGTAGTTTAAGCTTCATGTTTTTATAAAAACCGATGAAAGGTAAATTTTTGTACTGTCTCGTCCGGGTTGATAACTTCACCCCGGCATTTGGCCTGATTGGCATGTTTAAGTAATTCACGTTTCTTATGTATAGATATTCCCGAATAACCAATTTTAGGGCAAAGCGTATATAGACTTTTTAGTCACGTCACAGCTTTATTCAATAATTTCACTTTATGATATCAACAAGTTTGATGCCAAAACCACTTTCCAGATAGGGTTAACTTTACGAATCTTCTCAAAAACCGCTCTATATAATCTCTGAGGTGATATTTCTGACGGTTTTTTAACAAGGTGAGAGAGATACATCAGAGGATTTAATTTGCTGTAAAGTTTTTAATAAATATAGATGAGGTAATATTTACACACTTTAAGCACCAATTATTTCACACCGGCGGGTTTGATTAAAAAAGGAACCGAAAATGAAGTCGACCTATTTTTCAAAAAGCTTATCCGGGGAGCTTCAATTATAAACTTTATCAATTACGTCTCATCTTGAACTTGTACAGGGGCTTTTGAAAGTGGTATCTTGTAAATAGTAGGGAAGAGATAGTGTTTCAATTATAGGTATGGTGAATACTGTTGAGGAATTCGTCAATTTTAGGTCTATGTACTTCAAATCCTATAGATAATTCATTTCTGTAAACGATTGGGAACAAATCAGTTGTGATAGGTATTTATACAAGTTAGGTACGTTTGTTAAAGTAAAGTTAGTTGTATTAAAGCAGTTTGCCATCCATAAGAGTGAAGAATAATCAGGTACTGCTGAAAATCAATCCATAACAATTAATCTGGGCTTTATGATGAAGGAAAGACAATCTGTTGATTCGAAAAATGTTGAAATAGATGATATCCCAACGGGTGTGCTCTTGCTTTCCCGCAAGGATAAAGAGAATGATAAATGCTACTGTATTGAGTACGTAAATCAGGCGGCAACAGATATCCTGGGACTTCAATCGGATGAACTGTACAGGGCTGAAATCAGACAGGTAACACCGGCAAAATTGCTGGATAATATTTTACCAATCTGGAAGAAGGTGGCTGAAGGAAGTACGCCAAAACCGGTTATTAAGAAAATAGAGCTTGAAACGGATGAAGTGCGTTCATACACCGTCGTGGTTAACAAAATAAAGCAAGGGGTTTTAACACTTCTGCATGAAGTGGGGGATGGAAGTTACTCGTATGAAAATCTGAGGCAGATCGCGAAAAAGTATCGGGCTATATTCGAGAATACGCAGGATATATTCTATCAAACATCAATGGATGGGGAAATACTGGAGATCTCCCCTTCAGTAGAAAATTTTGTAGGCTTCAAAAGGGAGGATTTGATCGGTCGAAATGTTTTCTCGTTTTACAGCAATATTAAGGAGAGGAAAAGGTTTTTAGATCAGTTAAAAAAGCGTGGAAAGCTTTATGATTATGAAATTAAGCTGAAAACGTTGACAGGCAATTTGATTCATGCCTCGAACAACGCACACCTGGCAAAAAATAAAAAAGGTGAGGTCAAAATCGAGGGCTCTCTTCGGGATATCACCAAACGAAAGAATACAGAGCGGGAGCTTGAGGTGTCTAACAAGCAACTCAAAAAGTTAAATGCCCAAAAGGATAAACTCTTTTCTGTGATAAGCCACGATCTGAAAAATGCGCTTGCCGGTCCGGCTGGGATGTACGATATCATTCTTGAAGATTTTGAAGATATCTCCAGGGATCAGCTTTATAACTACCTGGTGGCGCTCAACAGAAGTACAAATAGTGCACTGGAGCTGCTGATGGATCTTCTGGAGTGGTCGAAGAACCAGTTCCAGGAAATTGAGCCCAGTTTTGATCTTGTAGATCTGCAAAAAATTGCGGAGGAGGCAGTGTTGAATATACAACCAATCATAAATGATAAAGAGGTTAAAATAGAGAATAATATTGTGCGTTCCTGCCGTCTTATGGCCGATTATAATATGATAAAAACGGTGCTTCGCAATCTGCTTTCGAACGCTGTAAAATTTTCTGAAAGAGAGGGGAAGATTACGATCGGTGCTAAAAAGGATGAAGAGTTTGTAACTGTCTCCATACGGGATGAGGGAGTAGGGATGGACAATGAAACGAAGCAGAAGATTTTTGATAAATCGATAAACTACACAACAAAAGGGACTGATGGCGAGAGGGGATCCGGGCTGGGTTTAGATCTTGTTGTAGATTTTATAAAGATCCATAACGGTGAGGTTTGGGTAGATAGCGAACTCGGAAAAGGGAGTACATTCTACTTTAAACTACCGGTAAAACTGATATCGCCCGAAGAGGAGTAGCATTGAATGGTGTGAGCCGTGAATCAGTTCAACGTATAAACCTCAATATAATCCTCACAATGAAAGATTTAAGCAGAGCAGAGATCAGCCGAATTATTGAAATGGCGTGGGAAGACCGTACTCCATTTGATGCGATAGAATTTCAGTTTGATCTATCAGAAGAGGATGTAATTGCACTGATGAGGCAAGAGATGAAGCACTCCAGTTTTAAAATGTGGAGAAAGAGGGTGAGCGGAAGAAAAACAAAACATAGAAAGCGTAGAAAGGATAGTGTAAAACGGTTCACTGCGCCTAATTAGTCGGTTTCAATATTATTGACATCCAGAATATCGCCGGGATTCCACGCATATTGTCCATCACCGTAACAGCTGCCATTTCGCAAAATCAGATTCGGTTCCGTAGCTACATCTGCAGTAGAAAATCCACCCGACTCCTTATTTCGTTCAGCATCCAGTTCGTTATAACGTTCTACCAACTCTTCAATTTTCTCCCGTTCAGTGTGTTCAGTAGAGAATACAAGATAGCCCCAGGGCCCGCCCGCCGGCTTTACTCCAATGGGAATCATATCACACCGATCGACAGAATCGGCTTCAGCCTGGCCAACCTCCTCGTGGATTAAAACAGCGATCTCTTCTATAGAAAGCTGATTAAGGTCCGGGGTACTTTTGGCACATCCAAAAATCATAAAAAAGATCGACAAAACAGTCATTACCGGAATATAGATATCCATCGCTTTAATATTTGATGAGTAATGTAGTCTTTAAAATAAAAAAGCCACCCTGAAAAAACAGAGCGGCTTAATTTTAGTAAACTTGGTAACTAAGATACGCGATTAGTCAACGCGACGAACTTCAATCGCACTCAATCCTTTCGGAGTATCTTCTACATCAAATTCTACCTCTTCGCCATCTTCCAATCCCTCTTGAAACCCAAGATTTTCGATGTTATTTCTGTGAACAAAAATATCTTTGCCACCGTCTTCAGGCTCGATAAAACCAAAGCCTTTTTCTGAATCAAACCACTTAACTTTTCCGTATTGCATAGTAATAGTATTGTTGTAAATCACTGCAAATTAGTGCAGCGAATGAATTGTAATTGAAATTCATAATACAACTAAATTCTAAAAAAGCCTATTACCCGTAATAAACTTCTACAAAAAAGTTTCCGAAGTGCGGTAAGGTTTGATTATGGAAGGTTTGATTTCACGATTCTATGAGCAACGTAATAGAAATGAACTTGGCCAAAGAGGACATTAAATAAGGAGTGTCCCCCTTCGAAGGGGGAAGCGAACGAAGAGAGCAGGGGGATGACTTTTAATGGCTGATAGACATAGATACTAATCTATTTGCCATCAACACTCCGCCAACCCACATCTGGTCAAAACTCTGTACGAATTTTAATCTGTCTCCTCCGGGGGAGGAGAGGCATTAACTCCCCTCCATCGGAGGGGATATGTCTGAAAGCGTTCAGCGTCAGTCAAGGGGTGGGATCGCAGGGTTGTAGAAGTATGAATGTGACTCCAATCTCCATCAACGCATCTGAACACCCAATTGAGGCGTCCGGAAAAGGCGTTAAAGTAGAACATTAAACTTTAATTCCGTCATGCCAGACCAGTCTGCCGAAGCTTTAGCGCAGGTAGGCTACGATCAGGCATCTCCTGCCTGTATTAAGGATAGGATCCGCCGGCCGTCGGAAAGTGCGGGATGACGATTTTTTTGGACAGTCTCAATCATTAAAGACTTTAAATTAATTCCTGAAAAAACCTTCATCAAACACTTCGGCTTGATGAACGTCAATTATTCAAGTTCGGAGAGCGACTCTTCCAGTTTCTTCAGGTTCGATTCCGCATCTGCCTTTTTCTGTCGTTCGCGGTCTACCACGGCATCCGGCGCATTATTGACAAACTGCTCGTTGGCAAGTTTCTTCTCCACGCTTTTCAAAAAGCCGCTGGTACTTTCAATCTCTTTCTGAATACGCTCTCGTTCTTTATCCAGATCGATGAGTCCTTCCAGCGGAATGAAAATTTCGGTTCCCTGCACCAGGGCTGATGCCGATGCTTTCGGTTTCGACAGGCCGGGGTCAAACGTGATGGATTCTATCGAAAGAAGCTTCGAATAGATCCATTGGTTAGCTTCAAGGCCTTTTTTCAGCTCATCGTCAGCCGGTTTAACCTGAATCTTCAGTGGTGCTTTGGGGGAGAGCCCCATCTCCGCCTGGATATTTCGAACTGCGGAAATCTGCTCCTGCATATTTTTGAACAGCTCAATATCGGCTTCATCAGCCGTGCTCTCAAACTCCGGCCAGCTGCTTATCGTAATCGCTTCATCTTTAGAGCGGTCTTGAATTCGCTGCCAAATCTCTTCGGTAATAAACGGCATGAACGGATGGAGCATCTTCATCAGCTGCTCAAACATTCCGAGTGCTCGTTCCAGCTTCTGTTTCGGAATATTTTTGCC
>SL_4KL_010_BRINEDRAFT_10000749_pt1 | contig 17144 bp, 25 predicted proteins | sample SodLak_010_BRINE_2_FD_10664 | JGI IMG/M metagenome (IMG submission 10664)
TATGTTTAAAAGATCTTCATTTAATCAAGATATTAATACGTGGGATGTAAGTAACGTTTCTGATATGGAATCTCTGTTTGAATATTCATCATTTAATAAAGATATTAGTGATTGGGATGTATCAAACGTAAGAAATATGTGTTTTATGTTTAAAGACACGCCGTTTAATCAAGATATTAGCGGATGGGATGTAGATAATGTTCTATATATGAATGGGATGTTTTGGGATTCAGAATTCAACCAAGATATTTCAAATTGGAACACTAAGATAGTCAAAAATATGTGTTTTATGTTCAAAGACACACCGTTTAATCAGGATATATCAAATTGGAATGTATATAATGTTCAGTATATGCAACGTATGTTTGAAAATACACCGTTTGATCAAGATATATCAAACTGGAATCCTGTTTTTATACATGAAAAACAAAATAATTTTGACGCAAATTCAGGATTTGAAGGAGATAAAGAAAAACAACCTGATTGGTGAATTTACCGATATGACACGTTCTGTTCAAGTAATGGAGCATATTGTCTACCGCCTTCGAGGTTATAAGTTAAATGGAATTCTATTTCTCCATCGTCTAGGTGTTTAACAGCTATCCTTTTACCAAGTTTTTTATCAACGGCATAGGATATATCTTCATCATGGTGTCTTGGATTATTTCGTAGACGAACGTTAACAATTACATATGGTGCATCAACAATTTTATCTGTTTTTGTTGCATCATCTGGTAATTCAACAGTTCTTTTTGAGAATATTGCTTTACGAATATCATCTCTTTCTTGAAGATTATCAGCTAACATTTTGGCAACTTTTTCATGGCTTTTATAATTTATATTTGAGGGTAAATCTAATTCTATGTTCATATGTATAATATATAAATAGATCTTATTAATCTAATGGTTTTATATTATTGATGCTAACCCGTTTTTATTTTCTTAAACATTCCCAATACCCAGAATTTATTTTTTATTTACACATATAAAATACTTTTACGAAGTTCTAATTCAAATGATAACGTTTATTTGTCAGAGAGATCTAATACAATATAGGAATAACATCCATGAACATCACAAACGCAAGAGAAGGATTAGTCGGAGCTATTAATTCAAGAAGTCGTCTTAATTACCAAGATAATGCGTCTGTTCAAACAGGGGATGATATATTTGTTTATGGGCGAAGATGGGATAGGGGTAAAAGAGTTGAATGGAGTGTGAAAGGAGTTTATCGAAAAAACAATAAACCTGAATTTGGTGAAAATATTCAGGAAGAGAAAGGTTCTAAACAACTTATCTTGCGTGGTACAATAAAAGAAGGACTTTTTAGACATTATTTCTCTGATGTCGAGGTCGTTCAAAGATCAGCTATTGACAAATGTAAAGAAGATATTAAATATAAAGTCGTACAATTATGGCGTATTGGTTGGGGTGAAAATTATGTGTTAAATAACGAAGCTGTTAATATTAATAATCATAATAATAATAAAGATAATTTGGAAGAGATTTGTGAAGATCATTTAAAGATAACAACCGTTCGATCAAAAACTAAAGCAATGCATTTTGCATCTGCATCTCTTAGTAAAGATTATTCGTTCAAGTTGGGAATTAAATGGAAATCTTGGCATAGTTATATGGATAGTACAGAAAGACTTTATAGTCTAACGCATGAAATCGTTCATTCTAAACATCCTCATCATAAAGAGTCATTCTTTAAATCTCATGCTGAATTTATATCTAATATTATAGAAGATGAAGATAAAAAAGATCAGGTTGAATCTTTATTTGAAGGAGATATTAACTGGAATTGTTTAAAAACAAAAGTTATGCATGGCGTTAGAAGACAATCAGATGATATTGATGATTCTCAGTTTGAAAATAAATTAGAGGCTTGTAAGTCATTGATAAATGAAATTGAAGAAATTATTGAATATAAATATAAAATTGGAAAAGTACTATATCTATATCCGCCTGATCATATAAAACCAAGATGGGTTACTGAATATAAAACGACTGATAAATATGATAAGTATCCATCAGAAGAAAAGATTCATCCCAATTTAGAAAAATACCAATTTCAGATATTACAACAACAACGGATTATACAGATGAACAATTATATAAATTATTGCAGTCAATGAAAACAAACGATAAATATACAAAATATATTTACGATCTTGAAGATATACCAGTAATTAGCGAAGAAGGAATTGTACAAGATAATGGTATGTATGCAGCTTTATTTAAAAGAATGTCTCATTCTATAACGTCATCTATGCCTAAAGATGAACCTATATATGTTATAGTTGAATAACTATGAGAAAATATTTTAAGTTTTAGAATCTAATTATACAATATGGATATTGAAGATCGTGAAAACCGTGAACCTATTAAAGATAATGAAGGAAATTATGTTTTCATTGATAAAAATGGCAACTATACAGAACGTTTTCCAGAATAAAATATTAAAATAAAATGTGTCACAGACAATACAGAATTCCTGGTATATTATTATTTTCCATTAGGTATTTATGATTATTATAGAACCATAAAAACATTTGAAAATAAAAAAGATGCAATCGATTTTGCTACAGATAAATATGGAGAAAGTAATGGTATAACAGGAAGAGTTTTTCATATCGAAATACGAAAAACAGATAAATCTCCATTTAAATAATATTAATTGGTGTTTTTGTGAAACTTATGACCTGATTTTCATAACCTGCATCTTCGAGAGCTAATTCAACAATTGATGGTTTAATAGGACCTTCATATGCAAAATAGTAATTTCTACCTTGATTTTCGACAACAATATCAATCATTGGATATTTTATTTTTCCAATACTATCTTTGAATTTATTTTTAAACTCAATATTAGATTTAAATCCATTTTCAATTACATAGTGACGATTAAATTTCGGTATGAGTAATATTAAAAACCGTGAGTCTATATAATTTTTGATATGAACAAGATTTCAAGCCTCTCGGTATTTTCCTCTAAATTTGATAAATTTAGGCTTATAAGATGATTTCTAAGCAAAATAGAATTATTTATATGTTTGTATTCTGTATATGATAGTATGAGCGTTGAAAAAGATTTGTCTGATTCCACAGTGAGAAATAAATTATTAGAGAATCGTGCTATTGATAATACAGAATATCAATGGGAAAATTTCACTGTGAATGATATTGTTGGAATACCATTATATCAAGGGGGCGTATATAAAAAACAATTCAATGGAGAATATCGAATTGTCATAGATACAAGTATTCATACTTCAATGGAAGACCTATTAAATAAGCTAAAACAAGAGTATGGAGACTCCAATTACAAATTTTACATGGGTGATAATTATAGAGTTTTAAATAAATCGGTTCATCAGATTGTTTTAGAATCAAATTCTGGAGATAAATTTGTTATTTCGGATTCAAAATTTTCAGAAGGATACTCTTACAAAGGGAATCGAAATTCAATTATTGTTGATTTGCTAAATACAGAACTATTTTCAAAAGATGAATTGATTGGAAAAGAACTAAAATTGAAAAAACAAGAAAATGACAAATACACTGTAAAAAGAAATAATTTAGAGACTACAGATATTCGTTTACAAAAATATGAAGACGTTAAAGAAGATATTTGTACATATCAAGGCGTTAAAAACCTTAAATATAATTATGTACATAAAAAAATTGAAAAAAATAAATTCGCTTTAACAACTTTTGAAAATATTGATGAGACAGAAAAGTTAGTTAAATTCTATACGAAAATACTAACAGGAGAAGGGTATAAAGAATTTGAATGGGTATTTGAACAGCCTACGAAAGGAATATATAATGAGGATGATCCTCTTGTTTCAATCGCAGAAAACTATGGGAGTGGAGATTTGAACCTTGTCTCTGAAGTACCTATAACAAGTGTAAGTTATTTATATGATGAGATAGGGTTAAAATATGAAGACATTGAAGAAGATCCTTTGTATAATATAAGTGCTTCTCAAGAGTGGGTTTTAATAACAGATATAGATGAATTTAAAGAAAGACACGATGAAAAAGAAGAAAATAATAACAGTAATAATAATAATAGTATTAAAAATTACATATCCTCTTATTTAACTTTTTGAGTATAATTCTTCTTCCTCAAAGAAGCGAGGAATCAGCCGATTGGAGTAAGTCGGGTAAGTTCACCTACGAAATATTTTCTCGAAATGCTTCGGCTCTATCTTGTCTGATTAAATTCCCAACGCGCTCGCCAGGAATTTCATTTCCAATATCAGACTTTTCATATCCTCTTTTTTCTAATGCACTTAGACCACCGATATTCTGAATAACGTCAATCCCAGATTCTAATTTTTCGATAACATTCTCTCGGTCAACATTACCTTGTGGCTCACGACCTTTTGCATCACTAATAGCTAGATCAGCAACTTGACTAACAGAGAGTGGACTATCATGGATCATCTTAGACATATCAATAATCGTCGTCGCATTTAGATCATCAAGTTCACTAAGATTACCATGAACACGGGATGCCGTAGACATGACGCCCTTAAATTCTTTATTTAGGGCTAGCCTTTTTCGCATATCCGTAGCAACTTGCCTACCCTTATTTTCATGACCGTAATGGTGTTGTTTTGGGATACTTTCATCTGCTCCCGTAACTCCTTTCCCTAGGTCATGACCTAATGCAGCTAAGAGAGCAACAACATCATTCTCTCTTAGTTCATTCATTTCAGACAAGACTCTCATACTATGTTCAAATGCACTACCTTCCTTATGGTATTCAGTTGGACCAGCAGGGAATTGACGTAACTGTGCTAATTCTGGGTATGCTGGTTCAAGTGCATTAACTTGAGAGAGAATATCAAAGTATTCTCTTGGATTTTGAGCTTGACTGAAGTTCTTGATAAGTTCTTGTCCAAACCTATCATCAGGTAGCGAACCGATACTATCCGATAGTTCATCCATGAGATCTAACGTATCTTCATGAATTTCAAACCCAAATCGTGCAGAGTATCGAGCAGCACGCAAGACTCTTAGTGGGTCCTCAGCAAAGGCCTCGCTAACATGACGGATGATTCCTGATTCGATATCTTCAATTCCATCAAACGGATCATGAACTTCACCTGTTCGAATATTGACGGCAATAGCATTAATCGTTAAGTCACGTCTCTTAAGATCAAGTTTAAGAGATTCCGAATGATTTAACTCTGGATCAACAATATCCATTTCAAAATCATTATGACCATCACCCGTAGACATTTCACTTCTGGCAATAGCAACTTCTCGCCCCATAGAGTCTTCAAAGACAGGCTTACGTGCGTCCGAAGACATAATGTGGGTGAAACCACGTTCTCTCATATCTTCTAACGTAACGCCCGAAACAACGATATCAACGTCGTTAGATGGGCGACCCATGATCTTATCACGCGTGTATCCACCAACAACAGAAGCAGAAATCCCGTCGAATTCTTCTGGTAGTTGGATTTCAGAATTCCAATTAACGTGCATCTTTCTCACCTTACATACGTATACAATATCTAACTACTTAATAGAATCGATTCTAAATCGAATACCACACGTCTTAAATACTTATATAATTTTTCTCATTTACTATACAGAAACGTCAAACTTGATAGGTTCATGACTATCATAATCTTTAAGAACAATATCTTCATAACGTAAATCAGAAATATTTTCAACATCTGAAATTTCGATCTTACTTCTATTCATAGGTTCTTTTGATAATTGATATAACATACCTGGTATATGGTCATACCCATATTCGTTATTATCAGGGTCAATATCTTCATTTTCGCTTGGAGAATTATTTAGAATCCAATCTCTAATTCCAACATAATCTTCTTTATTATCTACATCCGAAACGCGTTCTTTTAATTCAGATACGTTATTTTTGTACCATTCTCCTCTTTCATCTTTCCCACAATATATATGAGCGTCTACGAGGGTATGACTGAATTCTCCAACCTCTAAATCCGTCTGTTCAGCAATAATATTCGTTAATAAAGAATAAGCAGCAATATTAAATGGAACACCTAATGCAATATCGGCACTTCTTTGCGTCAAGTGAGTATTTAGTTTACCATTTTGAACATTTAATACAAATGAAAAATGACATGGAGGCAAATCACTCACACTTGCATTTGACGGGTGCCAAGCATTTACTATCAATCTTCTTGAATTTACGCTTCTATATTCATTCTCATTATTTAGAGCATCTATAACAAATTTCAATTGATCAAAAACCAGTCCACCATTTTCTTCTTTTGTAGTATATTCTGATTCTTCCCCAATCCAAGCTTCTCCTGGTAATTGATCACTTTCTTTTGGTACAGGGTATCTTCTCCAAAATCTACCATAAGCACTGGGTAAATTATTATTTTCATCTGCCCAAGCATCCCAAATACCCGTTTTATCAGTTAAATCATCTATATGATGTTCTCCAGATAAATACCAAACCAATTCATGTATCATTGAATCCCATCTATAACCATCCATCTCTTTTGTCGTTAATAATGGAAATCCTTTACTTAGATCAATATTATAATGAACAGAAAAATTTGATATAGTATCTGAACTTGTTCTATTTTGTTTATAGTTTCCATTCTTTAAAACGTCTAAAACAGCATTTTGATATTCTCTCATACCTAATTACTATTAAATTTTATAGACTTATATATTTTTTGTAGCGTTTTATATATAATTAAAATTTTAATCATAAAAATGATATTTATATTTGAAATATATCAAAATTTTTATTACGTTTAGGAAAAACAACCTATACATGGTTGAAAAAATTCGCGTAACATTTTCAAATGGAGAGAGGTATGATATTCCAGCCGAATTCATAGCTAAACATAGAGCTGATTACTATGCAACAAAATATGAAGGTGAAGAAGGAACATATGAAGAAATACACGAAAAAGAAATGTGGGTTACTGATGATATATTAGAATTACTAAACTGGTTATCAAATAATATGAACTGGGAAGATGTAAAAGACACGGCTAAAAAAGTTGAAAAAGAAAGTATAGATAAATCAAAAGAATTCATTAATGCTGAGAAAGAAGCTATATATTAAGAAACTTTCGTATTAAATCCGAAAAAATTAATATAAGTCTTTCATTCGTTCTTCGATTGAGTCATAAGATATCAACATTTTAATATGAATTTTTTAATTATAGATGTAAATCGAAAAGTTTATATGTAAGGGGGTTCTATGTAATAACAGAACATCACCATGATGCTAAATAAAAATACACTAACTGGTTGCCCCGATGCCCGACCAGATTGGTGTCCACATCATGGTCATAAGGATATTGGTGTCGGACCATATTTTTAATTTTCACCACAGAACAAACTTCAAAGATGAAACAAAAATTCTTTGAAGTTTGGAACTGGTGATTTTTTAACTTGGAAATAACAGAGAACACTTAGGCAACTAAGTAGGGATCTCTCCAAGACAAGCACAAAAAGCCCAGTCAAATCTTACGATAATAGATTTAACATGGGTCAAGTCTACATAGTGTTAGATGAAACTTGTATTAGGCTGGAGAAACCTTGATGGTTATAATAAGATCCCATCATACATTGAATGTATGAAAAGTAAGCAGATATACAATCACTGATGATTATATAATTAATATTATATATGAAGTATCGTATTTAACAGGAGACTTTTTACTAGCATTGTAGAAAATGTATAGAGGAAAGTCCCCACACCCAACTTCGAAAAAGAAGCGCAAAAGGTACTGTTTTCAAAAACAGGTCGTGAAAACGAACGCCTCTAATTTAGAAACGTATTAATTAATATTGAATAATAATACATTATCTAAATTATAAAAAAGACATGGATTTTTCTATAAGTACAAAAAGGAAAATATAAAAATCACATGTTGATAAAATAATTTAGATTTAACGTTAATAATGATATATTAATTACTGAAACGATTATGATACCTTGGTGCAAGCCTGATAATAAGTGCGTAGAGAAATTAAAAGTTATATCTGTCCGTAAAAAGACACATATAAACAGAATGGGGCTTACTCCCTGTGCCAAATACGATTAAATATTGTATATCTAATAAATAACTTCTGCCTGATTAGTGTAGTGAACTATCATCTTTCCCTGTCACGGAAAGGACGCGGGTTTAAATCCCGTATCAGGCGTCATAATAGTAGAAAATCGAAACTATTAAGTTAACGCGTAAATTATAATAAATTGCTTCAACTGAAAGCTTCAGTGAGTGTGCATCACATCAGTTAGGCGGGATTCGTGGCCCGCGAAACATTTGAAAATTGTACCCACGACCCAAAAAAGTAGACAAAATTAAAATTGTCTACAACCCTATCGGAACATAGCTCAGTCTGGCTAGAGCCGCTGACTGTAGATCAGCTTGTCCCCCGTTCAAATCGGGGTGTTCCGACTTATATTTTTATTGCGGGAGTAGTGTAGTCTGGTAACACGGGAGCCTTCCAAGCTTCAACCATGAGTTCAAATCTCATCTCTTGCACTTTGAACGTGAGAACGTTCAATCATTTGGGAAAGTGGTTTAGTCTGGTCCACAATACTAGCCTTGGGTGCTAGTGACGGAAGTTCAAATCTTCCCTTTCCCATTTGAAGGTATAGTTCAGTTAGGCCAGAACAGTTGACTCCAAATCAACTTGTCGGGGGTTCAAATCCTTCTACCTTCATAAGTGCCATAATGACAGAGCTTGGTCTAACGTCTCCCACTGCAGATGGGATGTGCGTCGGTTCAAATCCGACTTATGGCTTTTTATTTAATAATATGGGTGCGTAGCTCAATTGGAAAGAGCAATAGCCTTCGAAGCTATCGGCTGGGGGTTCAAGTCCCTTCGCACCCTTATATTATACTATTCTATAATAGTAATTTACTATAATAATATAGTATATTATTTTTACAAAATAATCAAATTGCGTCTATAGCTCAATCAGGTAGAGCGTCACGCTGATAACGTGGAGGTTTATTGGTTCGAATCCAATTAGACGCATAAGTTTCTCTGAACCTATCTCAAATAATTATATATCTTATTATAATTTTTACATAAGTACATTTTTAGATTGTTAGATTTTGATATATTTTTATTTGATTTTGGTTTCCTAATATTCCAAAACTCTTTATTAAACGAATTATTTTCTGATACAGATTGTGGTATAATCTGAACAGGTTCGTTTTGAAGGTTCCACGGATCATTATAATTAAATAATTCAGACAATTCCCATATATCACAATTCGAATCATGAGGCTCTTTAAAACTAAATTTAATATTTTTATCATTTATATATAAAGGCAAATATATAATATTTTCATCTGGATATTCTTCTATTTCTCCAAATTCTGCATCAACCCAAGCATCTGAAGATTTAAGATATTCTATCATGAATTCTGAATCATTATTTTGTTCTGGTATATTATCTGTTATTTGTAATTTTGATTTATATTTATCTAAAGATATTTCTGCCTTATCATTAGTCATCTCAATATGTATTCTTGATTTATTTTTATTATTTATTATTGGAATGTAGTAATTATTATGGTCTATAACAAAACTGTTATAATACCATTTATATTCATTATCAGAATATAAGATTTTAAAATATAAATAGACTTTATAATATATTTTTCCTACAGTATTACGATAACGATAAATCCTTTTTTTATGACTTTCTATCCAATTTGATATATCGTCTTGATCTTTTAAATCCTTAGCTGTACTATAATTAATTTCTTTTTTTCCAGAATCTTTATTATATATAGGGCCTCCTGCAGTTCCACCTCCATAACTATATTCACCTTTCCATTTTATTTCATATGATATATCACACTTAACGTCAGATATAATAGCATTGCTATCCATCTCTTTCAGAACTTTCGTCCTAAGTACTTTTGATCTAATATCCCCCATATTTACCATACGTTCTGAATTAATAAATATTTTCTTATATAATATTTTAAATTTCATATTATTTTATATTTGAAATCTAATTTATCATTCTTCTCAATCATATTCTGAAATCGAAGCATTTAAATTGTAAAGTATAGTACCCTCGTTAGGGTATCTCATGGTCGAAAAGAAATCGTCAGAAACACTAGAGTTGCCACCATTTAATAATCCTAAAATAGGAGGTAAAAATAAAGATGAATACAAAGATGGTGAGAAAGTTCATATGGAATTAATTGAATACGAAAATTCAAACCCACGGATAAATGTGAAACACCAAATAGATGAAGATCTAATGGATAGATATACATTTATTGTCACAGATAAAGAACAAAATATCTGCACTTATAAAGGTGATGAAAAAGATATTCTAATAGATATCTATATATGTTTAGACTACTTCGGATTCACTACATTTGATGAAAGGGCAAACATAAAGAAAACTATTACAGCAGATCAATACCTAGATTTCATTATAGATACTTTAGAAGAAATAGGATTACAACATAAAAATGATCCACTGTATGAATCAATACAAAGATCAAGTATAAATTCTGTTGAAAACATACGATCACATTATCTTCTATTCAATAAAGTTGGAGAAGAAAATTATAATAATATAATTGATGAATCAGAAAATTATTTAAAATCTATTATGAAACGGGAAAAAGAAAGTGAAAAACCCTTTACGGAATCCAAGACTAATGTAAGTTCTGTTGACCTAAATCCAAACCATGTATTTATGATTATTTGTGCTGTTGCTCAATCAGAAGGTTATATAGAAGAAGATATGATAGAACCTAGTATAGTTGAAAATATCGTAGAAGGTGATTCAAAATGAATATTATTGATGAAAAGAGATTAGATATAACTGGTGGAACAGAAATAATACTATTAAGACACGTCAACATAAATGACAACGAAAAACTATTCGTTAGCTTGTTATCTTCTCAATCATCTCGAAGATATACATTCCAAATTATTAACGCAAACACCTGTATATATGAATCATATGATAATGAACTACCACCAAAAGAGATTATAGAAGCTGTTCAAAATGAAGACTGGGAAATACAAAATTTTCCTCAAATATCTAATGAACTTCCAGATTGGGAGAGATTGAATTTATTGAACGAGATTATATCAAAAATAATCAAATATGATACACAGATTGATCAATTGGTTGAAATTTATATTCAACGGATGGAAAATATTGTTCCAGCTGCACTTGCATTACATACCCTGAAATCAATACTAACAGAAGATGAATATATAAAATCATTACAAATAGGTATCAATGACACAGATGGCGTATCGAATTATGAAGATCTAAAAAATGCTGATATTGAAACTATTCAGAAAGTTCTCGTTAATACAAGACATAATATTCCTGAATATGCTAATGACGAATTAATAGATAAATCAGAAGAAAGAGGGCTATTCGGAATCTAAGAACAGAATTTTTTAAGCCAAATGAGATTTAAAGCGTTGTGAGATCAACATCGAGATATTTTTCGATATAACGATGTTTTTCCAAAATCATTTCATGCTCAGAATTCATATATTTATGATATCCCTCATCATTCAAAATGATTACGGCATCTGCATCATTTTCATCATTATTATAGATTTCCTCGATTTCGATAAGTGATCCATGATAAATTCCCTCGCGTAATTCATCACGTAGATCATTAATCATATTTGACTTGATTGAAGGGTGACTTTCTTCCAACATGACCTGAATTTTTGCCATAACTACCATACTCAATTATAAGGAGTTATATATTTATAAACTCTTTGATTTCAAATTCTCCTAATAACCAATAAGTACGATATCATATTCAATGAAAAAATATAAGTTTGATCGATTGTAAAACATACATATGAACGAAGAAAAAGAGTCGCAAGATAAAAACCAAACAGTTTTATTTGATTCAAAAACTATAACACATACTGAAAGAAAATCACCTGTTTGGGTCGTCGCAAGCAAGAAAATGGATTCGCCGCACCCTTATGTTGAAGCTGTTTACTTTGATGAAAATCTAGCAGAAAAACATAAAAATAAATTAATTAAAAATGCTTTTAAACATAATGTAGTTGCTGTCAGTAATTTCAAATGTGAAGTACAGGAAAACCTGAATATATAAAATATTATTAATTAAATATATATGAACCCGTATTCATATATTAAACAATGACAGAGATTGAAGATCATAATAACAAAGAACGTGTTTTAGAAATTGAAATAGCTTCTGATGGAGATCATACAACGCATGAAAATACAAGAACCGTTTTTATTGTTGGAGATTTAGATAATCTGAAAGATGAATTATTGAAAGCTGCTCGGATGGCAGATATGTGGTGGGATGATTTTCTAATGGGTGACGGAAGTGCTCAATTATCTGGATTTAGATCACTCGAAAAAGCTAAATATCGACAATTTATCGATGAAACACAAGATGATGTTTTAATCGGAGATAATGTACCTGTCTGATATTAATTATTAAATATAAAAATACGCGATTTAATCATTAATTATATATAGGACACGTTCATATGTATACATAATGAGTGAAAAAGACAATTCAAATTCACAAGAAAATACTTATGGCGTTTTGATCCGCGCATATGGTCCAGATGATGAACCAGGGGAAGCTCGCCATAGAGAGTATCTCGTTGACGCAGAAAATATTAAACAAGCAAAAGAAGATGCCGTTGAAGTAGCTAAAAATCATTTAATAAAAGGTATTATTGGATCACGTGATAGTTATGACATTATTGAAATCGAAGAATACTAAATAATAACTTATTATTATTGTGAAAATTAGTATTTTATTTGAAGTTTTTAAATATAAAATATTATAGGGTCTTATATTTTATATATTTATATGGTAAAACAAGAAATAATTGATGAATTTGTTGAAGCTATATCTGGCAATTATAACAATTTAGATGGCATGGGTGATTTGAAAGTTTTAGATAAAGATTACGATAAGGACGAATTAGAAATAAAATATGATAGTTTTTATTCATATACAAAGAATCACAGAGATATAAAAAATCATTTTTACTTTGAAAAAAGTATCGATATTAAACAAATTGAACCAGAAAATAACGGTTCTGTAAGATATAAATTCAATAGTACAGATTGGTAAATTAATTTATATAATATTTTATATTAATTATATTTGCGTGATTTGAATTAGAATCGAAGGTTTTATATTCACATAGGTATAATTGCTTTCTATGGCGAGAGTTCCAGATAACTATCGTTCACGTTAGTTTATAACAAGACTAACGTGAGTGATATCAAATGAGCGATAGTAACATAGAATCTAACCCGTTTATTGAAGCGAAAGCAGACAAACCAGATTGTGACGTGAAAAGAGAAGACTGCTGGTGGGGGATGAATGAAGAAGATACCCTGTATGACGCATACCTCATATTAAGGGATGCAGGATACACAGAAAAAGAATTGGAACCTCTTGGAATGCTCGTAGAAAGAACCACAATATACAAAATCGAAAACATGGAGTGGTTCTTCGAAGAAATCGTCAAAGAATAGGAAAGAAATAATATAGGTTTAATTTTTTAAACCTTAAATCAAATAACATCGTTTTATCATCGGTATGGGAGAATACTCCGACCCTTGAGGTCGAGGTAATTCACTTCTCGACCGTATCAGAAGTTTTAATTATATCGGATTATAGTATTATACTATGAAGGAAAATATGGATGAAGAAGATAATAAATCGATGGAATTATATATTGTCCCTTGTAACTCAAATTTTCCACGATATGAAGAAGATGAAGATGGTAATCAGATTGAAAAAGAACCTAACTTTCCTAATCCACCGAGAAGATGGGGGCCTCCAAGTGTTAAATATAGGGTTGACATTCCTGTAGTTGCAAGTTCAAAAGAAGAAGCTACAAAACTTGCAGAAGAATCAGATTATGCAGAAAAATCTCTAGATATTGGGCCATTTGTAGCTGAATATGTTGGAGAGATGGAATAGTTAAAACTGTTAATTATGTTATATTAGGTCTTCAAAAGCCAAAATATATATACCTTCAGCCATTAATATTTAATATGTCTATACAAAATGACTTAACAAAAGTTGAATTTGACTTAGAACAGATACTCGTTAAAGATATAGATACTAATGAAGAAAAAACTGTCTGGAAAATAGATAATGAATATATTGATCGACCAGTTCGTGGAGATACCCCAGAAGAAGCTCTTGAGTTTTTAGCTGATTGTATTAAATCGGATGAAGGTCGAAACCAAATCGACTTAGATGAAATATCTGAGTGATTGAAACACCGCGTTTTTTATTTATATAATATTAATTTGTAATTTAATATCAATTAAATTTATAAATCAACGATTCTAAGTTAATAATGTATGAATGAGTTAAATACAGAAGAAATAAGAACCGTAAATATAGAAGATCACGAATTTGATGTAGATCCAGATGAAAATGCTTTTGATTTACTTGAAAAATTTAAATCTAAATATACGAAAGGAAGTGAAATTGAAATATCCAAACATTCTAGTATTTTAGTATACAAAGACAAATATAATGGTAGATATCCCGAAGAGAATCATGCTGTCGATTTCAATCTCGAAAGACTTGAAGATGGTGATGAATTAATATTATTTAGACTCAAAAATTCGGATAGACCTTCTTACGAGGAATTTAAAGACCAAAATTAAAATATAATTATAATTGTTGTTTATCAACCACAGTCATAATACTTATATAACGAAATACATTATATTCTAATATGGAAAAAATAAGAGATATCGATTGGAAATTAATAGTTTTAGCAATAATTAGTTTGGTTTTCACAGTAACAATTGGAATATACTTTCTATCTGGTTTAGGAACAAACTATACAGTCCAGACTGGATCTCCAATTTCAGAGTCTTCTGAGGGGTTTGATGTTGTCAAATATGATAACTTGTCATCAGAAACTCAATCCGTCGTTTCTCTCTCGTTTTCTCAAGATAAAGGGATTATTCATAGTACGCAAGACGGATTTCAACAATCAGATATGGATAGGTTAGAAAATACAGACTTCATTTATTTTAGTGGTGAATATTATCCAGTTTCAATTAATTCACAATCAAGTCATTATTCTGGCGTAGGACCACTCATCATCGTTCCGATCTTATTGGTAACAATAATTTCTACAGTACTTATTATTCTTGCATTTCGGAAGTAATACTATTTCTTGAGTTAATTTTTTGTTTGTGAGTCACTTCAATAACACGTTGGATTTTTGTTCATTGCTTTTAGTGAATCATAACGGGTGTGGTGGTCCTGATGGGGAAACAGAAGATGACATAGCATTCGGTGGACTATGTGGGGGTTGTCACATTCTAAGATCAAAAGAAAAATTTGAATCCTAATTATCTTTCAACAGAAATATTATAAATTAAACTGATTGATATATTATTTCTTCGGACACCATCATGCGTTAATGGAAGAGATATATTTTCCTCTGCATTTTCAATTATCGGGCTTTCTAAATTTCTTATATATAAATTGTCATATATCCCTCGTATTGTATAGTATTTTATATTTCTCAAATTATTATTTAAATATTTTAATTTTTCGTTATTACTTGATATAGGTTTTAAATATTCACATATAGATTGTATATTACTGTCAAATTTCGTTTCATCTATATTATCAAGAAATGGTATGCCATGATTAGCTCCTGCAATTGATATGAATTTGTGTATCCAATTATATCTATTATACTTGGATATCCAATGTCTGGAACCCGTAACTCCTAAACTATGGGCGATAATTGTAACTCTTTTCGATTGTGTGTATGATAAGATATTAGAGACAAAATTATCTAACTGTGAGGCCATTTGATCATGAGTTGAAGATTCATTTTTAAAAGTTATTGACCACAAATCACCTTTTTCATACCCATTCATACGCGAGAAATATCTTGCATGTTTAATCCAATCATTTGCATCTCTTCCATTACCATGTACAAATATAACAGGTATTTTATGTTTACTTTTATCACCATATTTCCAGCCCCCATATTTGTCCCCTGTATTCCAAGGCAATTTTTCATCACAAGTACGTTCGTAATTAGATATCATAATTCTATATTTATTTTAAAATATTAAAACAATAAGGGTGTATTAAATAACGCAAACGTCGAAATAATAGGCCATACATAACTCGTTTATAGGTAGGAAAATATAATAATAATAATAACTATTTAAACAATTATTTTATATATTTTTATATGAGTAAAAATATTATTTGTAAGTCTTGTGGTAATAGCGAAAATTTTGAATTGAAACCTATGGGTACAAATATCCGTTCTAGTTATAGGTTAAATTGTAAAAATCCAAACTGTAATTCACATGATATCGTTGAAGAAAATTTTCTCGTTAGTAATTTTGGAATGGTAGGCCGTTTGTGATTTTATATTTATTTTAAAATAATAAAATAATATATTAGTACAAATTGAAAAATAAAAGTATAAATATATAGAAGATGAATACAAATATACACATGGTAGAAACAGATAATAAAACAATCGAAGATCCAATTAAAATTGAAATATGGGATGATTATAATTTTGATAGAGAACCTGATAAAATAATTGAGTTAGAAGATAATGATTCTCACATTTTATCTTCAGACCCTCATCATTTTGGAAAATATGGTTTTCGAATTTCTTCTGAAACGCGGCCAGCAGAACTTAATATATTTACGAATGATTCCGTCAGAGAACCACATATGAATCATCCAACTTCAGAATGGAATGGGCCAATTGAACGCGGCTTAGTATATAAAGATGAAAATGAACATAAACCATTTGGCGTTGAAATATGGGGAAGAGTTTTATTGCATGTTGAAAAATTATAATATTTGATATATAAATTATTTAAATAAATTTAATCTAATCGGTGGTTATGGAGAGCTAGCAGAATCGATTGATTTCACATCACCACCGACAGATGAAGAAATTGATGCTGTTGGTGATATTTTAGTTTACACAGCAGACTTTTGTAGTCGTAGAGATATTGATTATCAAAAAGCATATGAATTATCTCAAGAAATCGGCGTTGAATCTGATTCGTTCTTTAAAGAATTTGCAAATGCTAATGGAAAATTAACACA
>SL_4KL_010_BRINEDRAFT_10000751_pt1 | contig 17133 bp, 18 predicted proteins | sample SodLak_010_BRINE_2_FD_10664 | JGI IMG/M metagenome (IMG submission 10664)
CCCGCCAATCTCGCGAGTGGATCGCCGACCACGGCGATGGCTGGCTCTTCTATCACCTCCCGGAGCCAACCCTCGAAAGCTACATCGACGACTGGCGGGCAATGGCTGGTGAGAAACCGTTCTCGATTGCCATCCGTGTCGCGTTCGCAGACGATCCAACGGCCGACCCCGAACCGCTACATCTCGGCTATCGGGCCGGCCTCGAGTGGTTTCAAGACTACTTCCGTCGGCTCGAAGCGTACGGTGTCGACCACGTCATCGTCAGCATAGAAAACGAAGTCCCGGAAGATGCCCTCGAGCGGTTTGCAGACGGGATTTTCTGATAGAGATACGAGCGCATACCCCCGCCTTCCCGTGAGTGACGAGTGTTCCGACGCTCTGTCGGAACCGAGGAGCGAACAGGCGGGGGTCGAGCGGACAACTCGGTCACAAACCCGGAGGATACGTGTTGGATTTCCCACCGTAAGCGTTTTTGTGTGGCCCTGTGTAGCATGAAGTGCTACGGAATCGGTGAGATGCCGGCCCCGAACCACAAGGGGCGGCGAGCCAGCGGTGGTTCGCATGGCGATGACACGGATTCCGATGGGGCCTCATTGACCGGGCCACAGCCCTACACAGGGGAGAAAACGAGAGTTTCACCGGTATGCTGCCGGTTCCCCTTGAGTGCGGGTTGGAACCTCAAACGCCACGCTCGGCGGAAATCCGATGGCCGGATTCCACGTCCTTCAGGGCGTGGAGGAGGTCAAATGCATTTGTACCGCTCGGTCGGTTCGTTAGTAGCTGACGACGACGGCTACGTATCCTCTGTATCCGAGTTGTTTTCCTCGTCTGCCTCATCGGCTGACTCTTCGTCGTCCTCGTCGTCTGCCTCCTCAGCTGATTCTTCGTCCTCGTCGTCTTGTTCTGCATCGCCGTCATCTTCCTCCGCCGACTCGAGCGTTGAAACAGTATCGTCGTAGCTTGAAGCGGTTGCAAATTCGCCGTCGGACTGTGCCGAATCGGTCAGGATAGCACCCGTCCCAACCCCGCCACCGGCGATACTCGAGACGACGAGCAGTACCACGACAGCGGTACGGAGTTTCTCGGACGTGTTCATTTCTCTATTGGTGCCGTATTTCCGTGATGCAGTTTTCCTTGGACAGTTTCTGGACTCCCGGGAGTCGATCTCTCGGGGTCGTGGTCGACAGACTGTTTGTCGCAGTTATCGGCTGTCTCGGCGACATCCGTTACGGCCGATGGCATCGTTTCCTCGGGTTCGACGCCACTCCTCGTGGGGGTTGTGTTGGGTTCCGACCCAGTGTCGGCGCGTTTCGTTGAAATCCAGAGGCTGGCGAGTCCGATGGTCAGAAATCCGTTTGCAAACGCGGCCGTAATCGAGACCACGGTTGGGAGGTAAAACGCGACGTAGACTGTATACGGAACCATCACCGCGAGTACCCCAAGTGTAATCGTCATATCAGCCGGATTGATGGTGAACGCGTCCTCGTCGTTCGGGTCCTCGTGTTCGGTTGCAGCGGTTCCAGATGGGGCAGCTGAGTCACTCGCGGTTTGTGGCTGGTCACTGGGGGCCGGTTGTGTCGTCGCTTCAGTTGCCCCTTCCGTTCCATCAGCGATGAGATCACGTATTTCCGTGAGTATCAAGAGACCGATCGGAAGGGCAACAAACAGCAGAAAGCCCATCGTCGTATTGACGAACTGGACGACATGTCCGATAAGTGGAATCGTTATCGAGACGACTCCGATGACACTCTCACCCGGAACGGGGTCTGCATCCGGTTGGTCGTTTGCATCCCCCTGTGTCTCGAACACCAACGCCTCCTCCTGTGATTCGACACCGATCACCCGGTGGGTGACTGGCGTGTCCTCGTCTGACCGAGCAAACGTGATGACGTCTCCCTCCTCGATCGCTTCCGGATCGGTCTCCTCGACCAACACCGCATCACCCGGCGACATCGTCGGTTCCATACTCCCCGAGAGCACGACGAAACTGTGATCTGCACCCACGACACCGGGCACACCGTATACAACGAACGGAACGAGAAGTACAATCAGCACCACCAATCCGACCGTGCTGGCGACAGTTCGATAGTTCATTTTTCACCCTCGTCGGTCCACTCGGTACAGGCGTAGACGGTGACGGTACTGATCGCAGCCGTCCCATCAGCCGTACACAGTTCTCCGTGCGTCCGCGTGGTCGGTGGCTCGAGCGGTTCGGCTTTCGTCGCCGGCCCCTCCGTTTCCGGATCAGGTCCGCCAGCAATCTCGACCTGACACAGCGGTGTCGAGGCCGATTCGGCTCCGTCTTCGAGGAGCCTGAAGCTGGCACAGACCGTTTCATCACGGCCGGTATCGACCTTGTTCGTCACGGTCAACACCTCGAGTCGATACTCGTGGCTGTCGGTTTCGAAACTGCCGTACAGTTCGTCGAAGCTGTACGTTTCAGGTTCGAGTTGGTTGGCCTGGACCGCTACTGTACCCAGTTTCTGACAGTCAAGACAGCGACGTTCCGGACAGGAGGGAGGTTCCGACTCGAAGGGTGGTTTTACATCCGCTTCGGCAATGTTCCGACACTGTTTTGCAAACAGTTCGAACGTAATCTCCGTCTCGAGATCAGCGCTCCAGGTCGCATCCGACGGAAGTTCATATTCGAGGATAAGTGATAGTTCATCCGCCGGTGGCAGACACTGCTCGTCGAGACGGATGCCATCCGTGAAGGCGTTGTTGAACGCCTCGAGGGAGGCAAATCCGTCGTCAGTGGTGGGAAATAACTGCTCTGTGCTCGTCTCTCGTTCGGCCAACAGACGGAGTTGTACCGCCTCTCCGAGCGGGTCGATAACGGGCGGACAATCGGTTCGAAACCAGAGACGGGAACTGTTCTCTTCGATCGAGATATCGAACGTCTCGGTTCCGCTATCACCTGGTTCAAGGTCGCCAACAGTGAACCCGACCGGCCCGCCGGCATCGAAACACCGAGAGCAGTCGACGTGGATCGAAACCGCTCCACTTCGGATTAGTATCGAAGACGAGTCCTGCTGGCTAACGTGAGCGGCCGCAATCCCAGCAGTTGCGCCTGTTGCTCCGATACCGACAGCTCCCTGTAACAGTTGTCGTCTCGTCGGTCGAGTGGCATCATCTGTCATGGGTGTCGTCGTGGAATTCGATTGATGATCGGTAGTTGGCTCTTTGTCCCATAACGAAGCGCGAGATTGTTTCTACAACTGTATCAACTGGTTATATGAATGACTTCCTTACTGAAGCTTCGAGGCCGGAAATCACACCTTTCTGTGCTTCAACCAGCCCCATCCGAAAGGGAGATCACTGGCGACGGATCAGAGACCGGGTGGGTCGCCTGGATCCGGATTGTGTCGACACTGCTCGGTGTAGAACCCGAGGTCAAACGAGGCCGACTGATTCTGGATCTCGTTACCGACGTCGGTCGGAACACACCATTCTATGCCAACACAAAACGTTTCATCCTCCGGGAAACACAACGACATGCCTGGAACGTCAGTATCAGCACAGTAGTAGAACTCGACTGCGCTGAACGGGGCGAGTCTTCCATCCGACGTGTCGGTTGGTGACGTGACGTTGGTCTGACCAGTGGTACACTGTTCTGTCGGTAGTAAAACGAAATCCGACTCGTTGGTCCGAAGACCGGTCTGGCAGATTCCAACATCGTTCGAAACGAACGTCTCGCCATCAGTGGATTCATACGATGGCAAGATATCCCAGTCGAACTCGACGATTTCGCCCTCGTATCCGCCTTCTTCTCTGAGAATCTCCGTGCCATCGTTGACGTTCTGTTCTAGCTGGGCAACCTGTATCACGACAGAGGTTTCTTCGATCTCATCGGATAGCAACAGGATAAAGGCGAGTTGATCCCGCAGTTGCCCATCTTCAACTCGTTCTACGACACGCTGTTCGATGAGCTCGCCACTCCCATCGACTACGATTTCGTCGTCTTCGAACGCGATTTCGTCCAACAGGAGACACACGTCTTCGTCACCATTGCCCATTTCGTCCTCTAAGCTATCGGTGATGATCCCTGCGCCGTATGGATCCGGGCTCAATCGTCGCCCGGGCGAGAGTCGGTCCTCGAGAAACGTATCCAACGAGGTCGATTCGATGAGTTTCCGGTCTCCCTGCTCGTCCTCGAGGGTGTTTGTACACTCGATATCGTACCAGGCTCTGACTTTCACTGCCTCGGCCAACTCTTCGTCGTACTCGNCTCTCTCACCGAGCAACCAGAGATAGCCCGGATTATCACACAGATGCAGACTGAACGTAATCTCCCCNCAATCACCCGGTTTTAGATCGTCGAGTTCGATCAGAGACTCCTGTGTGCGTACGCCGTTTTTGAAATCATCCGGAACNTCGAAATTCTCNAGGGTAATACAGGTGAGATACTCCTGGATGTTGCTGCCATCTTCGGGATCGTCGACGGCATCTAGGTACGTGACGATCTCATCACGATCGGCAAACTNACCCTCGTCGANCTCGCTTAAATCGAGCGATTGCATCCCGTCGGTGTTGTGATCCGGGTGGGCGTTGACGAACGGATAACCTGCGTCCCCGTATGGTTCGTACCGATCGGTGTTTTCCTCTGGACCGAAGTACAACTGCTGCCAATCGATTCGTAAATCCAACTCCCCAGCAGTTAGTTCGCCGCCGTCGAACGCCCCTTGGGCGCTGAAATACGCACTCGTTCCGAGTCCGGCCCCCGCTGAAGCGACACCGATCGAGCCGATTCCAGCGAGGGCCGTTCGTCGAGAAAGTTCAAATTGCTCTGTCATCTGTGTTCAATCGTTACTGATCGAGGGAGGCAACGGCGTTTTCAGCAACGTCTTCGGGGTCGTTGTGGCGCTGCTGTTCTGCGTAAATCGCAAGATCCCACTCGAGTGTTGCACCCTGAATCTCGTTTCCAACGTCCGTGGAAATAGCGAGGTCGACACAGAGACTCCAGGTTTCATCAGGATCGAATTCGATCGCATCACCGTCATCGTCCTCGAGGACGAGACCCGCTTCTTTATCCTCGAGTAGGTCGGTTAGCGTATCGTACTCGTCGGTGAGATCAACTTCTTCGTCGTTGTCCTCGTTTTCAACCACGAGTTCTTCGACCTCGAGGACCTCTCCGAGTGTCTCGAGGTCGTCTTCGTCGTCGATATCCCAGAGGTCGTCGATATCGATGTTGCCCGCTTCGACACCGTCTTCGTCGGTACTTTCGGCTGCGAGCGCGACGTACCCGGGATTGTCGAGAACGGTAATCTCCCAGCAGAATTCGTACTCGTCTCCGGGTTTGGCGTCCGTAATTTCGATCGGATCGACCGCCCAGACACCATCGTCTTCGTTCTCATCGAACTCGAGTTCGTCGGGACCGATCCCATCCTGGTCGATATCATGAATTTCCTGTTCGACCTCGAGGCCGAACTCGCCGGCCATGATGGAGTTGTCTTCGAACGCTTCTTGATCACTGAAGTATGCACTCGTTCCAATACCTGCACCAGCAGACGCGACACCAATGGCCGCAAGTCCGCCGAGCGCTCGTCGTCGAGTCAGTCGAATCGTCTGATTGTCCGTCATCGTATATCACTACCCCCAACCGCGTCTGTCATCGGCGATTGGGTAGCGATAGCCACCGGTTACTGCCGTGTAGTTACGAGCTACCACGTCACAATTGAACGAACGAATTGACCGATACCGGCCGCGTTGAACGCGTTATTTGGGTCCGTTGAACGGACGATTAGCCGATAACTGAGGCGTATACCACAATTAAATCAGCTCTTTAGAACCACTAGTATTTCCTTTCGGTCTCTCTATTCTAACGAATGCTGTGCTTGAACTGGTGATGATATGATCGCAGGTTCCGGTATGTGGGTCGTACTGACGGTAGTTACCATCTATTCCGGGAACGGGGCCACCCACAGCCACAGGGCCGTTCCACAGTAGGGGGAACCAATGTTCAAGCCAAGCACGATTCCCGAAGAACAGGTGTACGAAATTCTTGCCAACCGCCGGCGTCGTGAGACGATCAGGGAACTTACCGTGTCGGCACGAAGTAGCCCGATATCGTTACACGATCTCTCAAAGGAGGTTGCCAAGCGAGAAACTGGAGAGTGTCCACCACCATCGAGCGTTCGAGAGAGCGTGTACAACTCACTTCATCAGACTCATCTACCAAAACTCCACGACCTCGGAGTTGTTCAGTACGATCAAACCAATAGAACCGTCATACTCCACGAACGGGCCCGTGATCTCGACCGGCATATGGACGCTGTTACCAGCTATGGCATCACCTGGGGAGAGATCTACCGGATCATCGGTGTACTTTCGCTTTCGATCGTACTGGCGACGCTGCTCGAGGTTCCTGCTATCTCGAGTGTCGACCCATTGTTGTGGACGAGTTTCTTTTTGTTCGTCTTTACTGCTGTGATTGGGATACAGTTGTGGTCGAATCGATGGATACTGGTCCGTGCCTTTCCCGAGTGATGTGGCGTGTTCAACCCGATATCGTACTTACTACAGCTTTTGTGTTAGCCTGGATCGGATGTTGTTTTAGCGGTAATTACACTCGGCCATTAACTATAATAGTTTTTGTGTATTATCTAAGCATAATTTAAATGTTCGTACCGCTGTCAGCTCTCTCGGCTCAGGTGGCCACTCGCCGACGTTTCGTTCGGATCGTCGGTATGAACGTGACTCGTTCCTGCCGAAACGCACACAATCGAAAGCGACTGCAACTCGCGAGGAAATCGTGAACCACGCCGTGACCGACGCGTCCGAAGAGGCCAACACGGATAGCGCATTTGAAATCCTTTCGAACCCGCGTCGTCGGTACGTCATCGAGTTTCTGGCCCACACTGAGGATACGACAGTCCGACTACAGGAGCTATCCGAACAACTCGCAGCCTGGGAGAACGATATCTCGAGACAGGCGGTAACGTACAAACAACGGAAACGTGTCTACACCTCACTCTACCAGACTCATCTGCCCAAACTGGACGAAGAAAATATCGTCGAGTACGATCCCCGGTCGGGAATCGTCCGACCGACTTCGGAAGTCGACCGGTTGTACGCATACGTACAAACAACACCGACGACAGACGATTCGTGGCAGCGTCTCGAGTTGGCCGTTTCGGGTGGCTGTCTGCTCGTCGCTTCGGTGGTCGGTATGGGACTGATCCCGTACGGCGGCGAATCTGGGTACGCCGTCGGAGTGATTGTTTCGGTGCTGTTTTTTGCGTTTTCGGTCAGAGACTACTACTTCCTCAAGCGTTGACTATCCAATTAAATCTCACCCGGATCATACGCTACCTTCGATCCGAAACCCAAACGTTCAGGCAGGTGGGGTTACAACGATCGAACGAGAGAACGGGTATGATCTGGAACCGTCACGCGATCATGGTAGTGATCGACCTCGTCTTTGCTGGCTTGCTGTTTTATCTCGCCTGGGATGTCCTCGCAGGGGATGGGACGATTTTTGGATTCGAGGGAACGGTGAGTACGCTGCTTGCGGGTCTGGGCTTGGTGCTTGGGCTTCAGAGTCTTCTCCGGGCGTTTCGTAACACGCTCGTTCTGACGGGTCAGCAAACGTCTCAGGACGATGAGGAGATCCCAGAATACGGCTATCAGGACGAGTGGGAACAGGAGAACCTCTGATATTCTTTTACTCCTTCGTTCTAAATGGTCGACTGTGACTGCTGAACAGCCGACTGATGGGACTCGCGCGTTCACGACGCTCGTCCGCATACAGCAGGCGATTGCGGACCCGGAGCTATCAGTCGAAGAGAAGATACAGCGCGTTCTCACCATCGGGGCGGAGTCACTCGGATTCCCTATTGCCTACTTTACACACATCGACGGGGAGACACAGCGGATCGTCACAGCGGTCGGCGATACCGAGACGGTCTGGCCAGGGGCGACTGATCCGCTCGAGGAAACCTACTGCCGATCGGTCGTCGAAGGGGCTGAGACGGTAGTTATGACGGATCTCGAGGCCGAAGGCTGGGCGGATGACCCGGCGACCGATCGGTTTGGCTTTGGCTGTTATGTCGGCACACCGGTTACGATTCGTGACGAACTCTACGGGACGATCTGTTTTGCCGATGAGACGCCGCGTGAGGATGTTGATCCGACGTTTTTGCGGACGACAGTGCGGACAATTGCACGGATCGTCGGCTACGAACTCGACCGTGAGCGATACGAGCGGGTACTTCAGAAACGTAAACAGCGGCTTCGGCTGTTCGAGCGTGCGGTCGAACAGTCCGGTCACGCAGTGTTGATCACCGACCGGGAGGGGACGATCACCTACGTCAATCCTGCGTTTGAATCACAGACTGGCTACAGTCGGGAGGAAGCGACTGGACTCAGTCCACGGATCCTCAAGTCTGGCAAGCACTCCGAGGAGTTTTATACGGCGTTGTGGGAGACGATTCTTTCCGGCGACCAGTGGCGTGCCGATATCGTCAACCGACGGAAGTCGGGCGAACTCTACCGGGTCGATCAGGAGATTACGCCGATCACCGACGAAGACGGCGAGATAACTCACTTTTTGTCTATCCAATCGGACGTCACCAGTCGACGACTGCGCGAACAGCAACTCGCCGTGTTGAACCGTATCCTGCGTCACAACCTCCGAAACGGGACGAATATCGCCGAAGGATACGTCTCGTTGCTCGAAGACGACATCGACGACGACCTCGAAAACTACCTCGAGGCCATCGCAGATCAGGCGACCAGCCTCTCTCGGCTAGGTGTAAAAGCCAACGCCGTTCGCTCGCTGTTCGAACAGGGAATCTCGGCCACTGACTCCCGTGCCGTCGAGGATGTTCTCGCTACCCTCGCGGCTGATTTCGACCGGCAGTATCCAGATGCAACCCTCGAGATCGAAGCGCCCGAAGCATTACATGTCAAAGCCGACGATCGACTCCGGGTCGCGTTGTGGGAACTGCTTGACAACGCCGTCGTCCACAGCGATCGGTCGACGCCGACCGTCTCGATCACCGCCACTCCCTCGAGTGCAAACTGGGCCGGCGAGTGGGTCGATATCGTCGTCGCCGACGACGGTCCGGGGATCCCGGCTCAGGAACAGACGACGATCGAAACCGGCCAGGAGACCTCACTCGAGCACGGTTCGGGGTTGGGTCTCTGGATCGTCTACTGGGCGATATCGCTTCTTGGCGGCGAAATCAGTCTCCAGGACAACGAACCGCAGGGCTCACGCGTCGTCGTGACGCTCCCACGTGTCGATACGTAGACTTGAGCGGTTCGATGGCTGGGTTGTTCCGTTGAAAACGGTCGCTAAAACACCTCTGAGTCGAGATCAGCGTCGGCGAGTGAGTTGGTTACTCGAGTGTTGTCTCGTCGTCGACAGCGATGGTGACGAATACGACGGAGTCACCTGGCTCGATATCGATCGTGGTCTCACCCAACTGGAGGGTGACTGACTCGCCGGGATTCGTTTCCTCGGGAGACGGTGTCCCAGCCGTAACGTTCCAGTTTCCACTCCCGCCGCCGAACACGTCCACCTCGAGGTCGAACTGTCGTGTGTCGCCGCGTCGGATTCGGCCGCCTGTTTGTGTGGTTTCGCCCTCATCTGACCGACCCTCGATATCGACCTCGAGGTGTGTCTCGTCTCGTATGAGTTCGATTACGACCTCGACACAGTTGCTGCTCCCGCCGCGACAGAGCGTGAGGGTAGCTGTTTGCGTCGCCGGAACGAGTGTGAGTTCACGCGTCGCGTCGATCGTCGTCTGCTCGCCGGCAGCCGAGATGTCGATGTCGTCTGTGGTCTCCGATCCGTCCGCAGGCGTCGAGTCCAGATCGACCGTCACCTCGACGTTGCTCCCGGGCTCGAGGTCCACGTCGCCGTCGTCGAGCACCCGACCGTTGCTGTCGACTGGATCGAATTCGAAGGCGTCGCACTCGAGCGTGACGACGATTGCTTCAGGGAGGTGGTTTCGCAGATCGAACGTTGTCGGTGCGGTTTGGGGTTCGTCCCCACCAAAGAGTACACCGTCGACCTCGACGCCGTCGCCAGCTAAGCTGAGGTAAGCGTCGTCGTCACTGGTCGTCGACAGCCTCACGTCTCGCTTCGATTGTGCACTCGAGAACCCGAGCGTGTCGACGGCGAGTACGCCACTCGAGCCGGCCATCAACGCCAACGCGGCACGTCTCGTCCGTTTCATAGCATTACTCTGAGTAGTGATGTTCGACGCCGACCGAGTCGTCGACGCCGAAGCGGGCGCGTCGCGCATAGTAGCGGTGTGCAAGCGAAAAGACGCCGAAGGAAACGACGACGAACGCCCCCCACGCCGCCAGCGACAGGGCGGCAAACGGGCCGATCGAAAACGCGGTCGCGGCGAGTAACACGCCTGCAAGCGCCGTTAATCCGAGATAATAGTCGCTCCAGGGTAGTTCCCGGCCGTAGACGACGTCCATGTAAATCTCGATGTCCTCGAGCGCCGGCGTCGGTTCGACTGTCCCTCGATCCTGGTCGAACTCGATGACACCGTAGCCGTCCATCTTCGGCAGATGTGACTGGTGTAACGCCGTATAGACGCGTTTTCGATCCTTACTCGAGACCTCCTGGACCGAAAGGCCGTCTTCTCGGGCGGCAATCTCCTGTGAGAGCGTGCCGATGTCGGTCGACTCGTCGGTTCGCAGGAGTTCGTGGAGAATATACCGTCGGCGTCGGTTTGCGAGGATATCGAATAGGTCGTCCTCACCCAAGGCCGTGTGTGCATGGCCTTCCATCCGACCGTTCGCCGATGGCTGCCCGTCCCCGTGACGGTCGGTTGCTGGTCGTGGACTGGTCGTTCCCCCTGGTGGGTCTGCGTGTGTCGCCCCCATATCGACTCTCGGCTACCATTGTCCTGGGTAAAAGTATTGAGTCCAAAGAACGTAACACGTACTGATAAATCTCGGCGTACCTGGCAGAACCCGTGTTTTAATCGGCTCCCCGTCGACGATCGTCCACTCTCGCTTGAGACCGGAGTTGAGGGCTCATCTCCTTCTCGAGCGAGAGAAATACTTGATTTACTGACTGTAATGACTACCACTACGAACGGTGTGACAGGCACAATTGCAGTCAACGGCTACTGTTCGGTCGCAGGTCGACGAGCGACGTCCCCTCGTGAAGAGTCGGGGTGGTGTTGACTCGAGTCAATGGCCGTTCGACGTGATCTGCAAGCGGGTCGGCTCGTCGTTGACCGCGGGTGAACGGCGGTCTGAAACCAGTCAACTGGCGTACAACAATGTGGGTATCGGTAAATGGTCCAGATACGCGTCAACCCGGCTGGTCCGTCGAACCTCGGGATTCAGCCAGGCCGGGGCAGACGCTTAAGAGACACATATGCAACGACGCAAGTTCGTCATTGGAGTAGGCGCATTGGCATCCGGAACCGCAGCGGCAGTTGGCACGGGCGCGTTTTCCGCGTTCGAGACCGACCGCGAGGCGACAATCGAGGTCGTCGATGACACTGAAGCGTACGTCGGCCTCGTACCCGGCGACGACTGGGCAGACGAGGAAGATGGGCGTAACGCGCTCGACGGCGCGTACGCGAAGATTGCCGACAACGGCAAACTCGAAATCACCATCGACCGACTGAACCCGCAGTCGAAAACGGAGTTCAGGAACGTCTTCCGCCTCCAGAACAACACTGGGGCCGACCGCGACGACAAACCCGGCGACAAGCAGTTCGCCTTTGCTTTCGAGGGCGATAACGCAGACGCAGTCAACGTGATCGTCGATGGCGAAGACCGATCAGACGGGAGTCCATTTACCGTCGTACCTGGAGCTGACGAACGCGTCGACCTCTTTATCGATGCCAGCGATCTCGAAGAGGGTGATGAGGTTGCTACCGAAATGACGATCACTGCCGCCGAACCTGAAGATGGTAGCAACCCAGACTTCGGCCAGGGAGCAGGCAGCGACGGGTCGTAAATTCCGATCTCTGATTCGACCGTATTTTTGGCTTGATCGCCCAAGTGTTAGTTTTCGAGACTAGTGAGCCGGACAGGCACGAACCGATCCTACCGACGATGCTCGTTGTTCGTGTGCGAGCGGATCCGAGAGTGTTTCGACCAAACGTAACGATCGCTCGTGTGTGACGTTGGAGCAGATGGCGGAGTTCAGTCGAAAATGCGCGATCGAACGTGGGATTGATCGGTTACGTGCAGAGTTAATGACCAGAACACACCGATACGACCTCTCCGTCTGTACTGTATTGTCTCGATGTGAACTGCCTGGTAGCACACCAGATTCGGTGGTCAACCGTCGGCTGACTCGGCACGCGTACTGGTAACGGACAATGACTGTCCCGATTCGAGGAGGTAACAGCCGGATTACAATGGTCCGTCTCGATGTCGGAAGACTCGTTACGACGACACCGTTTCGCCGTTCGGGAACTGGTCGCGTCGTTCAGCACATCCCATGCGAACACTCACACTCACGCTGCTCGCGTTCGGATTTGTCGGGCTTGCCCTCGCCACTGCGGGTGGTGATGTCTTCCCGAGCGACCAGGACCGACTCACCGACGATATCGTCGCCGAATCAGCCGACGGCCCGAACGGTGTCTACGCCGATATCGACGACGACGGCGACCTCGAGATCGACCTCACTGAAACGAACGAGGACATCGAAGGCGACGGCGTCAATCCCCAGTCGCTGACTGGCGTCGACGACGTGTTTACCATCACGTACACGGGCGAGGAGTTCGTCCACGTCTGGCTCGAACACGACGCCGACACCGTCGAGTTCTACGTCAACCCCGACGATCCGGCCTCGGTCGAGGGCAAAGCAAACACTGTCAGCCTCGAGCCGAACGAATCGATCGATGTCGGATTCTCCGCGGATTCACACGGCACCGACGTCGGTGAGAGTATCATCGATGAAATCAGTATCAACGCTAAACTCCCAGACGATGACCCTGATCAACCACGCGACGGCGACCCAGCCCCACCACGAAACGGCGAAACCACGCCGCCGGTCGACCCCTGCCCTGCCGGCCCGAGTGTCGACGTCGACGCCCCGAAAAAGACGACGCGAGCAGTCTCGATCGCCGACACCGATCCCTGTCAAACCGCATCGGTCGACCTGCTCGGCCTCGAGGTCGGGCCGTCGGTTACCCTCGAGACACTCGAGGCCGACCTCGAGACCAACGAGGATGTTACACTCGAGGTCGGACGCGATACCGACCGCAAGGCTACGCCGTTTGACAAACCGACTGCGGCGACTGTCGGCGACTTCGCCGTCGGGGGTCCCGACGACGCCGCCACGGACGTCGAGTATCAACTCGCAATCGATGCCGGCTGGCTCGAGCGAAGCGGGATCGAAGACGACGATCTTGGGGTGTACGCATACGACGACGAGTGGATCGAACGCGACATAGAGCGAGTGGGCGAAGACGACCACCACGTCCGGTATACGTTCTCCGACGGCGGCGTTACTCGGTACACTCTCGCCGTCGACGCACCGACGCTCGAACTCGAGGAACCGTCTGTCAATCGAACGACGGTCGAACCGGGTGAGACCGTCACCGTCACCGGAACCCTGCGAGCTCACGACGAAACGGCGGCGGCTACTGTCTCACTCCGAGCAGCGGGAGAGGAGGTGGCGACGGAGTCGATGACCGTCCCTGCGAACGACTCCGTCGGATTTGAGTTCGAGTACGTCGTCACCGAAGCCACGACACTCGAGTTAGTGGCCGAAGACAGCCGCGAGTGGGTCGACGTACAGACGCTCGAGACCATCGAGGTCGACAACGCGGAGCCGACGGACGACGAGCAACCGGGACCGACCCCTGGGCAGGCGATCGCCGGGCTCGCGGCGGTAACGTTGCTTGCGCTGCTAGTCGCTCGTCTGTACCGGTACCAGGACTGATTGATCCGACATCGAGTGCCGGCATCCGCAACGTCGACGGCCGACGGCGACGAGTCGGACTCGAGCGTGCGAAACTGATCGATTCTCACGAATGTCAACTGTACCGAACGTTCAAATAACACAACGTGATTGGAGCCAGGTGGGATGATTCGTCGGGGGGCTCGCTACACAGTTCAGTTACTCGTCGTTGGAGCGGTGGTTGCGCTGCTCGTCGGGCACGCCCTCGGCCAGCCGATCTTGCTCGGCTTCGTCGAAACGGGGAGTATGGAGCCGACGATCGATGCTGGCGATGGGTTCATCGCGATACCAGCCCAGTTGACGGGTGAGCCAGAACCCGGGGAGGTCGTCGTCTTCGAGGCGACCGAGATTGAAGACGGCGGGCTGACGACCCATCGCGTCGTCGAGGAGACCGACGACGGCTACGTGACCAGAGGGGATGCAAACCCCTTTACGGATCAGGAAAGCGACGAGCCGCCAGTTCAGGATGGACAGATCGTCGCAAGCGCACTCCAGTTTGGCGGCCACACCGTTTCGATCCCACGCCTCGGGACGGCGATCATGGCCCTCGGCGAGTACACGGAACGCGGCCAGGCGAGCCTGACCTCGGTGCTCGGCGTGGACGGGGTCGGCCAGACGACCGTCGCCTACGCGTTTTTCGGGCTCTCGGTCGTCCTCTACACACTCGAGAGTTGGCGAGAGCGACGCCGCCCCTCTCGGTCGCCGTTGGGAGCACGAGGGGACGACTGGCTCGAGGGGCTCGACTCGAAGCGGCTCTCGGTCGGGTTTGCAGTGTTGGTGGTCGTCGCCGCTTCGGCGGCGATGGTGGTTCCCGCGGGAACACACTCGTATGACGTCATCAGCGCGGAGTTCGACTCCGAACAACCGCTGATGGTAGAGCAGGGGACGACCGACGAGGTTCCCTACGTCGTCGTAAACGACGGGGTTGTCCCGGTCGTCACGTACGTCGAGCCGAGCAGTGAGGGGGTGACAACCAGCGACGACCCCGTTGCGGTCGGGTCGCGCTCCGAAACCGAGACCGCAGTCGCCATCACCGCACCCGACGAGCGGGGCCACTATCCGACCTACGTCACTGAACACCGGTATCTCCACGTCCTCCCCGTGACGGTTATCGATGCTCTCCATGGCGTTCACCCGTGGCTTTCGGTGCTCGCGATCAACGCCGTCCTCGGGAGTAGCGTCTACATCCTCAGCCGCTTGCTGCTTGGCGAACCCGACCCACGCTCGAAACGACAGCGAGCCCGCGATCCGCACGCTCGAGACACAATATTTGATACGTGAGACAATGCAATCGACACTACCCGAGGACGCTGTCGAACGACGACTTCGCCTCCGGAGACGGTTCTGGGCGCACCGAACGATCATCGCTCTCATCTTCGTCCTCGCGCTCCTCGCGGGGGCCTGGGTGAGCTACGGCACGTACGCTGCCCCCGGAGAGACGACCGACGAACACCTCGAGAGCCGCTGGGTCGTAACCGGCGAGTTCGACCATCAGGCCGAGGTGACCGACTCGGAGGCGGCGTTTCCCGACGAGTCGGTGCGGACGGATGAACCGGTCTACTATCCGGCCGTCTCCCCGACCGCAGTGGGGACGTTCGTCAGCGGCTACGACGCCGACAGCAGCGAAGATGTCACCGTCTCGCTTACTGTCGACGTTCACTATCGGGCGGTCGACGGCGACGACGACCTCGTTTACTGGAGCGACAGCGAACGGCTCGCGACCGAGAATCAATCCGGCGTCGAACCCGGTGAGGAGGTCCCCGTCACGTTCGATCTCGAGGTCGCGGCGATCGGCGAGCGAATCGAGGACATCGAAGACGAACTCGAGGCCAGCCCCGGCGATCACGAAATCGTCCTCGAGATCGACCGCGAAGTTGATGGGACGATCGACGGCGACGAACAGTTCGTGAGTGACGCGGTCACTATCCCACTCGAGTACGACGGCAACACGTACGCCTTCGATGACGAGCAAGACTTCGAGGCAGTCTACGAAGAGTACCGCACCGAGACGACCACCGTTTCCTACGGCCCGGCGCGAACCGTCGGTGGGCCCGTTCTGGGACTGCTCGGAATCGTCGGCGTCGCCGGCGTCACCTTCGCCTCGAGGCGTCTCCCCCAACTAACGGCCAACGAGCGTGCCTGGCTCGAGTACCGTACCGACCGCGAGACCTTCGACGAGATTATTACCCAGACAGCGCTCCCTCCGTCGGCTATCGACGGAGAACGTGCCGAGGTCGACTCACTCGCCTCGCTCGCCGAATTCGGCATCGATGTCGGGGACGCACTCCTGTACGACGAGCAGACTGGACAGTACATGGTCCGTTGCGACGACCTCCACTACGTCTACGAACCCCCCTCGGTCGATGGCGACCGAAACACGGTCGGGCCGCTCGAGCGGATCAGGCAGGGCTCCGTCGAATCGGTCGATTTGCCCGAGGTGCAACTCACCCCGAGCCGCGATACCGTCTCATCGACGGAGAGAGTCGCCTCCAAAGCCGGCGACCCTGGCGACGACGCGAGTGTCGGCTCAGACGCTGACGATGCTGGCGACACCGCAAGTACCCAAGCCGAAAGCGACGAGCACCCCGAGAGTGATCGGTCGGATTCACTCGAGTTCCCATCGGACTCCGAGTGAGACGATTTGACTATCAGCCTTCTTCACTCGTCGTCTCGAGTCCGCTTGCGAACTCGCCGTTGTTGCTGTTGCTCGGTGACGTGGCCTACCCCATCGGCAACGTCTTCTCGAACCGCCTCCTCGAAGGCGACAACGTCGTTGAAAAAGTCCTGCTGGAAGGCTTCGACGAGTTCGTACGTCCACCGGTCGTCGATCGCTCCCGCAGGAATATGCTCGTCGCGTAACTCGTCGGCCCACCGGATGTGTCCGGCCTTGCGGAGATCGGCCTCGGCGTCTGCCATCCGATCCATCGCGTGGCCCAGATTGTGATGCCACTCGAGCAACGAGCCATACGCCCGGTGGACGTACTCGATGCCGAGTTGGAGGTCGTGTAACGCCGCCGCCTCATCATCGGTCAGGTCGAGGTCGTCTTGATCGGTCGTCACAGGCCTGTGACCACGAACGACATGAAAACAGTTGTCGGCCCGGCAACCGGTTCCGGTTTCGAGTCCGGCTCCCGCCGACGTCGGCGAGTTATCACTCAGTCTGGCGGACGTGGATACTCGAGCCCAGATACTTCGAGAGCACCTCCTCGACCGAGTCGGCGTTGAACGCCTCGAGG
>SL_4KL_010_BRINEDRAFT_10000753_pt1 | contig 17123 bp, 26 predicted proteins | sample SodLak_010_BRINE_2_FD_10664 | JGI IMG/M metagenome (IMG submission 10664)
AACTTGTTATAAAAAACACTTTTTTCAGAGTATTTAAATGGGAAAGCCGGGAATCGAACCCGGGACCTCTGCGTATCTCACAAAAAACTTGGTTTTTTTAATCATCAAGGTCGGTCGACCTCTCATAGCTCATAAAGACTTTGTTATGAGCGCAGCGCTCTAACCCCTGAGCTACTTTCCCAATATGAGGTATAAACTATATTATTTCTATTCAAGTGAATTCTTAAAAAGTCGGTTCCATTCCAACAGATCCTGTTTTATATTTGTATGTGGTGTTGAGATATACTTCATTCAAAACAAGTGTTTAAATATGTTGCTACTGAGAACTTGTAAATTTCTGTATTCGCTTTTGGTCTATGAGAGGAATATATTACGGTACAACTCTATCGAAGATATCAGAGAGGATATCGAAGGAATTTACCTCGAACTTTCAGAAGGCTTTCCAACCAAAAAATGACTTCTGACCTAAACACATTTCTTCATAAACTAGACTTCCCCCAATTTTTTGTTTGTCTGAGGAAAGCTTTCTAGATCCAGTTTTTTGATTTTGTACGCTTCTATTGGCAGAGTGAAAGGGTTTGTGTGTTCTGCGATATGAATGATTTTTTCCGCTACTTCTTCCGCATAATTTTCGAAAATTGGTTCCTTCTGTTTTATTCCTCTGTGTTTCCAGATTTGTTTTCTCCATGAAATTATTGTATGGTTTAGTTCGTATCTGGTTACTGGTTTGAAGAGTTCTGCGTAGAAAGCGTACTTGTCATGATCTTCTAGAATTAAACGTCGAAGATTCTGAGATAAATGATTTTCTAAGACAGGGTTTATCCTTGTATAGTCTTCATTGGAATCAAAGTCTGATTTATTTAAGGCTTTTATTAGGTCGCCGTTTACATGAGAGTTTATCCCTAGAAAGAGAGCTACCGATTCAGATGAATCTTCTCTCATACAGTAATCAATATAGTTTTTCCAAGGTTCAATCTTTTCACCGTCTAAAATAAACTTCTGCATTGCGTCAAAGTAATATTTAGCAAACTCCAGATCAAGTTTTTCCATCTCCGAAGGCTGATTAAAACCATCTTCTTCATGAATACTTTGAACACTCTCAGTTATTTGCTTATAAACCTCAATAAATTCAGCAAACAACCTATATTTTTCATTTTGATTGAAGAAATTTTCAAGAGCATCCATTTTCTGAACCAAATCCGACATATCATGATGCTTAGTATCCAATTCGAAAAAACTTTGATCTAATTCTGTTTTTGCAGATCCCACAAACTGTGATTTATGGTAATCATAAATTAAAAATTATTGTATGAGGAAAACCGATTTCTTTTGAAATACATGGATTCTCGATTGGTATGGATTCCATATTTACACTTTTTTGAAGAAATACTGATTCTTATTAACAACCTAGAATTTCTTCAATCCTGATTGGATCCATGGATTCATCTGTTAAATCCAGTAGGGTGTATATATCAAAAGCTTCCTTCTCTATATCTGTTTCTAAATCACTGCGGTCTACGTCTTGTCCATAGACGGTAGTGAAGTATTCACCCAGAGATTCATAGACTGTTGAATTTTCAAGTTCGCGCTCGTGATAACACTTTAGAGTTAAATCTAGTGCCTTTTCCGGGTTAATTTTCCAGTAATCTTCCGAGGAACTACTTATGTTTAGTTCTTCTGTTTGAACTGGCATAACTCTCACATAGATTTGTTGATTAAGATTTCCGCTTGGGTTCGCCCGGATTCGAACCGGGGATCTCCACCATGTCAAGGTGGTGTCATAACCAACTAGACCACGAACCCTTTCCTCCGTTTTTCTTTCTGGTTTCTTGAAGGTTGTTGTAGAGTGTTTTCTCTAGTTATGCTTAAATAATTCGATAACAAGTTATTGATGCGAGGAACTGGGAAAATGGTTAATTGTCGAGAATGCGGTCAGAATTTAAGTTTGGATACTGTAGAAAAACCTGATGTAGACTGGGTTAAAGTTGTTTGTGGCAGCTGCGGAGAAGTCCAGGATATCTCGATGGTGAGGCTATCAGCCAATACACAAGTCTAGAAGAGAACTCGCACCTCTCTCCGAGAGGATCTATTATTTCTTATTCTTCTCAAAGCAAATAAAAAATCTGGTCGACCTTGTTTTCTATAGAACTAAAAATGGTTAACAAGTGGCAAGACTACGAGACAGGTTCAAATCCGCCTGAAGTTATAAACGCTGTAATTGAAAACCCTGAAGGAACCAAAAACAAATACGAGTACGACAAAGAAAAAGAATCAGTGGTTTTAGACCGTGTACTACATTCTAGCATCCAGTATCCTGGAGACTATGGATTCATACCTAAGGCTTATTACGAGGACGGCGATCCAATGGACATACTTGTGTTAACCACACACAGTACTTTCCCAGGATGCCTTATAGAAGTACGACCGGTCGGCATTCTCTACATGGACGATGGCGGTGAACAGGACGACAACATCATCGCAGTACCCACAGAAGACCCTCGATGGGACAACGTCCAAGACCTAGGAGACGTCAACGAACACCAGAAAAAAGAAATCGCAGAATTCTTCAAGACCTACAAAAACCTAGAGCCTAAGAAAGAAGTAGAAATCGAAGGCTGGGGCGGTAAAGAAGAAGCACACAAAGCAATCGAAAAAAGCCAAGAACTCTACAAAGAAGAGTTTGAATAAATCTTTTCTTCCTATCTATTTTTTATTTGAAAGGGTTTAACGCGTTTATATCTTTGAAGTCTGATGTATTTTCTGTGTAAATTGTGCTGTAACCGTTCTCTATTACTGTATTTTCGATAAGGTTGTCCCAGAAGTTGTTTTCTTTCTGTATTGATTGGTCGAGCGCTCCTTCATCTGTTTTAAGAATTTGGAAGTTTCCTCCGTGCTTAATTTCTTCTATAAATTCTCTGACTAATTTGTTGTTTGCTCTGTCTTTCTGGTTGACCATGTTGTAGAGTTCTGCTAGACTTCTTAGCGCTATCGCTGCGTCTTTTTTTCTTGCTTTGTCTAAGAAGCTTGCTGCTTTATTATGTTTAGGTGATTTTTTGTTTATTGCATAAACTAGAATGTTGGTGTCTATTGCAAATTTATCTCTCATTTGCTTTCTCCCTATCGAATTCGAAATCTTTCCCTAGATTTACTCCTTCACTCATTATTGTTCTTAGCCGGTCTTCCCTCTTTTCTTTTTGGTTGATCCATTTCTCTACAGCTTCAGATATTGCTTCTCCCATTTTACCTTTCTCGTTTCCTAGTTCTTCTAATTTTTCTCTAAAACGTTTTTCAACGTCATCATCTATGGATACTGTAATAACCCCCATCGCCACTTATTAAATAAATAAGTCTAGATTTAAATAATTAATTGTGTTTTTTCTTACACTCTTCATTACAAGGTTTATATTTTTCAACTTCCAGTGCTGGAGTAGTTACTGACTCCGTGACTCCAGAATTTGTACGATACCAGGAAAAAGATTGGTCCTGCAACTAGAGAAAGATATTGCCATATCCTCCACTGCTCCCTTTCTAAGAAAAATGTTACTGGGAAGAATGAAGCGAAAGCTATAGGTATCACTGTTACAAGCATCAATTGAATCGGCAATGCGTATATTCCGAAAGGATACTTTCTGAAGTCACTTACATTAAAGAATAGCCAGAAAACAGCCTTACTTCTACCTGTCCAGAAAGCAGTAGTTGCAAAACCAAGGAATATCCCTGCCAATACTAAAACACCACTCACTGTAGCAAGAGACCCGTATAAAAGGTTCTCGAAAGTGAAAATTGTTGCGTCTACACGTTGACCAGCATAAACTATTAGAGCGATGTTAACCAGTAATTTGGATATATTGTTGTCTGATACGTATGAGGCATAGACTTGGAAGAGAGGGTTCAAGGGTCTCACAAGAAACCTGTCAAACCTTCCTGTAACAATCTTATCTTCTCCAAATGTATAAAGCGCGAAAAGGAAGATATGATGCAGATTGAGTATTAAACCACCGAAGCCTACCAATAAAAGAATTTCGTTGAAACCCCATCCCTGTATAGACTCTACCTGGGTAAATATTAGTGTCAAAAACGCTAGAGAGAAGACCAAATGAATGGTTTGGCTCAAAACACCTAAAACAAAATCTGTTTTATAGATTAGTCTAGACTTCAAGAAAGCTACGAAAAATATCTTGTATACTCTCAAATGCTTTTTGACGTTTTTTAGATTCATTTTTTCAGCCTCCTTGCACCGTTAATTTTGTCCTAGCTTTTTTCCATGCAAAAAATGCAACAAAATAAAGTATGACTATCCAAATGATCTGCTTACCCAGAATAAAGTAGATTTCCGAACCTGTTGCAGACATCGTGAATATTTGAATCGGTGCATCTGCCATAACTTGGAAGGGCAAAAGATTGAAAACAGTATTTAATGTGTCGGGGAGAAGATATAGGGGGAATAAAACTCCTGAAAAAAGATTTTGAACTGTATTACGCATCATCCTAATGCTCCAGTCAACTTTAGTCCAGAAGACCAGCATGGCGGTAGAGTAAGCAAACAAAAACACGACATTGAACGCGAGGAAAACACTTAGGACAAAGAAAAATGTGTTAACAAGGTTTGGGGTATCTATACCTAGGAAAATTATGCCTATAATTGCTATAGGTACTGCTTTAGCTATAAAGTTAAACAATGCCCAAGCCAATTCGTGGAAGTAAGTGTAGGTCATCAAGCTGATAGGTCTTTTCAATTCGTTGACTATTGTTCCTCTACGCACTCTGTCTCCTATAAAAGTCTCAGTCTGTGTGAAAGCCGCATTCGAAACTATCTGCCCTGCAACAATATAAGTTATAACTTGCTGGAAACCGCCAGGAATCTCTCCGGACTGATCAATAGCCAGCCAAACAAAATAATAAAGCAACAAAAATACTATAGAAGAAGCTAACAGCATTAAAGCATCTAGTCTGTAAGCTGTAGCCTCCTTAAAAATAACTTTGATTATCTCAAAATATTTTGAAGTCTTCAACCTCTTCATTGATTATGCTATTCCCTCTCTGTACATTTTCTTTACTACATCTTCAATATCAGGCTCCTTTATCTTGAAGTCGATCACTTCGTACTCATCAAGTATCTCCTTAATAAGGTCTGATGCAGATATTTTCTCTCGATCAAAAGTAATTTCGACGTTCGCATCATTTGTTTTGACTTCTTCAACACCTCTAAGACTGAGGCTAAAACTGTCCACGTCTTTTAAATCTACAAGAAGTCTTCTTGAAGAGAACTTGTTCGCCAAACTGTCTAGACGTCCATCATAGATCTTTTTACCTTCGTCCAGGACTATTACTCTTTCACAGAGATCTTCTATATCATCTATGTCATGGGTTGTCAGCATAACGGTGATATCGTTCTTACTGTTCATTTTCTTGATGAAGTCTCTTATCTTCTCTTTAACAGAAACATCCAATCCTATGGTGGGTTCATCTAAGTATACGATAGGAGGTTGGTGTAGGAAAGCTGCTGCTAGTTCACACCGCATTTTCTGTCCCAGTGAAAGTTTCCTGACGGGTTGGTCCCAGAATTCGTCTAAGCCTAGAACTTCCGAAAACTCGTTTATACGTTCATCATAATTATCGTCTTCAACTTCGTAAATCTCTTTGAGAAGCTTAAAAGACTCTCTTACAGGCAGATCCCACCATAACTGGGTTTTCTGACCGAAAACAACACCGATATTCATCGCATTTTTCTTTCGGTTCCTGTACGGATTCAAACCGTTGACTGTTATATCCCCGGAACTAGGTTCTAGAATACCTGTCAACATTTTAACAGTGGTGGACTTTCCAGCACCGTTTGCCCCTATATAACCAACTATTTCCCCTTTACTGATTTCCAGATCTAACTCCTTGACTGCATCAATTTCTCTGTAATCTCTGGTTACAAAGCTCTTCAAATAGTCTGTAACGCCTTCTCCTTGATTGTATATTCTGAAGGTTTTAGAGAGATTCTCTGCTTTTATTAGACTCATAGAGAAGCTAAAATGAAGGAGATTTAAAAACTTGAAAAAAGAGTTCAGTCTTCTATTTTTACTGGCACTCCTTTCTCTTTAAGGTGTTGTACTTGTCTTTTAACAAAATCTTCTTCGTTACTCCCTCTTGTAGCTATTATGTAGACTTGTGCATCTCCAAAAGGTCGCATCACTCTACCTGCTCTTTGTGTTGCTTGTCTGCGACTTCCTCCTTGACCTGAAGCTATTATACCTATCTCTGCATCCGGCAGGTCTAGCCCTTCATCTCCTATCCGTGAAACAATTATTGTGTTCAGCTCTCCTTCACGGAATTTGTCGAAGTAGTCTTCTCTATCATCAAAATCGGTTTCACCTGATACAAACGGTATGTCAAATTCTTGGGATAATGTTTCTCCTTGTTCTATCCAGTCGCAGAAGATAACGGTCTTATCTTTTGCATGTTCTTCTAGAAGGTCTTCTATTCTCTGTTTTTTTCTAGGGTTTTTAGATGCTAATATTGCTTTCTGGAAGCCTGAGGCTTGGTGGTACTGGTTTCTGTGGAAATCGCTTTCCCAGTCTACAAACTGTATTTCGACATCAGGTTTCAAGACGTATTCTTGGTGGAAGAAACGAGCCCAATCACCTCCTATCTCTTTTCCGATTAAAGCGAAAATCTCTCTTTCTTTGTTGTCTTCACGTACTGGGGAGGCTGATAGCCCTATACGCCTGGTTGATTGTAGTGAGGCTGTTTTCCTGAACAGTTTGCTTGGTATGTGGTGTACTTCGTCGAAAATTATCAAACCCCACTCGTTTCGGAATAGAGTTGTTTTTTGCCCTGCCATGTGGTATGTGGCGATTGTTACATCGTTCATTTCTTTTTCATCGCCGTGGTATTCTCCTATCTGGTCTTCTGTAAGTGTNGTTTTGTCTAGTATTTCTCTTTTCCATTGTCCGACTAGGCTTCTTTGCGGNACCAGTATTAGTGTTGGTGAGTCGATTTTTGTCATTAGTCCAATGCTTGTAACTGTTTTACCGCTTCCTGCCGGGTTGGCTAAGACTGCAGCTTTTTCATTGTGCGCTTTTTCTACATATTCTTTCTGATAGTCTCTTAGTTCGATCTCTTGGAGGTCTGCTCCTATTTTTTTATCGACTTCCCGGAATTTGGAGTTGTCTTCTACAGGGTAACCTTTTTTCAACAGAGTTTCTTTTATTTTAGCTCTGCTTTTACCACCCATTGCTATGCGCGAGCTTGTGTCTGATAAATCTACTACTAGGTTGTCTCTTACATCGTCTAGGCTGCGAGCCCACTCCATTCTTTCTTTGTTTTCTGCTTCCAATGTGTGGTATGTTCCTCTGTGTTCAATTGAGAATACTTGTTGTCTCTCGTATGTCCTTTCCAGCCAGTTCAAAAAGTTGGGGTAGCTCCCTACTATACGAGTATATTTTTCTTTCATTTCTTCTAAGGATAAGTCGGAGTTCCATACATCCATTTCTTTTACTTTGAACTTGTAGTGGTCGCCTGAAGAAGTATCTAGGTGTGCTATCTCGGATATTTCACTTAAATTTTCCTCACTAGGTCTTGTAAGTATTATTTCTCTCTGAGGTTCAAAGAATACAGTTTCATTTTCTCCTTCTTGGTTTTTATTCCGCAACTCTTCGACTAGTTCTATCAGTTCCTGTTTAGACATCTGATTTATCTTCTTATCTTCAGGCATGCCTATTATTTCGACAAATAATTTTAAGTTGATAATCATTCCGATAAACTATAGCTGAAAAAATATTTTCCTGTGAGAGAAGATGTTCTGACAAAAGCTCATTTGTTATCGAGGAAAGAGTGGAGAAAAGATTATCTTATGCAGAGGAAGGGAAGAGGTACAGCTTTTTAGATCTTAACAGATATCAACTCAATGCAGGATAACAAATAAATGAAATCTGAACTTAGTCGCGAGTTAAGCAAGATAAAAGGTTTCGATAACCCTAAAATATCATTGGAGCAGTATATTACACCTCCACAGTTAGCTGCAGATATGCTGCATACAGCTTATATGAACAATGATATTGAAGGAAGAAAAATTGCCGACCTAGGTTCAGGCACAGGCATTTTCTCTATTGGAGCCGCCCTACTTAATGGAGAAGTTACTGGTTTTGAGAAAGATCAGGAGGCCATAAAGATTGCAGAGGAAAATGCAGAAAATCTTAGAGTTGGAAATGCCGTGGAGTTCAAAAAAATTGATATAGAAAATGTTGAAGAAACTTTCAACACTGTCTTTATGAATCCTCCATTCTCCGTCCACACCGACTCTGGTATAAGTTTTCTCAGGAAGGCTGTCAACATTTCTGATAATGTTTATACAGTCTCACATCCAAACGCCCGGCAAGCTATAAAAGATTTTGTAAAGAAGTCGAACCATAGAATAACGGCTATAGAGGATTACGAGATAATCCTGCCTCCAACTTATGGTTTTCACACGGAGGAGGGACGTAAAACAAAGGTCGATGTAATAATTACAAGAAAAGAGGACTGATCAAATAATGGAGCTTAAAACAATCGAAAAAGACGGAAGAATGATGGTGGACATGGGTCAAAACCATACACTAGCAAACCTTATAAGAAAAGCAGTATGGGAAAACGGCGGTGAAGCAGCATATGATAAAGGACACCCACTGGGAGATGAATCTAATCTTATAATAGAAGCCGAAAACCCGGAAGAAGTATTAGAAGAAGCAGTAGAAACAGCCAGAGAATGGTTGAAACAAGTGGAAAACGAGATCTGAAAAACCAGATTCACTCTAAACACGCAAAAAACCCTTTTTGTTATGCAGACTCTACAAACTGCATAAAAATAAGGGGAAAAATTATTTCTCTTTATACAAGGATTTGATTAAAAAGAAGAGAATCGTATAAATACTTTCTATGGAAACCCAAAATCTCAAACAAAAACTAGAATCAAACAAGGGCTTCAAAGAGTTTTACTTCTTTGCAATAGCTATTATATTAGCCTTCGGAACTCTAGAAGTTACGGGAACCGCACTTCAAACTGATAAACCTGTTGTAACAGTTGTATCGTGCTCAATGTATCCTGAACTCAATGTAGGAGATATATTAGTAGTCAAAGGGGACGAATTTGAAAACTATAAAGAGGGAGATATAATAGTATTTGACGTAAACCAAGAAGACAGCGAGATACCTATAATACACAGGATAGTGGAGACAGGAGACGATTACGTCGGAGCTCAGGGAGACAATAATCCCGAACAACAAGAATTCGAAAAAAGAATTGAACCAGAACAAATACATGGCAAGACAGTTCTTAAAATACCTAGGCTAGGTCTAATTAAGCTTTTAGCAGTAGATATTACAGGTTTTGGGGACGAATCCAATCAGCCGTTCAGATTTGACAGCACGGATAGATGTTTCACAAGAATATAAACCATAGAGAAGAAATTATCTTCAATCTACTTTTTAAAAGAAAGGACTATTCAAATGTTATATAAAGGTAAGCCTGTAAAATTTCTCAACCATGGAGTTCTGTAACGAATGCGGAGGCATGTTAGTCTCTGAAAAAGAAAATGGAGAGACTGTAATGAAATGCAGAAGCTGCGATCATATACAGGAAGTAGAAGGCAGCGAAATGAAGGTAACAGAAGAAAAAGAAGAAGACCCTATGGACCGTTTGAACGTTTCTTCATCAGATGATAAAGAAACAACACGACCAACAACTACGAAGGAATGTCCAAAATGTTCTGAAGACGCAGAAGACGAGAAACAACATGAATGGTGGATGGAACAGACAAGATCAAGCGATGAACCAGCAACACGTTTCTACGAATGCACAGAATGTGGGAATGTGCACAAAGAGTACGACTAAAAATTTATTTGATTCTTTAGTCTATCTCTATCTCATCCTTGTCCATATCGTCAGCTAGAGCGTTTACAGCTGCCTTAAGCTTCGCTATCTCAGTTCTAGTCTGATCTCTATCTTTCTTATATGCTCTTTCATCAATCTTCTTCCCAAAATCGAATTCTCTATTGTTGATCTCTACTAAGAATTCAGATTCTAACTGGTCAACACTTTCTTCAACATTTTCCAGACGGTTTTCGAACTCTTCTATCCTGTCTCTAGTCTTTTTGAGCTCCTCTGTTATTTTGGAGAAGTTTTCAGTCAGATCAGACTCTATAAGATTATCTAGTTTGTCTTCTTGTTTATTCAGACGTGATTCTAGTACCTTGGTTTTTTCTTCTAGTTCCTTTTGAGAGTCTTTTGTTGTGTTTATCTTATCAGATATTTTTCTGAGCTCCTCTAGTTCTTTCTTATGGTATGCTAGTTCTTCTAAAACTGTTGATTCATATTTGTCTCCAAAATCTTGTAGTGCAGAATCTAAACCCTTTAGGTGGGATTCTGATTTTTCTATTCTCTGTTCAAGCTTCTTCAAGCGTTTTATTGCCGCTTCCCCTTTCTTACCTAAAGGATCCATTATAAATCCTATTTGCACATGCTTGTATTTCAACTTTTAGGACGGAAAAAACCTCCTGCGAATTTTCTCGCCTCTACGGCTCTACAATTTGATCAAATCTTGGTTGGGAAAACTTATTCTTTCTGCCTTGTTTTACTGTACAGACCTATTCCAAGCACAAGTGGCAGTATACCACCTACTGCTATACCTAGTCCTAGTTCTCTTCCAAGAAACAATGTTCCTGGCAGCAGTCCTACTGTTATCCATACTGTTCCAAGAAGTATTAACGTATTACTGACTGATTTTGTTTTATCTACGTCCATGATATCTGACCCCTCTTCTCTTTACAGGTTCTTTTTTGCTCCGTTATAATTAAAACAGTTGGATAGAATTCTTTGATTTATTATGGTAGAGCAAAGGAGAAGAGCTGCAGCGGAGCCAAAAAACATTGAAGAAATCGATCCACAGACAGATATTAGAACGCGTATATTGGGTACGGCTATTTCTATTGAAGATGAGTCTGTAACTTTGGATGATGGCACAGGTTCTGTGGAGATATTCGTGCAAGAAGATGATCTAGATGACATAAGTGAAAACCAGAGAATCAGAGTCTTAGGACGTGTACTACCGACGCCAGAGAGTTTTGAGATACAGGCGGAAGTAGTTCATCTAGTGAATGATGATGAAGCTGAACTCTACGACAGAGTTAAAAAAATTGTTAACACTAATCAATAACACAAAAGGGGAAAAACAGTGTTCAAAGCAGAACTAGAAGAAGTAGGACTAATACAGGACTCAATGAAAACCATCTCAGACCTGATAAGCGAAGGCTTATTCCAGCTAACAGAAGACGGGGTCAAACTAATAGCAGCCGACCCAGCAATGGTCGCACTAGTAGACTTCAAAATAGAAAAAGACGTATTTGAAGACTACGAACTCGACGAAGAAACCAAAGTAGGACTAAACCTTGAAAACCTGTACTCAATACTAAGAAGAGCCAACACAGACGACAAAATAACACTAGAAGTCAAAGAAGACGAATCCAAATTCCACATAAAAATGGAAAACGGATCCACAAGAAACTTCTCATTACCAATACTCAATCTATCAGAAGACGATATACCAAGCACAGACCAACTTGACTTCACAGTAACAGCAGAACTAGAAACATCAGTACTAGAAAACGCTATAAAAGACGCAATGGTTGTAGGAGACTCAGTAACAATATCTGCAGACTCATCACAACTAAATATAGAAGCAGAAGGAGATCAAAGCAACGTAGACTTCAAGATAACAAAAGAATCGCCAGGTGTACACAACCTAGAAGGAGAAGAAGCCAGATCAATGTTCAGCCTAGACTACCTAAACAAAATGACAGGGGCCAAAAAACTAAGCAACAATGTCCAACTCAAACTAGGACAAGACTTCCCAATGCGACTCAACTTCGAAGTACCAGAAGAGGCAAAACTAAGCTTCGTACTAGCACCAAGAATCGAAGAGGAATAAAAACCTCATGAACAAAAGGGAGCCACTAATACCTGGTTTCTCCATATCTTACAAACCAGGAACAGAATTTCCATCACTTTACCAACGTAAAAAGTTAGGATACGAACCCTACGACCTTTTCGTAACCGAAGGAACTACTGAAGACGAATTAACCAATCCAGACCTTATACTAACAACAAGAAACGCTGAAAAACTCAAAGAACCATTCGAAGACATAAACATAATATTCAGATACCAACTAGAACCAGGCACAGAGTCAGAAAATCCAATAAAAGGAATGCCGGAATTCCAAAACGAAGCATATCCAGCATCTCTAACACCGAACACAGATCTGAACCAATTAGCAGACCTAATGCAAGACAGTATAGAAGATATAACAAGCACAGATTACTTATATTCAGCCTTCAATTCAGCAATGAGCATACGTGAATGTGAAGAAAGGATTCAGGGCTCAGAATTAATATTAAGCCCTGAATCACAAGGAATATGCAGCATCAAACTTGATCCTATATCTTTTAACGCAAATATATTCCAATACCGTCAAAATGTTGAAATAAAGAGGGAAAAATCTTGCAACATCACTGGTCGCCCAAGAGTAGAAAACATATACCTCGGCTATGATGAAACTGAGATAGAAGAGATTGAAGAAGCACTTGAAAACAAAGGTTTCAAAGTAAACAGAGAAAAATTGCCGCCAGAAAGCTATCCTGAAGACATATTCTAAAAAAAAGAAGTAGTCTCCATACAAACTTGGAGAAGCACTGAAACAATTGGACTTAAACAAATGTGATAAAGAGACTGTGAACATTCACTTATCCCGGAGTGAAGACTAATCTAAAAATCTGCAGTTAAAAACCACATCTGTAAAAATGTCGAAACTGAAAGACAAAAAAGAAGAACTACGTCAAAAGCTATCCGAAGAAGAGTACCGCATAATAGTAGAAAAAGGTACAGAACTACCTGGAACCGGGAAATACCTGCAAAAAAATGATAAAGGTATCTACTGCTGTAAAGCATGCAGCCAAAAACTCTTCAAAAGCAACACAAAATTCCCTAGCGATAAATGGCCGTCATTCTACGACGCAATACAAGACTCGGTAAACCTTAAACAAGACAAACGTAGAGGTTTAAACCGTACAGAAGTAGTATGCTCAAACTGTGGAGGACACCTAGGACACGTATTCAACGACGGACCTGAACCCACGGGAAAACGCTACTGCATAAACTCAAAAGCACTAGAATTTAAAGAGAAAGACAAGAACAAAAGAAACCTTGATTAAACACTTTTACCTTTTCACAACAAAAAACCTCTCATGGGGAAAAGCGGAAAACCTCAAGACTGGAAAATAAGACAATACTACGAACAAGAACAACTAGTCCAAAAAATAGTTGAAATCTCAGAATACAGAGAAATAGCGCCAACATACCCCAACGGATACGGAAAAAGACCAGACGCAATAAACTTCCCCGGAGACTTCCAACAATTCGTTGAAAACGGAGCAGTAGCATTCCACGCATCCGTAGAAAGATGGCGAAACCCGTTACTCATAGACGACGTAAACAACCTAGAAAACCTTAGACAAGGATGGGACCTAATAATAGACATAGACTGCGACCACAGCTTCCAACTAGCAAAAGAAACCGCACAACTCGTAATAAATGAACTAAAACAACACGGGATCCAAAACATAGGAGTAAAATTCTCAGGCAACAGAGGATTCCACATATCAATCAAGAAAGAAGCCTTCCCAGACAAAATAGAGGAAAAACCTCTGCCCCAACACTACCCAAGACTACCAAGAGGAATAATAGACTACCTAAGAAACAACCTCAAAGAAGAAATGAAAGAAACAGTAAAAAAACACGGATACGCAAAAGAAATGAAAACAGAAGACGGAGAAGACCCATACCAAATAGCAGACATAGAAAACGACTGGGGAAGAAGACACCTATTCAGAATGCCGTACAGTCTACACGACGGAAGCTGGCTCGTATCACTGCCAATAAAACCTGGAGAAATCCAAGAATTTGAAAAAAAAGATGCAGAAATCGACAAAATACAGTTCAAAACAGATTTCTTCAAAAAACCAGAAAAAGGAGAAGCCACAAACCTAGCGGTCCAAGCACTAGACTACCTCGAAAAAACAGAAGACAAAAAAGAACAAAAACGGAAAAAAAGAGCCGAAAAAAACTTTGAAAGACCAGAAGACGCAATACCTGAAAAATACTTTCCCCCCACCATCAAAAACATCTTAGAAGGACTGAAAGATGGTAGAAAAAGAGGATTATTCATACTGATCAACTTCTACAGAACAGTGGGTTACAACTGGAGTCAGATAGAAAGCAAAATATGGGAATGGAACGAACAAAACCATGAACCGCTTAGAGACGTATATATCAAAACACAGTTGAACTGGCACAAAAACAGAGGTGAAAACGTTCCTCCACCCAACTACAGCTCAAATGGATATTACAAAGACATGCAAGTCTACGAAGGCGACCCACTGGAACAAAAAGTCTCCAACCCTGTCAGCTATGCATTCAGAAAAGCTAAGAGACAAAACAAACAAGAGGAAACAAAGGAGGACGAAGAAAAATACGAATGCCCCTACTGTGGAAAAGAATACAAAATAGAAAGCTACTACAAAAAACATGTCCAACAATGCTTCGAGTAAAAAAATAATTTTCTCTTTGTCGAGAAGACTCTATACTCGAATCTCTTCTGATTCAAACTACTGCTCTAGATATTTAAGAGGAAATCGAAAGAGATAAATAATTTAAGTCATTACTTGCGATTATGTCGAGGTTTGACAGATTGCGGTTTGAAGAAGATTTGAGAGAGAGTCCTAGAGTTAAGGGTTCTCGTATATCCGTGATCCAAATATACGAAATGCATGTTCTAAAGGGGGATACTGTGGAAGATATAGCAGAAATGTATGATGCCCTGAATAAGGAGACAGTTAAGCAGGCTTTAGAGTATGCTAAAACCCATCCTGATGATATAAGACAACAAGCAACCTCTGAATTAACCAAACAAATAGTTGAACGGCAAGGAAGAGCAGCTTCGGCGTGAACTAACCATTGAAATTTTCTAGGCTGATAAGCGACGAAATGATAAGTCCTGTAATAGATGAAAGAATACAGAAAGAACTAGTAATCGACGTGATCAAACCTGTGAAGTCAGAACAAGATAATAAGATAATAGAATTATCTAGAGAGCAACAAGCACCTATATTAACCAGAGATTGGGACTTCGAAAAGAAACACAGAGAAGGAGAAAACCACTACGGCATAATTTTTGACCACAGGATGCACCACAGAAATCAAAAACAAGTAATTAACGCGATAAAAACACTTAGACAACATTTAACAAAAGAAGAATTAAAACAGAACATAATCTGGCTAAAAAGATTTTATTAGCCAGATTTATTGAAGTTATTTTTGGTCGGAAGATTTCTCCTATTTTCTTGTCAAAAGTTTCCGCCATTTTGAATTCTAATTTTCATTCCAGAATCTTGGTTTATGAACACTCTTGATAACCAGAACATCTACACCACATTACTACAGTGCTGATAAAAAACTTTCAACCTGATTTTTTGATTATAAGATGTCGGACGAAGCGTTAACTTTCAGCGAACTCAGAAAAATTATGAAGAAGGAAAAAAGACAGCAGGATCTCTCCCAGCTTGAAAACAACTTCTTCATAAAATCAGGTCAATATTTACAGAGAAAAAAGAATTCCGCGCCAGAAAGAGAATATAAGAATGCTAAGAGGGTTTTAGACAAGATAATAGAGTATAGGAGAAGCAAGATAGTCAAGAATGCAAAGATCGCTGTCAAATCCAGTGTCCGAACATCAGATCTCAACCTGCTTCCTAGAGAACAACAACTCTTCCTTGAAGTCAAAGAAATCTTCCAAGAATACATTGAAGAAATAGATGAGGTCCTAGACCAGGAAATAACAGAAATACCGGATATAGAACAAGAAGAACCTGTCAAAGAGGAAGAAAATGAGGAAGATGTTGAAGAAATTAAAGAAGGCTACGATAAAGTAAAAATCGTCTCAGATGTACCAGAGTTCATGGGTACAGACCTAGAATCCTATGGACCTTTTGATGAAGGCGAAAAAGTTGAAATCCCTGAAGATAACGCAGAAATACTTGTAAACCGTGGAAATGCAGAAAAAATAAAAGTTGATTAAAAAATATGGTCAAAGTCTACGCACTAGGAGGATCAGTTATAAAACAAGAAATAGGTCGATTAGAAAATATAACAGAGGCAATAGAATCAGAAGAACAATCAATTATAGTAACAGGTGCAGGACACCTCAAACAAAACATAGAAGCAGTAAGAGAACACTGCAACAATGCGGAAGCAGACATAGTAGGTATCCAGGCAACAAGACTCAATGCAAAAACCATACAAACACTTCTAAACAACTCATACCCGAAAATACCGGAGACAATAGAGCAACTTGAAGAAGCAGCAAGCTCCGACAAAAACGTTGTAATGGGAGGGCTAAACCCGGGTTTCTCAACAGATGCAGTTGCAGCACTTGCAGCAGAACTATTAGAAGCAGAACTATACATAATAACAGATATAGACTCAATATACGATAAAGACCCTAGAAAAAACAATCACGCACAAAAATTAGAGCAAACAACCGTAGAAAAACTGTTGGAAATCACCTCGGGATCCAACAAACCCGGAGTATACTCAGTGATCGACTCAACAGCCCTCAAAATAATCCAAAGGTCCCGAATAAAAACCCGGTTATTCGAAGGAAAACCGGAAAACATAGAAAACTCTGAGACCTGCCCAGGTACAGACATCCTCACAGAGTAATAGTACTTTTAAAGTTTAAGCCCGGAAATCTTGGTATGGTTAAGATCCCAAAAGAACAGAGAAGATACTGTCCACACTGCGATCAGCACACAGAACAAACAGTGAAAGAACCAACCAATAGGACAGCAAGTCCAATGAGGAAAAAACACCGGAAAAGACAGAGAAAGATCGACCACGGATACGGATCATTCCCTTATGAAAACCCTGCCATCAGAAGCAGAGGAGGAAAAAATCCGACCTCAGAAAAAAAGGATCTACAGTTCACATGTAAGGAATGTGGTAAGAGCTACAAACCGAAAAACCCTATAAGAACAGCAAAACTGGAAATTG
>SL_4KL_010_BRINEDRAFT_10000754_pt1 | contig 17113 bp, 18 predicted proteins | sample SodLak_010_BRINE_2_FD_10664 | JGI IMG/M metagenome (IMG submission 10664)
TGCATGGCGACCGATCTCGACGGTGAGTGCCTCTTCAGCGAGGACTTCGGCGTACTGGTTGTCTGTCTCGTCGAGCTGCTCGAGTACGGCGGAGGTTGACACTTTCGTCATCTTCTGTTTGGTATCGACTGTACACACCTACCGTCTTCGTTTCCGGTGGAATCTACCGATGCGTGCCTGGCCTGGACCTATCGTCAGTCACGGCCGGCAGCACTCGTCGGTCTCCCCTTCGCCTGCCGCAGCCGAGAAGTGGTCGAAGAGATCATCTCGAGTCACGACCACCGGTTGAATCTGCTCAGAGGTTCCGACCGAGGACTGATTCTTCCGTGGTTGTGAACACGACGAGTGAGGTGATCTCTTCGTCGATATCGAAGAAGTCGTGATCGACCCCGCGTTCGACGTACACGACATCACCTGCCCCAATCGAATACTGTTCGTCTCCGACCTTGGCCGTGCCGGACCCGGCGACGATGTAGTAGAGCTCGTCGGTCTTGTGTGGCGTTTTCGGTTCTGGATTTGGATAGCGAGCGAGTTCGACACTCAAGGAGTCCTCGCTGAGCACCTCCAGATAATGTGTCTCGCCCCCGAGTTCGTCGATCAGATCGCTGGTTTGTACGTGGCTCATGTTGTGTTCGTCTCTCTATGCGGTCTCGTGGCCCAAAAATCGTCTTATCGACCCGCGACTGAAGTCGTGGACTTTCTCCTCGTCTCTCTGGGAGTAGCGCTAAACCATTCCAGTGGGACGTCGTCATCTCCTCACCATCTTTCGAGTCGGCGATCACTGCCATTCGGTTCGCAGATAGACGCCGAGGTAGCCACCGAGCGCACCGAGTCCAACGGCCCACCCAGCGATCGAGAGGACGACAAAGAGCGTGAATACGAGCCCGATCACGAACGTACCAGTGAGGAAAAACGGCAACGCGATGAGCCCGAATACGACCACAGGGAGGGCCGCAATTGCACCCGAGAGGGCGCCAATTCGGATCCCGTTTGTCCCCTCGAGGTACCCTGCGACGGCCCCACCGAGAATCGGTGAGACGAACGTGAACGACAGAAACACGGTGACGATCGCTCCGATGAGGGCGTGGACGCCGGTTTTGGACTCCGACTGACTCTGAGACATTGCCCGTATAGGGGCAGGCTGGCGGTAAATACGCTCTCATCATACTGGCTTGACATTCCCCTCTCCATTTATGCTCGTTGCGGTGGTCCGAGTATCGATGGATCAACACTCGAAACCGGCGAGACCACCTTTTCCAGCCGTGATTGGCCGTCGCCGCGCCCTCACGATTGGGGCCTTCGGTCTCGCCGCATGTCTGAGTACGCCGGTGGTTCCGGCACAGGATGACGCCGCAACTGACGAGCCAGCAGAGACGGACGACACGGAACCTGACGACGAGACAGAGCCGGACGCTGTGGGCGAGACAGTGACGGTCGAACTGGTCGACTTCGATTTCGTTCCCGGGACGGATCGCCCGCTCGAGATTCCACCCGGAACGCTGGTCCAGTTCACGTGGGAGACGGACAACCACAACATCGTCGTCGATGCCCAACCCGAGGGCGCAGGTTGGGACGGCCACGAACCGATCGAGAACACTGGATTCGAACACGAGTTTACCTTCGACGTGGACGGTGACTACGAGTTTCACTGCACCCCGCATATCGGTCAGGGGATGATCGGGACGATCACGGTCGCCGAGGGTGTCGTCCTCGACGACGACGAGGGTATTCTTCCGGACGTCGTCCCTGCCCCGGCGATAACCCTGGTGATCGCAGCAGTGGTGTCGCTGCTGGCCGTCCTTGCGTTGGCCTACATGTTCCTCAAATACGGGGGGCCTTCCGGCTGAGCCCGCATCAGTCGAGCGACGCTGGATCGTGAGCGATCGCCCGAGCAGCCGTCGCTTTGAACGAGGCTGCCATCGAATCGCCGACGGCAATGTCCAGGTCCTCGAGACTCGAGCGAGTGATGAGCGTCTGGAGTGAGACGTCACCCTCGAGTTCGAGCGTGACACTGGCGATGGCCTCGGCGGTTTCGACAGCCGTGACCGTCCCGACGAATCGGTTCCGAAAACTCACGTGATCTGTTTGTGGATCCTGTGTCGGATCAGCGAGGACGACGGCATCGGAGCGAACCGTGACCTGGACTGTCTCCCCCTCGTCCGGTACCAGGGCGACGACGGGGCCTGCTGGCGTCGCGACCGTCCCGAGCTCACCCGTCCGGTCTTGTACGGTCCCTGTGAAGACCGTCTCGGTCACTCGAGTAAGTCCCTCGAGTTCGGTTTCGTGGCGTTTGAACGCCTGGAGAACCTCGCGTGCGGTCGCCGTGAGTTCGGTCCCACCACCGTTTCTCCCCCCTCGGTGACGTTCGGTCAACGAGCCCAGTGCGTCCTCGAGTTCGACGACTCGCCGTTGTAAGTGTGCGTAAGAGCGGCCGAGAGCTTCGCTTGCAGCGTGTAACGATCCGTATCGGTCGATGGCCTCGAGCATCTCGACGTCGCGGCGATCGATCGTGGTTTCGTCTGCGGTCAGTTCGGTTTTGTAGCCTTTTTCCATCGTCATGCTGGTTCTGTCTACTGCTGTTCTTCGGCATTCCTTGACTTTCAGTGGTTAATACACCAGTTCTCCGCGGATAAACTGCTGTGTCCGTTCATCAGTCGGATTCTCGAAGATGTGTGCTGCGTCGTCGGTTTCGATGATGCTGTTTCCGAGGAGGACCGCAACCCTGTCTGCGACGCGTTCGGCCTGATGCATATCGTGTGTCGCAATGACCACACCGATGCCACGGTCGCGTGCCTCTGCGATGGCCGTTTCGATGACTGCGGTATTTCGGGGATCGAGATCAGATGTCGGCTCGTCGAGCAACAAGACGTCCGGGTCGTACGCCAGAGACCGGGCGAACGCGACCCGTTGGGCCTCCCCGCCTGACAGCGACGACGCCTCTTGNTCGAGTTTCTCTGCCATCCCGACGGCCTCGAGCGCTTCGATNACGGNCTCCTTTCCCTGCCCGCCTCCACGGAGACTCGAGAGTTCGTCTCGAACCCGAGCCGTCCAGGATTGGCGAACTCGGAGCCCGTAGGCGGCATTGCGTCGAACGCTCGCATTGAACAGACTCGCTTCCTGAAAGACCATCCCGATCCGTCGACGGTAGCGAAGCCGCTGGTGTCTCGAGAGTTGCCAGACGTCCCTGTCGTCGAATTCGATCCGACCCTGATCCGGCGCGTCGAAGAGCGCGAGCAATCGCAGGAGTGTCGATTTCCCCACTCCCGAGGGACCGATGATCGCAAGCACCTCGCCTGGTGTTACCGTCAGCGAGAGGTCCTCGAACACCGTTTTTTCGCCATAGCTGTGGTGGATCGACTCGGCGCGGAGGCTCATCCGTAGCGCCCACCTCCGTTGCCGAGTCGGACGACGATCGCGTTGACGAACAAGACGAGGACGACGAGCACCCCACCGAGGACCAGTGCCGTCTCGAACCGGCCTTGCCGCGCCTCGAGTTGGATCGCCGTGGTGAGTGTGCGGGTGACTGAGGTTCCATCAGCGCTGGCGATGTTCCCACCGACGATGAGGACGGAGCCGACCTCACTGATCGCCCGACCGAAGCCTGCCAGGACGGCCGTGGCGATGCCGTATCGGGCTTCTTTGATCGTGACGAGCGCGACGTCGGTTCGTGTCCCACCCATCGCGTAGGCGGCATCACGAACGTTCTGTTCGACGCTACTCACCGCCGCGAGACTGACGCCGGTGATGACTGGTGCGGCAAGGACGAACTGTGAGATGATCATGGCTTCAGGCGTAAAGACGAGGTCCCACGAGCCGAGTGGCCCATCGTTCGAGAGCGTGAACAGGACCACTAATCCGACGACGACGCTCGGAAACCCCATTCCGGTGTTGATGATCGACGTCAACAGTGTCTTCCCACGGAACTCGGTGAATCCGATGAGGAGTGCCACCGGGAGGCTACAGAGCGTGCTCAAGACCACCGCCGTCACACTCACGTAGAGGGAGACCTCGATGATACTTCGGATGTAGTTCCACTCGAACGGAAATGCCGGGACGGCGAGGAACGGCTCCCACCCAATCACGTCCCTCCCTCCGTCGATACGTTGGCGCTTTCAGGGTGGTACTGACCGACGCTCGGTTCCGTAGAGAGGCCGCTCGGGAGAAACACTTGCTCGCCGTCGATGCGGTAGGCATCGATAATTGCCTGCCCGTCGACACCAGTGAGAAAACCCACGTACAGCATGGCCAACTCGTAGTCGACAGTCTCGTGTTTTGCTGGATTCACAGCGATGATACCGTATGGATTCTCCAGCATCGGGTCGCCGTCACGAAGGGGGCCCTCGAGCAACAGCTCGAGCCCAGTCCGATCACGCATATCGACGAAATTTCCCCGCACAGAGAGCACGTATGCGTCCATTTGACCGGCCTGGATGAGCGTCTCACCCATCCCTTGTCCGGCCTCGCTGTACCACCCACCGTCTGGCTCGTCGTCGGATTCGGCCCAGACCTCGAGCTCTTTCACGTGTGTACCGGACGTGTCTCCTCGAGAGAGAAACGGGGCTTCGGCGGCCGCGATGCGTTCGAACGCCTCACTCGCCGTGTCGGTGTCTTTCACCCCTGCCGGATCGGCTTCCGGTCCCGCGATGATGAAGTCACCAACGGTAACATCGCGGCGGTTGATGCCGTACCCTGACTCGAGGAATTCGGCCTCGAGAGGAGGGGCGTGTGCCATGACGGCGTCGGCGTCACCGCGCTCACCGGTGGCGATCGTTTCACCAGTCCCCCCAGATATCGTGCGGACGCTGACGTTGTAGGTCGATTCGAACGTCGAGTGGAGTTCGTCCAGCAAGCCGGCGTCGTACGTACTGGTCGTGACTGCGACGGTCAGCTCTCCGCGACCGCCGTCCACGCCGTTGGTAGACTCGTCTCTGCTGAGACACCCGGATAGTGTGAACGCCGCCAGACTCATCGAACCGAGTACGGCTCGGCGTTGTATCCCCATGTGAATAACGCTGTCTACCCGGAAAATAACTGTTGTGGATTCTGAAACCTGTTGTAGGTTCTCTCCAAGCATTTTGTAACTACGTTTGGTTACTCGAGTGGGTGCATTGTCCCAAGACGTCCGGACCATGCGTGCCGGTCGAAACCGGGATAGCCGGGTATCGGGTCTCTGAGACAATGCGGAGAACAGCCGTACACATCGGCCCCTTCGGACGCTCGAGGACATACGACGGAGATCACTCCGATTCCCAGCCTTCGGGGATATATTGCTGGAAGTTTGGGTCCGCGTCCACTGCCCGTGGGAAGAATAGGTGCTCACCCTCGACGGTGTACTCCTCGATGATCTCTTGACCCTCGCGGCTCGTAATGAATCCAATGTAAGCCATCGCGAGGTCGTACTGTACGTTGTCGTGGACTGCGGGGTTGACTGCGAAAATTCCGTAAGGATTGGCCAGCAGTTCGGGGCCACCCTCGACCGGCCCTTCGACGTGTATCTCGAGGTCCGTTTCGTTGCGCATCGAGAGATATGTTCCACGGTCCGAGAGAGTGTACCCGCCAACTTCGCCAGTCTGTGAGATAACCTCACCCATCCCTTGTCCGGCCTCTCGATACCATTCTCCCAAGTCGTTTTCTAGGCCTGCTTCTGCCCAGATCTCGAGTTCCTGTGTGTGTGTCCCCGAACTGTCTCCACGCGAGACGAACGTGGATTCTGTCTCGGCTATCTGTTCGAACGCGGCGACGGCGTCATCGCCCCCGGAGATGTCGGCCGGGTCCTCGGGGTCGCCGACGATGATGAAGTCGTTGAACATGATATCACGACGATTGACTGCGTAGCCTTCTTCGATGACGTCGTCTTCCTGGGACCGAGCGTGGACCACCACCACGTCGGAATCGCCGCTTCGGCCAATTTCGATCGCGGCTCCCGTCCCCTCCGAAACGGTATCGACTGTCACCCCATACCGGTCCTCGAAGGCTGCGTTGAGTTCGTCGAGAAGCCCCGTGTCGTACGTGCTCGTCGTCGTCGAGAGCGTCAGCGTTTCCCCCACGATTTCTCCTTCCGAGTCGTCGGCACTACTGAGGGCAGTACATCCAGCCAGTCCTGCGGTCGTCCCACCTGCCACCGCCGCAAGAACCGCCCTTCGATGTATCGACATAGATACCTCGAGACGGCCCCTTCGGATATAGTTTTTGGAAGTGATGAAATCGAATATGGTTTCGCTTAACCGAATTAAGGCATAAAAATCCCATTAAGTAACTGCATGTGGTTACCCAAACTTCATCACAGCCGATACGTCGATCCGTTCGACGGCTTCTTATCGAGAGGTGATGCTGGTTGGTGTACCCGGGTGAAGGCTCTGGCCTACGCAGTTGGCGAGACTGGTGATTGCCCGTGTGTTTCGATCATGCCCCATGATCTCTTCCTCGTTGCACATGGGTCCGTCTCCCTCACTAACCGATAGCCCAACCCCTTTGACGACCAGTCCCCCACCTCGAGTATGGACCTCTCGCTCGTCGATCTCTCACCGGTTCCCGAGGGGGGAACTGCTGCCGACGCCTTCGAAAACACCGTTAAGGCCGCCAAACAGGCCGAAGCGCTCGGGTACACCCGATTTTGGGCTGCCGAACACCACGGGATGGCCGACCGACTCGCCGGTACCACGCCTGAGGTGTTACTCGGGGCATTGAGCGCCGAGACTGACACCATCCGCCTCGGCTCCGGTGCCGTCTTGCTCAACCACTACAGTCCGTTCAAAGTCGCCGAAGTCTTCGGTACGTTGGATGGACTCGCTCCTGGGCGAATCGATGCTGGTCTGGGCCGAGCAAACGGCTCACCGGCGACAGACCACGCCCTGGGAACCGAACGACACGTCGAAAATCCAGACGAGAATCACGCCGAAAAGATCGAAGCCGTCTGTGCACACTTGGCGGGGGATTTCCCATCGAATCATCCCTACAGCGACCTGTCGGTGCCACGCTCGGGTGGCGCGCCGCCAGCTCCCTGGGTGCTCGGCTCGAGTCCCTCGAGTGCGGAACTCGCCGCCACGCTCGGGTTGCGATACTGTTTTGCGGCGTTCATCCGGCCGCAGTTCGCCGTCCATGCGTTCGAAACCTATTACGACGATTTTCAACCGTCGTCACTCCCCGGTGGCGTGGACGAACCACAGGGGATGGTGGCCGTGAACGCCATCTGTGCACCGACCGACGAGGACGCAGCGAGGCTCCGAGCCATCGCTGAGGCCTCCTACAAACGACTGGCTCGTGGCCACATCGGGGCCACCCCGTCCGTCGAGACAGCTATCGACGAACTCGGTGAGGTCCCCGAGCCAACACCGACACCACTGCCGGATGAGACGTGGCCGCGTGCGCTCTCGGGAAGTCCCGAAACGATGCGGGACATTCTCGAGCAACTCGCAGACCGTGTCGGAGTCGACGAAGTGATGATTCAACAAATCGTCGCCGATCACGACGACGCGCTCCGCTCACACGAACTGCTCGCCGAGGCTTTCGAGCTCACCTGAGCAGGAAGCCGATCGCTTTCTCGAGCGGGCCCGCTCTCAACGCCGGGCCAACCGGGATTGGGTCGTTCTCATGCTGTTGGCTGTACCGGTGTGAATATTCTCGCCACCCGGGGAGACGAGACTGGTAAACGACGGACAGCCGGCGGTATCACACCGGGCAGTACCACGGCGTCCCTAACGGCCTCACCACACCCGATTGGTCATCTCCGCACGGTTCCCTGCCGCAAGCGCTTGATAGTTCTCGAGGATAATCTCACCCCATCGAGCTGCCTTCTTTGGCGTCGAGCCGGCCATATGCGGCGTGATGATGACGTTCGGTAGCGTCCACAGTGGGGACTCCTGTGGCAGTGGTTCGGTCTCGAACACGTCGAGGGCGGCCCCACGGATCCAGTTCGATTGGACCGCTCGAGTGAGGGCGGCCTCGTCGATGACTTCCCCACGGGCAATGTTCACGATCACGGCGTCACTGGACATGAGCCGCAACTCAGGTCGCGAGATGAGTCCCTCGGTCTCATCGGTCAGCGGACAGGCGAGAACGACGTAGTCGGCCTGCCGACACACCTCCTGATAGTGCTCGGCGGGATAACACCGCTCGAGCACGTCGGGGGCGTCCTCGAGTGCTCGCTTCGTTCCGATCACGTCCATCCCAAGTGCGCTCGCGAGCTCGGCTGTTCTGGTTCCAATCGCCCCGACGCCGATGATCCCCATCGTTTTCCCGTGGATCTCCCCGCCCTCGCGGCGGTGCCACACGCGGTCGGCTTGCTGGTCAGCCAGCCGATGCAGGTTTCGTTCGAACATGAGGATGTACGCCAGTACCTGTTCGGCAATCGGTTCAGCGTGCACCCCGGAGGCGTTCGTCAAGACGACATCGCGCTCGCGCAAGGCGGATTGGTCGTAATGATCGACGCCCGCACTGAGCGCTTGCACCCACTCGAGGGTGGAGGCAGCCTCGAGGAGGTCTTGGGAAAGGCTCCCGGCGACGATTCCCGCAGCCTGGGGCGCTGCCTCGAGCGTTTCTTCTGGGGTGGTAGCGATTTGTAGTGCGCCAGTAGGCAGAGGGTCCTCGAGGACGTCTCGGAGCTGGGAGTGGCGGTCAGGGCCAAGGTCGTGTGGGAGCAAGAGTGTGGGTGTCTCGGTCATACTGGGTGGACACGCGTGGTCGATGTGAATATCGGGGTTCCGGCAGTAGCAACTGTCGGGGGCCATGACCTGTGACTGCTCGTAAGAAACGGGTCAGGATGAACTGTCTCACTCGAACCGCAACAGCCGTAGCCCGATCAGGCTCACGAGGACGGTCGATCCCTCGTGGCCGACGACAGCGACCGGGAGTGGAATGCCAGCGGTGAGAATTGCGACGATCATGATCGCAATCGCCCCAAACGCCACTGAGAAGTTGATATAGAGCGTCCGTCGCGTTTCACGGCTGAGCGCGAAGGCGTAGGGGAGTCGGTCGAGTTTGTCCGACATGAGGACGATATCTGCGGTCTCGAGGGCCACGTCGGTCCCGGCACCTCCCATTCCGATGCTGATGTCGGCCGTCGCCAGTGCGGGCGCATCGTTGACACCATCGCCGACCATCGCGACGGCCTCGTGTTCTTCTTGCAACCGCCTAACGTGCTCGACCTTCTCTTCGGGAAGTAACTCGGCATACACGTCGTCGATGCCGAGTTCGTCGGCGATGTACTGTGCCACCCGCTCGTTATCCCCGGTGAGCATGACGATCCGTTCGACGCCAAGTTCGCGGAGTGTGGCGATCGTGTCGGCTGCGTCCTCCCTGATCGTATCGGTGAACGCGAGCCACCCCATCACGTGCCAGTCGCCGTCCGACTCACGCACGACGAGGACGCTCGTTTTCCCCGCCGCTTCCAGCCTCTTGATCGCCTCGAGACCATCCTCGAGGCCCGTGATGGCGGCTTCGCCGTTCAGTTCGTCGATGTACCGGCGATTGCCGATGTGTACGGTGTCGCCGCCAATCTCTGCGTGGACGCCTTTCCCGACCACGGCCTCGAACCCGGTAGCTTTGGGAATCTCGATGCCACGTGCGTTCGCCGCCTCGACAGTGGCCTCGGCAAGGTGGTGTTCGGATCGTGCTTGCACGCCAGCTACCATTGCCAGGAGCTCATCTTCGCGTATCGACTCTCCGGGACGGACCGACATCTCCGACAGCCGGGTGTTCCCTTCGGTGAGCGTCCCGGTCTTATCAAACGCGACGGCGTCGACGTCACCGGCGGTTTCGATGTGCTCGCCGCCTTTGAACAACACCCCCTGGCGCCCCCCAGCGGAAATCGCCGAGAGCACGGCCGCGGGCGTCGAAATGATCACGGCACAGGGTGAGGCGGCCACCATGAGCGTCATCGACCGATAGAACGTCGGTTCGAAGGGATGCTCGAGCAACAGATACGGAATACCGATCGCGAGGGCAGTCATCGCGAAGACGCCCAGCACGTAGGGCTGTTCGAACCGGTCGATCAGTTGTTGGGTCGGTGCCCGCTTGCTCTGGGCCTCCTCGACCATGTGAATCAGCCGCGAAATCGCCGACTCCCTGGACTCCCTGGTGACACGAATCTCGAGGCTCCCCGTTTCGTTGATCGTCCCCCCGAAGACCTCGTCACCTGGTTCTTTGCTCACGGGAACGGACTCCCCGGTCAACGAAGACTGGTCGACCGAACTCCGCCCGGATTCGACGACGCCATCGAGCGGAAGGCGGTCACCGGGGCGGACGACGAACACGTCACCGACCTCCACATCCTCGATGGGACGAGTGCGTTCGACGCCGTCCTCGAGTACCTGTGCGGATTCGGGGCGTAACTCGATGAGTGATCTGACGGCGGTTCGTGAGCGACCAATGGCATACTCCTCGAGGACGCCCGAGAGCGAAAAGAGGAACAACAACATTGCCCCCTCGAACGGCGCGCCGATGTAGAGTGCGCCGAGGGCGGCGAGTATCATCAACAGGTCGATCTCGACGGCTGGTTCCTGGACGGCTTTGACACTTGCTTTCGCTCCATACCATCCCCCGAACACGTAGGCGACGGCGTAACTTCCCCAGACGACTGTTTCAGGGGCTCCGGTCCAACTGCCGACCAACCCGCCGATCATACCGAAAAACGTGAGGGCCACGAACACCGCCTGCCGTCGTACACGCGGCCCCACCGCTGTGGGTGGTGAGTGGTCGGCAGCGATCGAAGACGTACCCATTGCCCCGTCCATACGTGGTGTTGCGTGCTGGATACGATAAGCGTTCGTCCGCAATCCTGAGAGGTGAGAACTGCCTGCAAGAGGCGTGGTGTCCCCCGCGGGAAACGGCTGGACTCTTATCCCCACCGTTCGAACGACTCGTATGGGCTTTCACACCTTCCCAACCGAGCGTGCTGACAACCTCGAGGATGTAGCGAGATTCCGCTTTTGTTCGCGTGAAGAGCTGGTATCGCTGCTCGACGTCGACGCTGACGCCGTCGTCGCCGATCTCGGTTCGGGAACGGGGTTTTATACGCGAGAGGTAGCGCCCTTCGTGGGAACGTTGTACGCCGTCGATCTGCAACCGGAGATGCACGACCATCACCGGGAACACGGTGTCGACGACAACGTCGAGCTCCTGACGAGCGGTATCGACTCGTTACCCTTCGAGGATGACGAACTGGATGGGGCGTTTTCGACGATGACCCACCACGAGTACGCGACTGACGAGGCACTCGCCGAACTCGCTCGAGTGATCGGGCCTGGTGGGCGTCTCGTGACCGTCGACTGGTCGGCCGACGGTGACGGTACGGACGGGCCAGCGGTCGACGAGCGATTTACCACTGCGGAAGTCTCCGACCAGCTCGAGGCTGCTGGCTTCGAAATCGTCGATGCACACGTGCGGCCGGAGACCATGGTGGTCGTTGCCCGTGTTGCGGAGTGAGCGGGGAGTTCAGGCTGGGGGGACCAGGAGCACGTTGCCGGTCGCCCGTGCGACGAGATCCTCCGACACGCTTCCAAGGAGGAGTCTGCGAAGCCGGCTGTGGCCACGTGAGCCGATGAGGATCGTCGTCGGATCGTGGGCCGATTCCGCCGCGAGAATTTCGTCAGCGGGATCACCCTGGCGAACCTCGACTCTCGTCTCGATCCCCCACGCCTCGAGTTGCTCCGAGAGTTCTTCGAGACGCGTCTCCGGATTGATATCGTCGGGGTGTCCTGGATCCTTTGGCGTGTCGACGTGAACGAGCGTCGCCTCCTTGGTCGCGTGCCGGAGGTACGAAAACGCCTCGAACGCGTGGTCGGCGTTCGCCGAAAAGTCCGTTGCGTAGAGCATGCGTTGAAAGAGATGTTGTCTGACGACAGCGGGGTCATCCGCACCGCGTTCGATCCGGTTGACCAGTAACGGCGTTTCGGTCGTCCGTGCGAGGTTGCGTGCAGTCGAGCCAATGACGCGATTCTCGAGCGGGCTTTTCCCGCGAGAGCCAACGACGGTGAGACCCGCACCGATCGTTTCAGCGAGGCCGCGAATCCGGCGATGTGGCGTGCCACGGACGACGTGTACTTCGACGTCGAAGCCTGCGTCCTCGATAACCCGCTCGTACCGACTGATCGCCTGGCGGCGGCGCTTCTCGAAGTCGATGCCGGGCATCCCCGTGTGGACGTTCGCCGGGATAACCGTCACCAGGTGCATCTCATCGACGCCGATCCGACCCAGGCAGGCGAGACAGGTGTCGTTCTCGATGGTCGCTTCACTGGCAGCTGAGAGGTCAGTGGCGAGTACGGCTTTCATGCCTTCCCTACGGGCTGCATGCATAATATTGTTTGGCAAAACCAATACTGTTTGGTGAGTTTGCGCCACTTGATCGAGCGTGAACGGGCCACCGTGACGAGGTCTTTGCCTATTTGTTCCGCTCGAGGGTTTTGGTGGTGCACTGCTTGCGTTGCTTGTCCCCTCGAGGTGAGTGTGTCTCGGGTGGTGCGCGCCGGCGACGAGTGTATGCCGGTGCGTTCCCACCCGCTATATTCAGAGAAGTTACAGAGATATTCTGGTGGGATAGCTATCGGATACGTTGCGGTAATATTGCGTAGAAATCCCAAAAGCGTTATACGCATGGTCGGGGTAGAGAGAGGTGAGAAAAGCCATGACCGAAACACGTGTCCAAAACGGAGGTCCCGGAGCATGATCGAGCTCAGCGCACTTCCCCCATCCGTACAGGCAGCCCTCCTCGTCGGGGTTATCCTCGTCCAGGCGGTCGTTCTCTACGTCGGCTATGGGGCAGTCGAACGCATCGTCACGGAACGCTTCAGTTCGTTCACAGACGCCTAATCGATGGACATATTTGGGCTCGGTCTCGCGCTGATCGTTTTGTTCGTGAGCTTCGGCTTCGTCGTCGGTGTCCTCTTCGGCTTCTTCGGGATGGGTGGGTCGTTTCTCATCACGCCGACGCTCTTGATTCTGGGCTATCCAGCCTCCGTCGCAATCGGGAGTGGGCTCGCGTTTTATTTCGGCACGTCCGTGATCGCCGTGATGAAACACTACGACGTCGGCCAGGTCGACTACAGACTAGGTGCGATCCTGTTCGTCGTCCTCTCGATTGGTATCGAACTCGGGAGTCGGCTCGTGTTTGGCCTCGAGGCACTCGGCGTCGCAAATCTCGTGACTGGCGTTGCCTACGTCGTGCTGTTGGCCGGGATCGGCGCGCTATTTTTGCGTCGCGCAGCGAACCTGGATGCCGATCACGGAGAGGACGGGGAGGCAGTAAGCGACGAGGAGATTCCACCGATCGCTCGCCAAATCCAGTCGTACACGGTCCCCCCAATGATCGGCCTGACCTCCGGTGGTCGGGCCTCCCTGTGGACGATCACTGGTGCCGGCGGCAGCGTCGGCCTCATTTCCGGCCTGATCGGCGTTGGTGGCGGCTTCATCCGGATGCCCGTCATCTACTATCTGATCGGCACTCCGTTAACTGCCGCAGTCGGGACCAGTCTCTTCGCGGGTCTCTTCGCGGGCGCCTACGGGACGTTCACCTACGGGATGGGCGGTGGGGTCGATCTTACGGTCGTCTCGCTCTTACTCGTCGGGAGCGCCCTCGGTGCTCGCATCGGTTCGGCGGCCACGACGGCCGTCAACGAAGACGAGGTCATCGTCTACTTCGGCTTCATGATGCTCTTTGCCAGCGTCGGGATCGCACTGAGCGAACTCGGGTCCTGGCTCGAGGTCGGAACACTCGATGTGGTCAGTGTCTTCTTACTGGTTGGCTCATCGTTCGTCGTCGCCTCGTTGATCCTCTATCAGTTCGGACAGGCCACACGGACCCAGTACGCGAGTGCTCGACAGGTGGCAAAAAGCGGTGAGTGACCGACGGCTGTTGGGGCGGTGGACGCCGTCGGCGTTCGGCGTCGGGTGTTTTTCACCCACTCGCTCGATTTCACCGCTGATCACGCTCGTGGTTGTCCCTCACCCAAAACGACATCTTTCCTGAGGCCCAACCGCCATCTGATGTTGGTCCCGACCGTCGCGCTGATCCTCGCCCTCGGTGTTGCCTCACGCGTCCTCGCGGACCAGCTTCGTATCCCGAGCGTCCTCTTTTTGATCGTTGCCGGGATCGCCATNGGACCAGAGGGTATNGGNATCGTCTCGGCCGAGACGTTCGGTGACGGGTTACCGGCGATGGTTGGCGTCAGTGTCGCGATCATCCTGTTCGAGGGCGGCTACCATCTCCACCAACGCAAACTCCGTGAGACCCCCCGCGCGCTCGTTCGCCTCATCACCGTTGGGGCGGCGGTGACGTGGTTGGGGACGGCTGGGGCCGTCGTGGTGTTTCTGGACACCACCATCGAGGTCGGGTTGCTCGTCGGTGCACTCTTGATCGCGACCGGCCCGACGGTTGTTTCACCCATTTTGCAGGTGGTCACCGTCCGAGATCACGTCGGCGCCCTCCTCGAGGCCGAAGGGATCATCAACGACGTCACGGCTGCGATTCTGGTCGTCGTCGTCTTCGAGGTTCTCATCGCTGGAGACGGCACCCCACTGGCGATGGTCTGGGAGTTCGTGTTCCGGTTGGTGATCGGTCTGGCCGTTGGTGGTGCGGTCGCTGGCATCGTCTGGCAACTCCTCACGAATACCCGCTCGCAACCGACGAGAGCGCCGTTGCACGCACGATTGATCGTCCTCGCGGGCATCATCGTCGCCTACGCGGGCTCGGAACTGATCGCCAGCGAAACGGGCATCGCCGCCGCCGCCATGGCCGGGTTTGCACTCGGCAACGTCGACCTGCCACACCACGAGGCTGTCATCGACTTCCTCGATGACCTCTCGGTCGTCGTGCTCTCGTTCATTTTCGTCGCGCTTGCGGCCCTGATCGACTTTGGAGATATCCTCTCACTCGGCGTCGCTGGCCTGGCCGTCGTCATTGCGATGACACTGGTCCTTCGGCCCGCAGTGATCTCCCTCTCGACCCCCGGCGAGCGGTTCACTCGAAACGAACGGCTCTTTCTCAGCGCTGTCGGCCCCCGTGGGATCATCCCTGCAAGTGTTGCGACGCTCTTTGCCGTCGAACTCCAGGCCCTCGGCCAGCCACAGGAGGCACAGTTACTCGCCGGAACGGTCTTTCTCATCATCTTTACGACCGTTATCCTGCAGGCTGGCCTCGCGCCACAGATCGCACGATTCCTCGAGGTTTCACCAATGCGCACCATACTCATTGGCGGTGGACGGGTTGGCCTGTCCCTCGCCGAACGACTCGACCGTGACGGAGAGAACGTACTGCTCATCGACAAGGATCCAGCGGCCGTCGAAACCGCACAGAAGCGCGGCATCCAAACGATCGAAGGCGATGGAACGGATGCCAGCGTCCTCGAGAAAGCCGGCGCAGAGCGGGCGAAAGCGGTGGTCGCGGCGACGCCGGAAGATAACGTGAACTTACTCGTCTGTCAACTGGCGACGACGACGTTCGAGACCGAGATTGTGGCCTCCCGGGTCAACCAGCCGGAAAACGTCGACGCGTTCGAATCACTCGGCATCCGGGCGATCGATCTGTCGATGGCGACGGCGTGGTCGCTCGAAAACGTGATCGAACGGCCGTCACTCTCGGCCTGGATGAACGAGCTCGGGCGAACGGGTGACGTCCAGGAGATCGAAGTCACGTCTTCGACACTCGGTGGGAAAACGATCGCCGAACTGCACGCAGAAATCCCCGACGGCTGTATCGTCGGCTTACTCACACACAACGACGGGGAAACCGAGGTCCCAACGGGCGATCACGAACTCCAGATCGGCGATCGAGTCACATTGATCGGACAGACCGAGGCTGTCGACCGTGCGGTCAAGCGGTTCCATCCACACGACTGATCGCCGTCTCCGAGTGATACTGTCGGCTGTCCGTCGTTTACTAGTCTCGTCTCCCCGAGTAGCGAGGATTTTTACACAGGTACAGCCAACAGTATGAGCAACGGCCAACCGAGTGCCTCGAGACGATCAGATCAACAGTTGGACATCGGATTCGGCCATGTGCTGTAAGGCTGTCGCTGCACCGATTCCCGTCGTGACACCATCGTAAAAGTCGGCTTCGTCGTAGTCCATCAACTCGATCGTCATCTGACAGGCCTGCAGTTCGACGCCAGTCTCGATAGAGAGGTCGATGAGGTCTTCGATCGTCGGCGTCCCGTTTTCCTCGATCCGTTTTTCCATCATGCGTGTCGCCATCCGGTCCATTCCCGGAATCGCGGCGACGGCGTTCGGCACTGGCATATTGGGGTTACCGACGGCACTCATCTTGAGGTTCTTTGATTTCTCCTCGTGAATGATATCGAGGCCCCAGAACGTGTGAAACACGACGACCTCCCAGTCGAACGCCGCAGCGGTACTGGCGAGAATCAGTGGCGGATACGCCATGTCGAAACTCCCCTTCGTGGCGACGATCGTCATCTTCTTCTGGCCATCGTCAGACTCGAGTTCGGTGAGTGCGTGTTCGAGTTCGTCGACGCGGTCTTGCAGTTCCTCGAGTGAGGGGGCGTCAGCGGTCAGCCCGCTGTCACCCTCGTCTGCTGACGCTGGCTGATTATCAGTACTCATATCAGTCCGTTTTCTTGACGTAGTGGATGTAGAGGTCGCCGTCCTCGGTTTGGTCGAGGAGCTCGACGCCACCGGTGCCATCGGCCCATCCCTGAATATCGCTCATGCTACCCGAGTCCGTGGCGACGACCTCGAGAACGTCACCGGCCTCGAGACCATCGATGGCCTGTTTTGTCTTCACGATTGGCATTGGGCAGGACTGTCCTTTGACGTCGAGGGTTTCCGTTGGGTTGTGTTGTGAGCTCATTGGTGATCTCTGTGCTCTATATTGGAGCTATCATACAATATAGGGGGCATCATTAAAAGCGTATCGATAGTTTAGGAATTTATACGAGGCCACAGGCTAGCCGATATAATCGGCTTACTGGTTCGATGAGGCCATAGGTGTCCAAATGTTGGGTCGGAAACTGCGCGGATAGTATTGCACTATCAAGACTATATTATGCAAAGCATTAAGTGGATGCGATTGGTATACTGATATACATGGACGAGATGGATTTCCCGACACCGGCCGTCGCAGTCGACTCGGTGTCGCCGACCCAACTGAAAGCACAAATCGACG
>SL_4KL_010_BRINEDRAFT_10000755_pt1 | contig 17099 bp, 14 predicted proteins | sample SodLak_010_BRINE_2_FD_10664 | JGI IMG/M metagenome (IMG submission 10664)
CTGCCACATCCAGCGCGCCTTTACGGCGGGTCATGTCCCGAGCCTTACGAGCGGCCTCCCGGGCCCGGGCCGCATCAATCATCTTATTGACGATGGCCTTGGCTTCGTTGGGAAACTCCTGGAGGTAGTCCGCGAACTGCTGGTACATCTCCTGTTCCACCGCCGTCTTCACCTCGGAAGAAACCAGCTTGTCCTTGGTCTGGGAGGAGAACTTGGGATCCGGCACTTTCACGCTGACTATGGCCGTCAGGCCTTCCCGGGCGTCATCCCCGGAGGTGTTGACCTTGAGCTTTTTCAGCAGCCCTTCCTGTTCAATGTAGCTGTTCAGGGTCCGGGTCAGGGCAGCACGGAAACCGGCCAGGTGAGTACCTCCATCCTTCTGGGGAATGTTGTTGGTGAAGGAGAAGATATTTTCCTGAAAAGCATCATTCCACTGCATCGCCACTTCCACCACGATGCCGTCTTCACGTTCCCGCGTGAAGTGGAAGACACGGTTGAGCTGCTGTTTGTTCGTATTGAGGTGCTCCACAAAAGCGCGAAGCCCACCCTCGTACTCAAAGACTTCGTCCTTGCCAGTGCGTTCGTCGGTCAGTCGAATGCGGACACCGCTGTTGAGGAAGGCCAGTTCACGCAGGCGCTTGGCCAGGATATCGAAGTGGAATTCAATACTGGTGAAGGTTTCCGTGGAAGGTACAAAGTGGACTTCACTGCCGGAGGCGTCAGTCTCACCGACCACACTCAATGGACTTTCCGGAACCCCTTCATGGTAAGTCTGCTCGTAGACTTTTCCGCCCCGACGGATGGTCAGCTTCAAAGTGGACGACAGAGCATTGACCACCGAGACACCGACACCGTGGAGACCACCGGATACCTTGTAGCTGTTGTCATCAAACTTACCGCCAGCGTGGAGGACCGTCATGATGACCTCAGCCGCCGATACCCCTTCCTCTTCGTGAAGATCCGTAGGAATACCCCGACCGTCATCACGCACCGTCACGGACTCATCCGGGTGAATGACCACACCGATTTCATTGCAATAACCTGCCAGTGCCTCATCAATGGAGTTATCGACGAGTTCGAACACCATGTGGTGCAGACCGGTCCCGTCATCGGTGTCTCCGATGTACATTCCGGGGCGTTTCTTGACGGCATCCAAGCCTTTGAGGACTTTGATACTGGAGGAAGTGTAATCTGTCATGTAGCGGCTCTCCCGAAGCGCCTGTCTTATTGTTCGGAGAATTCACCATGTTCCACGTGGAACATCCGATGGTCCTGAACGGTCGACCCCGCCCAAAGACTCAGGTCTGGCGGCTCAATGCTGGTCACAAACAACTGACATCCCAGCCCCAACAATCGCTCCGCCAACAGCTTTTGATTCGATTGATCCAGCTCAGCGTTGATGTCGTCTACCAGGCAGATTGCGGCGTCCCTGCGCTGGACGTTCACCACTGCCATCTGAGCAAGTTTCATCAGAATAACCAAAGTCCGTTGCTGTCCTCTGGAGAGCACCTCACCGGCGGGCCTTTGGTTAACGCGGATGCGGATATCGCACCGGTTGGGCCCATAGAGGGTGTGACCAGCGCGGTATTCCGTCTCCTGGTTGGTCTCCAGGATTTCGGCCAACGAACGCTTTGAGTCCCAGCCCTGAAAGAACCCCAACTCGAGATCCGTCGCCCAGTGGGCATTAGCCTGGGTCATCAGCTCATCGAGTTTTTCCCGGAACCGTTCAAACCAGACTGACCGTCGCTCTGTAAGCGTCTCGGCCAGCGCCACAAGTCGGGCGTTCCAGCTGCTCAGCTGACCATCGCTGATTATACCACGCCTGAGCAGTTGATTTCGCTGCCGGATGGTTTTCTGACACTGCTGCCACAGGGCGCCGTAATCATGTTCCACGTGGAACACCAACCAATCCAGAAATTGCCGCCGCTGCCCCGGGCCGCCCGCGACCAGATCAAAGGTGCCAGGCTCAATCACTGACACTGGCAACTCCCTGGCCATTTCAGAAAGGGACTGAACCCTTAAGCCATTTTTACGCAGTAACGCTTCACCCTTGGCCAGATCACGACTGATACCAAGACGCTGTTCTCCGCGTTCATTCTCAATCCGCCCAAACAACGTCAGGACATCACTGTCACGACTCACAACATGGCGGTGTTTTGCGCTGCGGAAGGAACGGCCGGCAGACAGATAATAGACCGCTTCAAGCAGGCTCGTCTTACCACTGCCATTAACCCCATAAATCAGGTTAAGCCGGGGCGAGAACTCAAGCTGTTGTCCATGCAGGTTGCGCAGATGATGAATATGGAGTTCACGCAGCGCCATTGAGTGCCATCAGATCTGATACTGATGTTTGAGGTAGTCGACAATTGCCGCACTTTCGAACAGTCGCGCACCCGTATTCGGATCCACCAGGAAAGGTACCGCTACCCGCCCGGTCTCCTCCAGCAGTGCCTGTCGGTTTCCTGATGTGGGCTCATATCGGATCGGTAACCTGTCGCGAATCTGAGGGAGCAGGAAATCCTTGCCGGAGGTCTTCCCACAATTACGCACTACATAGGGAATCTCCAATTCACACAACAGCTCACGCACACGCCGGCTGAAAGGGCTGGACTCGAAGCTGTAAAGCTCAAGCATGCGCTCCGGCCGTTTCGCTGGTTTCGCATAGAGGCCATTGCCAAAACGTGAGGCGCTAGCACTGAAGGAGCGAAGCTTACTGAAAAGATTCACTCTGGCTGAACGGGGTAGGCTGCCACTGCCGTAATGCTGATGCAGGTAATGCACAATGGCGGCACTTTCATACAGCATTTCCTGTCGGTTCGGATCCACCAGAAAAGGGAAGCGGGTTCTGCCACCCAATTCCAGAACCCGATTTCGGAACCGACTGCCGCCTTTTGGGCAGGGATAGATAACCGCATCCAGGCCCAGTTCTGTGAGCGCTTCGCGGACCAGACGGCAGAAGGGACAGCCTTCCATATCGTACAAATGCAACAGCTGGCTGGTCTGATCGCCCTGCCCGCGAACAATGGTTCCTCGCCACTGAGCCAGTGTAGAGGTCACCAGATTGCTCGTCAGTTCAAACACCTGAGATTCTCCTGTTCCGCATCCTCTACCGCACCTCAATGCAGCATGTTCAGGCGCTCATCCAGAAACATGTCCATTTCCGGAGCCAGGATATGCACATAACGGTCGAAATAGAGGAACTGCTTGATCAGCAGCGCGAACTCCCGGGGGAAGTGCAGACCGTGACTTTCACCAATGCGCACCAGATCCATCAGCAGGTCATTCACTTCGTCTTCCGTCTGCTCAGTGACACCTTCCAGTGATCCCATCTGCATCAGATTCACATCCGGCGGTGCCATGGTATCCATATGCTGCTGCACAGAAGACAGATCTTTCGCCAGCTCCGACCGATCCACATTTTCCCGGGTCACGCCAATACGCATCATGGCATCCGCCATCTGCTCGAAGTCACCGGCCATGATCGCAGTCATGAAATCCGAAACGGCGGTCCAGGTATCCGGTCGGATACGGCCCACTATTCCAAAATCAATGAAACCGACACGCCCGTCTTCCAGCACCATCAGATTGCCCGCATGCACATCCGCATGGAAAAACTCACACTGGGTCAGGCTGGCGAACCAGGTATTCATGGCCGTAATCAGAGTCCGCTCCGGATCCTTGGTGTAACGTCGGATTGTTTCCAGATCCGTCAGAGATACACCGTGAAACCGCTCCATGGTCAATACCCGGGCACTGCTGAGCTTTCGGTACACTTTCGGCACAGTCGCTTCGGTGTTGCCGGTTTCATCCAGAAATTCCCGGAAACGCTCCAGATTATTGGCCTCCTGAACGAAATCGCATTCCTCCATCATGGTCCGCTGGATTTCCTGAATCACCCCGGACATAGAGGTCCAGGCCAGTTTCGGAGCCAGCGTCTCGGCAACCCTTGCCGAGACGTAGAGAAAATTCAGATCCGTCAGGAGAATGTTGGACACTCCTGGTTTCTGGATCTTCAGCACCACCTCCTCACCGGTTTTCAGCCGGGCGCCGTGGACCTGGGCGATGGAGGCGGAGGCCAGCGGTGTACGGTCAATGTGTTCGAATTCACTATCCACAGCCTGACCCAGTTCCTCGCGGAGAATCCGCTCCATGATGGAGTAGGGCAGCGGGCGGGTCTGATCCAGACACCCCTGGAATTCCTCAACATACTCACGGGGGAAGAAGGTCGGCGATGACGCAATGAACTGACCCAGTTTGACATAGGTGGCGCCAAGCGCCTCAAAGGTCTCTCGCATCAGTCTCGGGGTCGGTGGTCTGTTACCTCCCAGCCAACGGGCACCCTGGCGCGAGAGCACCATCGCCGTCTGCCCAATACGCAAAGCGCCTTTTATTCCATCACCAAATACCCGAGCCGGATTATACCTGACTCCTTCTGCCAGACCGGTGAGGCTTTTCGCGCTACTTTTCACGGCTGAGTTGTCCTCCAGCGTCTGTTGCATCCTGTGCTGTCCTCTTTATTTGATCCGCCGGTGGGCCTTAAAGCCGCATGGGCATGACGACGTAGAGATTGTCGTCAGCGCCGGTGCTTTCAATGAGTGCACTGGCATTGGGACCCGAAAGCACCAGCCGCACCTGCTCATCATCAATGACGTTCATGACATCTATGAGATAGCCCACATTGAAACCAATCTGCAGCGATTCTCCCTGGTAGTCCACGGCCATGGTGTCCTCGGCCTGTTCCTGATCCGGATTGTTGGCATAGACGTGCAGTTCGCCAGGCTCAAGTTGCAGCCGAACCCCACGGATATTCTCATGGGAAAGAATGCCAGCCCGCTGCAGCATACTTTTAAGCAGCAGCCGATCTGCCAGCACCGTCTTGTCACCACCACGGGGAATAACCCGATTGTAGTCAGGGAACTTGCCTTCAATCAGCTTCGATGTGAAGGTATAACGTCCCACCGTAGCGCGCATGTGACTGAGCCCTATGGTCAGGCTCATTGTGTCATCCGTATCCTCCAGCAACCGGACCAGCTCCTGCACCCCTTTACGCGGGATAATGACCTGACGGGTCTGCTCCAGGTAGGTAGGCACCGACAGGGTACCCAGTGCCAGACGGTGACCATCCGTTGCCACGGCGCGCAGGGTGTCGTCGCCAATCTCAAGCAGAAGCCCGTTCAGGTAATAGCGCACGTCCTGCTGGGCCATGGCGAAAGATGTCCCATTAAGCAATGCCTGAAGATCGCCCTGCTGAAGCGTCAGGGTGAAGCTGTCCTCATCCTCTTCCACATTCGGGAAATGATCCGCCGGCAACGTCGCCAGAGTGAATTGGCTCGCTCCGGCCCGGATGCGCATACGGTCACCTTCCAACGCCAGAGTCAGTGTTGACTCCTCGGGAAGTGACCGACAGATATCCGCCAGTTTGCGCGCCGGCACTGTAATCCGACCCGCCTGTTCAACCGATACGTCATTCACAGCCGCCACCAGTTCCACTTCCATGTTGGTCCCGGTAAGACTGAGCTGATCGTCTTCTGCGATCAACAGCACGTTCGACAGTACCGGCATGGTCTGTTTCTTTTCCACCACCCCGGCAATGGCCTGTAATGGCTCCAGCAGTGATTCACGGTTTATGGTGATTTTCATTGTCTGTCGTGTCTGCCTGATGTCAGTTCAAATGATTGTCCGCCTGCTGGCGTGTCAGGTCGTCAGCAGGCGCATGAAATTCTGGTAGTCTTCACGGATTCCGGAGTCGGTTTCCTGCAATTCCTGAATCTTTTTGCAGGCATGCAGCACCGTGGTGTGATCGCGTCCCCCGAAAGCATCTCCGATCTCCGGCAGGCTGTGATTGGTCAGTTCTTTCGCCAGGGCCATGGCCATCTGACGAGGACGCGTGATGGAGCGGGTGCGGCGTTTGGAATGCAGATCCGCCACCTTCATTTTATAGTACTCTGCCACGGTGCGCTGAATATTGTCGATGCTGACCTGTTTCTCATGCAGCGCCAGCAGATCCTTCAGACTTTCCCGGATAAAGGCCGGTGTAATGTCCTGTCCGGTGAAATGGGAGTTGGCAATCACCAGTTTCAGTGCCCCTTCCAGTTCACGGACGTTGGAACGGATTTTCTGGGCAATGAAAAACGCCGCTTCACTGCTGATCCGTACCCGGGCCTGTTCGGCCTTTTTCATGATGATGGCAACCCGCGTCTCCAGTTCAGGGGGTTCCACCATCACTGTCAGACCCCAACCGAAGCGAGACTTCAGCCGCTCCTCCATGTTGACGATTTCCTTGGGGAAGCGGTCACAGGTCAGGATCACCTGCTGTCCCCCCTCCAAAAGCGCATTGAAGGTATGGAAAAACTCTTCCTGAGAACGCTCTTTACCGGCAAAGAACTGGATGTCATCAATGAGCAGGGCATCAAGCGAGCGATAATAGCGCTTGAACTCATTGATGGCGTTAAGTTGCAGCGCCTTTACCATATCCGCCACAAAACGCTCGGAACGCAGATAGGCCACCCGTGCATTGGGATTGCGCCGCACAATCTCATTGCCGACGGCATGCATCAGATGCGTCTTACCCAGACCGACACCGCCATAGAGAAACAGCGGATTGTAGGAACCCCCCGGATTTTCCGCGACCTGGCTTGATGCCGCCTTGGCCAACTGGTTCGATTTGCCTTCCACAAAGGTGTCGAAAGTAAACTGGCGATTGAGAAAAGTCTGATGTTTGACTGCGCCTTCCACCTGTACCCGTGATTGCCCCGAATCCTGATTGCCTCGGGCGGCGATGCGCTCGACCAGCGTCTCATCTTCCGGTCGCTCTTCGGCGGTGTTGAGCTCTGCCTCACTGATACCCGCGTCCGTTTCCACCTCCTGCTCTGGCTTGCCGGACTGCCGCTGTGGTGATGGTTTCACTGCAGTGACAGTGCTTGCCGAACCCGAGCCATTACCCTTGCTTCTGCTCCAGTCGCTGGCCGAGCCCACCTCAAGCCGTACACTCAATCCGTGATTGCCTTCAAGATCACGGATCAGCTCCTGAATGCGGTTCAGATATTTCTGCCCAACCCAATCCTTAACAAACCGGTTGGGTGCCAACAGCACCAGACCCTGCTCACCCGCGGCCGACTGCAATGGTCTGAGCCAGGTATTGAACTGCTGTGCCGGGAACTCATCCCTAAGCAGGTCCAGACACTGTTGCCAGAGTTCCTGTGGCGCCACCGGTGATCTTCTCCCTGCCTGTCAGAATAAACACGTAACAGCTGCACCCGGGGAAAGAAACCACTACGCCCCCTATCCACAACCATCCCCGCCAAAGCCGTTGAGCCGGTCATTCTACGCCGCATTACAGTTCCCTTAAAACCCCCAAAATCGAACCTATAAACAGGTTGTGTATAACTTTATCCTTTTTGTTCAATACTTTACAGACTTGAAAACACCCTTCTTCACAAAAAGCGCCAACATTACAAAGAAAAAAATCTATCCACAGGCCGCTGCGCACAACCTGGGATCAACCCCTGAATCCATGCCCCAACAAATCCTGTATAACTCCCTCCGATTGTGGTCCAACTGTTTTATCCCGGATCCATGGGCAGCTTATACAAGCTCTCAACCCGGCTTGCAAACAGCATTATCCTTACCTCAAGGCACTGATTTAAAAACCGCTTTTTAACATATCCACTGAACAGGCGCCCCCTAACAGTAGTAACAGTAGGTCTTATGAATCCTTAAAAGAATAAAAACCTTATGTAGTTACTGTGGCTCTTGCTGGGTGGCGCTTCAGTCTGTGCATCAATGATTGATCCTGAACCCGGATTTGCTTACAATCGCCGCTCCCTGCTTATGGACAAATTCCATACAGCGCCCGACCTGGGGTGGTCGGTCGTTAACCAAACTCCTGTTGTTGCGAGATTACAGACATGAAGCGTACATACCAGCCCAGCGTGCTCAAACGTAAGCGCACCCACGGTTTTCGTGCCCGCATGGCGACCAAGAACGGCCGTCAGGTCATTGCTCGTCGTCGCGCCAAAGGCCGTAAGCGTCTGAGCGTCTGAATTCAGAGAATTGCCGACTTCCGAATCTGAAAGCGCCGAATTTCCACGGTCGGCTCGCCTGCTGACCTCACGAGACTACACTGGCGTCTTCAATGACGTTCAGTTCAAGACGGGAAACAGGCACTTACTTTTGCTGGCAACACCCAATGGGCATAATGGCTCGGGTCAGGGTCGCATCGGCCTGATCATTGCCAAGCGGCACGTCAAACGTGCCGTTGATCGAAACCGGATCAAACGCCAGGTGCGCGAATCATTCCGCCACCGTCGGGACCAATTGCCCAGCCTGGACATAGTGGTTCTGGCACGTCCGGGACTTGCCAGCCTCGACAGCTCCGAAGTTTACCGGCAGTTGGACAAGCTCTGGCGCAAACTGGCTAAACAGACCGAAGCCAACTGATCGGGTTTCAGGTCTGACAGGAGGGATAACATGCGTTGGTTCGCACTGTGTCTGATCCGTCTGTATCAATACGGGGTCAGCCCTCTCATGCCCAGTCACTGCCGTCACTTTCCTTCCTGTTCCAGCTATGCGGCAACAGCCATTGCTGAATACGGACTGATCCGAGGCGGCTGGTTGGCACTGAAACGCCTGGGTCGCTGTCACCCCTGGGGAACCAGCGGCTATGATCCGGTTCCCGGTACCGATACCCTAACGCCCGAGTCGTGCCCAGCTTCCTCGGGCTGTATCCACTCTTCTGAAAAGACGCGCTGAATTATGGATATCCCAAGAGTCGCCATCTGGCTCGGTCTTGCCATTGTTACCTATCTGTTGATCCTTGCCTGGAATGAGGATTATCACCAGCAGCCTGAGCCAACCGAACCGGTTGCTGAAGAGCAGATTGAAGAGCCGGATGAGCAACCCACTGAGTTCGATTCACCCGAACCTGATCCGGAGACGGACGAAGAGGCGCCCGGGGAATTCAGTGTCCCGGAAGATGAGCAAGCGGAGGCTACCGAGGACCCGGCAGGCGATGGTGAAACACCGGATACCGATGCGGAAACCATCCAGGTTGAAACTGATGTACTGGATCTTGAAATCAGCCTCGAAGGAGGGCAGATCACCAAAGCCTATCTGCTCCAGCATGACCGGACCCTGGATTCCGAAGAACCGCTGCAGTTGCTTCAGAACGATCAGGAACGCACCTATATCCTCGAAAGTGGTCTCATTGGCCGGGATGGCCCGGACTCCACCGCCAACGGTCCCACACCCGTCTATGAAGCCGATCAGAGTGAGTACGTCCTGTCCGAGGATGAAGACAGCCTGACCGTTGATCTGCACTTTGAAACCGATGATGGCATCCCAATCGTCAAACGCTACGAGTTCAAGCGTGACGACTACCTGGTTGATGTGAGCTATCACATCGACAACAAGGCAGATGAACCCTTNGTGACCAACTTCTCCGGCAAGATCGTCCGGGATGAGAGTGATGACCCCACCGGCCAGAGAATCCTTGGTGTGCGAGCCTATCTCGGTATGGTTCTCAGCACTCCGGATGATGCCTACACCAAATACGACTTTGGTGATCTGACTGACGACCCGCTGAATAAATCCGTCACCGGGGGTTGGGTCGCCTTCCTGCAGCATTACTTCATGACCGCCTGGATCCCACAGCAGGAGCAGCAGCACCAGTACCAAACCATCCAGCGTAATGGGCTGCATGTCATGGGTTTCGTCAACCAGTCTGCGACACGGGTTGACCCGGGTGAGGAAAAAGAGGTCGGTGCCCAGGTCTATCTGGGTCCCAAGATCATTGACCGACTCAAGGATATCGCACCCAATCTTGATCGGACGGTGGATTTCGGTTGGCTGTTTTTCATCTCACTGCCGCTTTTCTACATCCTGGACTGGTTCCATGGCCTGGTGGGTAATTGGGGCATAGCCATCATTCTGCTGACCGTCACGGTCAAGCTGGCCTTCTACAAGCTGTCCGCCACCAGCTACCGCTCCATGGCCAACATGCGCCGTGTGGCGCCCCAGCTGCAGCGACTGCGTGATCTCTACGGAGACGACAAGCAGAAGCTCTCCCAGGAGATGATGGCGCTGTACAAGAAGGAGAAGATCAACCCGCTCGGCGGTTGTCTGCCCATACTGGTACAGATGCCTGTGTTCATCGCCCTGTACTGGGTACTGTTTGAGAGTGTGCAGTTACGTCATGCGCCGTTCTTCCTGTGGATCGATGATCTGTCGGTGATGGATCCCTATTTCATCCTGCCGATTCTGATGGGCGCCTCCATGTTCCTGCAGATGCAGCTCAATCCGGCGCCACCGGACCCGGTGCAGGCGAAGGTGATGAAGGCCATGCCGATCATCTTCACCTTCTTCTTCCTGTGGTTCCCGGCAGGCCTGGTGCTGTACTGGCTGAGTAACAACGTGCTGTCCATGGCCCAGCAGTTCTACATCTATCGTCAGATTGATAAAGAGCAGGCCAAGGCTCCTGAAAAAACCTGATCCATGACCAGCCAGGCCGATCGCGACACCATTGCCGCACTCGCCACGCCACCAGGCCGGGCGGGTGTTGGCATCATCCGCGTTTCCGGCCCCGAGGCCCGGGCGGTTGCCGAAGCTGTTCTGGGTTTTCAGCCCCGCCCGCGCCACGCCCATTACGGTCCTTTCCACGATGAGCAGGGAAACCTCCTGGATGAGGGCATTGCCCTGTATTTTCCGGCACCCCATTCGTTCACCGGAGAGGATGTGCTGGAGCTTCAGGGCCATGGTGGTCCTGTGCTTCTGGATATGATCCTGCAGAGCGTCACAGCTCTGGGTGCCCGTCTCGCCCGTCCCGGTGAATTCTCAGAACGTGCTTTCCTCAATGACAAGCTGGATCTGGCACAGGCTGAGGCCATCGCCGATCTCATCGAGAGCAGCTCGGAACAGGCGGCTCGCTGCGCCATGCGCTCGCTGCAGGGCGCATTTTCCCAACGCGTCGACCAGCTGGTTGAATCCCTGACCCACCTTCGCATCTATGTGGAGGCCGCCATTGATTTTCCGGAGGAGGAAATCGATTTTCTGGCCGATGGCAAGGTCGCTTCCGATCTTGATGAGGTCGTGCAACGTCTGGATAAAACCCTGGCCCAGGCCCAGCAGGGATCGCTGATGCGTGAGGGCATGCGGGTGGTCATTGCCGGTCGTCCCAACGCCGGAAAATCCAGTCTGCTCAATGCCCTGTCCGGTCAGGACAGCGCCATTGTCACCTCTGTCGAGGGAACCACCCGGGATGTGCTGCGCGAGGAAATCCACATTGATGGCATGCCGCTGCATGTCATTGATACTGCGGGATTGCGCGACAGTGACGATGAAGTGGAGAGGATTGGTATTGAGCGGGCCTGGAGCGAGATTGAACAGGCGGATCGCATCCTGCTTCTGGTCGACAGCGCCACCAGTGATGCGGTCACTGCAGATGCCGTCTGGACAGGCCTTGATCGACGCTTACCCCAAGGCATACCCCTGACGCTTATCCGCAACAAGATTGATCTGAGCACCGAGACACCCGGTTACCAGGAAGGACCGGTTCCGCTGATTCGTCTTTCCGCTAAGCATGGCTCCGGCATTGATGCACTGCGCGAGCATCTGAAAGCCTGCATGGGCTTTCAGGGCGAATCCGAAGATGGTTTCCTGGCCCGCCGGCGTCATCTGGATGCCCTCAATCGGGCCCGAGAGCTGCTCGAACAAGGCCGCGTCCAGCTCCACGATTTTGGTGCCGGTGAGCTGCTTGCCGAGGATCTGCGTCAGGCCCAGGACGCTCTGGGGGAGATCACCGGCGCCATGACCGCCGATGATCTGTTGGGTGAAATTTTCAGTTCGTTCTGTATCGGCAAGTGACGCGGTTGTCTGTTCCTGAAGAAACGGATTGCCTTTGAGGATGCCTGACAGGGCGAATCTCCATGCAGTATACTTTCGCCCCGAATATATAGAGTGGCCGCAGTTGCGCCACACAGGAGACCCTCAATGACTGATCGAGTATCCCGGGAAACCACGGATCTGGCATTCCAGAGCTACGGACGCTGTTGCAGTAATGACGCCTTCTTTGAGGATTTCTACAACATCTTCATGAGCAAATCGGGTGAGGTCAGGGCGATGTTCGCCAACACCGATATGGCCGAGCAGCGCCGTCTGGTGCGCGCCGGCCTCATGTGGCTGATCATGTACGCACGCGGCTCCCAGGGCTCAAAGATTGAGCACCTTGCCCGGACCCATGACCGCCATCATATGAACGTCGACCCGGCCTGGTACACCGTCTGGGTGGATTCGCTCATGGAAACCGTTGCCCGTCATGACCCTGAGTTTGACCGGCCTCTTGAGCAGGCCTGGCGCGCAACCCTCAGCCCGGGTATCGAAGCCATGAAACAGGGCTACTGAACGCGACATTGCCCGCACTGTCTGGCTTAATCCGCCATGCCACTGGGGGCGCGCTCATCGGCACTGGGCTCCGGTGCCACTTCAAATGGCGTACGGGCCAGGAAGTCATCAAGAAAGACCAATGCAGCATCCTCATGGCCTTCGTGACTGAGAACCGCGTAACGGTAGTAACTGAGCCCGCCCCGGACATAATCATGCCCTGACTCGTCCAGTCGGCTCAGGTAGGGATCTGTTGCGGGTGAGGCACTCTCGAGCAACTGTTCATAGAAACGCGCCAGTGGCATACCGACAAACTGCTGCTCATCCTCCTGGCTCTGGCGCTGGGGGGCGCGGTACTCAATGATGGGTCGGTTATCGGTATTCACCGGCCCTTCTCCCGGCCAGTCGGAATAGTCGGGGTTGCCGGCGTAGAAGCGCATGAGTGCGGCCAGCACGCCATCAGCCGGCAAATCCTCATTATCTGCCAGCGCCCGTCCATGGCCGATGATGGCCTCCGGGTCCAGCTTCTGATCTTCCTCCATACCCAGCAAAGCCACTATGGGGCCTTCCGGGTACATGTCACCGCGCCACAGCACCACCTGATCAAACACCTCCTTCATGGTGCGGGTGATGATCTGGAATTCCTCCTCCGACAACTGATAGAGCGGCAGCCACTGGGCGAACAGACCACCCTCGTTGAGCCGCTGGCGGACGTTGCGATAGTGCTCCCCGGTATAGAGATTGCCAGTCCCGGCCTTCCAGGGTGTGAACAGGTCACTGATGATGACATCGTAGGTTTCCGGCTGCGCCATCAGGCAGTTACGCCCGTCCTCGGCGTGGATACTGACCCGTGGATCCTCGAACAGTCCCTGGGCCGGTTCACTGAAATACCCCTCAGCCAGATCGATCACCTCGGGAAGCAGTTCACAGATGCGGATCTGTTCGACTGGGAAAGGGGTGGCGGCTCCGGCTGTAATGCCAGTGCCCAGCCCCAGAAAAAACACATCCTTGGGTTCGGGATGCAGCATCAGTGGAATACGCCCCTGGTTGCGTTCCGATTCCATGGCCCCGGTACCGCCGAGTCGGTAGTAGTTGTTGACCCGGATCAGACGATCGCCGTTGCGCTCAACCACGGCGGCGTGGGCATGGCTGCCATGACGCTCGGCCAACAGCTCTTCCCCGGGAAACAGCCGGATGGATTCCAGCGAACGGAAATCCGGGATCAGCGCCAGTACCAGCAGCACCCCAACCGCCGCCAGACTCGGTTTCTGCTGCCGCATTGGGTGCAGAGCCAGTGTGATCAGCGCCAACACCAGATAACCCAATCCAATGAGCTGCAGACTGACCCAGACTCCGAGGATGTTCAACAGCACGAACCCACCGGCCAGAGCGCCCAGGATGGCGCCCACCGTATTAGCGGCAATCAGCTGGCCCACGGCCTGACCCGGTCGGGGCAGCCAGGATTGGACGCTGCTCAGAAGCCAGGGCAGCAAAGAGCCAAGCAGTACACCCGCCGGAACAATGACCACACCGGCGGTGAGAAAGACCCGGGCCATGTAGCCGGTGAAGGACTCCCCGCCTTCGAGATAGCTCATGCCTTCGGTCAGCGTATGGAACAGCCAGGGCGAAGCCGTGGCCGCAACCGCACTCAGCACCAGCAGGACCACGGTCACCGGCACCGGTGAAAGCCGCCTTGCCGCCAGCCGGTTAGCCACGACCGAGCCAAGCCCCAGGGCCATAAGAAACAGGATCAGGACGGTGGCGTAGGTGTAGACCGAGTTCTGCAGAACCTGGGCAAACATGCGCGTCCAGATCACCTCCACCGCCAGGGTCAGGGCCCCGGAGAGAAAGGCGAGTGCCCACAACCACAGGGGTCTGATCGGCAGTGGCGATGCAGATTGCGTTTTTTGCGGTTCCGGATCGGTTCTGGCCGTCCGCGCCTCGGGCAGCAGCCAGCTTCGGCCCAGAACGACGGCACTGAGACCCACAAATAGATCCATACTGATGGCCAGCATATAGGCCCCGGTGAAGCCCAGGGCCATGGGCAGGATGAAGGCGGCGATGAAGGCCCCGGTCATACCGCCCAGTGTGTTCAGCGCGTAGAGCAGACTGCCCTGGCGGGCCATCTGATCGGGCTGGCGGATGACATGTTCCGCCACCAGAGGGAAAGTACCGCCCATGAGAAAGGCTGGGGGAAAAAGTACCAGTGATGACAGGGCCAGTTTGAGCAGATTGACCAGAGCTGCACTGTCGGCAATGGCATCGTGGAGTCCGGGATAGACGACCCGATAGGCATCGCTGAGCAGGAAGAACAGCAGCGCGGTGGCGGCAACACCCAGCTCCAGCACACCAAAGGCAATCAGCGGTCTTTTATAGCCTCTTGCGCGACGACCCCAGAACCAGCCGCCAGTGGCGACTCCGGCAAAAAAAATGGCAATGGTGACTGCGGCCGCCTCAGCGGTATTGCCGAACAGCAGCCCCAGTTCCCGTAACCACAGCACCTGATACACCAGTGCGGCCACACCGGAGACGAAGAACAGAACCAGTACTGTGAGTCGCGCGGATCGCTTATCCGACAGGGCCATAATGGGTTACCACAACCGGCTTTTCAGATGTGGAATCAGTCGCAGCGAGGCACTCAGGCCCAGCAGTAACGCCAGCGAGGGTCCAAATGGCTGATTCATGAACAGCGTTATGAAAAAGGCCAGCAGATAGACACTCACACCAATGAGTACCGTCAGCCACAACCCCTGCCGCCACCCCCGGGCCAGGCCAAAGGCCACCCAGGCCGGGACAAAGAACATGGCAAAGGCCGGCAATGCCCCCATGGCGAGGGTCCCCAGTACCACCGCCGCCACCAGAAGTGCGGCAAACACCAGTTCGTGGGGCCAGTCCGCCTGGCCGTTGGCTGAGTAGTGATCGGGAAAGAAGCGCTGTACCAGCAGACGCTGATTCAGCCATTTCAGGCTGGCCAACAATGCCAACAGGGTCAGCACGGCGCCGGAAAAATGACCGGGGGTGCTGAAATAGAGCTGCCCTCGCAGCAGTCCCTCACTGATCATTTCCCCCTGATGGGTGTTGGCCGCGAGAAACAACGCACCGCCCCAGCCCAGCACCAGCATGAGCGCGAACTGACTGTTGCCGATGCGCGCCAACAGTGATTTGAGCAGCGCTGCCAGAGCCGTTGCCAGAGTCGCCGTCACGGTGGTGGGTAGACCCAGGGGCAATCCGGCCACACTGCCGGCTGCGGCAATATGGGGGAAACCCAGCCCGGCCAACCACTCTTCGCGCAGACGCAGAAAGGCACCGATCAATGGCAGCAGCACGGCCAGTGTCAGCCCGGTTAGAAAGGGCAGCTGGAAGAGCTCGCGCATCATGCCCAGATCCATTTCAATCATGGCGTGAGATCCACCATCCGGGAACATTGATCACGCAGAAACGCCTGCTCATGACTGACCAGAAGCACGCTGCGATGGGGTCCAAGCTCAGTGAGCATTCCGGACAGTGCCGCAATGGCGCTACCATCAAGGTTGTTGGTCGGTTCATCCAGGATGACCAGATCTGCATCACTGCCCAGGCAGGCACAGGCCTGCAGAAACTGGAACTGGCCGCCACTGAACTCGGACAGTGGTTTATCGAGCAGCGGCGCGATCAGATCGGGCATCATCTGGAGATTGACCTGAAAGAGGCCCAGAAGTTCCCTACCCAACAGCGGCAGCTCTGGAGGCAGCTCGGGGCGCTGACGGTGATGGCTGATGGACAGATCCGGATGCCGTTCAATGCTTCCGGAGAAGATCCGCGCCACACCCGTCATGGCATTCAGTAGCGTGGACTTACCGGTGCCGTTGGCGCCGGTCAGCCCCAGAACCTCGCCGGGCCGGATCTCAAAGGATACCGGCCCGACGACTGGGTGTTGGTAACCGGCCCGGACGGCGTGGTACCGGGCCAGTGCTTGCGGTGTGACGGCATCGCTCACGGCTGTACTGCTTCGACCCACTTGTCAATCATCTCGAAATAGGCGGCACGGTCGCTGCCGGGCTGGACCTGGCTGGCCAGCTGGCGCTGGGGCCAGCCCAGTTGCCGCTCAATGAATTCACCGCCCTGGGAGGGCTGAAAGTCGGTGTAGAGTACCACACCTTCGCTGCCCTGCAGATCGCTCACCAGTGAAGACAGGTGCTGAGCCGTAGGTGGAATGCCGGGCAGCGGTTCCAGATAGCCGAGGATGCTCACATCCAGCAGTTCCATCAGGTAATTGGCGTCCTTGTGATAGAGCACCACGCCCGGCGCACCTTCCGCTTTGGACTTCCAATCGGACATACGCTCGTCCACGGCCTCTTCAAAGGCGTCGGCTCGCTCAGCGTAGTCTGAGGCATTATCCGGATCCATTTGGCTCAGCCGGTCGGCGAGGGCGTGGCCCACTTGAGCCATGCGCTCCGGGTCCATATAGAAGTGCGGGTTGCCTTCGGGGTGCACATCGCCCTTGGAGCGATCCGCCTCCACGTCCATTTCGATGCGCTCAATGTGGGCCGCACCCTCGAAGTAACCCAGCTGTCCTTCGCGGATGCTGGGGTTGTTGGCGCCCTGCAGTGCGGCGGGCAGCCAGCCAACTTCCAGCTCCGCTCCTACGGATACCACCAGATCCGCATTTCTCAACGCGGCCATCATGTTTGGCCGGGCCTCGAGATAGTGGGCATCGCGATCGGCGGGCGCCATGACGGTGACAT
>SL_4KL_010_BRINEDRAFT_10000756_pt1 | contig 17093 bp, 15 predicted proteins | sample SodLak_010_BRINE_2_FD_10664 | JGI IMG/M metagenome (IMG submission 10664)
GGGATCGCCGCGGGCGGTGTCGTTTGCGGCCACCAACGTCGCCGCTCCCGCAACCGTAAGCGTGAAAAATACGACGACGGCGACCGTTCGGATCCTGTTCATACTGATTGGAAACCGGTAGGGCCTCACCGACTAATAGGGTTGTCAAACATCCAAAAACATCGTATCTGTTTTTGTATATAAAACCGGGTAAGCAAACGGGTCAATATGCCCGCTCAAAACACGGAGAACGAGCAGATCAGAATGATCGATCATCTCTGAAGGAGAACGAGGTAAAGTTTTCACAACGAGACTTTATATATCGGTGTTCTACGGGACGTATGGAATCGCTCTGTGATCTGGGGGTGTCGAGCTACGAGGATCGCGCCTACCGTGGGTTATTGACGCTCGGCTCCGGGACCGCGGCCGCCGTCGCCGAGGAGAGCGGGGTGCCGAAGGGACGGATATACGACGCGCTCGGCGGGTTGGAATCCCGCGGACTGGTGCGGGTGCAGACCGACCGCGAGCCGAAACGGTACGTGCCGGTCGAGCCGGAAATCGCCGTCGACCGGCTGGTCGCCGCCAAACGCGAGGAACTGGAGACACGCATCGAGACCTACGAATCGGGGAAGGATGCGCTCATCGAGGGGCTGGCACATACCGGCCGACCCACCGACGAGTTCTGGACCGCCGCCGTCGGCGCCGAGGAGTCACTCGAGTTGCTTATTGAACGGGTCGATGCGGCCACCGAATCAGTCGTCATCACCGCCGCCACCGTCTCCGCACAGTTCGACGTAAGCCAGGAGACGCCGACGCTGCTCGATCACCTACAGGACGCGATCCAGCGCGGGGTCGATGTCTCGGTTCTGTTGGCCCCCGGTGTCTTCGACGACGCGCTCTCGGCCATCGACGACGACCGAGCCGCCCGGACCCTCGCACGCGGCCCGTTCGAGCTCCGGGTGACCGACGACGTATACGGAACCTTCCATTTGATAGACGGCGCTGAAGTCTGTCTGCAGGTTCCCGACCCGTTGATCCCCGGACACCTGTTCGGGATGCTCAACCTGCGCGACACACGGTTCGCTGCGCGCGTCGAGGCCGGATTCCGTGAGGCGTGGGAGGACGCCGAGGTGATACGGCGCGTGTGACGCCATTCCGGAGTCAGCCAGTGGGTATCGAATTTCTGGAGTCAGCCAGTGGGTATCGAATCGGATAATTGGGGATGCGTCTTTATGACTCGTGGCGGCGAAGCCCCCGTAAGGAATGTCCCCGGCTCGCCACGACGGACTTGACCCCTCCAGCGAGCCGCCGGCCCACGCCGATCGGTTCCTCCTCGTCGTCGCCGTCGACGGCGAGGTCGGCTTCGCAGGTCCCGGGGTGCCGCGGGTCCTCGGCTTCGATCGGGGGGAACTCATCGGCACGGACCTCCTCGATCGCGTCCACCCGGACGAACGACGGGCGGTCTCGGATGCGCTCTCGGCTGTCGCAACGACGCGCCGCGTCGTCCATCGCGTCACTCACGCCAACGGGGGGTACGTGTGGGTTCAGTCGGTCGTCGACGAAGAGCTCGCGCCCGGGTTCGGGGGCCGGGTCGTTACCGCCCGCTGTGTCGACATCGACCGAACGTTTCCCGAGCGATTCCGCGAGTTCTTGGAGTACGGACGCGACATCGTCACCGTCGTCGACGAGGACGGCCGGGTCCGGTATGAAAGCCCCTCCGTCGAGGAGGTGCTCGGGTACGAACAGGGCTCGCTGGTCGGGCGATCGCCGCTCGGATATATCCATCCGGAGGACCGCGAGCGCGTCACCGAGGACTTTTATCGGGCGTTGTCGAACCCCGATGAGTGCACCCCGCTTGAGTACCGCTACCGGACCGCCGACGACGACTGGGTCTGGCTCGAATCCCGCACCCGCGGGCTCCCGGACGACACCGTCGGGCGGCTGCTTATCAACTCACGCGACGTGACGGAGCGGAAGCGTCGTGAACGCCGGATCGCCGACCGCAACGAACGCCTCGACCGCTTCGCGAGCATCGTCTCACACGACCTCCGAAACCCGCTCGCCGTTGTCAAGGGGTCCATCGAGATGGCGAAATACGCGGACGACACCGCGCCGCTCGACCGGGGGGAGCGGGCGGCCGAGCGCATTGACCAACTCATCACGGAACTGCTAACGCTCGCCCGACAGGGGAAGGGGATCGATGATCCGACCGAGACGAGCCTCGCGAGCGTCGCCTACGAGGCCTGGGAGACCGTCGAAGACGACGATGCGTCGCTCCTCGTTGCGGACGATCCGCGGGTCTTCGCGGACAGGGGTCGTCTGCGACAGGCCCTTGAGAACCTCTTTCGCAACGCCGTGGAGCATGGCTCCGTCGGTGACGCGGGTGTCAGGGTCGTCGTCGCCTCGACGACAGCAGGGTTCGTCGTCGCCGATGATGGCCCCGGGATCGACCCGGACGCCGCCGAGGCGGTGTTCGAACCGGGGTTTACCACCCACGAGGCGGGGACGGGATACGGGCTGGACATCGTCCGTGAGATCTGTGAGGCCCACGGTTGGTCGGTCCGGGTCGTAACCGACGGGGTGGCCCCCGACGGCGATGCCGTCGTCGACACCAACGCCCCTCCCGACGACGCCGCAGTCGACACCAACGCCCCTCCCGACGACGCCGCAGTCGACACCAACGCCCCTCCCGACGACGCCGCAGTCGACACCAACGCCCCTTCCGACGACGACCACGTCCCGATCCCGGGCGGGGCACGCTTCGAGATCAGCGCGCCGACGGCCGAGGAGGCGGCGGGTGACCCGTGGGTGGGGGGCTAAGACGGGTCGATGGCTCTGCTCGATGCCGTGGGATCACCGACTGATTGCCGATCGACTGCCGACCGACTACCACTTAAATAGCGTACGCTCGGGTGGCGGAGACGAGCGCCTTCCGGTAGTCGCTCGCGGTCGGGTCCGGTCCGAGGGAGCCGAATCGTCGTTTAAATTCGTCGACGTCGACGTCGGGGGCGTCGCCGTCGGCGACGCGGGCGAGGTCGTAGATCCGGTGGTCCCTCGAGGCCAACCCATGTCGCTCGATGAGCGCCAGCGCGAACGCGGCGTTCACGGCCGTGATCGCCGGGTCAGCGCCCGCGCCGGTCGGTTGGGACCCGGGTCGTGGCGGCGTGGGCCGGTCGGCGACGGCCGCCGCGAGCGTCGATTCGAGGAAGCCGAGGAGCTTGTCCGCCGGCGCGACCGAGAGGGTGATGTCGTCGGCGTAGATGTCTTTCATGTGATTGGCGATCTGATAACACTGCGTGAGCTTGTGCCGTTCGACGCGCTCGCCGGCGAGCCCGAGGTAGAGCGCTTCTTCGGTCGACTGGACGTGTGAAGCATGCCCCTCCTCGTATCGGGCCATGTGTGAGAACTCGTGGACGGCCAACTCCCGCGCCATCGCGCTCGTCGCGGCGCGCCGTGAGACGTTCAAGACGTGCTTATCGGGATAGTGTCCAGCCCATGTTCGCTCGTCGGGGTCCTCACGAACCCGGACGTGAACCGGCTTTTCTAACGAGAACTCGGTCTCGAACAGATCGGCCGCGCCGAGAAACGGGTCGGGGGGGACGTCCCCCAGTACGCGAAGATCCATGCGTACGATTCACATGGTGTGCGGGGATAAGTCTCTTGCGGCGGACCCGGGTGCTGTCGGCGGGTCCTAAGGAACATCCCCGACCCCGCGGCGGATCGAGCGTTCGACTCCGGCCCCTGTGATGCTTGCATCGACGGTTTCGATCGGGATTTTATATTCTCCGCGGACCGATCGAACGGCCATGTTTACACCGTCACCCTCCCCGTCCCCATCGTCGGCACCCTCGCGCGTGTATGCGGCGTATCGCGGCGGACTCTCGGTTATTACCGATCCGGCGGGCGAGGCCCGCGTCCCCTCGACCATCCTGGCCGACTGCGACGTGGAGTGCGTGGCGGCGACCGGTTCGACGCTGTTCGCCGGGACGTTCGAGGAGGGGCTCTTCCGGTCGACGGATGGGGGAACACACATCGAGCGGATCGGCACCGACGCGATCGAGCCGTCGGCGGTGACGGCGGCGGCGATCAGTCCACACGACCCCGACGAGATCTGGATCGGGACGGAGCCGTCGCGTGTTTATCGCTCGACCGACGGCGGTGACTCATTCGAGCACTGTGCCGGATTGACGACCGTTCCCTCGGCGGACGAGTGGTCCTTCCCGCCGCGCCCTGACACCCACCACGTCCGCTGGATCGAACCCGCCCCCGACGATCCAGAGCGGTGGTACGTGGGAATCGAGGCGGGTGCCCTGCTCGTCACGCCCGACCGTGGGGAGACGTGGATCGACCGTCCGGAGGGATCACGCCGGGACAACCATACGCTTGCGACCCACCCAGCCTCCCCCGGCAGGGTCTATGCCGCCGCCGGCGACGGCTACGCCGAGAGCCTCGACCGGGGTGTCACCTGGGAGGCGGCACACGACGGGCTCGACCACGGCTACGTCTGGGGGCTCGCGGTCGACCCGACCGATCCGGGGACGGTCCTCGTGAGCGCCGCTGCGAGCGCGAGCGACGCGCACCGGCGGGGGCGGTCGTATCTCTATCGGCGCTCACCTCGCCGGTCGAAGCGCTCGGGATCACTCGAAGCGGGAACGAACTCCGAAGAGGAACCGCAGCAGCGGGTGGGCCCCGCGACCGCGACGTGGGACCGCCTTGACGGACGGGGTGTTCCATCGGGTGACGGTATCCGGCGGGCGGTCCTCGCCTCGGGATCGGTGGGCGGGGCGATCTGGATGCTTCACGAGGGCGGCCTCTTCCGGACGACGGACGCCGGGGACTCCTTTGACCGGATCGACGTCGACCTCCCGGAGCGCGTTCCGCGGGCACTCGCTGTCGTGTGAAAACGATCCTGTCGATGATAGCTCCGTCCCCGGTCGATCCCGATGAGCGCCGGTCAGTTCCGGTCGGTTCCGACGACGAGGACGGGAACCTCGGCCCCCCGCTGGAGGCGGACCGGGAGCGGCTCGGGGTTGATGAGGCGGTCGAGGCCGGTCCGCCGGTCGGAGCCGACCACGATCAGGTCGACGTCGTGTGCGGCCGCGAAATCGAGCACCTCCTCGTGATCGGTGCCGTAGCGGAACCGCTTTTCGACCTCGACGCCGGCACGATGACCCTGTGCGGCGGCGTCCTCCACGGCCGCCTCCCCGGCACGCTCATGACGCTCGACGACCATGTCCCAATGTTCCGTCGTATCGACGACGTAGAGGGCCTCCACGGTCGCACCGTGTGCGGAGGCGAGGTCGATCCCGATGTCGACGGCGGCTCGGCCCGTCGCCTCCCCGTCGGTCACGACCAACACCCGGTCGAAGAGCCCGGCTGGACCCGCCTCCGAGTCCACCCCGGACATCGACGGCTCACTCGGTGCCGACTGTCCCCGATCCGTGGACGGGTTCCCCGCCTCAGCGTGTTCGCGTGCTTCGGTGTTAGTGTCGATTGACATGGGCCTTCGGTGGGCGACCGTTCGGATCGCCCGTGGTTACCGCTTCGTTGCACACACAACCTCTTAACAATTTTTACGCTTATTGACGATTATCATTATCTATCCGGATGTGTCTACAGGATTGTTTGAGAGAAGCCCCGATCGGCGCAACACCTCGGTACGAATCGGATTATATGTGTCTGTTTGTCATTCTCCAATGCGGGTCGGTAGCGGTGGGCTCGGGTCATGTCGAGTGTGGAGGATGGCGGTCGTGTGGGGTGGAACCGGCCGCCAGCGACGTGGCCGACTGGCACGATGCCAGCGCATTCCGTCCACCCTCCGGGTGTCGATCGGCGGTATCGAAGCCGTTAAGCGACGAACCCGCAAACGGTGGCGTATGCGACACCTCATCGTCCGCGGCGACCCCGGTATCCGCAAGGACGCGATCATCGAGTACGAGGGTGAGGAGCTGGTCTGTTTCGGGATCAACAAACAGGGCGACTGGCACGGCCCCGATGAGCCCCAGCTCTGGTGTACCGTCGGCACCGAAGACGAGCGTGAGACGTACGATAAGCGGCAATATGTCCCCCATTGGCTCGACGTTGAGACGGTCGACGCCGAGGCGCTCACCGTGATCAAAGCGAAGGGCGACCTCTCCGTCTAGACTCCTCTTTCCCCGTTTCCCCTTTTATCTTCCGCGAAAAACCGCACTCCCGCCGCTCAGACCGGCGGCTCCGCAAGCCACGCCTCGATCGCCGAGGCCATCGCTCCGCGGCGATGGATGACGCCGGCTTCGGGGTCGACGACCGTGCTTTCGACCCCGTCGGTCTCGCCGGCGTCGACGATCGCCGCGACGCCCGCACGGACCCGTTCGTCGAGGTCCGCGACCCGGACGACGCTTCCGGTCCCCGAGACGTTCGCGCTCGTCGCCGTCAATGGGCCCGTCGCGCGCAACAGCGCGAGCGCGACCGGGTGATCCGGCACGCGCACGCCGACACGGTCGCGACCACCGGTCAGTTCGTCCGGAATCGCCGGCCCGCGGTCGACCACGACCGTGACCGGCCCGGGGAGGAACGCACGCATGAACGCCAGCGCCCGCTCGCTGGGCCGAACGTACCGCTGTGCGGCCGAGACGCTCCCGGCGCCGAACGAAAGCGGGTCGTCTCGATCGCGACCCTTCAATTCGAAGACCCGCTCGATCGCCGCCGCATCGAGCGCATCCGCGCCGAGGCCGTAGACGGTTTCGGTCGGGTAGACGACGAGATCGCCCGCCTCCGCCGCGGCTGCGGCCTCCCTGACTGCCTCCCGCGTCGACGCGGACAGCCGGCCGTGATGATCGACGGTCACACCGGACCGTTTACCGTCGGGTTAAAAAAGCATGACGCGTCGGGCTCCGAGCGATTCGCGGTCCTCTCGGTCCCGGAACCCGAGCCCGCCGTCGGCGTCGACGTCCTGAACCCGTCTCCGTCTCCGGACCCGATCCCCGCTCCGTCCGGTCACCCGTTGTCCCGTTCGATACACCGCGCGATGGGGTCGACGATCTCGTTCGCGACGGTGTAGGGGTCCGTCTCCCGTTTTCGAACCCGCTCCGCCAGCTCGTCGATCCCGCCCCGCCGCTCGATTTCGTCGGTCGCGAGCGCGCCGAGGTCCGCCCGCACCAACGTGCGGATCTCCTCGGCGTATCGCCGGTGGGTTCGCTCGGCGAGCGCCCCCGAGTCGTGGAGATAGCCTGTGTGGGCGTCGAACGTCTCGATCAACTCCGCGACGCCCTCGCCGGTCGTCCCGACCGTCCGAAGCACCTTCGGTGTCCACGAAGGGGTCTCGCCGGTGGGATCGTCCGCGACCTCTTCACGAACGTCCGCCCCGTCGGTCCCGTGGGCGTTCATCCCGAGGGCACCGGAACCGTGGTGACCGACATCCAAGCCGACGGTCGCCCCCTGTCGCCGGTGGACCATCTCCTCCAACTCGGCGACGGTGCGCTCGACGCCGTCGGTGTCGGCTTTGTTGACGACGAACACGTCGCCGATCTCGAGGATGCCGGCCTTCAGGGTCTGTACGTCGTCGCCGGAGCCGGGCTGGACGAGCACCGCGACCGTGTGTGCGGTTCTGACGATGTCGACCTCGTTCTGTCCGGCCCCGACGGTTTCGATGATCACGACGTCCTTGCCGAAGGCGTCGAGCGCCGTCACGGTGTCCGCCGTCGCGGTCGACAGCCCCCCGAGGCGGCCGCGCGCGCTCATCGATCGGAAAAACACCTCCATGTCGCCGACGTTCGAGCCCATCCGGATCCGGTCGCCGAGCACTGCCCCGCCGGTGTACGGCGAGGAGGGGTCGACCGCGACGACGCCCACGGTATCGCCGCGTTCGCGGTAGGTTGCCGCGAGTTTGTCGACGAGCGTCGATTTGCCCGCGCCGGGCGCGCCGGTGACCCCGATCACCGCGGCGGAGCCGGCGTGCTCGTGAAGCCGTGAGATGAGCGTTCGGTGGCCCGGTGAGCGGTTCTCGATGTGGGTGATCGCCCGGGCGAGCGCGCGCTGTTCGCCCGCGAGGATCCCATCGACGAGGTCGGCGATCTTCGCGTGAACCTCGTCGCCGTGGGCGTCGTCCTCCCCCATCAGGCCCGCTCCGGCACGTGTTCTCGGATGAACTCGATCGTCTCCTCCATCGGGGTGCCGGGGCCGAACACCTCCGCGACGCCGAGTTCCTTCAACTCGGCTTTGTCGTCATCGGGGATGATCCCGCCGACGACGATGAGGGTGTCCTCGAACGCCCCGTACTCTTTGAGCCCCTCGATGACCTTCGGGACGAGCGTGTTGTGTGCGCCCGAGAGGATCGAGATCCCGAGCACGTCGACGTCCTCCTGGACGGCCGCCTGGACGATCTCCCCGGGGGCGCGGTGCAGCCCGGAGTAGACGACCTCGAAGCCGGCGTCCCGAAACGCCCGCGCGATCACGTGTGCGCCCCTGTCGTGGCCGTCGAGGCCGACCTTTGCGACCAGACAGCGGATGGCCCGCTTCTCCTGTTCGGCGCTCATGCCGTGAGATCCGTCGCCGGACCGTTTGATTCTAACGGACGTTTAGGAGGGATCGGTCGCGGGCGATCCGGGCGGGCGAGCGCGTTTGAGTATATAAATCGCGTGTGGCATGCTCACGGTGGATATATAAGTGGACGATCGATACCGTCATCGCCTACCGAATACCGGCAGTCCGTCTCAGCGTTCGCCTCGGGCCTCCCCAGCCTCGCCGCGGCCGACCTCCGCAAGCTCCGGTTCGGCCGCGGGCTCCCTCGCGCGTGCTCCTCGCGCCCTTTAAAAAGGGCGCTCGGAGGCGCGCGCCGACGTGTGACTGCCGGCTCGCTGTCGGTTTGCCGGTTTGCCGGTCTGTCGGTTTGCCGGTCTGTCGGTTTGCCGGTTTGTCGGTTTGTCGGTTTGTCGGCCTGTCGGCCTATCGACCCGCCTCAGACGTGCTCGTCGAGGAACTCGACGATCGCGCGGTAGGCCTCGATGCGGTTTTCGAGCTTCGAGAAGCCGTGTCCCTCGTCCTCGAAGATCAGCTTCCGGACGGGCACGTCACGCTCCTTCACCGCCTCGACGATCCGCTCGGCCTCCCCGACGGGCACCCGCGGGTCGTTCGCGCCGTGGAGCACGAACAGCGGGGCGGCGATGGCCTCGGCGTTGTTCACCGGTGAGATCGATTCGAGGAACTCGCGGTCCTCTTCGAGCGAGCCGTACTCGGCTTCACGCAGCGACCGCCGCCAGTCGCCGGTGTTCTCGAGGAAGCTCACGAAGTTCGCGATGCCGACGATGTCGACGCCCGCCGCCCACAACTCGGGATACTCCGTCATCGACGCGAGCACCATGAACCCGCCGTAGGAGCCGCCCATCGCGACGATCCGGTCGGGGTCGACCTCGGGGTGATCGTGGAGCCACTCGACGCCGGCACGGATGTCCGCGACGGAGTCCATCCGCTTTTCGACGTCGTCGAGCGAGGAGTACGCCTTCCCGTAGCCGGAGGAACCCCGGACGTTCGGTTCGAGCACGGCGTAGCCGGCGTTGACGAGGTACTGTTTCACCCCGGAAAAAGAGGGGCGACGCTGTGACTCCGGGCCGCCGTGGATGTCGACGATCACGGGATAGCCCTCCGCGGGTGGTTTCGTCTCTGGCATCGAGAGGAACGCGGGGATCTCCCGCCCGTCGAAGGTCGGATAGTGTACCAACTCGGGCTCGACAAAGGTGTCGCGGGGGATCCCCGCGGTCGAGGCAGCGGTCCATCGCGTCGTCTCGCCGGTGCGCGCCTCGACGACGTAGACGTTCGCCGTGTCCGTGCTGCCCGTCGCCGTGATCGCGTAGCGGTCGCCGTCGGGTCCGAAGCTCACTCCGCCGGCGACGCCGCGGGGCAGGTCCGGCTCCGGGAACTCGTCGATCCGGTCGGGGTCGACGAGCTCGCCCGCACGGATCTCGGTGTAGCCGTCCACGTTGCGCGAGTAGACGATCCGCTGCGACTCCCGATGGAGCGCCACGCCGTCGACGTTCCAGCCGCCGCCGGAGGCGACGTCCGAGAACTCCCCGTCCTCCAGCGAGAGCCGCTCCAAGCGCAGGGTGTCGCTTTGATGGTCCGTGACGAGATAGATCGACTCGCCGTCGGGCCCCCACTCCGGGCTCCCGTAGCGTGCGTCCCCCTCGTGCGGCGTATGGTGGGTCAACTTGCCCGACTCGATCGCCAGCGTGTAGAGGTCGTGATCGAACGAGGAGTGTGCCTCGTGGACGATCAACCGATCGTCATCGGGCGACCACCCGGCAACGGAGAGCCACCCGTCGCCCGTGTACACACGCTTCGCCTCGTCGCCGACGGCGTCGCGGTCCTGTACGTAGATGTCGAAGGCCGACTCGTCACGGCGGTTCGAGGCGAACGCGAACCGCTCGCCGTCGTTCGACCAGCCGCCCCAGCGGTGTTTCGCGCCCGGCCGCGCGGTCAGGTCGGTGATCGCTCCGGACGCGAAGTCGAGTCGATGGAGCTGGACCCGTTCGTTGCCCCCTTCGTCCATGCCGAAGACCGCCTCCGACCGCTCGGGCGAGGAGTCGATGAAGGTCACGCGCTCCTCGAAGAAGGTGTGCTGTTCGGGCCAGCCGAGCGGCTCGGTGAGCGACCACACCTGTCCGGTGCCGGTCGCGTCGAGGAGAAAGGAGAGCCGGCCGTCGGGACCGAGGTCCGCCCCGCCGGCGCTTCGCACGTTCAGGTACCGCTCGATGTCGTACCGGTGCATGGAATCGGGTTCGGTGGCCGCCCCCAAATCGGTTCGGGTGGGCACGGATCGACGCCCGTCGGGCCAGTACCCGTCCCACAATTGGGTGGCTTTTTGTCGCGGCCCCCCATCCCTCCCACGTATGCGTGTCGCGTTCGTCTCGCTGTTTACGCCCGGTCACGGGATGACCCCGGCCCGGAAGCGAACGTGGCAGTTCGCCCGCGGACTCACCGAGCGCGGCCACGAAGTCGTCTGGCTCTGTTCGCGCTGGTGGGGTGGCGAACACGACACCTTCGAGGAGGACGGCATCGCGTACCGATCGGTCGTCGTCGATCCCGCTCCGACGACCTTCGCCGCGAAGCTCCCGGCGGCGATCCGACGCGTCGCCCCTGATGTCGTCCACGCGGTGAATTCTCCCCCGACCTGCGGGCTGGGCGCGACGGTCGCCGGGACGCTGACGCGAACGCCCGTGCTCGTCGACTGGTGGCGGGATCATCCCAACGATGCACACGGACGGTACGGACCGCTCGCGCGAAGCGCCGACCTCCTCACCGCTCCCTCACGCACGACGAAGACACGCGTCCGTGAACACGGCGCGAGTGGGGAGGCGGTCCGGCTCCTCCCGGGAAGTATCGACATGGACCTCGCTCGTGAAGCGCCGGTCGACGACCGGTTCGACGTAATCTATTCCCGGCGGCTCGATCGGCACGCCAACGTCGAGACGTTCCTGCTCGCGCTCGCGGAGCTGCGCGGCCGTGACTGGAGGGCCGCGGTCATCGGCGACGGTCCCGAACGTGAGGTAACCGAGGCGACGGCGGCGGACCTCCGTATCGCCGATCGTGTCCACTTCCTCGGCGATCTCCCGCTTGAGGAGCGGGTGTCGATCCTGAAGGGCACCCACGTCGCCGTCGGCACGGCCACGTGGGAGACGTTTCCGATGGAACTCCTGTGGGCGCTCGCCTGCGGCTGTGTCGGGCTCGTCGAGTATCAGGCGGACTCCAGCGCACACGAACTGGTCGAGGGGCGTCGGCGTGGCCGGCTCGTCACCAGCCCCAGCGAACTCGCCGACGAGATCGTCGCCGTCGCGGAGTTGGAACGACGTTCGGTCGACGAGGCGTTCGCGAGCTACGATCACGGTGCCGTGATGAACCGGCAGATCGACGCGTATCGCAGCCTATTGAACGATGGATAGACAAGATCCGGACACTGCGCGTCCAAGCGTGAGAACGCGCAGGTAGCGAGCGAGGACTATTCCTGGGTTACCGTTCCGCCGTATTTCATAAAGACGAACGCGAGCCCGAGCGTGCTCACCATCGCGATGAAGGTCGCGATCCCGAGCGCCCGCGCACCCTGTGGGACGAAGACCGCGCCAGCGCCTTCGTCACCGGTATCGACGGTATCGATGTCGTCGCCGACGGCGAGTCCGGCGTGCATGCCGACGGCGTCGTGGGGTGCACAGTAATAGTGGGTGATGCCGGCGTCGTCCTCGCTGGTCTCGTACTCGTAGGTGAAGCCCTCCTCGTCGACGGTTTCGCTCTGCAGTTCCGCCGGACCGTCGACCGTCTCCACGTTGTGTCCGCCGCCATCCCCGGTCCACTCCCACGTTATCTCCGTCCCCTCGTCAACCCACAGAAGCGTCGGATCGAAGGCAAGCCCGTCGTCGTCGGCACCGACCATGACGGTCACCTCGTCCTCGCCACGGGCGTCCTCGTATGTGCCGAGATTCCCCTCGGCTTCGGACGGCCAGTCGGGCTCCTCATCGGCTGCGACCGTTCCCGTCGCGGCCGTCGCCGCGCCGGCGGCCGCCGCCGCACCGCCGGCGGTCCGCATGAACCTGCGTCGGGAGACGTCGTCCGTACTCATACACCCGGCTTGGTGGTCGCCTGTAGTGAATATGTTGGTTCTGCCTCGCCGGTCGTCGTCCGTTATCCCGACGTGGTGAATCCTTTTGACCCATGCCGCGGCCATCCGTTCCTATCCGCTAATGAAAGCCCCGGATCGGTCAAGGCGGTTGTGTGGCGAACCGGCCGGGGGAACGATCGACGTGCCACCTGTTAGCCAACTTCCGCCGTTCCACTCGCTGACTGTTCATGGTGCGACCGAGAGCCGTTGACGGAATCGCCGCCCCGGTCGGCAGCTAACCGGGGGTCGCTCAGCGAACGGAGTCCAAGAGGAGTCGCTGTTCGACCCGCTTCACTTCGTGTTGGACGTCACGCACGGCGTCGATGTTCGCCGAGACCGACGAGACGCCCTGTTCGACGAGGAACTCGACCATCTCGGGTTTCGAACCGGCCTGCCCGCAGATGCTCGTATCGACGCCGAGTTCGCGACAGGCATCGATGGTGTCGCCGATCAGCCGGAGGACGGCCGGGTGGAGCTCGTCGAACCGGCTAGCGACGTGTTCGTTGTTGCGGTCGACCGCCAGGGTGTACTGAGTGAGGTCGTTCGTCCCGAAGGAGGCGAAATCGATCCCCGCCGCCGCCAGCTCCTCGATCATCAGCGCGCTGGCCGGCGTCTCGATCATCACGCCCCACCGGTTCCGTTCGGGGTCGATCCCGGCTTCTTCGAGGTGCCGCTTCGCCGCCTCGACGTCGGTCGCGTCGTTGACCAGCGGGAGCATCAGCTCGATGTTGTCATAGCCCATGTCGAGCAGGCGTGCGATGGCCGCGAGCTCTTGGGCAAAGACGTCGGGCTTGTCGAGGCTCCGCCGAATCCCTCGCCAGCCGAGCATCGGGTTGTGCTCCGTCGGCTCGCCGTCACCACCCTCCAGTTCACGGAACTCGTCGGTCGGGGCGTCGATCGTCCGCACGCGAACCGGGCGCGGATAGAACTCGTCGGCGACCGTTCGGACACCCTCGATGAGCGCGTCCTGATACGCCCGCGAGCCGTGGTCGCGGATGTACCGCTCCGGGGTCTTCCCGAGCGAGAGCACCATGTGTTCGATCCGCAACAAGCCGACCCCATCAGCGCCGGTCGCAGCGGCGCGTTCGGCCGCTTCCGGAATGGAGACGTTGACCTTCACCTCCGTCGCCGTCATCGGCTTTACCGGCGTTTCGGGGCGAGCCGCCTCGATGGGCTCGAACTGCTCGCTGGCTTCGGCCTCCTCGTCCACTCCTTCCGTGACGGTTCCTTTGTCCCCATCGATGGTGATCGGCTGGCCGTCTTGGAGGTCCCGGGTCGCCGACCCCGTGCCGACGACTGCCGGGACACCGAGTTCACGGGAGATGATCGCGGCGTGGCTCGTCATCCCACCCTCATCGGTGACGATGCCGGCGGCCCGCTTCATCGCCGGAACCATGTCGGGCATCGTCATCTCCGTGACGAGGATGTCCCCCTCCTGTACCTGATCGAGGTGGTCGAGCTTCGTGACGATCCGGACCGCTCCGGAGACGATCCCGGGGCTCGCTCCGAGTCCATGGACGAGCACGTCGGCGGGTTCATCGCCGCTGCCGTTCGGTCCGTTGCCGCCGTTCTCCGGAACATCACCGACGGCGGTCGACCCCGACGCTCCCTTGCTCTCCCGGATCGTCGTGATCGGCCGCGATTGGAGCATGTAGGTCTCCCCGTCCCGCATCGCCCACTCCACGTCCTGGGGGACGCCGTAGTGTTCCTCGACGCGCTCACCCAAGGCGACGAGGTCGCCGATCTCCTCGTCGGAGAGGACACGTTCGGTCCGCCGGTCGCCCTCGACCTCCCGCTCCACCGTCTCGCCCGTTTCGGGGTCCTTTATCATCTCGATCTTCTTCTCGGCGACGGTGACGGTGTCGACGACGTCGCCTTCGGTATCGTAGACGTAGTTATCGGGCGAAACAGTCCCTGAGACGACCGCCTCCCCGAGCCCCCAGGCCGCCTCGATGATGACACGGGGTTCGCCGGTCGACGGATGGCTGGTGAAGAGGACGCCGGATTTGTCCGCATCGACCATCCGCTGGACGACGACCGCGATGTCGACTTCGGCGTGCGGGAAGCCCTTGCGCTGGCGATAATAGATCGCTCGCTGGGTGAAAAGCGAGGCCCAACATTCCTTGACGCGGCGGGCGAGGTCATCCCCGCGTACGTTGAGGAAGGTCTCTTGCTGGCCGGCGAAGGAGGCGTCGGGGAGGTCCTCCGCAGTTGCGGAGGAACGGACGGCGACGAACGCCTCCTCCCCGTCACCCATCGATTCGTACCGTTCGAGTATCTCCGCGCGGACCGACTCCGGCAGCGGCGTGTTCAGCATGAGGTCGTGTGCGGTTTCGGCTGCCTCCCGGAGTGCAGCCGAGTCCTCTGGGTCGACATCGACCGCTTCGAACAGCTCCTCGTCGATGCCGGCCTCGACGATGAAACTGCGATACGTATCCGCGGTGACGACGAACCCGCGGGGGACCGGGAGGCCCGCGCCGATGAGTTCGCCCAGCGAGGCCGCCTTGCCGCCGACCGTTCCGAGGTCGTCGGCGCCGACTTCGTCCAGCCAGAGTACTGCCATTCGTATCCGGTGGATCCACCAGCCAACCTATGAATCTTCCGGCAACCGGGGGGCGAATAAAAGACAACTCGTCTTCGAGTGGTCACTTCTCGACGGTCGCTCACATGAAACGCCGCTCGGTCACGGAGTAAGAACGAAGGAGGGCCGATGGCGTCGCGGGATGACGAACCGTATCGGCTCGTAATAACCGATAGACGGCGATGCTATCTATATGTATTCGCTGTGGCGTGTTCAACCCCAATATGGTGTTACAGGTGATGTAACACCCATCGGGTGGTGGACACCCGCGTCCCGCGTCCCCCTGATCGGTGTCCTCCCGTTCTCGCTGTGGGGCCCTGATCAGTGCTGACCCCCCGGCCTGATGAGAACCTGACTTCAGCGCCCGCCGAGGCGTCGCCGTTCGTCCGCGAGAATTCGCTCCCACAGGCCGAACAGGCGGCTGTTGAGGTCGTAGTCATCGTTGACCGCGCGAACCCACCGATCGTCGGCGAAGAGCAACCGCTGAAAGCGTCTGACCGGCGGCGAGAGCGGCTCCTTCGCGCCGCCATAGTGGCCGAGCGATTCACGCCGGGTTCGCTCGACGAGCTCGGCGGGGACCTCGATCCCGTCCGCGGCGGCGACGTGGACGAACCATTCGAGATGCAACAGCGCGTCGGCGAGCAGGAACCGATCCCGGAATCCGGAGACCCCTTCGAGGGCCGGCCGGCCCTCGATCCGAACGTCGACCGGGCGGGAGAACCGCGGCGCGGAAACGGTCACGTCGGCGGCGTCGGCGAGGGTCCCCGCGATACGCCGAAGTCGCCACTCGGCGTATCGTATCGGGGCGATCAGCCCCAGCTCGTACCACAGCGGCATCCACTCACAGTACGGTTCAGAAAAGCGTGCGTCCGCCAGCAACGTCGTCGCAACGGACCGGGCGGCTGCGGGCGTGAGCGACGTCGGTGCGTCTCGAAGCTCCGCGGCGACCGCGGGGCCGTCGATCCGGTCGGCCCCGGGGAACTCCATGCCGTCGGCAACGTGGCGCGTGTATGCACGGCTTGCGGCGTACCACTCGGCGAAGTCGGCTGCGGTCGTGAGCGTGAGGAGGCGAAGGACGGTGATAACCTAACGACGCGCCGTGGGGTAAAAACCGCTCCGGCGGCCCCCCGTCTCAGCGGTCCTCGACAGTCCCGGCCGTCGTGTCGAGTGCGTCAGTCAATCCCCACTCGGCCGCCCGTGACCGGGCTTCCTCGCGTGCCTGTTCGCGGATCGCCTCGATCCGATCGTCGTCCGCCAGGAAGGAGGCCAGCGCGTCGGTCCCCTCGTGACCGCCCTCGTCGTGACGGTCCGCCGGTGCGGCCGCGCGCGTCCGCTCCGCGAGGTCCGGCGCGTCGGCGAGCTCCGTTGCCACGCTTCCAGGAGCGACCCGCAGCGCTTCGGCTCCGTGGGCGGTCGTCAGCGCCGCCGCCTCGACCGCGTACAGCTCCACCCGGTACGGCCCCGGGACCGCGAGTTCCGCGAGCGCCTCGGGGCCACCGTTGTCGGTTACGGTGTTGTAGACGAGCACCGGGACGCCGTCCTCGAAGGTGATGACGCCCCGGGCCTCCCCCGAAAGCAGCAGCGTCTCCTGCGGGACGATCGTCGCATAGCCGGTCAACGACCGCTCCAAGGCGGTCTCAAGCGGCGTCGCGACGTCCGAGACCACGCGTGACCGCAGCAGCGTCCCGCGTGGAATGTGCAGTTCCTGCGGATCACCGCCCGAAGGGGATCGGTCGGGTCCGGGTCGGTCGGGTCCGGACCGGTCGGTCCCGTCGGTCATGGCGTGTCGGGTACGACGGCGCTGGAGAATCGGTCGGCGACACGGTCGCCATCGCCGTCGCGGACGTCCAACCGGTCCGCTGCGCGCCTGTACGCGACCGCCGCCTCGCTCTCCGGGGCGTGTGCGAGAAG
>SL_4KL_010_BRINEDRAFT_10000757_pt1 | contig 17088 bp, 15 predicted proteins | sample SodLak_010_BRINE_2_FD_10664 | JGI IMG/M metagenome (IMG submission 10664)
ACAATCCCGAAGGCTAGTGAACGCCAAGGCACTTCGATGTTGCCATAGAGAATCCGCTGTTTCATTTTCGGATGGACAGAGTGTAATTACGCTACACGATGCTGTTGCACACCGTGTATATTGTGTATATAAGACACCGATTCTACCCCCGAGCTTACCCGAAATTCTGTAGGTGCCTCACCTCTTCTTTACTTACGGAAGATATTCTTCTCCTCCGCGACGGTCGCTACATCATCAGAATATATATGTAAAATGTCATAAAGTACACACGCCGTCATCTCTCTCTTCCTCTCTCCTCTCCGAAAAAAAGGCCACGTAGCTCAATGGCAGAGCGAAAGATTCCAGTTCTTTAGGTTGCGGGTTCGATTCCTGCCGGGGTCATCTTTTTTTTTCATGTCGCCGTCGACACATTCTTCACAATCTCATCATCAGCATCATCTCCCTCCTTTTTCTCTCTATAGTCGGCGAGGACCAGGAGCGCGATCGCTCGAATCAAGCCATTGCCATCGATGAAGATGCGCTCATCCGTATTTCCTTCCTCCGTGTATATCGAACGGCGATGTATCTGATGTTGCACCACACGCACCGCAGTTATAGTCTGACAAATGAAATTTGTTACACCTTGCTTCGCACTGGGTCACCGTCACGTAACCTTCACGACAACTACTTGTGGGAGAAATATGAGAGGGATGACGGCGTCAGGCGAGCGCGAGTCTACTCGATCGCTAAAAAATCGAAAACGGGTTTCATTCGAGTGTCTGATCCCGTCTTTCACCTCGCCATGGTGCGGATCAGGCAGTTTTCAACCTAACACCAATACGTCAAGGGCGTTCTAGTAAAGGATCCGATCTCGATCAGTTCATAGCGTACGTAAACACTTGGAACGATCACGGAANCGCGATTTGGAACGAATACACGAAACCGCGATGAAGTGTGCAACGAATGCGTTTAGACGGAGGCAAGAAACGATCGTTAGCCGTGTTTTTTCAATCGCTTAGAAAGCGTTCGAAAAAAGAGCCAGAGAGCCGGCGCATTCATGGCGCGTTCTGTGCGTTCTGTGCGTTCTGTGCGTTCTGTGCGTTCGGCGCCGGCTGTTTGAGGTGCTCCGTTCCCGGCAAGAAGATTTCGGTGTAAAACCTGTTGGCGCGCTCCAGAGACATGAGGCCCACGCATTCCTCCCAGAGAGTCTCCAGGAAGTTCGTGCGNTGTTTCAGGCGAGCCGCGATATCGTTTTCGGGAACGTCGCATTCGTCCAAGCAGGCTTCGAGCTTCCGGAAAAAAAGGACCTGAGCCATCAGCGGTTTTACGTGTTCCGTTTCGGAGATCGACGCTCGCGCGGACGTCCTGATTTTCGTATACTCCGGCGTACTGTCCAGAAACTGCTCCTTCTCCGTAAACCACTTCTTCGCCTTGATCGCGAGCTCCGAGTCGAGAGGACGGTGGTCGAGAGCGTCCACCTCTACCCACAGCCGCGATAGCTTGCCCTGTAGCCGCTCATGCTCATTGATCTGCATGTTGACGCCCTCGACAAAACCCACCAGAGAGTTGACGATGCGCGAGAACATGCCGGTCGAACACCACTTGCTTCCCTCCTTGATCTCCTCCTTGAGCACCGGGACGATGTCGGCTCTTCGCGGATCATCGCGCACGATGTTCCAGACCGCGGCTAAAATGTCGAGGACGCTCACACCGTGAACAGAGTGCATCGCGTGCCGGAAACGGTCCATGATGCTCCTGATTACGGCGCGAGTTTCGGGATCCATGTCGGGCGCGGTCGCGAGGTCCTCGAGGAGGCGAACCTTTTTGCGCTCCATGGTCGCCGCGCTCCCGTCATAAGTGCCCCCCAGGCGCGACATGATCACTTCCACGTTTTTGTTGACGGAGTCTTGGATGCTGGACGTGTGCACGTTGTGACCGTGGTTATATACCGGCCGAAAGGCGTTGTTATTAAAAGCCGTATCCGCGGTGGTGTTTCGACCGTTGACTGCATAGCCCGTCTGTCGCGGTCCTCTTGGAACCTTTCCGAGTGAAGGAGCCGTAGGAAAGTTACCGCGAACGTGCTGCAGGGCGTTGAACGACAGCTCTAAAAAGATGACGCTCCGTGGAAACACGCTGCCATCTATTTCTTCCAGGCTGTTGTCGGTGCAGTCGATCGTCTCAAGGCGCGCGCACGCCTGGAACGCTTCGGCGGGCATGCGCGCGAGCCGGGTGTGACGAAGCACCAGCGTGTGCATGTTTGCCGGCAGCGTCGGCGCGGAGATCAGGGGCACCCAGCGCACGTCCAGGATCTGGAGAGAGGGCGGCAGCCTCGTCGGCATCAGGTGCTGTTTGACGGGGTGGCGAATGACTTCGATCCAGTCCGAGTCGTGAGCGCCGCGGATGCTAAGGGACACGATCAAGCCGAATTCGGCGTCGTTTTCGAGCTCTTCGTAGTCGGCGAACGTCTTGCTCCGGCTCGTATTTCCGTCGCGCAAGCTAGCGAAAATGGCCGCCGGTCTCCACGCATACGGCGATCCTCGCGCCACTTTGTCGAGATCGAACATGTTTGAATACCGGCGCGAAGGCCGAACATCCGTCGAAGGATCCGCCGCATCCGCCATGATGATGATCGATGTCGATCGTTTCTTCCTTATCATTTATGTACGACTCTCCTCCAGCCGCGACAGACGCGTCGAAAGCGATCGCACGTCTTCCGCAAGCCCGTCATTCTGGTCGCTCAGCGTCTTGAGGCCCTCGACCAGCAGCGCCACCAGCTGCATGTAGTTCAGGCTGTACGTGCCGCTCTCGCTCACGCTGACCACTTCGGGCACCACCGGCATCACCTCCTGCGCGATCAGACCGATGTAGCGCGCGTCCTTTGCGACGCCCTTTGTCTCCCAGTCCGCACGCGAGTACACACAACCGCGGAGAGCCCTTACCTTGGCCAACGCGTCGACGATGGGCGTCACGTCCGTCTTGATCCGCGCGTCGGACTGGGAGGTGATCTCGCCCGACGCGTAGATATCGCCTTGAACGTCCAACGTGTGCTCCGGTTCATCCGTGTTGATGCCCATTTTCTCGACTTGCACGGTTTCGCGCGTGTCCGCGTTCGAAAAGTCGCTGATGTTGGAGACGTCGCTCGTGCGCAGGCTCTTGAACGCCTCCTCCGGCCCTTCGGTATCGACGACCCCGATAAAGTATAGGAACGAAAAGGGGTAATCATGGCCGCTGTATCTGAGTGCGATGTAGGAGTCGCCATCGTATTCGCACGTGATGAGCTTCCACCTCTCGTTATCGTGCAAGCCCTGACTCGTCTTGATGAATCCGCGCTTAGTGGAATTGTCCTCCGCGGTGCTAACGTAAATGCTGACCTTCGAAAACTGAAAATAGGAACTGCTGCGCGATCCCATCAAGTCTCCCATGACCTCGTTCTCCCCTTGCCTGTTGCGGCACATCAGCCATACCATATCGGTCTCATCATCCTGCGCCGATACACCCATCATACGAACGCCCGGGGTTGTAACACTGTTAGAACCGTGCGGACTCGCGCCAGTGAGAGTGTGGATCCCTTTGTCGACGTGCAAGTCGCCGTCGATGCGTCCGCTTCCGCCGACGTCCAGCGTATAGTCCGGCGAAGCGTTATTGACGCCCATCTTGCCCAGCATGCGCACGCCATCGCCGTCGGCGAACATCGCGCATTCACCCCATCCGTTGTTCTCGGTGCCCGAAAACAGGCCCACGCCGTTGGCACCGCTAATGCCGAGCGAGGTGCTGCTAGAGAACAGGGACGAAGATGGCGCGTCGGGGTGGTCCCTGAGTCTGAAGATCTTGTAGTTGTTGGTGGCGATGCGGTCGATCCCGGTATGGAAGTGTGCGTCGTCTCCGAACGTTGAGATACCCGACACTTCCAGATCGGAAGACACGTCCAAGTCGCCGTTGATTCGTCCGTTTCCGCTCACGTCCAACTTACGAGACGGCGAATTAGTGCCTATCCCGACGTCGCCCGACCCCGTGATGGTCATCCTGACCGACTCGTTCGTCCCGAAGTGGAGCGAGTTGCTCTGGAGCGTTCCCAGGAGCATGGAGTTGGTGGTGGTACCAGAATAGCTCTCTCCGTCCCCCCTTTGGTCGGGCGACTGCACCTGCGACAGCAGCGATCTAATTCGCGCGTCCACGCCGAAATGCACGTACGCCCCTCCGGGTTCTCCGCTGGTGTCCTGGATGTCGCCGTCGAGAATCAAGCCTGCGTAGTGATCGGCCTGACATCTGATAACCGCGTTTTCTTCTGAACCGTCCTTCAATACTTCGATATCGTAAGTAGGAGAAGCGTGATTGACGCCCAGCTTGCCCAACATGCGCACGCCGTCGTCGTCGGCGAACATGACGCACTCACCCCATCCGTTGTTGTCGGTGCCCGAAAACAGGCCCACTCCGTTGGCACCGGTGATGCCGAGCGAGAATCTGCTAGATATCAGGGGCGATGAGGGCGCGTCGGGGTGGTCTTCGATCCTGTAGATCTTGTAGTTGGTGGAATAGATGCGGTCAATCCCACTATGGAAGTACGCGTCGTTTCTGAACGTCGAGGTACCCAACACTTCGAGGTCTCTCTCTGTCACAATGTCGCTCGTCACACGAGCGTCGCCGTTAACGTCCAGCGTGTAGCTTAAGCTCGGCAAGTTAGAGTCGTCGTCGAAAACGTAGCCGACCCTCAGCGCGTCGCGAGCAAACGTCCCGTATTCATGCGTCACGCCGAACCTGTTTCTTCCGCCCGAAGATTCGACGGTGAACATAGTTTCGCCCGTCGATACGTTGTCCGTCGTTCTGATGGAAGCACCCGTTGATCTGTTCACTCCCGGACCGATTTCGATCCGCCTTCCCTCTGAGTCCCATACATTCAGGTGTCGACCCTGGGCGACGAAAACGTCCTTCTCGACGTTCAGATTGCCTTCGACGTTCAGGTCGCCTTCGTGATTGACGTCTCCGTCGACGTTCAGATCTCCCCGTACGTATGTGTTACCGTCCGACGCGCGCACCGAGAACGTGACCTGGTCCGAGTCGTTTTCAAACACCACACCACTCCCTCCGTTATCGGAAGTGCGGATTCGAACGGCCCAGCTGTCAAACTCACCTTCTACACCCGCGTTTCTCGCCATGTAGATCTTCCAATTTTCGTCATCGTCGTTGAAAGAAATTCTACCCCTCTCGTTGTCACTGCTGGACGCGGCGAGTAAGAGCCGTCCTTCTTCTCCAACGTTCATGCGGCCATCAATCTTGGCATTAGACGCGACGTGGAGCATCTGGTCGGGAGAGGAGGTGCCGATGCCCACGTATCCGTTGTTGAGCAGCCTGACCTTTTCGGAGCCGTCTGTGCACAGGCCGATCTGGTTGTCTCCGGGTTGAAAGATGCCGGTGTTGCTGTTTGACCACCACGTGAACGACGGCGCGTTGACGTCGTCGCCCGAAGGGCCCAGCACCTGGTTCAACGCTCTGACTTTGCCGCTCATTCCTTGTCTCGATCGATATTGCTTGCCTGTACTATACTATACTAGACCCAGAGAAGAAAGGAGAAGAGGTGCTACGCTCATCTCGACCCTGGCTTGATTACGGCCGTTCAAAGCCGTTCAATGGCAATCAAGGGCATGCACCGCGCGCGATTTACTTTGCGAGGGAATTCATAAAGCGCGATTACATTACATTCCTGCAAACGAATTATGTTACACCTGAACACAACCGTAAACAAGATTATAAGCATATACCTCGAAGATGTAAGAAATAACCCATCTCCTGGTACATTCAAACACACTTCTCCCGATATCACCTATCGGCAGTGGATTAAGGCAACTCTTCAGACTTTTTTTGGTCGGAGAGAGTTCTCGCCCTTGACGTAATGGTGTTAGGTTGAAAACTGCCTGACCCGCACCATGGATAACAAAAATCATTTGTCAGACTAAAACGACGCGTCTCACGCCCAACGCGGCGAAAGCCAGCGCGTTGAAAGCGAACACGCCCCACGCCGTGTCCATTAGGACGACGCGGACCGTATACTCGGGCCCGAGCGTGGCGGCGTTCGTGAAATTATATATACCGTACACCGCGAGCGCCAGGAGCGTAGCGCGCGCGAATACGCGCCAGGCGACCCCGGGCGTGATCACCTGGTTCGTATTGCGGGCCAGGTCCTTGATCAGGAACTCCCAGACCGACAGGACGAGCACGACGTACGCCAGGGCGCCCCATGGCCACATCCTGATGTCGACGGCATCGGAAGATGGTAATCCCCGAACGTTCGCGAACGTGCGCTTGTACGCGTCGAGGATGCCCGGTACCGAGAAGTACGCGGTCTCTATAACCGCGTGTGCCAAAACGTATCCCAAAAAAAAGTAGGGGAGCACGGACGTCGTAGTCGTCCCCATTATTGCTTTCGCCTATACTATACAACCGTCTTTTTTTTCTTTGATTCCGCGCCATCTTTGACGTAGCTGCACAGTCCCACCAACTCGAGCAGAGTCCTCTTCCCTACAAGCTGGTCCTCCGTGTCGTACCCGTTCCATCCTTCGCCTTCGATGGACCTCGCCCTCTTTCTTTTGCTCTTGCCCTTGCTCTTGTCGCATTCCGACAATTCGGACAACGTTTGGACGCGCCCCCTGTAGTCCTCCATGGAGGGAAGGGGCGCGTCCAGACGTTGATGATCACGTTGGCGGTATGTCGTTGTTGCCGCCGCCGCTGGTTGTGCTCGATCGGCGTGACCAGCATGATCGGATCGATCGGATCGATCGGATTCTGTCTTCTTCATTCCAGATGAGGCGCGGCGTTCGAGGTCTTTGGCACGAGGCATCAGACCCACGTTTCGGCCGCCGGGAGGGCACATACCCTTGGGGAGCGGGGGACACATCATCCTTGCGTTCGATCCTTTCTCTAATCTTCTCTTATCAAGATGTCCTGGCCTTATGTAAAAATTTTGAGCACGTCCTGGCCGAAACGCAAAGGCTGGACACAAACATAACAAAAAAGAGAAGAGGAAGAGTCTTGCACGCGCATATACACACCTCCCTCCTGGGGTCAGGGGTCGTGGATGGCGGGACACGCGACGGACGGGACCATCGACGAAAAGATGAAGAAGAACCACTCGAACCGCTATCTATCTCGAATCGATTCCCAGGCCCTGAGCAACTGCACGAATTCCCCGACAATTATTCGTCGATGCCACGAGCGGGCGCTCGTCGTCGCGCACGCTTTTCAAGCGTACGTGATGTGCTGCGTGACGTGGCCCGTGTTTCGTCGATCTCCCGTACACGACATAGAAGTGCGATTTAAGAACGTCGAGGAAATGGAGCACGTCGTCGGCACGGTTTTTGACGGCCATCTTAAGACGATAGACAGAGCCGTCGCCGAAGGAGGGTGGTACGATACGATGGCGTCCAGGAAGGAGGCCACTTCGTCCGTGATGCTAGAAACGGTCACGACCTTTTTCGAAGACCCCTCCCGCGTGACCTACGAGATCAGCGATCCTTATCGCGAACGTTGTGCAGATATCGTGAACCTCAGGACGCGCACGGAAGGAACGCCAGAATACCCGGTGATCAACATGTTCGAATTCGCGGCCCAAAAACACGAGGGCCTGTTCCAGCGCCTCTTGTACTCTGCCGCCGAAAAAAAGGCGATCGCTCAGAAACGAGAAGAGGAGGCGCGTCGCCTCGCGCGCTACGGCGTAAGCGACGGACCTGTGTCGGTGAGCGTGACATTACCGTCCGCATTCGTGGACAAGGTCGCCGATATCGCGTCGTACATGGCAATGCTCGTAGATTACGGCGAATATGCAGCGAAACGGTTCGATAAGGAAGAAGACGCGGTCGCGATGATATCCGCAAAAAAATCAGAGGACGTAAAGAGACAAGAACAAGAACGGGCGTCGACTTCTCGGCCTCAAATTGCAGCGNAACTTGAAGAGACGTCGCAAAAAGTGCCGCAAGAGACATCTCGGGCAACATCTCAGGCAACATCTCAAGCGACACCGCGAGAGCCTCTTCGAGAGCCGTTCAGGAACGCGTCTCCCGTAAAAGATAATACCGAGCGCTGTCAAAAAGCTCCGCGTAAAATGATCGCGCGTCTTCCGGGCGCCCCATACTCGCGCTACAAGAACGCGATCGCGATCAGGTGGTAATGATTTCGTTGTACACCGAAATTCGCCTCCAGCCCCTTTCGTACCCCTGAAAATATCAGACATAGGAAGATGAGAGGGACGAACGCTCATACCTAGGGTTGGCTGAAACCGTATGTTTCACCGTATATGTACGGTACTGTTTGCACGGAAACCTCCAACATACGGCGTATATATACGGTTTCAGCCAACCCTACTCATACCATATCGTCCCTGCGAATATTCGGGCCACTACGATGATCTGCGGCAACACGTACGCGACAGGTTGATATCGTCCGCACGACTAGTACCAACCAAACCCTAACAATGATGCCGTAATCATCAACAGAACCATAGAGCGAACTTTTGTATTTTAGCATGTGCGTGCATCACACACTGGCTTACGGGGGGCAGATCGCTATGGGATCATGTAAACCTTTTTTGAGACTTCAATTCAAATCTTATGACTGTTATTTTTTTTGTGACTAGTATATTATATATTAGTCCATATGCCTTCTGAGAAAAGAACGAAACGCAGTGCCGGTACCAGATCTGTTTCGTCTATCAACTCTCCTTCCCCTAAAAATGCTGCCCACAGTAGCTCTTCACGCACCAAGAGAAGGAACGTGATTCACAGAGGAGGTGACGCGCTCGATTACGAAATGAAAGTATGGTGCATAGATCTGGCCAAGAGTCTGAATAAACGCTATCCAGATATTTCCGTGAACCAGTTCGTAACTGCGTGTGGAGAGTTCGCAAGAGATACTGCTATATACAAATCAAACAAAACGTACATCAAGGAAGCAGTGAAAACAGATTTCGGGCTGCTCTAAACCATCTTAGCCAGCAACGATACTTGTGGATCAGGCAATTTCCTCTGAAGAGGAAACAAAGCGTCATCACCACACGGACGACGCTATAAGTAGGGTTGGCCGAATCCATAGGTGTAACATAATTCGTTTGCAGGAGTATACATATAAGGCGATGATGTCGAAGTTTGAATACTCCGAGTATCGACATTTCGCCTTGCACGTAGAGATCGCATGTATGAATGACAGAAAGCTGCTTTTGTCGAGAGCAGCGAGCTAAATAGCGATCTCTAAAATGAGTTCCGTGCGGTCATTGATAATATGAGCGTTTACAAAATTTTGATACTCGAACCCTACGAAGCTCAACCTTTTTCCATTAGCATTTTTAGGCCTTCGGGAATAACTATTTTTATCTGGTAGACCTCCTCGAGCGATTTCTGCATGTTTGTCAGGAACTTTACCACGGTCTTCCTTTCGAGTCCCTCGAGCTGGAAGGGGTGGTCGTAAGATTGTGTGCCGTGGATGGCGCTCATTACGGCTATATCAACGGTACCTTTGACAGAATCTTTAACAAATTCGGGAAGGATATTGGACGACGCTGCCCAGTTTGCGGACGCGAACGCGGCTGTCGAAATCCCTCTTCCTAACACACCGAGAGACCGTTTGATCCAGCTGGAGCCGCCACCTCTCATATTACGAGTAGGTACATCGGGTGTCTGTGTCTTCATTTCATTGAACAATGTTTCGTTCGCCTTGTTCAAAAATCCTTTTTCGCCCACGAACGCTTCCCGTATCTCGCGAGAATTCATTTCGTGGAACTTATGCGCAGCGTACATACTATCGGGTCTCGTCCTGGACATGTACTTGAGATGATTGACGAACGTCGCGCCTTCTCCCTTCTCGTCGTCTTCGCGCATGTAATCTTCGAGGACCCCCTTGAACATGTCTTTCATGAGGCTCGGATCACACCGCCGCTTACTGCCGGCGTTGCTGCTGTTATCCTCTTGTAACGCGTTCTTCTTCCAACCGCATTTCTCGTTCTCGCCGCTGTTCGTGTTGCTGTTCCACAGGGATGACGACCCCAGGCGCTGCATCAACGTGGACTCGATTTCGTCAGGCAACCTGTTCTCGTACATACGGTCCAGCATAATCTCCATGAGCATGAGATCTACGGTGATGTCTTCCTTCTTCAGGTCTCGGTACCGAAGTTCGATGGTTTTTACCAGATTGTCGAGCTTAGCCGAGTTTTCTTCCGTCAAGAAACCTACGTTTAGCGCGAGAGCATCACATATCAAGACGATCGGGATGTAGTTCTTCAGATCGATCTCGTTGCTGCTAACCTGGCCTCCCACTCTCCGCGTCGTTCGTCTATCGTTTCTTTTCGATGTTGACACGTTCCTTGCAATGTTAGCGGACGAGGAAGACGATCGCCCCCGTACAGGTGCCGGCGGAGAAGAGGTTCGTCTGCTCCTGCTATTACTATTATTCGTCGCGGCGACCATATCGTACCGTACTACTTGATGCTTATTATTACTAAGCGATAAAAAAGAGATTCCTACGACATTCGTGCTCTTTTTCGAAGCTTATCGTACCATGTTGTTCTCTCGTCAGAATATAGGGGCGGTTGCCCCACGGCCATCATCATTACCTTTTCATAATCGACGTCGCTCTTTCCGCACGCGTACGGAAACGCACAAGAAGGAGGATAACGTATGTACGGAATGTACAAAATGCCTAGAATGTCGCGAGAACGATTATCACGGCAACAGTAAACGACACGCAGACACGTCTATCGTTCCAAAGTGCCGCGTTGAATCAGATGCTGACGAAAGGCGGTGCAGTAGCAGTCGGCTCCTCCCCCCTTCTTTCATCCTGCTGCCTTCGTCCAAGTCGCGCGCTTGGTCCTTGATCAAGCTCGCGTCCGTGACGGTGTTTCCTGCCGTATTTCATTTACCCGCGCACGTTTGGATCGAAATCAACATATTGCAGGCCCTCGCGTACGACGCCATCATCAGACGGTACCCTTCATCGGTTTCTTATTTCGCGGTGGCTAATGTGGCTCTCGGCGCGGGCGTGATCGTCGTCACGCGCTATCTCGGCACGGAAGGGATAGGCAGGACGGATATCGGACAGGCCGTCTTATACATGGTTTTTTACGGAGCCTGGAACATCGCCTTCGTGCGCGAGCTGCATGGCATCGCGAGGGGGCTGGTTCACAACTGCGTACCCGTGTTTTTGACCCTGTGCACGAGTTACTGGATCGCGACGGGAGACCGTTTTGACGATTTTTGGGTGGACGGCTATTGGCTTGATCTGTTCGCGTTCGGTCGCGCGAACGCCATCGCGGTCACCATCCTCATCGACGACTACTGTCCGGCCTGGGTGGTAGACGGAGAGGAGGAGGTATAAGACGGATCGAACGGTCGACACACAAGAAGAATGAGGATCCTGGAGGCATGTGTGAGTGCGAGCGTGATCGTTTCCCTCGTCGCGATAGCCGTCCTGATGTTGGTCGTCGTTTCGAAAAAGGCACAGCTACGACTCTGGGACTACGCCGAGGTGCACAGCGCCAATCACGTGGGCGTGTTTCGTCCGCGAAATGCCGCCGAGATCTGCGCCTTGCTGCAGGCGCTCGAACAGTCGGGTCGCGTGGCAGACATTCCCGTCTGCGTCAGAGGAGCAGGATATAGCCACGGCGGCAACACGCTCATGGAAGGGTCCGTACAGATCGACACGCGCTATATGAAACGCGTGACATACGACACCGCCACGCGCTCGGTCACGGCAGAGTCGGGAGCGATTTGGTACGACGTCTTGAATGTATTGGCGAAACATGGTAGGACGGTCGCAGAAATGCAGAGCTATCACAACTTTAGCGTCGGTGGCTCTATCGCCGTCAATTGTCATGGACGCGGAACACGTTTCGGCGCGATCAGCGAAACCGTCGTGTCCCTGAGGTTGGTTGACGCACGAGGTCGGCTGCTCCAATGCGATGACACGAATAATCGGGACCTGTTTTATGGGACTATGGGAGGGTACTCACTGCTGGGCGTCGTCGCGGACGTGACGCTGATCACCGTGCCCAACGACATCCTCGAGCCCCGCGTCATCGTCGACGATCGTCACGACGGAAATTATGATCATCTAACTCGCGTTCGATCGCTCGTCGAACACGCCAGACGAGATCCCGCGGTCGTCCTGTTCAACGCGACGCTATATCCGCCCGACTACGTTTCGTACGGGAGCGTAGTCGGCCACTATTGGGTCCGCGTCCCTCCCGATGATGATGAGGAAGAATGCAAACCCGCTCTCACTTCTTCGGCTCTCAAGGTCTCCCCCATCCAGCCTCGCTACGTCTACTGCCTCCACATGCTGGGCGAACAGCTGGTGCGCAGGATTCCCGTCTTACAACGCGTCCGCGCACGACTGGAACAACCGTTGTGGTTAGGTTTGAGCGGATATTGTCGCGGTGTGGAGCGGCGCTTATTGCGCTCTTACGCTTTGGCGTCCGACGCGAACGCGCTGCACGGTTTCGTCCGCTTTCCGACCACGACCGTGCTCCAGGAGTACTTCGTGCCCCTGGACAATCTGGACGCCTTTCTGCGTAGGGCGATCCCGATTTTCGGTCGGGCCAATGTCGTGAACGCGTCGGTGCGCTACGTCAAGAGGATCGAAAGGAGCGTCCTGAACTACGCGCCCGTCGACAGCGCGTCGGTCGTCCTCTATATCAACGTTTGGAACACGCAAGCCGGAATGCGCGATTATAGAGTTTGGACAGATGCCGTATTAAGGGTGCTCAGCGAACGCGACGTTCAAGGACGGTTTTACTTGCCGTATGTTCTCGCGTACGATCCGGGAGCTTGGAAAAAAATACACGGAAACAGCTGGGAAACGCTCATGCATCTGAAAGCCAAGTACGATCCGCGGAACAGGTTTCGCAACATGATGTTCGAACACGTGCAACATGACGCTAAGCAGTAGCGGCGTATTGGCATTCGCGGACCGTACCAAGTCGGTGCTACCAACTTATACCAAGGGCGTTCGAACTTCGGGATTTGCGACATAGCTATAAAGACAACGGATGGTCAGTCCGTCACGTATAATAAATAATGATTATACAAAAAGAACCCGTTATCGTTACGAGATGTATTTCTAAACGTCATTCATCATGGATATACTTATATATATAAGCCGATTATGACGTTTGTCATTGGGATATCAACAACAGCTTTTAGTGACATGATCGTCGCTGGGAAATAAGGGTCGTCCGTTGGTCCGCCAGTATCCGGCTGGTCCCCTCATTCGACGACATCCGAATGAAAAACAATCTGTAGAAAGAATCGCACAATGCGGACGAAACCATCACGATTTCTTTTCGTCATCAAATCGGATGATGCACCATGGTTGACATTTGCGGCGATCGAAAAAGACATTGATGCTCACACGCGCGCCATGGCGATCCTTCAAGAAAAATCAGGGTGCGTCACAATGACTTTCGACCCGAGTCCTGCGATGATGTCCAGTAATTTAGGTGCCGTTTCCACGCTGTTCTGATCAAAATCGGAACCACCTACGACGATGCCTCAACGGTATAAGAAAGAGAACGAATCGATGAAGTATTATACGACGATGCAAGAACAGCGGTCTATCTCGGAGACCGAAGGGTCTACTCCTCTTCCTACTCTGGCCGAAGCGCTGGGAGTAGGAGATGTGGTGTGGGGCCAGCGATTTCACGGAGCATCGCTCACCGAAAATATCTGCGTGATGGTGGCGGTTCCTATCGATCGTCCGGTGTTCGCCAGAGTCACGGGAGTAGGAGAGCGATTCGTGACGCTCGCGCGACTCGAAAGCCTAGAGATCGAAGGAGCCCGTGACGATGCAGATCTCGTTGAGGGGTACCTGTGTAAGGAGGTCGTTTACGTCCCCCGACGAGACAGACCTATTCTATCAGACGAGGGAAAACCCGTGACGAAACGGGTGTCCATAAAGCGCGCCCCTTATGGACATCAGAACGATGTCGACGAAAAATTTGCTCGACGGTTCAGGTGCTACGAACAGCCGGCGTTCATGGATACGGACCGCGTCCATTGGAGGCTATTCCAGTCGTGGCACGATGTTGAACCGTCTCGGTCGTTGAGGGTAGCATTTTTGTTCGTGAAATGCGGCGGCAGTGAGACCGGTCGCATCAGCGTGTGACGACGAGGAGAAAAAATCGAGAAGACCAGAAGAGATACACAAAGAGTGATAACGCACGATGTCGTCCTCGGCGTCTGCTCCTTCGCGCTCGAAGGAAGAAGGAGAGGACGAGGACGAGGACGAGGACGATGATCGTTTTTTCGAGGTAGCCCACCACCTGACTTGTATGGCCTACGACAGGTTCCGCGAGCAACGTTGTTACGAGCTGTCTGGCGTCGTCGCGAGCGCGTTTCAGGTGTACGTCGTGTTTTGCGTCACGTTGCCCGCGTTTCGTCGTTCCTCGATACGCGGCGTAAATGTGCGGTTTTCCGATTTAGACACCATGGCCCGACGAGTAAAAGGCTCGCTCCAACAGCATATGCTACAGTTTCACTCTACAACGAGAGAATATTGGGGCTACGTCGCGCGCACGATAAAAGAAGCGGACGCCGAAACGAGCGCCATGTTGAAGAACGTGACCCTGTTTTTCGAAGACGCGTCGCACGTCTCGTACGAACTCGGTAAAGACGATATACGAGATGAAGATGCCGTGATCATCCTGCGCACGTGCACCGAACGCAGCACGGAAAGTATGACGGAAGAAGAAAGCGCGGTATATCAGCCACTTATGAATAATGCGTTTCGGTTCGTGATCCGGAAACGAAACGATGCGTCGCTGCTTTTCGAGCGCGTCGATGATGTTGCCGCAATGGCAGCGGAAATGACGCTTCTGTCGCTTCAGCATTCCCCGGAAGCGGCAGTAGCAGATCCACAGTTTCGAAAACGGATAGGCAGACTGCCGGGAGCCCCGTACTCTCGCTACAAGAACGCCATCGCCCTATAATGAAAGCCCGGCAACTTATTTTCAATACACCGAGATGAGGCGCATCTCGTACGCCGCTGCTCGCTGCCCGCAACAGAGACGGGGCGAAAGCGAGCTACAAAAAGGTCGCTTGCGCCGTATCATCTGCTGCTGCGTCGATCGATTGGCGACAAAATGTATCGTCGTTCGTACCCTGGTTGCTAATATGTAGACATAGCTCAAAGCAAGACACGTGTGATCATTATACATGGACGATCTCTGCAACTTTAACGAGCGCCGTTCTTTCAGGGCGTTCCTGCAGGGCTCGATTCGCTTGAAAAATAGAACGGGTAAACCGCTTGTTGTCGAATTGGCTCCGATCGAGGGACCGTGTAACGAAAAGTCACAACGATTTAACGGTATCCTTCCCGGTTCGACGACCCAGTTCGAAGCGATCGGATCGAAGTCGTACTTGACGGTTTTTGCAAAAACTCCCCGCGGTTCTCGCTGCTTCAAGGTGGTCGATCGCGCGCTGGTCCACAAAAGAAGGGAGTACGCGTTAGAAGAGGAGCACTACGATCGCGCCCTCAACACTTTTTTGCAATAGCGGTGGTCGTCGAATGCTCATTATCTGGGACGGCAGGGCCCGAGATGACGTCTAAATACATATGGATCAGGCGCTCGATGCGCGCGGTATGCACGGAAGCGTGGTGCGCGATGTAGTTGTTTTCAGCGGGGTTGGCGCGGGAGCAGACGACGTTCTCGAACGACCTGAGGAAACCTCGTGTTTTGGGGCGGATTTTATCTTTCTGGGCGAGCAAGAGTTCGAGGACGTCACCGTGTAACGGAAGTTCNGACGCCAGTACGAAGGCGCGACCGTTTTCCACGTTGACGTCCGCCCCGGCTTTGAGCATCGCGTCCACGAAACGCTTCTTTATTTGCGACACGAACCGACGCTCGTACATGCTCGCGCTCTGGTAGGACTTTGTCAAATCGTATCCATACCAACGAGCGGCGACATCCCACTCCATGATATACATGAACGCAGACTCCAACTCGGTCGTGCCCAACGCTTTCGCACATCCAGTGAGTACGCAAGGCAACATCGTCCAAGATTGCCAGCTTTTTGACCGGAACAAAAGATGATCTAACATACCCTCCGTGTACCACATGATCACGTTGTGCAAAGATTCGGGCAAAAAAAGGTCTGATATAGTCTCCGCGTCGAGCTGTTCCGTAATTTCGGGGTACTTTTCCAGGGCCGATGACCCCAAAAAATGACGCTTGGCCTCTTCGGCCGACATCGCGGTCTTATTGGCCCCTCGAGCGCGAAGGATCCGCGCGATAGCGTAATTGGAGTTCACAACCGACAAGCGTAAACCTTCGTCCAAAATCGTTTGCGCCTCTTTGGCATACAATTCGCCGTCGCCGTCATCCTCGCTGAGTTTCAAGAGATGGTGCAGGAGCTGCTCGTTCGGGAAACTCTCCCGAGCTCCGTCGCTCTGCTTTTGCAATGCCTTTGACTGCTCATCGCACGTCGCGAAAGAGGACCTGTTCCAGCTGCCATCGACACGACGCTGTCCCGTCCTCGGCTGTCGCGCAGAAGACAAGTACGCCCCCATAATGAATGCAAATTGGGCAACGCCTATAATGTTGCGTCTTTATGCGCTCTTTTATGCGGAAAAAAATTGAAACCAGCGCAGGGATATTCGCGTCAGTCTGTACGTCATGAATCTTTCTCTGCTGCCTGGCCCAGCTCTGAAACGGATCATAGAGCTCGGTGATCCCGCTGACGTCGGGTTCGCGCTGAGGCGAGCGTGGGGGACGCGACACAGACTGCCCCATGAAATCGAGTCCGAGATCCGGTCGCAGCTCTCTCCCATAGAGTTGGTGGCGCTGGCGCCTGTTGTGGACCCGAGAGTTGCCAACGACGCGAACACGCGCACGCTGCTACTGCGCTTTCCCGACGTCCAGGACTGCTCGAAATTCTCAGACGACGCTATCGACGCTACGGACGCTCAAGCCCCTGGTGGCGACGCACTTCTCCGTAACAGCCACAACAACCCTACACACGCCTTCGAGCGGCGTTGCTGCGCGTGGTGGGAGCGCGTCGCCGTTCCTGTTTTTGCGGATTCTTTACCGCGAAGACATGACGTGAAGGTGCACGATCGCTTCAGGCGGGTATCGTT
>SL_4KL_010_BRINEDRAFT_10000758_pt1 | contig 17083 bp, 14 predicted proteins | sample SodLak_010_BRINE_2_FD_10664 | JGI IMG/M metagenome (IMG submission 10664)
GCAGCAACTCGACACATATCTTCGTACTGTGGTTCGAGAGTGTCATAGGTACTCTCGAACGCAACTGTGCGGCTCACTGCGGCGTTGAGGCCGTTCCGGACACCGACGACTGTTAGAACGGCGTACGAACCGATTTCCACCGGTTGTGGCGTAAAATGCCGATACTGCTGGATACGCTCCTGTCCACCAACCAATACAACGGTCGACTCGATACCCCGTGAGTGGAGCTCACCGTGGAGCGATCCTGCCAATGACTGCTCAGTGTCGGTTGGTGTTGCACGGTTGGCCACTGACTCAACGACGCTCGCCGTCTCCCGGCTCAGCGCGCGGTATCGTTCGATATCACGTGCTGTCAACGGTTGCGTGAGGGCGGTTCTATCGATCCGCTCGAATCCCGGCCATGCAAAATCGGCTGCTGCCGGACGCTTTGCTTGATCAGCTACTGCGGCCTCAATCCCACTCTCGTGCCACGGGACGGCTTCAACCGTCATCCCGTCTTCGAGTTCTTCATCGAGCAGCCGCTGGGCCTCGATGTTCGTCGTGACTACGGTTGTCTCTCCGCCGTCGTACCCGACAGCAGCGATCCCCGTTTCCCCCGCGCGTTCGACGAGATTGGACCCTCCAGTCAGCCATGCGAACAGGTGTGGCGTTGCCAGCCACACCGACTCTACCTCGTTTGTTTGTAAATATTCGTCTAGCCGGCGAAGTTTGGACTGGTTCGGCATTGCTCTCTCCGTTTATACTGTTCCCAGTGTCCAGTTATAAATGGTCGACTCGTTCCGTTTGATAGTGGCGTCGGGTTGCGACTCGATACAGTCGATCAGGTCATCACTGAAGTTATGTATGTTCACACAGTCTGAACGCCTAGAGGCATGAGCGAAGTAGCCGCGCGCAAGCGCATCCTAGAGACGGGTATCGTCGCGATTATTCGCGGAATCGACGCGGACGTGTGTATCGAGGTCGTCGACGCGATCGCCGCGGGCGGTGTCGACGCAATCGAAATTACCGCAAATACACCTGGTGCAGTCGACATGATTCGACGGGTATCAGAGGAGTTCGACGAAGTCGTTATCGGTGCGGGAACGGTTCTCGACTCCGAAACCGCCCGAGCCGTCCAGCTGGCTGGCGCGGAGTTCGTCGTCACACCGACGGTCGACACCGACGTTATCGAAACCTGCAACCGCTATGGGACACCCATCGCAAGCGGCGTGATGACCCCAACCGAAGCACTTACCGCAGCGGAAGCCGGCGCGGACTTCTGTAAGCTGTTTCCCGCCTCAACGACCGGTCCCGGTCACGTCAGTGCCATCAATGGCCCGCTCCCACAGGTGCCAATTATTCCGACGGGTGGCGTCTCGCTGGACAACGCAGCAGCGTTCTTCGAGGCCGGTGCTGTCGCCCTCGGTGTCGGGAGTGCAATCGTCGACAAGGACGCAATCGACGCCGGGGAGTTCGGTGTCCTGACAGAGAACGCCAGCGAGTTCGTCGCACTCGCCGAGGAGTACCGATGACGCCCGATCTTGTCACGTTTGGCGAGACGATGCTTCGCCTGAGTCCGCCATCGGGCGATCGACTGGAGACGGCCACCTCACTGGAGTTCCGGACCGCCGGAGCCGAGAGCAACGTTGCTATTGCAGCCTCCCGACTTGGTGCGTCGTCGGTGTGGCTCTCGAAGCTCCCCGACTCGCCGCTTGGCCGCCGCGTTACGAACGAGGTCAGACAACATGGCGTCGAGCCGCGTATCGAGTGGGACGATGAGGCCCGACAGGGAGCCTACTACATCGAACACGGCTCAACCCCACGGTCGACGACGGTCATCTACGACCGCGCCGACGCGGCGATCACGACCGCCCGCCCAACTGACCGCTACCGAGAGGCAATCCGAGACGCCGAGGTCTTCTATACGAGCGGGATCACACCTGCGCTCTCCGAGACACTCTCCGAGACGACGACGGAACTGCTGGCAACCGCACAGCAGGCAGGAACGACGACGGCCTTCGATCTCAACTACCGGTCGAAGCTCTGGTCGCCGGCCGAGGCACGAGAGGCATACGAATCGCTGTTCGGGGACGTCGACATCCTCGTCGCAGCTGAACGTGATGTCCACAACGTTCTGGACCGACACGGAACTGCCGACGAACTCGCCGCCGGATTGACTGCCAACTTCGACTTCGAGATGGTCATTATCACTCGCGGTGAGGAGGGTGCGCTCGCGAACCACGAGGGGTCGACCTACGAACAACCAGCCTTCGAAACCGACACCGTCGACGCCATCGGCACCGGAGATGCCTTCGTCGGCGGCTATCTCGCCCGACAGATCGCCGGTGACAACGTCTCTGAGGCGCTCTCGTATGCGGCGGCGACGGCTGCACTCAAACGAACGATAGAGGGGGACCTCGCCGTGGTAACACCGGATGAGGTCGAAGGAGTGTTGGAACACGAGGGACGCGGTATCTCTCGATAACGGTCAGTCGCGTTTCCGGATCAGCGGTTTTGTTTGTATTCGAGGAAGCTATGATCCTGCATCACGGCGGTCCGGCCGCCGTCGACAAGCAGGCTCGTCCCGGTGATAAACGACGCATCGTCGCTCGTCAGGAACGACACAGTGCCGGCCACATCCTCGGGGGTGCCAATCCGGTCCAGCGGATGCATCGATTCGACCCGCTGGCGGTCGTCGTCGCTCAGCTCTTTTCGCGTGCGTTCGATTTCGATCCAGCCGGGATTGATCGTGTTCACGCGGATACCCAGCGGGCCGAGTTCGAGCGCGAGCGCGCGAGTCATACCGTTGATCCCCGCTTTCACCGCGTTGTAGGGGAACAGCCCCGGCATCGTCAGGAACGCGTGGTTTGACGACATGTTGCAGATCGAACTCCCCTCGGGCATGTGTTCGACGGCGTGTTTGACACAGAGCCAAAAGGACCGGAAGTCGGTCTCGACGACGAACTCCCAGTCCGCAAGCGTTGCTTCGGTTGCTGTCGTCTCGGTCTGGACGCCGGCGTTGTTGACGAGAATGTCGATCCGACCGTATCGGTCGACGGTCTCCTCGACGAGTGCTTCGATTGCCGCCGGATCTCGCATATCGGCCCCGATGAACGTGGCCTCCCCGCCGTCGGCGTGAATCGCGTCGACGACCTCTTGGCCGTCGTCTTCCGACCGACCGTTGACGACGACCGTTGCGCCCTCTGCGGCGAGCCGCTTTGCAACCCCTGCGCCGATTCCCTTCGTCGACCCGGTGACGATAGCGACCTCGTCGGCGTGTCGCGCCGATTCGGTGTCAGTCATTACCGTCACCCGGTAACGCCGCCGGGTCGCCCCGACCGGTGTACTCGGTTAACTGCTCGATTTCTTCAGGACGGTAGGGAGTGCCGTCATCGTGGAGGAGGTCGTGGAACCACGTGTCGGTGTCTTCGTCCTCAATCGCCTCCGCAATGGAGGTCTGTGCCGTACTCCACGGGAGGTTGGTCTGGATCTTCCCGTTGACAAAGCCCCAGGTGTAACAGCCGACCTCGCGATCTTTGTAGAGGGGGAGGTGCGTCCGAACGTGGTTGTCCCGCGTCCGGGCCAGCCACTCGGTACAGAGTAGTGGTCGGTCGTAGGCTTCGAGCTCTTCGAGCCGTTCTTTCGTGAACTCCAGATCGCTGTAGTCATGGAACGAGATCACGTCGGCGTGTTCGCTGCCGATCTGGTTCTGTTTTTCCCGATTCGGGTCCCAGTTGACGCCCGCGGTGACCGGTTGTGTTGGGTCGGCTTCCCGGACCCAGTCGAACGATTCACGAAGTAGCGGTAGGGTCTGTTGGTCCATGTCGCTGTTTCCGGGCTCGTTGTAGACGTCCCAGATGATGACTCGCTCGTCGTCACGGAACTCGCCGACGATATCGCGGACGTAGTCGGCCAACTGCGGCCACGTCGACCGGTCTACGGCCCGCTCGTGGCCGGGACTCGGCGTCCACTGGCTGTTGTGGGTGTTCGGCAGCGGCTCCTTCTGTGGGCCGAGATAGGGTTCGTCTCCCGAGAAGGCGACGTCGTCGAAGAAGACGAACATCGTCGACAGCCCGTGTCGGTCGGCGATCGAGAGGAACTCATCCATCCGTTCTTTGAGTCCCTCGGGGTCGTCCTCCCAGACGATGTACTGCAAAAAGACCCGAAGACTGTTCATACCGGCTACACTCGCCCACGCGAGTTCGCGGTCGATCGTCTCGGGGTCGAACGAGTTGGCGAGCCACATCTCGGTCGGGTTGACGGCCGTACTCGGCAGGTAGTTACAGCCGACAATCCAGTCTTGTTCGTCGTACCAGTCCCATGCCTCTTCGGTGCTCCAGCGTTCGGTTGTCATGTATCGTGTTCTCCGTGTCGGTTGTGTCGTCGTCTGCTGTCGTTCGTAAACGGTACTGTGACTACAGTTCCCCCGGCTCTACCATTCGGCGACGCTGCCGTCGTCGTGTCGCCAGACCGGGTTGTGCCAGTCGACGTCCTCTTCGGCACACTCCCGGACGTAATCGAGATCGACCTCGATGCCGAGGCCCGGCCCGTCGGGCAGGTCGACGAATCCGTCGTCGTAGTCGAACACCGAGGGATCGGCGAGGTAGTCCAGGACGTCGTTGCCCTCATTGTAGTGGATGTCGAGGCTCTGTTCCTGGATCAGTGCGTTCGGCGCGACGGCGTCGACCTGCAGACACGACGCCAGCGCGATCGGCCCGAGCGGACAGTGGGGTGCCATGGCGACGTCGTATGCTTCGGCCATCGCTGCGATCTTCTGGACCTCCGTAATGCCCCCGGCGTGTGAGAGATCCGGCTGAATGATGTCGACCGACCCGTTCTCGAAGACCTGTTTGAAGTCCCACCGCGAGTACATTCGCTCGCCCGTCGCGATGGGCGTCGAGGTCTGGGCCGCGATCTGCGGGAGCGCGTCGTTGTGCCCGGGCAGCACCGGCTCCTCGATAAAGAACGGCTCGTGGGGTTCCAGTGCCTTGGCGAGCCGTTTGGCCATCGGTTTGGTGACGCGGCCGTGGAAGTCGACGCCGATGTCGACCTCGGGGCCGACCCGATCGCGGACCTCGGCGAGTCGGTCGACCGCATCGGCGACGGCCTGTGGGTTGTCGACGTGACGAAGCTCCGCCGTCGCGTTCATCTTGAGGGCAGTGAATCCGGCGTCGACCTTTTCGGCTGCGGCCTCGCCGACATCGTCGGGACGGTCGCCGCCGACCCACTGGTAGACCCGGACGCGGTCCCGGACCGGCCCACCGAGCAGTTCGTACACCGGAGCCCCGAACTGCTTGCCCTTGATATCCCACAGCGCCTGGTCGATGCCGGCGATAGCCGACATCAACACCGGCCCGCCGCGGTAGAACCCGCCCCGGTACATCGCCTGCCAGTGGTCCTCGATTCGGGACGGGTCCTCCCCGAGCAGATACGTCTCGAGGAGTTCTTCGACGGCTCCACGGACGGTGTGTGATCGTCCCTCGACGACCGGCTCACCCCAGCCGACGGTGCCGTCGCTGGTCTCCAGTCGGAGGAACAGCCATCGTGGCGATACTTCGAACAGTTCGTAATCAGTAATCGTTGTCATTGGTGGGTGGTTTCGAGAGCTCAGTTGCTGCTCCGGTCTGCGATGAGTCGTTCGAGGAGTACCGTTCCAACAGGGTGTTCGCCGTGGGCCTGGCCCAGCGGGAAGGTCGTGACACAGACCTGCCCGTCGCCGACAGACCGCGTGACAAGCGGGCTCGCCCAGTTGGCGATCCAGCCCTGGACGTACTCGACGTGGATTTCGTCGCGTTCGGCGTCGAGGTCCTCGACCAGCGCGTTCGGATAGATGTCTTCGAACGCCCAGTCCAGCCGTTTGCTCCCAGTTAGATCCGAGATGAGCGGACTGTCGTGGGTGTACAGCGCCGAACAGAGGTTCCAGTCTTCGCCTTGCGGCAGCTCACGATACTCGAAGAGGTCATCGGCAGGCGTCTCCTCGTGGAGCCGCGGCATCAACAGGACGGTGCCGCCCGCTTCCGCGTACTCCCGAATCGCATCATCGAACGTCGAGGCAACCGCCAGGTCGACCGCGTCGGACAGCTCTCGGGTCACGTCGTGGCGCGAACCGATGAGGCGGTCGGCGACGTAGTTCTCCTGGACGAACACTGTCACGTCGTGATTCGGTGTCCGTTCCGGTTCGACGACCGTCACAGGCTCGTGGTTGCTCGTCGTTGCTGGTTCAGCCTCTTCCTCGCCTGCTGACTCGCTCCTGAAGGTGACTTCGAGCCTATAGGTCCCCGTCTCCGCGGTCGGTGGGGTCAGTGCCTCGACCGTCCGCGGTCGTGATTTGGCGTGCGCGTCGACTGCTACGTCGAACTGTCCCTCGTCGACCGTGTGGCCGGTCGCGTCGTCGACGAGTTCCCAGTCGACGGTCCCACGGTGAACGTCGCGGCCGTCGTTGATCACGGTCACCGATGCCTCTACCTCGTGACCACCCCAGACTGTATGGCGGTCGAGATCGGCGACGACGAGCAGGTCGTTGTTGATCGCGGCGAACTCCTCGTGGAACGCTTTCTCCTCTCGCCGGTAGTCGAGGATGCCGTTGAACTCCCACTCAATGTCGCTGAACTCGGTGATGATGTACCCCGAGATCCCGCTGTGGACGCGCATCTGCTCGATGACGTCCTTGATCGAGTGGTACTCTCGCCACTGCCAGACCTCGGCGAGTTCGGAGAGCCCATCGAAGGTTTCGGAGAGCATCGTCTCCTTGAAGCGTTTCTCGAAGCCGACAGGCGACCGCAGGTTCGATTCGAGATGGACCTGCCGTTCGTTCACCGACTCATCAGAGGCCGTCAGGAACGGATGATTGTACCAGTCTGGTTCGCCGCCGTAGAACTCCGTGAGTGCCTCGGTATCCGATAGCCCCCACATCCCGAACTCGGAGACGACGATTGGCGTCGACTCGGGGTCGGTGTGGGTCGCGGCATAGTTGCCCTCGGGATGGGACTCCATTGCGTCGAGGTCGTCGCCCCATGCGGCCGACCGGTCCGGACTGGCGAAGTAGCGGTGGTAGTCGTTGATGTCGGTTGCGACGTGGGCCCACCCGGAGTTGTCGCAGACGAGTCGGGTCGGATCCCAGCGTTTCGCCGTCTCGTAGAACTCCGCGAGATACTCTTGTTTTTCTTCGTCGTCCCACACGAACGGCTCGTCGTCGGCGTGACCGATCCCCCACTCCTCGTTGTAGAGGCTCCAGGCGATGACGCTCGGTCGGTTGAAGTCCCGTTCGATGAGGTCCTGGAGCTGTTGGCGGACTTCGTGTTTCGACCGGTCGGTGTATCGGGCTGGATTCGCGGGCTCCTCCCAGACGAGCATCCCCATCCTGTCGGCAAGTTCGAGGAACTCCGGGTGTGCCGGTTTGATGTGTTTGCGGAGCAGGTTGAAGCCGAGCTCCTTGGCCGTGCGGATCTCTGCTTCGAAGAGGTCATCGTCGAAGGGACGATACAGCGTTTTGGGGTAGTAGCCCTGATCAAGCGCGCCGCGGACATAGAGCGGCTCACCATTGAGGTAGATTTTCCCGTCTTCGGCGCTGATCTCCCGCATTCCGAAGTAGTCAGTGTAACTGTCGACGGTCTCGCCGTCGGTCGAGAGTTCGATCTCGACATCGTAGAGGGCGGGCCGGTCGGGTGTCCAGTAGACCGCATTGGGGATCGGAACCGAGACCGCTGTCGGGTTTTCGGCGTCGACCTGACAGCTCGTTTCGGCGACGAGATCGCCCTCGTGCTCGATCCGTACCGTCGCATCAAGTGCTCCAGACATGTGCGTCTCCGCGGCTGTCGTGAACTCCACGTGGGCAACATCGTCGTCGAGATCCGGTGTTACCTTCAGATCCAAGACGCGAATCTGCGGCCGTGTTTCGAGCGTGACGGCCTGCCAAATGCCGCTGACGCGCGTATACCACGGCTCACCCTGCTTGCCGTGGGGGATCTCGCTGATGTCTTCGGGGTCTTCTACGCGAACCGTAACGACGTTTTCGCCCGCTTCGAGCGCGTCGGTCACGTCGACTTCGAACGGGAGATAGCCACCGCGATGGTCGCCACACTCGACGCCGTTGATGTAGACCGTCGCGTGATAGTCGACCGCCCCGAACCGGAGGAACAGCCGTTTTCCTTCAGGGACCGAATCGAGGTCGACCGATCGTCGGTACCAGACGACACCGGTGTAATCGCTGAGTTCGTCGGTTTCTTCCCACGCTGAGGGTACCGACACCGAGAACCGATCACCGTCGTCCGGCCATTCGGTATCGTCGTACCACGCTTCGGCGGTGCCGATATCTTCGGCGTCCCGCCGGAGCTGCCACTGTCCGTTTAGTGACCGACTAGATCGGCCTGCGACGAATTTTACTGAATTATTGAGAGTCATACTATGTTGATTGCACTTCGATTGGATTCTGCTGTATTACGTTTTGAATGTTGGTATTTGGTGGCCAGTATCGAGGGCTGCCTCAGGCAGGTGAGTTCGATACCGGTGTCGATGCGTCGGTTGCGGCGGCTGTGTCGAGGTCGTCGACCAGATATTCGACGTGGTACGAGAAAGCCACTGCTGCGAACATCAGGATGAACCCAACGGTTAGCAGTGCCGTCACCACGAAGACGCCGGCGGTTACCAGTGCCAGCGAGAGCGCGGCCGTCGGCTCGGTGGCCGTCCACACGTACGCTCGCTTGAGTGCCGCCGCCGGTGGGACACCGTCCGCCATTGCGATGAACGTCGGGATCAGTGCGACGGCGAGGTACCCTGCGACGTAGAGGCCGAGGACGGCACTGACCGAGTCGACGCCGCCGAGCGTCGTTGCCCCACGAAGCGCAAGGCCCGCAGGGAGGGCGAACACCATCGGCAGGAAGCTCAGCAGTGCGGCGTGGATACCGTTCGTCCGAACCGCGATAGCCACATAGCCACGGTCGAGTCGACCGGTCTCACGCAACGACCGGATTGCGGCGTAGGCACCAAGGGTTACCGGGCCGATGGTGACCAGCGGCAGCGAGGCGACGAACCACGCCACACTCACCACGACGAGCGTCACGCTGTGCTCGTAGAGGAACCGAAGGGTTCGCTTGTGGGCGGGCACAGCGTCGGTGTTGTTCGTGGGGTCAGTCGACATTATCCTGTGGTCCCCTGCATCTGGACCGCGTTCACGAGGTGTTCCTGCAGGATGAGGAACACGATAAACAGCGGTGCAGCTGCGAGTAGTGTGACGGCCATCTCGGCACCGGGCTGGAACACTTGCGTCGGCTGCGTCGTCACGATCCCGACTGGCAGTGTGAACGAGTTTTCGCCCTGTAACACGATGAGCGGCCAGAGGAACTGGTTCCACGTGTAGACGAAGGTGTACAGCGACAGTGCGGCGATCGCCGGCTTCATCAGCGGGAGCACGATTCGCAGGTAGATCTGGAACGTGCTGAACCCGTCGAGCTTCGCCGCCTCGATCACCGAGTCGGGGAGGTCCTTGAAGAACTGTGCGAACAGGAACACCCCGATCGGAATCGCACTGAACGGCAGAATAACCGCCAGTGGGCTATTGATGAGTCCGAAGTCCGAGATAATGGTGTACAACGGCACCATGTTCGCGTAGATTGGGACCATGAAGCTCGCAATGATCACGGTGAATACGATCCGTTTGCCCGGCCACTCCAGTTTGGTGAGCGAAAACGCGATCATCGAGTCGATAATGACGACGATAACTGTCGTCGCCCCGGCGATGATGAGCGTGTTCAGAAACCACTGGAATATCGGCGCGCCCTGCAGGACGGCCTCGTACCACCGGAAGGTGATCTCCGGCGGAATCCAGTACGGTTGCTGGGAGAACGCGAATGCTTCGGTTTTCAATGACGTCGACACCATGTAGATGTACGGAGTGAGGAACAGGAGTGCTGCTCCGTACAGTGCCACGTACAGGCCGACGGTCTTCGGTTCAGGGCGGGTGAATCGTGTGCTGATACTGGTCGACATTAGTCGTTACCTCCGACGAATTTGTAGTTGATAAGTGAGACCGCCACGAGCACGACGAACAGGAAGTAGCCGATAGCGGCCGCATAGCCGAACTCCTGTTGGCGGAAGGCGACCCGGAACAGATACATGACGAGTGTCTGTGTCGTGTCACCTGGACCGCCGTCGGTCATGATGAACACCTGTCCGAACACCTGGAACGACGCGATCAGCTGGACAGTAGTCACGAACACGAGTGCCGGCCGCATCTGTGGAAGGGTAATATCCTTGAACGCACGCCATGTGCTGGCCCCGTCGATGCGTGCAGCCTCGTACAGTCGCTCAGGAACGCCCTGTCTGGCGGCCAATAGGATCACGAAATTGAAGCCGACAGTCCACCAGATCGTCGCGAGTGCCACCGCTGGCATGGCGAACGTGTAGCTGTTCAGCCATGCTGGCGGATTACTCATGAAGAACTCCAGATAGTAGTTGATCGGCCCGTACTGGGGTGCGTACATGTCTGCCCAGATAAGCGACACGACCGAGACGGTCAGCACGTACGGGCTGAAAAACACTGTCCGAAGGAATCGCTTCCCTTTAATGTCCTGATTGACCCCAAGTGCGAGAGCAAGACCCAGAATGACGAGCGTGGGTACCGTCAGTACGACGAAGTACAACGTCGCACGGACAGCCGCCCAGAACGTTGGGTCTTGAACCATCCGGATGTAGTTATCGGCCAGGATGAACTCCGACTGTGAGGGGTTGAACGCGTTCCAGTCGAAGAGGCTCATGTATAACCCCTTCAACAACGGGTACAGCAGGAACACCGAAAAGACCAGCAGGTAGGGAAGGGCGAACAGCACACCGTCCCGTGTCTCCGAATCCACGGCGTCGACCGGAAGCCGGCTTAGCAGGGATCCCGGATCTTTAGTTGCCATTAGTTACTCCTACTCGTGTTCATCACTGCAGGTTGTTTGTGATCTCGGTGGCGGCCTGCTGAATTCTCTCTTCAGGGTCAGCTTCGCCGGTATAGATGTCCGAAATCGCGTTGTTCACCGGTCGCGTGTAGTCCTCGTTGTTTTCGGTGCTCGGCATGTACGAGAGTTCGTCGTTCTCTGCCATCTCGGAGAACGTCGAGAGCGTCTTCTCCCAGACGTTCGAGTCTCGCAGTTCCGCCGAGTCGTTCACGTTTTGAGCCGCCGGGAGGTGGCCCGCTTCGGTTCCCCATTCGAGACTGTTCTGTGTGATCCACTCGGCTGCTTCAGCCGCTGCCTGCTGTTTGTCGCTGCCGTTCAACACGCCCAGTGTGTGGCTGTTGGCCCACGTCTGTGGCGTCGACTGGCCAGGTGCAACAAACGGCTTGGTCATCCCCCACTCGTAGTCCTGTTCTTCGAGTACACCGTAGTACCACGTTCCGTTGATTGTCATTGCGAGGTCCCCCGATCGGAACGCTCTCGTACCACGGTCGTCGGTCGTGTCAGCTCGATCCCACCCCCACTCGTTGGCGATGTCGTAGTAGAACTGTCCGAGAGCGGTGCCATTGTCGTCGTCGAAAACGGCCTCTGTGTAGTCCTCATTGAGGAACTCGCCGCCGCGGCCACGCTGCCACGCAACGAACTGTCGGGCGAAAAACCGGAGATACGGATCTGGACTGAACGCCTGTTTGTCAGTTTCGGCGGTGATCGTGTCAGCGGCCGTCTGCAGTTCTTCGAACGTCGTCGGTGGGTTCTCCGGATCGAGACCCGCCTCCTCGAAGATGTCCTTGTTGTAGTACAGTCCGTTCGGGTGGGTATCCAGTGGGAGTGCCAGCCGGTCGCCGTCGAACTCGGTTTCGTCCCAGATCGAGTCGACGTATTCGTCGGCGGCCCCATCGCTGAGTAGCCCACCGAGCGGTGCGAGTGCGTCGCTGAACCGCTGGATCTGCGGCGTATGAAAGACGGCGAGGTCGGGGCCGTCGCCGCCGGTCATCGAGGTGAACAGTGTGTCGTAGTACTCGTCAAACGGCTGCCGCTGCCGGTTGATCTGAATACTATCGTGTTCCGCGTTGAAGTTGTCGACGAGGGTTTCCATTGCATCGCCGTCCCCGCCAGCGAACAGTGTCCAGTACTCGATTGTGGTCGTCCCTCCGGAGCCACCAGTCGTGGTTCCATCGTCGTCAGTACAGCCAGCGAGACCGGCGATCCCGGCCGCGCCTGCTACTTTCATAAATGTACGCCTACTCGACGGTGTCACTGCGTGCGGCTTGCGAGCCATCAGCGTAACCTGTGAGGGGCACATATATAATTGTTTTTCTTGCTGTTTACCGCTGAGTTTTACCTGAGGATCCACGCGTGTCACGTACAAAGGGATATCATGCGGCAATATCGGAGATATGTAACATCCGTCGAACGCCACGAGTGAGCGGATGAGACTATCACGAATGATGCCAAAGTATAAGTGCGGCTTAGTTAAAATCTGTCACTGTAGCAAATGAGCAGAGTAAGCTTCAGCGACATAAAGAAGACGTACGGTGATGTCCTCGCCGTCGAAAAGGTGAATTTAGAGATCGAAGACGGAGAGTTCGTCTCGTTGCTCGGGCCATCGGGCTCCGGCAAGTCGACCGTTCTCCGGATGATCGCCGGACTTGAAGACATCTCCAGTGGCGAGATCAGTATCGGTGATCAGGTTATCAACGGCGTCCACCCACGGGACCGTGGGATCGCGATGGTGTTCCAGAACTACGCACTGTACCCACACATGACGGTTCGGGACAACCTTTCTTACGGGCTCAAGCTGACCTCCGATCTCTCCAAAGACGAGATCAGAGAGCGTGTCGAAAACGCCGCCGAGATGCTCGGGATCGGCGATCACCTCGAAAAGAAGCCGGCGGGACTCTCCGGTGGCCAACAACAGCGCGTCGCCACGGGTCGGGCCATCGTTCGAGAACCCGAAGTGTTCCTGATGGACGAGCCGTTGTCGAACCTTGATGCGAAGCTGAAAATGCATATGCGGACCGAACTCCAGCGGATCCACGACGAACTCGAGACAACAACCGTCTACGTCACCCACGACCAAGAGGAGGCGATGACGATGTCCGACCGGATCGTCATTCTCGCCCAGGGTCACATCCAGCAGGTCGGGACGCCTGACGAGATCTACAACCACCCTGCCAACCTGTTCGTCGCGGACTTCATCGGTAGCCCAGCAATGAACTTCTTCGACGTCCAGCTCGACGGAGCCTCGCTCACAGGAGATGACTTCGAGTACCCGCTTTCAAAGTCGAGCGTCGAGACCGTCCGGGAGTCGACGACGACGGCCGAACTGACGCTCGGCATCCGGCCGGAGGACATCAGCATCGTCGAGTCACCGGGCGAGCGGACCATCGAGGCAACGGTCGACGTCGTTGAGCCGGTCGGCAGTGACAACTACATTTATGCGGAGATCGCCGGCCAGGAGGTGACGATCCGCGTGCCGGCCGATGTGAAGCCGACGGTCGGCAATACGGTCTCGCTGCAGTTTACTGAGGAGGACATTCACCTTTTCGATGCAGGAACAGAACAGAACGTGTTCGCAGGAACGGAACGCATGAGCAGCCCCGCAGTCGAATCGGTTTCGTAGCTCGCCTCTTCGCAGAGTTAGTTACTCGACGTAGATCGAGTTGAGTTCGATGACGTTCGCCGCACCCTTGACCAGTTCCGGCATCTCCGTTTCGAATCTATCGCCTTGCATCCTGCTTTTCGGTGCTGCGATACTGACCGCACCGTGAAGTGGGCTGTTCTCGCTAGAGACTGAGGCTGCAACACACCGCATCCCCGGTTTTGCTTCCTCCATATCCAGTGCGTAGCCACGGTCCCTGGTTTCTTCGAGTGCTTCGAACAGCGTCGCCCGGTCAGTGATCGTCTGTTCGGTGAACTGGGCCAGGCCGTGGCGGTCGACGATACGCTCGACGCGGTCGTCGGGGAGCTCGGCGAGGATCGCTTTCCCGAGGCCGCTGCAGTGCATCGGTTCACGGAGCCCGATCTCGTGTGTGGTCTGGATCGCTTCCTCTCCGTGGGCTTTGTACAGCAGGACGTTCTGTCCGTGCTCGACCACGCTGAACAGCGCGAGTTCGCCGCTTTCGGCCGCCAGCTTGTCGACCTCCTCGGCGACGATGTCGAAGATACCGGTGTTGTATTTGACCCGCTCACCGATATCGAGGAACTTGAGCCCGTTTCGATACGTCCCGTCCTGGTCGACGACGTACGCGATCGCTTCGAGTCGGTCGAGATACGTCTTCGTCACCGAGGTCGACTGGTCGATCTCGGTAGCGATTTCCTCGGGGGTCGCACTCTGCAGCTCGTTGAGTGCCTCGATGATCTCGAAGATCGGGGCGAGGCCACGAACGTTCTGCATCGCCGGAAAATAGGTACCGTTGCTGTTCAGTACCCGGTCGCGCTCGACCAGCGTCGTGAGATGTCGGTGAACGGCACTCTTCGAAACGCCGAGACGCTCGGAGAGTTCGGTGACACCGGCCTGCCCGTGCGCATCGAGGTAATCGAGGATCTCGAACGCGGTGTCGACAGCTTGCACCGTTCGAGCCGCCTTCGTGGTCCCGTCGTCTGAAGCCATAGCTGTACATTACCATTGATAATGAAATAGCTTTCCCTACAGAGAACAGTACTCGTGTTGTTTCTTATTAGCGAACATTTTGGCTATTTTTTCTCCACACGAAACCACTGAACAGACTCGTTTCGTAGAGGGACACTCTACCGGGCTAGCGTGTACCAAGCATAGGGGAGTCACTACAGGTCGTCGAGGACGCGGAGCGCGTTGGCGATCTGCTCCGGAGAGACGTCGACTGACATGTTGGTTATCGGTGCCTCGGGGGCAGTCGCACGGCGTCCGACCTCCAGCAGTTCCCCGTCTGCTGGATCGGTCACACCGAGATCCGCAAGTCCGGTTGGTAATCCGACCGATGTCGCAAATGCCACGACGTCGTCGACTGTCTCGTCGGTCGCTCCGTCGAGCAGTAACTGCGCAAGGAGGCCGACGGTCACCTTCTCGCCGTGTGTTGCCGACGCGGTCTCGTTGAGTACCGTCAGCCCGTCGTGAATCGCGTGTGCGGCCGCCAACCCGCCGTTCTCGAAGCCAAGCCCACTCAGGAGGACGGTCGCTTCGGTGACGGCTTCGACGCTTTCAGTCACTGATCCCGATTCGACTGCCCGGACGGCACCCTCAGCGTGATCGCGAAGCAACTGATGACACGTTCGTGCGAGCGCACGACCCGCGTACGTCGGTCGCTCGTTGAACACCGTCGTTCCGCCGCTTTCCCACGTCGCCTTGGCCTCGTACCACGTCGCAAGTGCGTCACCGATCCCGGAGACGAACCAGCGGGTCGGCGCGGCGGCGATGACTGCCGTATCAACAAGGACAAACGCCGGATTGGAGCGGTGTTGTTCCGCAGTAGCGAACGTCCCATCGTTCTCGTAGATGATCGAAATACTGCTGGTCGGTGAATCGGTTGAGGCGATCGTCGGCACCGAGCCGACCGGCACCGCTCGTTGCGCGGCGACCGATTTCGCCGTATCGAGTGTTTTTCCACCGCCGACTCCCACGACGATGTCTGCCCTAGCATCCCTCGCGGCGTCGGTCAACCGATCGACCTCATCGGTGGAACACTCGCCGCCGAACTGCGCGCGGTCGACCGTCCCCGATGTGGATTCGAAGCTCTCCTCTATCGTCTCGGCGGTTAGCTCCCAGACCGTCTCATCGGCAATAATGAACGCCGACGTACCGTGTTGAACCGCCTCATCGCCTATTCGGGCCAACGCACCCGCCGATTGGATGTACCGTCCGGGCCCAACGAAGGTTCGTGTCATAGCAACGTGTCGTCGTGCCACCGTATCAGTGTACCGCATCCGGTCTGTGTATCGGGTGAGCCAGTGACGCTGCGACGAAGCCGAGCAGCAATGCCGGGGAGCGATGGAGTTCGTCGTTCGACGGGACAGCCTTTTTGGGACACCACTATATTCGTCCCAAACGACGCGTTGGAAGCCAATCTTCGCCGAGATCACAACGTTTAGGAAACCGAACGGAAATATTAGGATCAATGGGTTCGACGCACTGCTGCAAAGTCGACCGAGTTCGTGCTACCCACGATGTTTTACCGCCAAGCCGTGTGGACGGGGATCTCGACACGTACCTCGTCGAGAGATGGACGGGTGAGGGAGAGGCCGAACCGGCCGGTGTTCGGACGCTCACCGAATGGTTCAACAAACAGGTTCTCAAAACGATGTATCGAAATCACGGCCGATCCGATTCGAGCGTGCGGATCGACTCTGACTACGAGGCCCTACAGGGCAACGGCGTTCCCGCTCACGAACGCGCGGAACTCCTTTCGGAACTCGCCGACGACGGAATCGACGGCGAGGCCGCGACAAAGCAGTTCGTCGGCAAAAGTACGATGTCACGCCATCTCAAGGAGTGTCTCGATGCGACCAAAGAGACTCCCGAATCGGAGACCGAGTGGGAGGCCGACCGGATACGGATCGCCACTAACAACTACCGCTCACACATCGAATCGGCGCTCCAGTCGCTCGGGACCAAAGACCGGGTTCGCGGTATCGACGAAGCCACGTTGCAGACGCAGGCTTATCTATCCTGTCCGGAGTGTCCGACTCGTGTCACTGTCGAACAAGCCTACGAGCAGGGGTATGTGTGTGCCGAACACCACAGGGAGATGTCACAGCGGGACCGGTCTGAACAGAGCGACTGATTTAAGTCCTTACTCACTATTGTTGACGTATATGTGGGAACTTGATGTTTCGAACATTGCTGGTATCCGTACCGGCGAACCGACTCTTAAGCCCGGAATTAATGCTGTCCAAGCGAGCAACTGGCAGGGGAAAACGTCGCTGGTAACGGCTCTCAGAACAGTGCTCGGCGCCGAAGTCACGTCTGGAACACTCACGGATGGCACGGACACAGGCCACGTGCGGCTACAGACAACGGAGCAAACCTACGAACGCCGTCTCCAGCGAACCGGCGAGCGTGTGACTGCTGACGGCGAGCCGTATCTCACGACAGCCCAACAACGGATCGCTGCCGAACTGTTCGCCTTTCTGGACGAGCACAACCGGATTCGAACCGCCGTTCGCGAGGGCAAAGACCTCACGCCACATCTCAT
>SL_4KL_010_BRINEDRAFT_10000759_pt1 | contig 17077 bp, 20 predicted proteins | sample SodLak_010_BRINE_2_FD_10664 | JGI IMG/M metagenome (IMG submission 10664)
AGTATAAACCTGTTTTTAAGTTGTTCGTCTGCCATACTTTCTACGGACGTAAACCATACTGTCAATGGTTTTTCAATGATTAATTCTTCGTGGCTCTGGTCTTTAACCATTTCGTGGACGAATTTGTCTTCGTCCGGGTCTGTCAACCCTCTAAGAAGTACTAATGCGTCTTGGTCGTCATATCCTTCCGCTTCGTCTAGGAATAAGAGCTTCCCTTTGAAAACGTCAGATCCTTGGCTTTGTGTCTTGTAAAGCATTGCTTTTGGAGACATACTGTTAGGAGCTTCGTATGCTTCGTCGGGTAAGAATTTGACTATCGCTCTCTTGATGTGGCTTTTACCTTTTCCTGATGCTCCTACCGCCCAAGAGTTAATTTGTCTGTCACTGCATTTTGCAGACAGTGCTGATACTAATTCCCATACTTTTAGTTCTTCGTCACCTTTGTGGACGTGACTTATGGCTTCTAGAAAGTATTGTATAGGGTTTTCATTTAAAACTTTTTCGGCCTCCGCATTTACGTCCTCTATTTTTTGAATACCTAATAAGTCTTCCGCCATTTCTTTACCGCGATTTGTTAAAAGCAGTTTGTCGGCTTGGCGTAGGATAAGGTCGTTGTTAGCTTCTACTAGTTCGTTGAATTTTTTGATATCAGCAAAATCTTCTACAATAGGGTTGTCGCTTTGGTATATTCTTTTCACTACTTCGCTGTCAACCCTCTAAGAAGTACTAATGCGTCTTGGTCGTCATATCCTTCCGCTTCGTCTAGGAATAAGAGCTTCCCTTTGAAAACGTCAGATCCTTGGCTNTGTGTCTTGTAAAGCATTGCTTTTGGAGACATACTGTTAGGNGCTTCGTATGCTTCGTCNGGTAAGAATTTGACTATCGCTCTCTTNATGTGGCTTTTACCTTTTCCTGATGCTCCTACCGCCCAAGAGTTAATTTGTCTGTCACTGCATTTTGCAGACAGTGCTGATACTAATTCCCATACTTTTAGTTCTTCGTCACCTTTGTGGACGTGACTTATGGCTTCTAGAAAGTATTGTATAGGGTTTTCATTTAAAACTTTTTCGGCCTCCGCATTTACGTCCTCTATTTTTTGAATACCTAATAAGTCTTCCGCCATTTCTTTACCGCGATTTGTTAAAAGCAGTTTGTCGGCTTGGCGTAGGATAAGGTCGTTGTTAGCTTCTACTAGTTCGTTGAATTTTTTGATATCAGCAAAATCTTCTACAATAGGGTTGTCGCTTTGGTATATTCTTTTCACTACTTCGTTGACGAAAGTATTGTCGCTTTCTTCTCCATCCATTTGATGGTTTCTGCGGAGATAGTCTACTCTTTCTTTAGCGATTTCTCCTAACTCGGTTTTCTTCTGGAGGAAGAAGTCTATTACTTCGTCGCTGTATTCGTCAGGATCAATTTTTTGAGCTCGGCACATCGCTTTGGCGTAGTTTCTTAAGCTATGCTGTGAGATCTTAGATTCGCTGTAGAAGGCGCTTAAATCGTTGTTTTTAAAGCTTCCGTATATTTTTGCCTTCACGTCGGTGTCTTTGTCTCCGAAATGCAGTCGCTCTACTTTGAATATAAAGTTTTCTGTTTCGTATCTTTGGTCGAACCCGTTATTGTTATTCTCAGTCATTGGTTTATATCACCTATTTTGTCGGCAGCTTTTATATATTTACTCGACATCTGTGACACCTTCGTCCGTTACGTCGAAGTATACGTCTTCTTGTGGTAGGCCTGGAGAGTCTACTAGTTTAGCATTCCAGCCTTTACTCATCCGGTCTTGAAGATATACTCTGAACGTTGAGTTGTGCCCTATAATGTTTCCTCCCCATGCAATTGTGTTGTCTCCGTATCCGCCGCCCGGATCGTGATATACTTGGTTCGTGTAGACTACGGCGACTTCGTGTGCACGGAGTATTTCTCTCAAGTCTTTTATTACTTTCCCTATTTCGTCTTGACGCTCGCCCAGCTCATTTCTACCTGAGAACTCTGCACGGTAATGGCTTGCAATGGAGTCTATCACTATCAGGCCTATATCTTCTTGGCTGCAGAGTTTTTTAGCGCTTTTAGTCTTGTCTTGTAAATCGTTGCTGTCAATTGTCTGCGCTATAAACATGTTGGATAGTACTTCTTCGCTGTCTAACCCTTTAGCTTCAGCCATTTCTTCTATTCTACTAGTCATAACCGACCCTTCAGTGTCTATAAATACTACGCCTTTGTCTAGACCTCCTTCTTCTTCAGGTAGTTGTGTGTTAACGGCTAGACTCATTGCAGTCTGGCTTTTGGCTGAACCGTTTTCGCCGTGGAATTCTGTTATATAGTTTGTTGGCACGCCTCCGCCTAGTATCGAATCCATTTTTTCTGAGCCGGTTGTTATCTTTTTTAATTCTTTTTCTTTTTCATTTACTGTATCGCCTTTTGAGAATCCTGTGCCGTGCGTCTCTAACTGTTTTCGAGCGTTAGAAAGTATTTTCTTTGCTGTTCCTTCACCGAGCCCGATATCTTTTACTAGAACGTCTTCGCTGCTGACGGCTAACTCTTTTATAGTAGTTACTCCGTTTTCCTCAAGTTTTTCAGCAGTTTTGGCGCCGACACCTGTAACGTCATTTACTGTCATATATTATAACCATTAGGATAGTTATTCTTTTAAACTTTCTGCATGAACCCGGTATTTATAAATGTGTTCAAACAATTATACCGTTGTATGTCTAGACAACCCACAAAAATTGAGGACATAGGTATAAGGGCTGAACAAATCGCATGGCAAGGATTTGCGTCAGGCAAAGGCTACAGAACGATCGCTAAACAGATTAACAACGTAGTATCTGAAGATGATGAAGTAAGCCACATGGCTGTTAAGAATTACAAGGAGAAAGCCTATAATGAGAGAAAGGCTGAGATGGGTGCTGAAAACTTGCAGGAAGTGCGGAAGCAAGAATTTAAAGAAGTCTTAGATGTCGCGAACGAGTTGGAAGAGATTAACTCCAAATTGAAGACGGCGATGGATCACTTGAACGAGAAAGACCGTACCGATATGGGGCAACTATTGAATATTGCTAAAGAGATCCGCCAACAATTGAAGTTCCACAAAGAATATATTGAAGAGATGACTACTCAACCTGATACACAGGTCAACAACTTTGAAATTAACAAGACTGAGATCGCTGTGCAGGTAGTCCAGAAGGTCAAGGAGCTTGAAGATGAAGGAGTTATCACGATTGAAGACCGGTCGAAGCTGGCTCAGAAGCTTTGATTTATTTCATGCATGTTTGCGCGTCGATAAGGTGTGCCTAATTGCATAGTTTTTGAGGTGTGAGTTTTTAATGTTTGAAAAACTTAAAAAAGTTATCAAGAACCATCACGGATTCTTAACTGAGAGAGGTAAATATATCTCGTGGAGTCGGCTTCACATGCTCGGTCTAGGAATATTCATGATGACATTTTTATTAGCAAGTTATACTGTTAACGGTCTAGGTACTTTTACGTACACTATTTTCGCATTCGACATGGGTTTATTATACACGTTTTTCTACACGTCGAAAGAAGACGCGCCTAATTACTGGATCAGAATACATAAGAAACACGTTCATTACTTTATAAAGGGTCATTTTTGGACGCTTCTAACGTACTTAATAATGAACCATTACGTTTTTGTATAAAAAAGAAAGAAGAAAATGTGGAGATAATTTTTATTCTTGTGTAGCTTGTTCTAAAGCTTCGACGTCAAAGTTGTCTATATCTTTGAACATGTCTAATCCGCCGTCATCCATCGGTACATAAATTGGATGTGTGGCTTCTTCGTTCGCTAACGCTTCAGTGATGAACAAGTACTGTAGGTATGCGTCGTCGCCCTGGAACACTTGTGCAATTTCTTCTTCTGCCTGTCTAACTCCTTCGGCCTCTACACGTTTACGTTCTGCTTCTTCTTCTTCGACTTCAATTGCTCTTTTTCTTTCTTCTACTTCGTACTGTTTAGATTCTGCAGAATTGATTGCGTCTTCGATTGACTCGTCGAAGTTAATGTTTTCAAGGTTGACACGTGTGACTTCAAAACCGTACTGTTCGAACTCTTTTTGAAGTTCGGTTCCGATTTCTTCTTGGAAGGCTGTTCTACCTTTGTTGCGGTGCAGTTCATCAATTGTATATCCTGATGCTATGTCACGTACTACTGAGTCGATTTCGTTGTTGATAAGTCTGTCATAATACTCTTCTTCAGATCCTAGCTCTCTATATACGTCGGTTACATTTTCGGGTCGTAGTCTGAATCCTATTGCTATATCTGTGCGCATGTCTGCTCCGCCGTCAGTTTTGGCGTCGATCCGTCCAAACTCTAAGCTTGTGCGTGCTGCGTCTTGGTCGCCGAATGCAGCTACTTGTTCTCGTACTGTGTATCCTTCAATACCTTGGATGATAGGGATTCTGAAATTCATTCCCGGCTCCATTTCCCCTGAAGCTTCTCCCCAAGTGGTTACTACTGCTCTATCTCCTTCATTTACTGTTACGAAGCTCATTGCAGCCATTACAAGACCTAGCAATGCAACTCCTATTACTAATGTTAATGCTGTGTTTCCTTTTTGTTTGTTTGTATACATCGGTGTATATGAATCATTCCTAAATTTTTATAAAGGTGTTGCAGGTCTACGTTTGACGTTTCTCTTTTTTGGTTGTATTTATGTATTGCGTGTGTGACCCGCAACATATATAAAGACTGTCACGTGTTAGTAGTAACAGTATATATTTAGTAGCACGCGCAATAGTTATAATCACAATCTTTATAAATACATTACTTGTTACTATACAGTCGTTACAGTATTGTTGTTACTTATGAGTTATACGATATATATACTTGGGTACACACGCACGCAACACATACATTCGGGCGTGAAATATTCTGTAAGTTGTGACGCGCCTTGGTTAAGTATATAAAAATTGTGTGTAATATAGTTTGTATGAGTCTTAACATAGAAGCGAAGACTGTTAACGAAGTAGAAACTGAAAGCTTTGATAAAAGATTCGTCTGTAACAGCGATTTTAGCCAGTACAGTGTAGAATTGGTTGTCCGTTCAAAAGACGGCGCTAGTTCAGGAGTTATAACTGTATGGGATGACAGAGATCTTATACTGAATAATGAAGAAGTAGATGTTGATTTAGATGAGTTGTCTGTCAGAAATGTTGCAGAATGGTTTGACTCTTTTTTGATGGATGACGTTAACAGTTTTTTACATAGTTGAAAAAAGTTTAAGAAAAAAGGTTAAAAATAAGGGTTTTTCACCCTGTTTTTTTATTCTTTGTAGATGAAGTAGTTGCTAGTACCTGATACTGAGAATTCAACGTCTAGAATTTCTGATCCTTCTCCGTCGTTTTGTAAATCAAACAACTGTTCGATTTCTACAGTGTATTCTCCGTCGAATTCGTCGATCTCGGTTGCTTCTAGCTCTACTGTGTATGTGCCTGGAGCGTCTTCTTTGTTCCAGCTATCTTCTGCGTATTCGCCTACTTCGAATTTGCCGTCGTAGACTTTCAGGCTTTCTACTGTTCCTGCGTCGTCAATAGAGTCTGTGCTTTTCAAGCTGTAGTCTAGTTGTAGTTCTACGTTGTTTGTTGGTTCGTTGACTTTTAGCTTGAATGAGTCGTTGATGTTTTGATCGTCTTCGCTTCTATTGACTTGATAAGTTGTTGTGTGGTCTGCTGTAAAGGTTTTGACATAGTTGTCTAGTTCCTTGTTTGCAGCGTCGCGTTCGTTAGAAACAGTTTCTAGCTCTTCTTCGGTTTGTGTTAGCTCAGTTTGCAGTGTGTCGTAGCTGTTTTGGAGTTCTTGCAGTTCTGTTTGAAGTGCTTCGTAGTCTTCTGCAGTTATTTCGTCTTCCATTGTGTAGTCTGCTACGTATGCTCCTGCTGCTCCGAAGATTAGTGCTATTGCTATAATCAGTCCGTATTCTGCGGTGTTGCTTTCCATTTTTGTGATTTTCACCTCCTTTTGAGTGATGTTTTTATACAGATTTTTGAATATGTATTATTGTTTAGCGGTAGTAAATTTTATAAAGGTGTTTGTTGGGCTGCGTCCTAAAGTTTTTATATGTTTGAGTTGGTACTATTAGAAAAAAGAAGAAATAAAAGGTAGGGGGGAAAATGGAGAGGGTGTTTTTATTCTTCTGGTGTGAAGTCGATTTCGCACTTGTCTCCTTGACAGAATTTCTCCATTTTTTCGTTGGTGTTGCCGCTTAAAGTTAGGTCGTCTAAGTCTTCTGTGCGTTTTTTGTACTCTTCTTCTGTAATTGGTACGAGCGGTGCTTGTTCGTAGACGTCTGTTTTGGATGGTAGGAAGCTGATTGTTTTTAGTTGGTCTTCGTACAGTTCTAGGGCGCGTGGGATGTCTTCTGCTTCGTCTTCGGTGAATTTGACTGTTACGCTTACTGAGTTGTCGCTCCAGTATTTCTGTACTTGTGCTACGTTTTCTAGTTGCTCCCAGATGCTTACTTCGCTTTCTCCTCTTTTGATGTGGTCGCTTTTCTGCGGGAATTTGACGATTTTGGTGTCGTCGCTGTATGGGTCGTCGACGATTGGGTATCCTGCTTTTTCTAGGTCGTCGAGTAGTTCGCTTGTGTCTTGTAGCCGCATGTTTTTCAGGTAGTACTTGCTGATTGGGTAGTGGATTCCTGATGTTACGTCGGCTAGGATGCTGACTGTTCCGGATGGTTTGACTGTCGTGGTTCGGATTGATTCTGGTACGGCTAGCCAGTTGCTGTAGGTTTTGTCCCATTCTTGGATCATGTCGTATCCTTCGTCCATGTGGTCGAGTACTTTTCTGCGACCGTATTTTTCGAATGCTTGTGTGATTCCGGAGATTGATGTTCCGATACGCCTGTTTTTCATCATTTTTGCGTTGGTTTTCTCGTTGTGGTTTGGTAGAAGTGTGACTGTTTTGCTGTAGAGGTAGGCGTATTTAAGGGTTTCTAGCCATTCGTCTAGACTGTCGTGGTTGACCGGGTAGGTTTCGACTAGGTTGCATTTTTCTCCGTCTTCCAACATGATTTCGCCGCAAGGATTTGAGCCTTCGATCAGTGTGTCTGTGTAGTTTGCTTCGTCTTCGCGGACTCGTCCGTATTTGTGTGCGTTGTCTACCCAGATGAATCCTGGTTCGCCGTTTTTAGCTGTTCGTTCGGCGATGTCGCTGTAGTCCATTCCTANTTCGGCGAAAATTGAGTTGTTGGANGCCCATCNNTGNTGTTTGTTTTCTGGTTCGCCCCAGAAGTCTGTTTGTTCTTCAGGGTCTTTGAGTTTGAGGAAGTCTTGGTCGTCTGGTTGTCCGAACATGATTTCGGCTGTGCGGCGGATTCCTCCTGCTACTACGCATTTGCCGACTAGGTTTTGTAGGTCTACGATGTCGGTAGAGGTGATTTTTTCGCCCATTCTGCGTTCCATGAGTTTTTCAATGTTGTTGTGCAAGTCTTTTAGTGGTTGTGGGCCTGATGCGGTTCCTCCGAATCCTTTTAGTGGTTCGCCTTTTTCTCTGATTTCGCTGTAGTCGAATTCGCCGGGGATTGTTTCGTTGTCTCCGTAACCGTTTAGCAGGATTTCTACGGATTCTACCCATCCTTCACGACTGTCTGGTACGGTGTATGTCCAGTTTTCGTCTACGTCTGGTTCGGTGATTGTTACTTTGCCTTCTCCGTCTGTGTCGCTTCCTACTCCTACTCCTAGCATGGACATGTCCATTAGGAATGTGAATGGTGCTGCGAAGTTTTCGTCAATGTTTTTAGTGCTCCGGAATGCGCAGTTGAAGAGTGGTGCGTTGGTTGCTCGTTCGAAGACGTAGTCTGTGCCCATCATCCAGAGTCCTCGTCCTGGAGGGGTGAATTTGAAGTTGAAGATTAGGTCGTACATTTTTTGTGCGGATTGCCGTGCTTTTTCTTCGTTCCATGGAAGGTTTTTGTCTTGGCAGTGTCTTTTTTGTATTGTGTATACTCCTTCTACTACTCTTTTTACGGTTTGCCACCATTCTTCGGTTTCGCCGTTCCCTAGTTCTCGGGCGTATGTTCTTTTGTATACTACGTATCCGAGGTCGGTCATGTCTGGTTCTTGTTTGCTGTATTGTTTTAGAAACTCTTGTTGGAGGTTGAAAAATGTGGAGCTTTTGAATATGTTTCCGTGGTTTTGGGTTGGTTGTTTTTCCATTGTATTATATTGTTGTTGCGAGTACTTTTTTATAGTTTTGTGTATGTGTTGTTTTCGGTATATAAAGTTGCCGCAGTATATAAATGCATTGGTTGACGTAGAGAGGCTCTAAGCCTTGTTTTGGGCTTGCATCGGGGTTTATTAATGAGTGGAATCTTTTGTGTTTTGTAATGGAGCGTGTTTTTTTGAGTGAGTGAGTTGGATGATGTTGAGCGTTTTTTAGATGATAATGATGACCGGGTTTATCAGCGTGAGCCTGATACGGAGGTTTACAGTGTTACTACTATTTTGTCGAAGGGTACGGAGGAGCCGGATGCTATAGATTATTGGCGTGAGAATAATGATGGCCGGCATGATAATGCGGATTGGCGCGATATCATTGAGTATAAGCAGAATCGTGGGACGTTTGCTCATTATGCGGCTTTAAGTAATTTGGAGGAGGTTTATCCGCACGGCGAGAAGTTGTGGAGCGAGGATGAGGCTTCTAGCCTTAATGCTGTGATGGAGAGGACAGGTAATTATAGTTTTGTTTACAGTATTTTTAAGGATCGTGGAGAAGTTGAGACTATGGATGAGTTCGCCGATGGTTGGGTTGGCGAAGACTATGATTTGGAGAGTTTGTTTTATGACGATATTGATTTTTTTGAGGATGGTTTTAAAGAGATAATGTTTGATAAAGGTGTTGAGCGCGGCGATGTTGAGTCTGTGGAGCACATGTTTGCTTTACCTGAGACGGGGGAGCATAAGGGTTTTGGTGGCCAGGCTGATCTGCTTTATACTGATCCTTGTACGGGGGATCATGTTGTGGCTGATTTGAAGACTAGTTCTGGTATTTATGATGAGCATAGGCATCAGGTGGCTGCTTATGCTCAGGCTGCGTTGGAGAGTCCTGATATGAATGGGGATTATGTTGATCGTGCGGAGATTTGGCGTATTGATCCTGATAGTAGGGAGACTGAGGTTGAGGTTGTAAGTGATTATAAAGATTATTGGGAGGAATTTGCGGCTATGACTAGAGGGGCTTACAAATAGGTTATTGTGTTTGGCCTCCGGCTTGTCTCTGCATTTGCTGTCGTAGTACGTGGACGCAACGGTCTGCTACTGCGCTTCTATAGTTTTTCCAGTTCATTTCGTCGTTTCTCCGGACTATTTCGTCGGCTTCTTCTTCTACTATGTCTACGCTTACACGGACTGGGAGGCCTGCGCTGTCGTCTTTGTTGCCCATTAGCTCCATTCCTAGTTTTCGGCCTTCGTCACGCATTTTTTGGATGTGTTTGCGGATTCTGCCGTCGGTGCAGTATTTTGAAACGATTTTTTCGTGGCCTTTTATGGCTTCTTTGCTTTGTCGTGCTCCTGTGCTTTTTTTGTGTTTTTCGAGGAATTCGTCTGTAACCATTTTGGCTCTTGTATTGAATCCTGAGCGTTGGTCTTCTTCTTGGTCTTGGTTTATTATTACGACTCCTTCCATTTTGCCGTCTCTAAAGTTTGATTCGGGTATTTCATAGTTTTCTGGGTCGAATTCTTCGACAGTCATTTCGTCTACTTTTGGTGCTATAGGTATGCCTGCGGTTTTGAAGGCTGTATAAGCTTGTTCAGAGCCTAGGTATTCTTCATCTTTTTCGTCGTATACATCAAATCCTATTACTTGCGGTGTATTATCCCAGTTGTATTCTAGGCTGTGTTTAACCATGTTTTCGCAGAAAAATGTGAAGTCTGTATTAAAGTTTTCGGGGTCACAGTTTTCTCTAACCCATTCTATTGCGTCTTTGAATCTGTTGTCTACGTTTTCTTCGTAGTCTGGTTCGCCGTTGATTTTGTATTCAATGTTTTTGCTTCCGAAAAGGAATTTTGGCTCTCCTTCGTGCTCTATAACTGTGAAGCGAAAGTTGGCGCCGTCGAGTTTTTCTTTGAAGAGTAGCTGGTCGTCAGCGTTTCGTATTACGTCTGTGTTGCGGTTGTGGCCGATGCGCCGGATCTTTGAGAACTTTTTCATAAACATCTTTTATTAATGGGGCCAAGCTTTATATAGTTTATGACATTTGGAAAAATAGAGGAGTATATAGATAACGAAAAATTTTCAACAACTGCTTTTGATACTAAAATTGTAGGTAATACTGAGACGATCTTTGACTTGCCGAGTACGTATCCTTTCAGTACGGAACGTTATGATTTGATTCAGGAAGGGACGGTTGACGAATACTTCTAACGACGTCGGAAGCATAGGTTTTGTTGGTGACGTGATAAGCGTCAATGAAGATCTTGTAGTTGATAGACTGCCTTAGATGGCTTGCAGGATTTTGTCTTTGAGTTTTCCTGTAACGGATTTTTCGCGTTCTTTCATGTGTTCTACACGGTCCATCTGGATTATTTGCCCGATTGTTTCTCCGTCGTAGTCTTCAAGAGTTTTACCTCTTTTTTTTACGGAGTATTCTGCACCTATTTTCTCTATTGTTTGTTCTGCGGTTTTTAACCGTTTTTTTATCCTTTTGACAGGTTTTGTACTTGTTTTATAGGTTGTTTTCCGTCCTTTGTGGTCGGCTTCCATTAGGTGGAGGAGTTCTTCTTGGGTTGCGCCTTTTCCTGTTCTCATTTGTTCTACTAGTTTGATTACTTTGCCTGCTTTCATTGAGTCTGGGCTGTATGGGTCTACGTTGAATGTGCGCATGTGGTGTCGGGAGGCGTCCTTCATTTTTTCTGTTTTGCTGTTGGAGAGTTTTAGTCTGCCGCATATTTCTTCGATGATTGGGATTCCCTTTTTGTCGTGGCCTCCACTGTTTTCTTGGTTCTGCGTTTTTATTTTCCCGATGTCGTGGACTAAGGCCATGAGTAGTTTGTCGGGGTTGTTGGCGTCTATTTTGTGCATTTCTTCTAGCACCATCATGGTATGAGTCCATAGGTCGCCTTCGGCGTGGTGTTTGTGCGGTCCTGCGCTGATGTCTTCGTATTCTTGGAGTTCTGGCAGGATGTAGTTTAGTGCGCCTGTTTGTTTCATCACTTCCATGAATCTGACCGGGTTTTCGGCTTCTTTCAGGGCTTTAGTTATTTCTTGGTTTATTCTTTCTGCGGGTATTGTTGAGTTGTTGTTTGCTAGGTCTAGTTTGTAACTGTTTTCTTGCGCGTATTGCATTGTGTCGTCGTCTATTTCGAAGTTTGGTAGTCTTCCGGCGAATCTTGCTAGTCTTAGTATGCGTACCGGGTCTTCTTCGAAGCTGTCGGTTATGTGCCGGAGGATTCCTTGTTTGAGGTCTCTTATGCTGTGCGCTTCTATATTGTTTTTTACTGCTACAGGGTAGTCGTAAACATCTTTTTCCGGGTTGTATGCTATTGCGTTTATTGTAAAATCTCTTCTTTGTAAGTCTTCTCTTAGGGTTACGTCGTCTGTGAATGTTTCGAATCCGTGGTAGCCTTCGCCTTTTTTGGTTTCTTTACGTGCTAGCGCCCATTCGTCTCCGTTGCTGTCTTGGAATACGGGGAAGTTTGATGCTTTTATTGGTTGAAATCCGCGGTTTTTCATTTCGTCGGCTGTTGCTCCTATTACTACGTAGTCGCGGTCTTTCGGTTTTTTGTCGAGCATGACGTCTCTTACGGCGCCTCCTACGATCCAGTATTCTAGTTCGTTGAGGTCTTGTTTGATGTTGGGCGTGTCTAGTTCCATATAGAATGTTTATTGGAGTGAACTTTTTTAAATGTGTTGGGGAAGAAAAGTTAAGGAGAAAGGAGGAAGAACAGAAGGTTTTTTATAGGTATTTGTCTTTGATTTGTTCTTTGAATTTGTCTGCGCATGGTTGGCAGAGTACTACGGTGTTGTATTCGAACTCTATTTTTAGGTTGCTTAGTGCGCCGCATTTTTGGCATTTTTGTTCGCCGACTTTACGGACTGGTTTCATCGAGTTTTTTCTCCAGGAATTCTCTGCTTTTGCCGGCCATTTGTTCTAAATTGTCTATTTCGCGTTGTAGACTGGTTGTAAGTAGTTCTTGTTCTTTTTTGGTTAGTTCGTCTTTGATTGTGGTGTTGTCTTCTATTTTTCTTTTGAGGTCTCGGATTTGGTCGCTTTCGTTGCGTGCTTGTTTTTTGATTACTTGGCTGTAGTGGTCTATGTCGATTTCTTCTTTCATTTTTGTTGCCTCTTGTATAGTATCATGTTCAGTGTTGTGATTGCGAGTGTTATGAGTAGTGCGGGTTTTATTGTTTTGGTTAGGTTCCCGCCTATTATTATTTGGTTTATTGTTAGTATGGTTTGTGTTATTAGGTACCATGTGGTGAATCCGGTTAGGTATAGTTTTGCGAAGTATTTTGGCGGGTGGCCTAGGATTTTTTTGTCCATGAATGTGTTTGTGTACCGAACTTTTATAAAAGTTATTATCTATATTGTGTTTTATGTTCTTGAATCACACCGGGACGTTATCGAGTAATTTACTGGATAGTTCTAATAGTCTCTGGTGTGTAAGTACGCGTTCTTATTGACTGCCGCATATACTTTTTAGCCTCCAACGGTTTTTTCTCGGTGTGTACCTTTTCGGAGGGTAGCGCAGTCTGGTTGAACGCACTCAGCTGTAAACTGAGGTTTTTTACATCGGTTCGAATCCGATCCCTGCGACTTTTGCATCAGTAATTATATAAAAGTTCAGTGTTGTACTATACATGTGTCGGGGAACCATATTTGGTGTGTGGATCGCCCTGCTAAGGCGTGGAGTATTTAATGCTTCACCGAGTTCGATTCTCGGCTCCGGCGTGTGCAACAATGACTGTTGCATTATGAGCTCTAGACTATAAAGAGAGAAGGAGTTTTTTTTAGCTCCTAACCTCTCTTATGAGGGTGTGCCCGAGAGGCCTAAGGGGGTAGACTTAGAATCTACTAAGGGGTTAGCCCAGCACAGGTTCAAATCCTGTCACCCTCACTTCAAAAAGTATTTTACAGACTGGTGTATGCAAGCGGCCTAAGCAGAAGCGCTTAAAACGCTTCCCGTGTAGACGGATCACAGGTTCGAATCCTGTCACCAGTATTTATGGATGAACAACTTCAATCACGGATAAAAAAACGTAGAGAACTCTTGTGCCGCTTTGGTCTTAATGGTTATGACGCCTCCTTGGTAAGGAGGAGAGTCGGAGTTCGAATCTCTGAAGTGGCTTTGAGCGCCTTCAGTGGATGTGGCGCAATGATATTAAGTATAGTCTGCCTCCAGAGGTGGTGACGCTAACCTGGTTTAAGCGACACGTCTCCAAAACGTGTAATCTCGGTTCAAATCCGAGTCACCTCATTTGGCGGATACAAACGGTTAATGTAGGAGTACTAACAGCTTCGGTAGGGAAACTTGTAAAGTGGCGCCACATACCGTAAGCGAGCCTTGCCTCTGCCCGGCCGATCCGCATCACTTTAATCAATCCACGGTAGCATAGTTCGGTCTAATGTGGTTCCCTTGTAAGGAACGTACCTCGGTTCGAATCCGGGTCGTGGATATATTTTTTGCCGGGATGGTCTAGCAGGTCTAGACGCCAAGCTGTTAACTTGGAGATCTAAGTTCGAGTCTTAGTCCTGGCGTTTTTTGGAATGGATAGGGGTGTGCGCCGAGTTTGGCCTAAGGCAGCAGGCTCAAATCCTGCGGGTTAGTCCCGTCACCGGTTCGAATCCGGTCACCCCTAATTTATTCCGATTATGGCAATAACGTTTATAAAGTATTTGTTATAGTTGGAATATGTGCCGTGCAAACAGAATCTGGTTTCATGTACCTACCTGCAAAGTAGGGTTTTCTCAGTTCGAATCTGGGGCGCGGCTCTTTATTTTTTCTAGAAGTTTCTTCGGTTTATTTGAATAAGTATTTAATTTGTAACGCATTTCTCGGTTAGCTCTTCCGGATTGGCTTACTTGTTTTCTTTTTAAAACATTTTCTTGTTGGAGTTGTACAACGTTTGCTCGGTAAGAATTAGAGTGGTATGGTTTATTGTTTAAGTGGAATAGTATTTTTCTGTTCATCCATTGGTTAGGGTGGTTTGTAAATGTTTTTATAAGTTCTATGTTATTAGGTTTTCTGAGTATGTGTTTGAAGTCATCCATAAACAATTTTTTGTGCCGGTAGTTTTATAAAAGTTTCTTTTGAAATATTTGTATATGGTCGTGTTCGAGTACCCTGATGAAAGCCTTTCTACACGCAGCAAAGTAAATGAGCTAAGTCGAAAATATGATGCCGTTGATCTTTCTAACGTTACTTTTATAAGTAGGGCGGCTGCTCACGAGATAACTACGTCTGACATAGAGTATTTTGGGTCGGATAAGGTTGAAAAAATGATGGAACAGTTTTAAAAGATTTGCTGTGTAATAAGTTTTACATGTTCAATATTGACGGAGAATTCAATACAGCAACGGTAATGCTTGACGAAAAACACATCGAGTCTGAATGCAAGGACCAGATCCAAGATATGGTGGATCACCCTGCTTTTGAAGGTGATAATGACGTTAAGATCATGCCTGATACGCATTTTGGGGCTGGCGCAGTTATAGGTTTTACAATGCCTGTTAAAAACCGTATAGTGCCTAATACTATAGGTGTAGACGTGGGCTGTGGAATGTACGCTTCTCAACTTGATGTACCAAGTTTTGATACAAGTGATGAAGAAGTTTTACAGGTTATAGATGATAATATTCGTGAGTACGTCCCTATGGGCTTCAATATCCATGATCGTTCGAATTATCATATGAAGGATGATTTTCCGTGGGCGACGTGTCAGAGACGGTTAGATAATTTTAATGAGAACACGGATTTCGACGTGGATGCAGATTATAATATAGATTATTTCAAGGATTTATTGGAGAGGATCGGTTATGATACTGGCCGAGCTATCAATTCTATGGGTACGTTAGGTGGCGGAAACCATTTCATCGAGTTAGGCGTAAGCGAGAAGGACGGTGATGTTTACGCAGTCATTCATTCGGGCAGTAGAGGTGTTGGCGCCCGGATTGCAGAGTATTGGCAGGATAAAGCGTCGGACCTGCGGAACGTTAATAAGTTGAGGGCTGTGATGAAGGCTCATGAGCATGTAGTGGTTGGCGGCGAAAGCGTTGACTTAAGCAAGTACGTCAAGTTTAGTCGCGAAGACAGTGATGAAGAGATTTTGGACTGGGTTAACGGTGCTAAAGGCGAGTCTTACAAGAAAAAGGAAGAGATCCGACAAGATTTTAACGGTGAGGCGATCCAGGAGGTTCACAATCATTTGAAGGAATTGAATATGAACAATATCTCTGACCGAGATAATGACTTAGATTATTTGGAAGGTGAGGCGGCTCATGGCTATATTAGGGACATGGTTTTCGGCCAGGTTTATGCATCTGAGAACCGGAGGCAGATGATGTTTCAGACTCAAAAAGCTGTGCAGGAAGCGGTTAAAGACGTTGAGGATGCGGATTTGGAGCCTCTAGGTTTTTCTGTAGAGTCTGTGCATAACTACATTGATTTTGAGGACGGTGTTATTCGGAAGGGTGCTTGCCGCGCCAAGGAAAATGAGTTGGTAGTTATACCGTTTAACATGGAGTACGGTACGTTGATTGCGTTGGGTAAAGGTAACAGTGATTGGAATAGTAGTGCGCCTCATGGTGCTGGCCGGGCGATGAGCCGTACCGCAGCGAAGGAGAAGTATGATTCAAGTGATATGAGTGAGCAGATCGGCGACGTGTTTATGTCGTCGAAGCCCTTGGATGAGATTCCGGGCGCTTATAAAGATCCGGAGGTTGTGCAGGAGTTCCTTGATGATTCGGTTGAAATTGTTGACCGTATTAAGCCTTTTATGTCGGTGAAAGCTGACTGACTTATATTCTTCATTCTTTTTTTACGTTAGTTTTATAAGTTTTAAGGTTTAACTTTTTTACATGTTTGAAACTGCACTAGATGATATGGATAATGTATCGCGTTTTGTAAAATTGTTGATTGATAAAGAAGTAATGTTTGAAAAGAAGGTGTACACTGATGACAGCGACGTTTTGGATGCTATGATGTTGAAGCATAGTGGCAGGTTTACTGTCCGCGACCTCCAGGTTTTGAAGGATGCGTTTGATGCTGAGAAGGTTGAAATCGGTGACGGTACTATATCGGTTTATTTGCCTGAAGCTTTAAAGGAAAAGAGGTAAGTTTATAAAAGTGTTCGGAAGTAAGCGTTCGAAATGCATCAAATCCTCCTTATTTTTAATTGCTTTTCATAATTAATTATATAAGTCTTGTTGCATATATTTTATTATATGAATGACGAAGGCGTTATAAAAGAGTATGTTGACGCGGTTGATATGATAGCTGAGTTGACAGAAGACGGTCATTCGTTAAAACGTGAAGCATTGCGCGTTATACGTGAGATCGAAGGTGGCGGTGACGTTTCGAAACACATGAAAAATCTGAGGTTTCAGTGTTTGAAGTGTAAAAAAGTATTTGATACTGAGAAGTCTTACCGCGTTCATGCCGGTATGAATANGTATTGCGGCGGTATAAGTCCGGAAGACAGCAGGTTTGATGATTTTACAGATCAAATGAATATTATCCGTGTTAAGGGCTCGTAGCTCAGTCTGTGCGGCTGGTCGAATCTGGCAAGACACTTGCTTTGATAGCAGGAGACTCAAGGTTCAAATCCTTGGCCGTACACTATGCGTATAATAACTTACACTTGGTTGGAGAAAAAACATGAGAGCGACGCAGATCTCTCTAGAAAAGAGAAAAGTCTTGTGCAGGATTATCTTCGCCGCAAGAATGAGTTGAAGAGTCAGGGTTTTGATCCTATTGTTGATCTTGGTGAGGCTCAACGTATGGCGGTTGATTTGGATGCGATTGGTATGCGCCTTTAGCTCAGTTTGGACTAGAGCGCGGGACTTCTAATCTAGTTGTCGCAGGTTCGAATCCTGCANGGTGCGTAACATTTATAAAA